>Ga0172376_10001970_pt1 | contig 25618 bp, 31 predicted proteins | sample Lak35m_FD_121114 | JGI IMG/M metagenome (GOLD analysis project Ga0172376, IMG submission 121114) | Freshwater microbial communities from Kabuno Bay, South-Kivu, Congo - kab_092012_35m | ecosystem: Environmental > Aquatic > Freshwater > Lake | place: Democratic Republic of the Congo: South-Kivu...
AAAGTTAAAGTAGAAAAGCTTTCTGCTAACACAACACTCGCTGAACTAGCTGACATGATTGCTGGAGATAAATTTTCTATTGATATTCCTAAGATTACAACAGAAGATTTTGTGGCGTTTAGAACAGCTACTGCAAAAAGTATATCAGAGATTAATAAGATTTCTGATGATGACTTTTTTACTTTGATGGATGATTATAAAAGAACTCTTTCAACAATTAAGGCTGGTTTAAAAACAAACAATATAAAAGATTTACAAAAATTACTATTTGGAGATGATGAAAACAAAAAAGTATTAGCCGAGTCTTTGGCAGATATAAGTAGTGCATTAAATCAAATTGATAAACTAAAACTTGCTGGAGCAACGGCTGTACAAATAGAAGAGCAAAAAACAATAGCTGCTAACAGATTGGCTGAGAATCTTAACTCAATAGGTAATATCATTAAACTCTTAGAGGATTCTATAGTAAATGTTGATCCCAATAGTTTGTCATCTGATGACCAGAAAGCATTTATTGCTAAGTTAACATATGCTAATACGATTATTGCTTATGTAAATGAGTTATTTTTTAACACTCAAGACGCTATGAGAAATGCTGGTGTCTCTGAAAAGTCTCCTGAGTGGCAAACAATAACTGAGTTTTTTGGTAAAGTGAACAACTTTGAAAGGATTATTAATCAAAAACAAATCAAAGTATTATCTGGGTTTACGTCTTCTATTGTAGAAGACATGCGTCAGTCTGTTATAGAAAAAGCAAAGAGAGATTTGAAAAAAGCTATTTCAGAAAATCCGTCTATAGGGACTAAGATAGATAATGGCTTTGAGAAATTAACTGATAGTGATTTTACTGATGTTAATTCACGAGTTAGAACTCAGCTTGAAAACACTTACAATAGTTTAAAGGATGACTATGAGGCATTGACTAAAGATGCTATGGAAAACATTCTTTCTGGTAATTATAAAGATAATGGTCGATTAAATGCTTTATTTGAAAGCTATACTAATAACCAAAATCCTGTTGTTGGTTCATTTGCGGCCTTTTATAAACAGCAACAAGCCATGGCAGAAGCTAAAACCTCAAATGAAGTTGAAAAATTCATGGCTGGCCTAAGACCCTTAGTAGAGGGTATGTCGCAGGAGGAGATAGCAAACATGGGTAAAGATTTTGTCTTTGAAGATAAAACGTTTACGATAAACAATGACAACGAGGTAGAAGAAAGACTAGTTCTAACATATCTAAATAAGTTTAAAGATTATAGGTATGAGCTAAAAAAACGAGAGATAGCATATGAAAATGCTTCAAGGAAAGGCACTTTTGCAGAAAGATCAGCTGCATATGCTGACCTGCAGCAGTTCAAAAAAGATTATATGTGGCAAGAATTTGCTCAAGAGTATTATGAACTAGATAGAATATATTTTGACGCGGGTCAGGTTGGTATTGATGCTCTTCTTGAAAAACAAGTTCTTTTAGACCAAATTAATTCAGCCCAGAGATCTGCATTAACAGAAACTCAACTGTTTGATAAAAATGGTGAGATAGAAGCTCTTCAGCGAAGATACCGGCAGTTGTTTTCTATGACTTATGAGGATGGTATTACACCTAAACAGGGTGATGATTTAGTTAAAACGGAATTACACCGTGCATACAGAGAAAAGTCAAACTCATTTGTTAATTACAATATTATTCCTGGCGCCTTTGAAAGAGCTTTGCGTAACTATTTAGATGAACTTGCTCTTACAGAAACACCTGGTACGCCTGAGTATTATGCTAAAAGAGATGAGTGGATTAGAATTAATTCTCAAATTGAATATACTGATGATTACTATGATGCTCGACGCGAGGCTATTCAGAATCTAAGAGATTTTTCAGAAACGTATTTATCAGATTCTGCTGAAGCAAAACTTATTGTTGATAACTATAATATCATATATAGTTTGCTTTCTGTATTTAGGGATACAGATAACCAGCCTGATGCTGAAGAGATAGGGGTTGATAGACTTAAAAATATTAAACGGTTACATGAAGAAATAGAAACTGCACGAGATAATATGCCTGGTGTAAATGGTTTGAGTAAAAATGAAAGGCTAGAGTTAAGTTCATATTTTGACATTATAAATAGTGGTGCAGCATTGAATGTTTATGAACAGAGACAATTTGATAAGCTTTTAGCAAAACAGAAATCTGGGGGATTAAGCAAAGCTCTTACTACAGAATATAAAAGGTTAATAGCAGCAGTTTCTGAATTAACTGATAAGGCACCTACTACGCAGTATTTAGATAAAATGAATTACTGGTTAAATGATGTTTTAAATCTAGGTTTACCGGAAATTACAGAGGAAAATGCTGATGAGTATCTGGACTATGATAAAATGTATGATTATCTAAAGTTAGATACTAATTTTAAACAGTGGTTTGAAGATAATCACTATATAAAAGAGTACTACGACAAAGATCTTGACGAAATTGTATATGTGTACAAAAGAATATCTGCTTGGGAAGTTGCTAGACCCGCAGATGAAAAATATTTTAAAGAGACAAAACTCAATATTATTGATGAAGCAACTGGGCAACCAATGGTAATTAAAAGAGTTCCTAAAGCAAGATTCAAGAAGCGCTCTGTAAAGGATGAATTTAGGTTGGTAAAGGAAAATGAAGATCCTGCAAAGTATGTTGGTATTTATTATGACAACAGAGGAAAATATTTACCGCGTGATTATAAACCCGGGGATCCTAATAGTGCTAAATCTGATTTGTTAATAAATCAAGACTATGAAAAACTAAGAATCAGCGATCCAAAAAAGTTTGCTATTCTAGAATATTTTAAAGCCCAACAACTTAAAGAAGAAGAAAAAGTTAATCAAAACTATGCTAAACTATATCTTGATATGCCTAGATATGGTTTAAAGAAAGGTATTGAAGATGTCAAAAACAAATCTAAGACTTTTAAACAGAATCTTAGAGGTATAAAAAATACGCTAAGTCGCAAAAAATTAGATGATGATGTTAGCGCAGAATTAATGGCTGAAGAAGGTTTGAATATTGATGCAAATTTAGCATTTGTAGACACGGATATTTTAGGTAATACTAGGGAAGTTATCCCTATTGGTGGGATGACAGCTTTTAAAAATGATCGTGTTTCTAAAGATGTTGTTCGTGGTCATATAAAAAGGATGATTGACATTGCTAAGTTTAATGTTTTACAAGAAACGGCTCCTGTAGCAAAAGCTTTTATGGAAACATTAAACAATAATCAGCCAAAAGATATGAATGCTATTGATAGAAGAATAGCTAGAACAACTGGTAAACTTCAATTCACCAAGTCTAAATCTGATTCAAATGTTGCTGGTGATGCCATGGCTTATTTTTATGAAAGAGAATATCTTGGTAAAGCTCGTGGAGAGGAAATAGATCCAGTAATAGATAAAATGGTAAAAGGTTTAATGAAACAAGTATCTTTTGGATACTTTGCATTAGACATAGCATCTGCTGCTAAAAACTATTTTTCACAGTTGATTCAAAACGGTATTGAAACAGCAGGAGGAGAATATATTAATGCACAATCGTTGGCTGCTGGTAAGGCAATGGCATATGCACATGTTACTAAGAACTTGTTCCAAAGATTAGATAGAAACACAAAAGATTTGTCTTCTCAAATGATTCTGGCATTTGACCCTGTTCAAGATCGTTATAAAGACGATTTTGCTGATTCTTACACAAACTCTTTGTGGAATGAGCTTGCTAGTCTTAAGCTTTTTATGGCGCCTCGTAGATTTTTGGAAAGAGAAAGTGTTCTAGAGTTATTCTTTGGTATGATGCATAAGAAACTTATTGAACAGACTTTACCAGATGGTAGAACTAAAATAATGATTCGTTATTCAGATGCATTTGAGGTTAACGCTGACGGAGAAATGATATTAAAACCAGGCGTAGACCAAAAATATGCAGTTGGTGGTAGTGAATTTGCTAAGTTTAGAATTATTGTTCAAGAGAAAGCAAACTTGTTATATGGTACTTATGCGAAGTTTGATCAGCCTATGGCTAGCAAATACTTTGCATATCGTTTAGCTAGTTTTTTAAGAAGGTATTTTACATCAATGTTCTTAAACAGATGGGCATTTAGATTAGAAAAAGGTGGTAGTTTACTTAAAGCATCTACTTATAAGTATCGCTACAACTGGGCTCTTAATGAAATGACTAGAGGTTATTACATAGATAGTATGATTGCTTTAGTAAAAACTTTTAAAACTGTTGGTATGTACATACCATACATGTCTAAATCAGAAGCAGTAGCAATTAGAAAAACACTTTATGATTTTATGGTTGCAACACTGCTGGCTATTTTGCCTAAGTTGTTGTTTGGATATGAATCTGGTGATGATGACAGATTTGAAAAACTTAGAGCTTTATCTGGGCCTTTAGGTAGTGATAATTTTGAAATTGATGGTTGGTTAGCACAACATTCTATTTATCAAATGAAAGCTGTATTTGGAGAAACTACTACTTTTATACCGGTACCTGGTTTAGGTGAAGCAGAAGTTTTAGATATGGTAACTATAAGTAACGTATTACTAGGTCGAGGAATAGGTAATTATACAACATTATTTTTAGATTTGTTATACATTTCTGTAGGAGATGATCGAGCTGTTTACAAACGAGATATGGGGCCGTTTTCTTGGCAAGAAAAAGGAGATTATAAAATTTACAACCATATGGGTAAAATGGTAGGTATTAAAGGTAAATTCTGGGATCCTGTGCTTGCTATTAAAGCTCAGGAAACTGTTGAAGCAATGGGTCAATCAAGATAAATCATGCAAGAACACTGGGATAAAATCAGACAGAAACTTTTTGAGCTTACTGATTGTAAGCTCAGTTTAGAAGAGGCTAAAGAACTAGACCAAAAAAGTATGATGTGGAATAAACTCAATCATAAAATGAGTATTCTACAAAGAATTGAGTGGTCAGTATGGACAGATGAGTATCTACAAAAAAACTCTCCTGAACATTGGGAACAAAAAAAAGCAGTAGCTGAAATGTGTATAGCCTTCTATTGTCGAGAAATCGACGGTTAAAAAAAAGGGGGGTATAAAACCCCCCTTTAATTCATTTAAACTTTAAATCTTTAACTTTCAAAATCATCTATGTTAAGTGCTTCGCCGGCACCAATTAGATCAAACACGTCGTACTTCTCTCTAATCAATAGATTAATTAGTCTACCAATTGTGTAGATATTACCTTCAATATAGATTTCAGGTAAAGATTTGTGCATGTGTTCAGTAACATTTTTAACAGTATCTTCAGTAAACACCTGATCTGTTGTTGTTAAGAACTCGCGAGCATGTTCTTCTGTAAAGTTCTTCATAGGAATCAGATAAGGTTTACCATCCCGGTAAACCAAATCTGTGTAAAGGTTTTTAACCTCTTCTAATTTAACTATGTTCATTGTCAAAAAATTGTTGAATGTTTGGTTTTTGATAATTAGACCCCTTGAGTATTTTACCATCTTCGCGCAGAATAGGTAGTCCACTCTCAGAGAGTTTAGTCATATTACTTCTGTGTATCTCATCAAATACTTTTTTAATGACATCCTGCATGCCGTGCTTTATAATGGTACCTAGCAGTATATAAAGCTGATCACCTAAAGCATCAGCAATTTCTGCTAAGTTCTTATCGCCGCACGCAACAAGATACTCTCTGTTTTCTTCCTGCATTAGCATATAGCGAAGAGTAACTTCATCCATGGTAATGTTTGTAGGAATCATTGAATAGGGTTGTCTAAAGCATTGATGAAACTCAATGACTTTGAAGATCTCGTTCTGCATATTCTTCTGGGATTAAATCGTTTGAAATGTGTTCAAAAATACCATTTTCTTTCCAGTTCTCACCATAAAAACCATAACAAGAATCTACAAATTCTAGGTGTTTATGTCCTTTATTACATGTTTCTACTTTGTATAGCTTAAACCCATATACATCACCCGTCAGATACTGATCATATTGTAGAACTTCATCTTCTAGAACATTTTCAACTTTGATTAATGTGTCTAGGTTGGTATTACCGTATTCTTTTAAGATTTTATCTGTTGAACAATATATATAACCCACCTGACCAGAATCCCATCTACAGCTAAAAGAGCTTGTGCTCATTGTAATACCGCCATGATCATAAAGATATAAGGGTAATATTACAAAGTCTTCTCTTGACTTAATCCAGTCTTCAAGTTGCTCTTCATCATCATAGATTTCTTCAAACATATCGAGATCATTTATAATTTCAGTTATTCCTAAACTAGTTGCAATATGTTGTAAACATTCAAGTTTGCTTTTGTAGTGAACATCTCCAAGATTATAGCAACGATGTACGCATATCATAGTTCCTAGATTATCCCAGTTTCTTGGTGAATCTGGGTCTTCATCATGAACTATGTGAAGTTCATGATTATCATTAAGTTTTATAATTTCTACTGGTTTCATTAGAATAGTTTTAGTTGTTTAAATTTTGACTCTTTTAGTTTGCTAATCTCCTGATTAGCTTTAGTTACATAGTATTTGATATTTATATCATACTCTTCAAACTTTTTGTTTTCAAACTTTACGAATACAGTTTGTAGCCACGGGCCACTTTCTAATTGTATCTCTCTGCCGTCTGTGTAATTGAACTTTATGATCTTACAACCTTTGTTACTTACATAATATCTAAGAGTGTTTTGAACTTTTTCTTTTGATACTTTACCGTTTATAACACATGTTTGATAAAACTCCCAGTCTCCTTTGATCTTTACGCCGGCACAAAACTCAAAAATATCTTTACAATCGTTAATAGTTTGTTCTACACTGATATCAAATACCAGTTTATTGTAGATAGCTTTGCGGATTATTAGATAACTCTTGTTCTTATGAAGCGGAAGTTCATGAAACTCAAATCTACCCTTGCATTTTACTGGTTGGTAATAGAACTTGCCGTTTTGTTCGCGATGTGGAAAATGTGGGTTGTCTGCTAGTATCTCAGAAAGCTCATCTTGAGAGCATTCCTTTTCTCTGTTTAGGGCAATATAGTTGTTTACGTCGCCAAGGAAAATCTTGGAATACTGGTCATGTTCTAGTTCTAGCTGTGTGATAGTCTCCCATTTTTTACAAACTTCCATGTACTTATTATAAGCACTTTCAGGAATCATTGTTTCTAGACCATCTGTGTTTTGCATAATGGGTATTGCCTCGGGAATAGCCTCACAAATCATCTCATAGAGCATCATTAGTGTAAGCTGACCATTCATAGTAATACGCATAGTAAACTCAGGGTCATAAAGAAAACTATTCTCCTCATTACTTAGACCATATGTGCTGTTTAGAATAATCTTGTACACATAGTTCTTCGGGTCTTTTTTAGGAATTTTCCTACGCTCATCGAAGAACCATTCATACTGCTCACAAAATACATCTTTAGGTATATGCGCAGGAGACCATTTGTTTCTAATTGCCAAGTTTGGATAAAAGCTGGTAACGTCAGAGGTCATAATTATCATACCATCTCCAGCCGTGTATTCACCGCTTTTATTAGAGCCATGCACGCCGCCAAAACCAAAATCTGTTTGTACACCCCGGTACATAATATGGTACTCAAAAGCACCTTTGGTATTCTTGGGGTCAATAACTAAACTCTTGAACTTCTTGTGTAATCTTTGAAACTCGGGTCTCTCAAACTGTATATAATCTAGTAGTATCTTAGAGATCTCAATAGACTTTCTAACAGTTTTGTATTTCTTGAGCTCATACTTTGGCACTTTAAGTTTCTTAGACAGAAACAGCAGAAACAAATCTTTAGAAATCTTGGGCTCGGATGCTGAATACAAGGATATCTTATATTCCAAGCTTAGTTTGTTTCTTAGATTTACCTGGTTTCTACAAAGAAATAAAATGGCTTTGGTAGATTTTACGTCGTTGATACAATAGCTAACAATCTCACTGATAATATCTATACTATTAACCTCGAGTGTGTGTGGGTGAGGCATGTCTTGTATATTATGCCAGTCCATAGAATACTGAATCCATTTTAGACTAGAGCGTTTTGCAGCATTATCCCAATGGTTCATTTTAAACAGGTCAAGCTGTTTAATTTTCATGTTCCATTCGTTGTAATCTGCGAATCCACCTTCGTCTCGCTGTTCAATTATTCTTTGCGCCTCGACATACACTTCTCTAGCAACAGCATCAGCTGAAATCTCCAATAGTCTATCAGCATGTTTAAGAAAATATTCAGTTATCTGAGCGTCAAATGCTAGACCATTAAATGACACATGACGTTCATTTCTTTTGATGTTACCATCTAAGAACTCTAGAAACTTAGTTAAATCATTTCGTAGTTGGTGTATAACAAAGATATGCTGTTGTTCAGTGTTGATATCTTCAAATACGGCCACAAAAAGATTTTGCATAGTTTCATAGTCCATTACATATCCATATGCCATAACCTTAATTTTTGAATTAAAACAGAAAAGCCGGGGTGTTACCCCCGGCAATCTGTCACCAATTAACCCGTTAGGATTACTTTTTAGAGATTTTTATCTCTGGAGCCTTTGTTGTTGCTGGCGCCATAATATTATAGAAAACCTCTTTAACATCTTCTGGATTAGAAGCGTGCATGTTTAAAATATTAAGCATTGCTGTTTCGTCGTCAATATAATACTCTTGAAAAGTTTCAATTGTTTTACGCTCCTCCATTACATTTTTACCACTAGGACGCTTAGTAACCTTCAACATTTTGGGGTCACCATTGTCATCAAGCCGTGGTAGCATATGCAATGTTTGTTTAGATACCTTAGAGATAACAACTAAAATCTTGCTCTCAGGGTCTAAGATACATTCTACAAATGGACAATCTATTGTCGCAGGAATCATTTTAAGTGTTGGCTTACCATTCCATGTAGATTTAATGGCAAGCATTGTTGGTTTTATTGATGTGCTCATAATTTAATTTTGGTTCAAATTAACCAATAATACTTCGTCTATCCAAATCTTTAACTGTTGCTACAAATGTCTCCTTCTCTAAATCTGGAATAGAACATAGTTCTCCAACGCTTTCTAAAAGCTTTTTAGGCTCATCTAGTAGTTTAGCATAGATATCGAAATATTTTTTGGGGTTAAGAAAACTATCTATATACACAGAACTGGAACTATTGTTACCAAAAAATGCGCTGATAATTTTTTTGTGTTTGTCACTAAACTTTGAATATTTACCAGCTAGTAAGTAGAACCAATCACTTTTAAACTTTGACATATCAAATATGTAAAGTCCAGAGTCATCACTTAAGTAATGAAAACTCTCATAATAGGGTGAACTTCTAAGGGTAAACTTTTCAAAGTTTATGAAGTCTATATCCTCACGCATGTGATAGTTACATATCAAACGCATGTCTTCGAGAGAATAGTGTCCCACCCAAGACATATAAGTCTCTATAGGTGTTACACTATTGCCTCTTTTTACGCCTAAGACAGGATACATAAATGCCTTAGACTTTTGGAAATAATCCGTGTACAAAGATTCAATTACCATGGGGTTTTAAAGTTTTACATTACCAACTAAAAACTCATAGGGAAGATTAAATGAGCGATTTACGTAATGATAACTTGCTTGGTCGAGAACATCGTTTAAACGTTTCTGCCAACTAATAAGAGTTTCTTCTTGGACATCAAACACATAGCAATTGTTGAACTTATCAACAACTACAAAATGGAAGTTAATCTTCCATTTTTTGCCATCTGGTTTGCTAAGAATAAACTCATCAAATACCAGACGTGTGTATATTGCTGCTTGTAACCAATAATTATAGAACTCTACTGTTTGCGGAAACTCTGAGAGTGTTTTACTGCTAGTTTTGAGGTCACAGATTGTGATTACTTTCTTAGCATGGTCTATAGTTATGTTATCAAGTATACCTTTTAATCCAAAAGGATATTTGGGCCCATAATCTCTAGATATAAACATCTCATTGTAAACCTCTTGTAACTCAAACTGTGCCTCGGTGTTTAAAAGACTACAAGCTTTCTTGTTTTCTTTAACTGCTACCACGGCCTCTTCACAAATTGCCAATGTTTCCTCGTCGATTAAATCTTTACCTAAGCTAGATTTGAGGTAGGAAAAGTATTGTTTGGATTGGTCGTTGAGAATCTTCTCGAGACGCTTTGCATCTCCAGTCAAAGTTACATCTTTTTTGTCATCAACCAAACTCTGGTACAAATTAATTTCTTGCATGTATGCAAGTATCTCAGTACCAAAGTCTTCTAAATCTTTGTTGTAATCATCTTGTGTCAAAAAGTGGTTCTTGAAGATATGGTCTACAATTTTACGAATGCTGTCGCCGGGTAAATTTGTAGGTACCACAACAAAGAACTCATCAAATCGTCCTCTATCAAGAAGCAAAGTATGAATCACCTTACCTGTAATAAGATAAGACTCTACTTTATCTTCTCTTTCTTGTAACACATAATGTTTATAAAACGCCGCGGGCGAGTACAATAGCTTATTCAGTGATGAGTAGCTAAAGTAAAAATCTTTTGAGTAAAAATCTCCTTCTAGTTTTAGTGAATCAAATTCCATTATTCTTCGTTATTATTTTGTTTAGCTGTTTCGTTCTTATTCATTTTATCTATTATTTCAGTTTTAACAAAAAACTCAGTTGTAGCAAAATCGCATTTTACTTCATGATTAGGAAATATGTGTTTCTTAATAAATGAAACGTGTTCAGGAAACATATAACCTTTATTAAGAAGTTCTAACGCGTGCGCTTCCATCATAGCAAAACCACCCATAGTTCGTCTAAATCTATGTGGAGTATCTATATCACCTAATTCTAACACGCTTTTTACATATTGCACTAAAGACTGAAAATTAACATGTTTAAAGTAATTTGAATGGCTTATTTTCTGATATTCTATATCTAAAAGCATTACTATATAAAATAAAGATTCCTCGAAATCACAAGATGCCATTACTTCTAATGCGGTGTTTATATTATCCCAGTCATTACTAGACAGCATACTAAGTATATTTTCAAAGAGTTCTTCATCAATAACTGTACTGTTCATCAGTTTAGTTACTTGAGAAGAGTCAATTACTTTGATACTACTATTTAAAATTGCTTGTACTTCTGGATTACTAAACATTATTCCAAAGTAACTACTCTCATATTCTACATCACCATCTTTATCAAATTTTCTATCTGGATGGTTTAGAAACTGAAAATTGTTTACAAAAGTTTGAAGAGTATATCCTTCTGGTTGTAATACATTATAGTATTTTTCTTTATCACTTTTGTAAATAAGAATATATCTACTACGATATTCCAGACGATTCAAACGCAGTTTGGTGATATTATAAGTTTTGCAAAGATTTAGTATTTCTGCAAATGTGTTCTTTATCTGATCTTTTTTTGACTCTTCGTAATATCTATGAGTTAGCTCAAACTTAACAATGTTATGTAATTCGCTGATATCAATTATAAACGAATAATAGTCCTGCTCTATAGCAGAAGAGGCACAAGATTTAATATTTACTACTAAGTAATCACAGTCTTTGATATTTCGTTTAACCTCTAAAACTTTATTGTCTTTAAGAGAGCTCAGTTTAGCTCTTGGAATTTTACAGCTTTTACTTATGAAGATTTTAGGGCAGTTACTAGTATCAAAATTAGATTTTTTAACACTAGCATTAAAAATTTCATAAAGTTCTTTTTCAGAATCAGCAGTTAATGCTGGCCCAAGGCATTCTAATCTTTTTATACCTTCTTTTACATCTAAATCTAGTATTATACTTATTACATTTGGTTGTATCATTTTGTTGATAATTAATGAGCGGGGTAGTTATTGTCTACCCCGCTCGGTTAAACATGATTAATTAATTCTTTGTGCTTATTAGCATTTTAAAAGACTGGAAGCTGTATTAGCTTGCAGTCATCTTCACTAATTCTGGATTAGTAAGGATTTTCTGGAATTTCTGTTTGTTGCCACCAATCAGCGCGCGAACAATGAAATACTTAATATCCTTTGTAAAGAGTTCCTCATCTGTTGTTAGAGTTATGATTCTTGAAATCATATCTGGAGAGATGGGGCCTTCTTCTGCCTTCATCAAAGAATAGTTTACAATACGGGTGCCCATTACACTAGCAATATCTGCGCGGTAATTATCGCCGCGACCAACATTAGAGCGAATAGCACCTAATATATAACCCATATCTTTTGTAAAGATTTCTTTTGGAGAAAGCAACTTATCCAGTTTGTTGTTAATAAACATGCTAAACATGCTAGCAAATTCATTACCAACAGAACCTTCACCAATCATTTGAATTAGCGGTAATGAATCATCAAATGATTCAATACACGAGATTGAGTTGAAGAATGTAGTAATACTACGAGGATTTAGTTTGTCAGTTACTAACTCTGGATTTAACAATAGAAAGTTGATACAACGAGTATCAATGTTTACTTTCTCTGCCCAACGAGCCCATACATCAATGTCAAATTTAGTTTCAACAGTAATGAATCGAGTCTTTTGAGCATTGTCAAGAGATGTAACTTGATAGTTACCATTGTCTGGGTTGGTTGTTAATACAACATGCCAGTTCTTTGGTAGACGCCAAGAAATATATTCTTGCCGGTCAATGATTTCCATACAAGCTTGCATAAAGCGGTGCATTATGTTATCCTACAAGTTCTTTATCTTGTAGTTCTGTGTCTTTGTTTTAGATTATACACACAGTTCAGACTATATCTTCACATATTTATATGTGTCATGCGCTCGTGGTGTTTTACTGTCTGTTCTAGACTCCATACACTAGTCGTTGCACCTTCCTTATATCCCTATAAGGCTTGGCTCAGGATTGCCCATCTCTGGATATCCCCTGAATTCACATGATTTATGGCGAACCTACCACTTTATGCTTTTTTCCATCTATAACCACCTGCAGTTAAGTTTTTAGATATTGCTCTATTTATATTAGAGATACCAAGTTCTTTACTTGCTTCAGTTATAGACTCCCATTTTTTGATAAAAATATTATCATTAGTATATTGTACTACTGGCTCTAACTTATATTTTTTATCTCTAGAAAATACTAAAGAAACTTTATTATAAGACCAGATATAACCTCCTGCAGAAGTTTGTTTACTATTACATACTGCTTTTATACTATTAATACTTTTAGCATTAATAGAATTAGCAGCAGCTGTAAGAGATTCAAAACTTTCTAAATACTCACCCTTATCGAGCGAATACTTATGAACTGCTTTAAGATTATGTGGTTTTAAACCATTTGCGTAAGCTTTTTTTCTAGATTCACTTATTCTTTTTCTGTATACTTCATCTCTTACTAAACTTTGAGGGTCAAGTATATGATTTATATAAGGATTAAGTGTTTTAATATAAAAAGCTTCTCTTTCAATAAGAAATTCTTCAGAACATTCTTCTATAATCTCAAAGTAGATATTATTAATACCATACTTATTGAATAAGTTTTGCATTGTTCTGTTGTGATGTTTTAAATGTTGAAGAGACCACAAATGATGTTTTAAACGACTACCAATATTACAAGAACTACCAATGTATTCTTTATCACTAATTTTAATCTTATAGATTCCTACACGATTTAATGCAATGTTGATGCTGTCTGTTGTTAATGTTTTCATATTACAAAGATAATAAAAACATTCACACAAACAATACTAGACTGCATATTTTGTTAATCCGCCCTCGTGTAATCATCGAGTATTAAGAAGCCACCTTCGCCGCGACCTTGAATCCACTCTGGAGCAGCGTGAGTCATACGCTTTTGTCCCGTGGGTTTGTATTTAGCTTGAATATACATAGACATTACTGCATCTTGAATCCAAACTTTTTTACCGTCATCTTTTACCATCTCAAATTCTTTAACTGGAAAACCGACAAGGTCACCAAGCTCCTCGATTTGAGATAGCGATAATTTTACAATCTGCATATTTAACTCTTCAGCTAATTGCAGTAAAGATGATGTTTTACCAAGTCCCGCCTCGCCTTCGATATTTACTGCTACAGGAATCTTTCCTTCTTTTTGAATATGTTGATTGTTTGCTACAATGTGACGTAAAAATGCTTTTAGCTCGTCAAGATTTAGTTTTACTACGTTGTTCATGTTTGTTTAAATTATTTTGTTTCTAGTTTAACAGTTTGTCCAGGCAAATGATCACAGTCTTTTGAACTTGATGACAACACCCATAAGATTTTGCCAGCTGCATCTTGTGGAGCTGGCGCTTCACCATCAGTAAAGAAGATTAGCGCTGTGTACTTTCTAAGGTTTTCTCTATAATAATCTATTACGGGTTGAAAATCTGTCGATTTTCTGTATAAACTTTCATTTATACTCGGACTATCCCTTCAACTTTATTAAGTTGGCTGATTATAGTCTCTGAACATCTCTCTTGTATATGATACGAAATTTATATTTATATACAAGAGATTTTGCTGCGGATTATGCAATCTTTCATCTTTTTACCATATCTGAGTAATTACTTCAGCCCTATATCATGTCACCATATATAGTTGGTAATGAAAGCTCTAAGCAACTTCCCGCAATTTACAGCATTTTTTTCTATACATTACTGTATAGGGAGGCACCAATTTTACCTCCACGACCATGAATTTTATATTCAGTCTCTCGAGGATTAAATTTTTCCATTTTAGAAATAGCTGTGTCTGTTTGTGCAACAGTAATTTGACCACCAGTTTTGTGAATGTGAATAAGCTCGTTTACAAATTCTTTGAGTTCGCTTGTATTAACAGAACCAGATGTGTCAATAGCTACTAGTAAATGTTTGTGGTATTTAATCTTTAAACCTGGGTTGTCTTCATAGCGTTTGTTGTATTTACGTCTTAGCTTTTTAGTGTAAGGGATAATGGAGCCACCACTAAAACGACGAAGATACTGGCGCCAGTCAAATTTTGGCGGGATATCTTTCATCATCTCAATAAGCTCTGCAATTTTACCAGGTATTGTACCTCGACTCTTTAGAGCATTTTGTACATCTTTAATTAAATGTGTAGTTTGCCTTTTAAGGAGTTGCTTTTCAGCATCTGATAAACTCTCAAAATCTTTCCAGGTGGGGTGATCACAAGGTAATGGTTCACCATTTCCAATTTTGTCAAGAAGATCATCCATTGCTCCACAACCACATGTGCCCTTTTTATCTTTTTTATCTTGAGCTTTTTGAAGAGCTTTGTAGTAGTAATCAGTACCAGCTTTCTCATCAAGATTAAGCTCTTTGTAATCATCTATGAAAATACCTTCTTGTGGAAGATTTTCACGTTCAATATACTGATTTACCTCCATGTCAGCAGCCACATTAAATAGTTGTTTATCACTATATGCATCTTGCAAATAGAGATGAAAAAATGCAATGTGTAGTAGCTCGTGTTGAAGTATTCCTTCTTTTACGTTCATTTCTATGCTATCCCAAAATGTTGGGTTAATAGCCAACTTGTAGTTAATACCCATTTTTGCTACACCTGCTGTGGGTACAACATCAGAAAACTCTTTGTTTAAACTAAGAGCAAATATGCCATAAAATGGTTCTTTTAGCATAAGGTTTTTAACAGCCTTTGCTAGTGTTTCATGTCTATTCATTTTTAATAATTTCAAATTGTATTTTAACTTTTAACAAGTCTGAGCAAGACTCTTTTATTTGATGATTAATCCTAACCATTGCATTTCTTATGGTTTCATGCATTACTAAGCAAAGAGAGTCATCATCAAATACCAATTTAAATGCTTGAGTATAACTGTTTATACTCAGTTGCTCATTCATGATTTCTGCTATTCCACTAAAGTTTACCTGGTCACATTGAAGTTTGATACCTCGAAGTTTAATAAGAAGTACTAATACTCTTAGTAAGTCTTTTGGTTCCTGCAGTAAAGTAAACATCGCAATAGTGATGTCTTCTTTTTGACCATTTAGCATTTTACATATATTCTCTAACTTTTCAAGATATTTATTTGTTTCTGTCATTTTGCTTACTTAGTAAATACATCAATACTTTGTTCCAGACTTTTAATTTATCTTCAGCTATTGGTAAAGCATTTTCTTCTGCAAAGAATATTACCTGTTGAGCTTGTTTTAAAGCATCATCAAGCCCATATTTTTCAATGAGTTCTTGAGATTTTGCTTCTATATCTTTTGTTACAAATTTGTTCGACATGCGTATTCAGAGATTAGTAATGCATCTATTATTCCGTCGTGAGGTTTATTCTTAGGATTTGTTTTTAACATATCTTCTGTGAATAATCTTTTAGCTGCAATTAGAGCCATGGCTTTTGTATCATTAGCAGAGCTATTTGCTTTTTGAATAGCCGGTATTCCTAAAAACATTACTTTCTGCCAAGTTTTAGGAGGCACTAGAATATAGCTTATATCATTAGCAATAGCACACATTTCAATAGCACCAGATTGGTGACCCATAGAAAATGCTGTAGTTTTGCTGGTACCAAAGATTAACCCAATTTTTTCGCATATTAGTTTTACATCAGGATATTCTTGTTTAATACCTTTGATTAGTTTGTTGAGCTCGAAATAATCTAGTTCTTCTTTAATCAATGGGGTTTTATAAACTTTAATCTCGCTAATGGGTAAACTAGTATCTCTAAAAACTATTGCTCCCTTTTTACCGGGGTCTATTGTGATGTATTTACTCATTTCTTAAATGTTTTACTATACCTTCAATTTCTTCAATGTATTCGTAGATTGTTTCGTCTACTGGTGCGCCGTCGTCAATTTCTTGACCACAACTAAGATAAAGAACAAGAAGACTTTCACTTTCTTCTGGAAACTCTTTAGCTACTTTTTCAACATATGTTCTAAATTCATCAAATGGTTTACCCATATTTCTGTTTGTAAGAGGTTATAATTGCTTGGCGGGTAGTATCCACGCCGTGATTTTTAATACAATCAGCCACATCCTTATCAAGAGTTAAGTGCACACTTCTAATAGAGTATAACTGCTCATATTTAAGCATAGAGTTTATACCTGCTTGGTCATTATCAAATATAACAATAACCTGAGAAAAGCTTTGTTTTAACTTTGACATAGTTTTTTCTGGTATGATAGAGTTTTCACTATCCGGCGCCAGGAAAGTAGCATTGTTAAAACCTAGTATTCTAAAAGCCATGAGATCTTTGAGTGAAGATAATATAAACAAAACTTCTTTGTCATTTTGTAACTGATCTAGACCCTGAATATAAGATTTGACTTTTAAAAACTTGGCGGTGGTACTATATGGCTGGTATACCTTATACAGAGTACCATCTTCTTTAAAATAACCATAAACATAGTTCTTAGAAATTTTAGAATATCTAATTTCAGCACCTTTTGTTTTAGAATAAGTATAGCTTTCTAAAGGTTGTACATTATAGTGTTCAAGCATAGCGCTACTAATCTTATATTTCTGCCAAAATTTAGCATCTTGATCAGTCCAGTGGCGCATTGAGTGCTCTTCAATTCTAAAAACTTCTTTCTTGATTATTCTTTGTTGACTATCTGTGCTATTACTTTTAGAATACTCGTGCATTATCTTGTTGATAGCTTCTACACGAGATATGCTAAATAGTTCTGCAACTAGATCAATTTGATCACCTTGGGCCCCAGTAGAAAAATCCTTGTATTTATATCGACCTGTTGGGTTTACATATAAAAACATTGAAGGATTCTTATCATTTGGGTTAAATACAGAGTTGATCTTTACATTTTGACCTGTAAGTGGCTCGCAACATAAGTAATGTTCAAACACCCAGGTAGCAGGTACATTTTCTATATCAAATACTATGTTTTTGGTTTTAATCATCGCCAAAGTTCATCAATGTTTTGCTCCCGAAGATATTCTCTAATTTGTTCAGCAAGTTGAATTTGTTCCTCAGTTGCTTTGCCTCCATTAAAGGGATTGTTTTCATATTTGGTAATATCCCTCATCCGTTGGTCAAGGTTATGAATAACAACAAAGTAATCACCACCTTTAAGAGCGAAGTTTGCCTCTTGCTCTTCTTTGGGTAATTTGAATTTAAGGTTTAATTTGGGCATAATTCAAGTTATTACTTTACTAAATAATAGCAAAAAGCCCCCGATTTCTCAGGGGCTATTTAACTACCTACTTACTGTTTAGAGTTCAAAATCACCTGCCGGTGTAGTGAAATCTCCTGGTTCAAATGGCATATCATCATCAGTGTTACCACCAAATGAATTTACAGCTTTAGCACCAGGTTTCTTAGTAACATGCGTATTAACATCAAATGTTAATAATCTAGAAGTTTTACCTTCATCTAAATCTGCTGCTTCCATTGCAACTTCACCTTTCCCAGTGCGTGGTAAGAATAACTCATATCGAGTATAACCTTCGCGGCTTTGATACTCTTTACCAGCTATACAAAAGTTAATCATTATACCACTAAAAGGTTTTTCGCTGTTAAAAGCATTAACAAATGACTCAATAGTATCGTGTTTTTCATCTTGGTTGTTAAACCATACTACACAATCTGTTGCTTCGCAGATGTTTTTAATGCCCCGCAAGATTTCAGTATCGCGGGATACTTCACGACCAGTTTTAGTTACACCGTCAACATAAGCATATTGACTAAGTTTAACTTTACCAACTTGACCTTTGTATTTGAGCCCATCTGGTTTTTCACGATCAATAGCAAAACCTTCAAAACCAGGTATTTCTTCTGTTTCTAACTCCATAACAATATGATAGGAGTTTTCTACAAAAGTAAAAGGTTCAAGTTTTACATTGTGAATCATTGCTTTTACATTTCCGGGCTCAATTGTTTTTGAGATGTAGGTACCACCACCCTCGGTGGTTACTTTCTTTGTGCTAAGTGCCATAGTGATTAAATTAGAAGTTAATGATTGATTTACGTACTAGTTCTAAGTCATTGGGTATTTCTTCCTCGTCGAACATTTCTAGAGGAGCTTTACAAGTGTTATCACCTGAGTTTTTGGTCTCGAAAACATAGCGAAGTTCACCTTCTTTGTTTTTCTTAACCTTACCATATAAAACAATTGAGAATAAACCTTCGAGTGTTAATTTCTCGTCAATCATTTTACCAATTGTTTTAGCTTTGGTTTTACGTGCACCACTGCTGTCGTAGAAATCCTCTGAGTGAGTCAAGAAAAATACTACTAAATCACTACGCAGATCTTTTGGTGTTTTAGCAACAGCTGCTAAACCAGCACCAATCTGAGTAAATTTTTCGTAACCTTTTTCTAGTGCTCTATCAAAGAACTCAAAACTGGACATGTACTGCCAGTCATCTACAACAATAGTTTTAATTTCAGGTCTGTTAGTAGATACATACTCTAATGCTTTGACAACTCCGCCGGGTGTTGAGGTGTTACTCATATTACCTTTAGCGTTCTCTTTAGATAGAAGTGTGTACTTTTCACGCCATCCTTTAAATGGTAGGGGTTTGTTTGCAACATTGATAATAAACGTTGTTGCGGGTTCTAATGTGCGAATACTGGTAGATTTACCTGATCCAGATTCAGCAACAATTAAGCATGCTTCGGCCATCTTTCAGTTATTAGTTTGTTTAAAAATGATTTGTCACTAACAGGAGCTTGCCACAATATTGCAGCGAGATCCTTAATGGTCATTTGATCAATGGGAGCGTCATTGTCAGGATCCATGATTTCAAAAGATAAACTTTTGGTTTTAAGTTTTGGTAACTCTTTTGGCTCAGATTTAACTTGTGAGTCTACTGTTACCAAATGTAGTTCTTCAACAGGAATTAAGTATCTAACATGCCCGCTTGATGTTGGAATAGTATCATACTCTTCAGCGAAATGCGGGTTGTATTTCCAGCGCCATAATTTACGCTCAGGATCTTCAGGTTCTAGATTAGAACTTACATATTCTGTATAGACATCTACTCCGCTGCTAAGTTCATTAGCAAAGAAGCCCATACAATAATAATCTTTGTCTTGAGGTTTCCAGGCAAGCTTGGGCACATAAGCAGCATCTGGTACTCCTAATGCGTTAAATACTAACTGATGATACTCTCTTAATTCTTTAACGATTTCTGTTCTTGTTTTTGACATATTAAACGATTTTGGTTAATGTTCTCTTTTCTTGTGTTGGTGGTGTGTCTGCTTCTATTACTTGCATCTTTTCAAACTCTGCCTTGAAGAAACTCATTCTATTATCTCCGTTTCTACATTTTAAGAAGTGCATGACAAGAACTTTGTCATCTTCTATAATGTATCTATCTGGGCCATAAAATCTGATTTTTTGTTTACCGGGTCTGTTGATACCAACAACCATGTCTGCATGTTGCAACAACGCGTCAGCGCCAAATAAATCTGATTCTAGAATGTAGTTTCCGTATTTACCATCTTCATTGCGCTCAGGTGAGTCTATGTTTCTATTTATCTGGCTTAATACGATAAAGGCTATTGGATACTTTCTTTTTAAATAGGTTATTGTTTCGCTTAAGTTGTAAAGTGTTTCATATTTATCTTTCTCGTAACTCTCTTTTTTGACTAGTAATGAATGATCTAAGGTAATAATAGTTTTTGTAAAAACCTTGTCTTCGTCAATAATTTCTGCGTGTTCTTCCATGTAAGATTCAATGATCTTTTTGAAAGTTGATGTAGTACAAGGCTCATCTACTATATCAATTGGATACTTAACACGACTCTTTGCATAAGCATAACATCTTGTGAGATCTTCAGGAGCTAATACACCATCTGCACTACACAAGTACTTATATGATTTACCTAGATAGCTACTGTATTCACGGATAGCAGAAACGCGGGCCAGCATCTCAAATTGAAACTGTAGCACTCTAAACTTTTGCCCTTTATTAATAGCAAAAGCATTTCTAATTATCTGGTCAGCAATAAGAGTTTTACCACTACCTGGTCTACCACCTATAACAGTCATCGAGTTCCACTCAATACCATCTGTAGATGCGTCATTAAATTTCTTCCAGGGTGTCTTGATGCTCTTAATCAAGCCTTCTTGTCTACCTTTAAGATAGTTAAGAGAATCAATAAACCCTTCTTTTTGGCTTCTCCAAGCCTGTTTACCATTTACCATATCACTAAATTTAATCCTAAACTACTCTCTCACTAAAATGCTTGTTTTCATTATCATCATAGTTACCAGTAACAACCATTTCACAATAGTTAGCTAACTCAGAATCAAATGTTCTGTCTGCAACCATTTTACGTATAAAATACTGAGATGTTCGCATGTATAAGTAATTACGTTGTAAGTACTCATTAACATACAAAGTAGTCGCTGCAAGAATTGTTTCCCAAGAGTAATCAAAAGTTTTAAAGAACCATTTAAAAGCACTTTCTAGATTCTTTTCATTTACTCGGGCTTGTTTACCACTAGGTAGTTTACCGCGTGGAAATAACATGTTGTAAGCTCTAATGTTTTCTGAATAAGAATTACCTACAATTGTAGTATTAACATCTTCGACAATTTTACTATACAACACATCCATCTCTTTCAAAAGATTTTGACCTTTTTCAGTAATAAGCCAACCATTCTCTAAATTATCAATTCCTACAAACGCTGTTGGAGTTACATAACCTAAAGCTTTAAGATTGCGTATCTCAAAGTGTAAGTTGATAGATGAGCTGTTTACAGCAATGTTTTCTTTCAAGCATAATAAAGCAAATAACTCATTGGGTGTTATCTTGAGATTCAGGGTCTCTAATAACAGTGTCAACAGTTTGTTCTTTGGTTCTGAGTTCATATAAACAGGTTTTATAAATGTAAGATGTTTTGTAATCATTTATTTCTAGAAGATTGTTTAGTGTTCTTATAGAGTAGATTACATTAGCGTGGTTTTGTTTTAAATGAACAGCTATTATTCCTTTTCTGTAACCTAGATCTTTGGCTATTTTACAAAAGATTTGTCTATAAATGCTATACTTTCGGTTTAAGTCTGCTAGTATTGTAGGAAATTCTGGTGGGTCATCTTTGTTTATCACATTCATTATTACGTCCTCTATTCTTTGTAGAGAAGGTTTTGCCATGATATCTATTTCTTCCAGAGTTGTAACATGAAGTGTTACTCCGTACACCTTGGAGACTTTCTTACAAAATCTATCTATCTCTTGTTGTAAGTCAAAATGATAGTTTTCATTTATTACCACTTTATTATCGGTTTCTGTAATGATTCCAGACATTTGTTTACTTTGTTAAATACGTCCCCGGAATCCCAACGCTCTTGTTTATTATGAGCAGCAGATGCGGGGTGTGAAGTTAGTAACTTTTTATTATTGTCTGAAACAGCATCTTGCCATTCTGCAGCTTTTTTACCCATATACACATAAATCAACTGAGGATTATGCCAGTTGAGCATATCAAACAAATAGGCTAAAAAGGGTTGCCAGATTAAATAGTGTTGTCCTATCTTGTTAATGCTGGTGGTTAATGCTATATTCAATAACAATACACCTTGATTTGACCAACGTGTTAGATCGGGTTCCATTTGCATGCGCTCCTTATAAACAGTCTCCTCAATTTCCTTAAAGATAAACTTAAGAGATGGCGGTATATTAGTTGTACCACTAGCTACAGAGAACGCTTTACCATCTGCAACATTTGCATAAGGGTAAGGATCCTGACCAATCATTACTACTTTAAGATCTTTGTATGGACAATCATAAAATGCACTAAACATTTTACTCAGTGATGGTGTAAATCGTTTACCTTCTTTTGTATCCTGTGCTAATTTTTGTATGATTTTAGTAAAATCGTCACTATATATAAAGTGGCGAAGTACTGTTGACCAACCAGATGGTTCTAATTTTGCATATAATTTGTCTCGTATGTTATCTATATCTATATTTGTCATAAACTTTAAACATTTAAATTATGGCGGTTATAGTAAAAGAATTACAAGATGAACATATTGTGTCCATCAAAGTAAGTGGTTTCTTCTACAAAAGAGTTAAGGGTCTTTTGATGCGTAGTATGTCAAAACAAGATCAATCTTTTATTCAAGAGTTTATAAAGAATGAAAGTAATCCTGCAGAGTTTTTTAAATCTAGCGAAGAAGCTTTTGACCTAGAAACAATTCTAATTCTTATTAAAGAGATAGAAAATGCAGCAATAGAACAAAAACAGTATGCTGATAAAGAAGTTCTAGAGCCTGGTGATGAAGGTTATATTGAACCTACTAGTGAAGGTTAAAACCAACAATATCACCTACTTCAAGGCATGCGTTGATAGCCATAGCTAGTTCTACTTTAGAGCACGCAGCAAAAGACTTACAAACTTTTACTTGGGAGCCGTTTATATCTTTAATAAGACATAAACCGGCTTTTTCTTTTATCTCGTATTTCATTTCTTCAAAGGTATAACCTAAGAAGTTTGCTAATTCTCTAATCATCGCGTGAACTTTAGCAAGTTGTGCAACGCTACCATCTGATTTAACAGCTTCTACATAGATCTCAATAGTAGCTCCTTCTGGGAGATTCTTTAAGAACATGTCGTATTTTAGTTTCTCAGCTGTATCAGAATAAACAAGTTTACCGTTTTCTTTTTTGAGAATGCCGTGAAACATTAGAAAATAATCTTATTTAGTTTTTCGCTTTTAGTGGTAATGGTCAATGTAAAACCAAACCAGCTAATAACAACTTCTGTTTTCTTTTCTACTACTTGTCTGCAGAATGGATCTTTACATTTTTGTGTATTAATACATCCTTTTAAACAGTTTCCTTGTGGCCCATAAGGTTTACGCACAATTTGTGTGTGGGGGAGTAAATTTACATGTTGATAGCTTTCTTTCCAGCCATTAGTAAATGAAATTGTTGTCATAGTTTTTCTTCAAAGATATTGATTATTTTAAAAAATGTATCTGATCGTGTTCCAGGGGATTATTTCTGTGTGTAGAGCGCGAAATTGTTGGATATATTCTTTCTTAAGAACATGATTATATCTAATGTTTTTACCTCCATACTCAGAAATTTTTGCCTCTTGAATTTCAGGTTTCCATAGTAATTCTTCTCCGGGTAAGTTTTTTTCTAGGTTATACTTGTGTTTACCTGTATTGTGTGTAAGAAAAATTACCTCAGCTTTTACTTTGTCTTTGTTTTCTACTATACCTTGTACTTGTCTAAAGAGTTCAGCATATTCTATTAACCAGTCATCTGTTATAATTACAGGAGAAAAGTTTATGTGCACATCATATCCAGCAGATATAAATCTATCAATAGCTTTTATTCTAAGATCTATAGGCGTGGTGTGTGGCTCTAACAAGTTAGCATATTTCTGAGGCATGAGACTAAATCTTATTCTCATTTTACCTTCTGGGTTATATTCAAGTAGTTTCTCGTTAACATACTTAGTAGCAAATGAGCCCATCGCGCGAGGGTGGTGTTTAAAGAAATCAAACACTTTTTTCCAGTCATAGTGTTTAGCATGTAAAGCCATATCACTATTAGTACCTATATCATAGGTTACATATTCTGGATGAGTTTGATTAGGCTTTTCTACATCTGCAAACCAGGCGTGGTGATCTACTTCTGTAAGTATTTGATTAATGTTTTCAGCAATGTTAACACCTTCTGTTTTGTGGCGTTTACAGTAACAATAGCCGCAGTTAAATCCGCATCCCATAATTATAGTTGGGGTAAGGAAATCTGTGCTGCGGCCACTGTTTCTAATAACCATAGATTTTCTATTTACTTTTTCGATCATATTCTTACTATAGTATAAGGTCTATGCCAGCATAAGTCTAACCATCTTTTAGCAGCAGCTATGCTATTAAATTCACTAGTAATAATCTCGCGCCGGATACCATGAAGTCTTATAATACATTTAACAGGTTTACTCATAATTTTTTTACCAGATGTCCCCATCAGTTTTATTTTCTTCATCATTTTTTGGTTTAAGTGTATCATTGTAGTCTTGCAGTTTATGAATAGACCACCAATCATATTTGAAATCAGGTTCTATAGATCTAATCTCATCAAGTAGTTCTTGTCTATAACCTTGATTATAAAAATGAATGGTAATAGCCTCTTCTAGATCACAAATGTCTTTTGGTGCAGATATTGATACTCTTAAATCATAATCATTCCACTTAGTTTTGTAATCATAGAATGTAATACCCTTTGTAAGATTCTTGTGCAAATCATGTAACCTGCGGTTTCTAACTCTAACAATAGATTTGTCGCTACCAAATACATCTAAGAACCTTAAAAACCATCTTGGACACCATTTAGGCTTGGCTTTGTAATCCATGGCTAAGACTATAGGATAGAGTGCCTTAAAAACATCTCCATCATTTTCATAAGGCACACAACCTAAGTAGCCATACTTTTCATGAAATCCTTTAGGAAAGAAGATATATCTAAAGTCATCTAAGGTAATATCACGAGTATGAATTATACCCTTTTTTCTACCTTTCCAAAATAAAATAGAGTTAATCATTTGTCTTAAATAATTCATAAGTACTATTTAGTGTCTTGAACTTAATGTAATCTTCTCTTTGTTCTATAATCTCTTTGATATCAGTTGTTTGCCAAGTAAAAAAGTCATTAAACGGAGACATAATCAAAGAGCGACCAATAGCAGGTTTATCATG
>Ga0172376_10001971_pt1 | contig 25616 bp, 14 predicted proteins | sample Lak35m_FD_121114 | JGI IMG/M metagenome (GOLD analysis project Ga0172376, IMG submission 121114) | Freshwater microbial communities from Kabuno Bay, South-Kivu, Congo - kab_092012_35m | ecosystem: Environmental > Aquatic > Freshwater > Lake | place: Democratic Republic of the Congo: South-Kivu...
GCAAGCGGTCTACTTGGGCAAGCGGTCTACGGCGGGGACAGGCACAGAGGCCTGTCCTACGGGGCGGCAAATGCCGATAATTGATTGAAGAGCGAGAGGAGGCTTCAGGGGCCCGATTCTCGCCGCGGCGAAAACCGGCCATGAAACGGCTCTCCGTACGGCCCGCAGCCGATGTTTGCAGGGTTTTTCCGCCCTGCGGACAAGGCCAGATACCAACTGTCTGGCCCGAATCCCGGCCCGAATTCCGGCCCGCCGCTCGCCGCCGCGGCTTCACGCTCGTCGAGCTGCTCGTCACGACCGCCATCCTCGCCACGCTCTTCGCCCTGCTCACCATCGGCAATGCCCCGAGCCAGCGAACGCAGATCCGCCGCACGGCCCAATCACTCGCCTCCGCGCTCACGGTCACGCAAAGCCGCGCCCTTGGCCGCGATGTCGGGGCTGCCCTGATCCTCGAGCCCGATCCCTCGAGCGGCTCGATGGCCACGGCCGCGTTTTACGCCGACATGCTGCCCCACATCAGCGTGCGGGCCACTGGCATCCCGCCCGCCAACCCCGGCAGCCTCACGGCCTCGGGCACGCTCACCCCCACCAATGCCGACATCGCCGACCTGCAACACGGCTACAAGATCCGCTTCTTCGAGCAGGATGCGACGGCCACGCAGCCCCCCAGCGCCTGGCTGCAATTCACGCCGCCGGCAACGGCCACGTCGAACGTCGCTACCGTGAGCCTCCGCGGCACATCCGGCCAATCGCTCGCCAACACCATCTGGCCCCGGCCGGTGAGCCCGCCCTTCGATGCCGCCATCGCCCGCTATCCCGCGAAGGCCACCTTCGCCATGCAGTGCGCGAAGGCGGCCGCTATCGACCTCCGCTACAGCGGCTTCGGCGACGACCCCACCACGCCCTACGGCAGCCTCGCAGGCAAAGGCGCGATCGCGATCGCCTACGACCGCGTGGGCGGCATCGATGCGATCATGCAGCAGGTGCTCAGCGCCGCGACGGCTCGCATGCATCAGCCGATCGATCCGATCACGCCGGTGTATTTCTTCGTGGCGGCCCGCGAGGAAATCCTCGATCCCGCGGCCAACACGCTCGCGAGCGACGAAGCGATCTGGGTGGTGATCCACCCGCAGACCGGCCGCGTGCATGTCTCGGCCAACGTGCCGCAATCCGAGAGCACTTCCGCCGCGATCTACGCCGCTCGCAGCAAGGCCCGCGCCGGGCTGCCCATCGGCAAGTGATTCCCATGAACCCATTCGCCCCGACCGCAACTCGCCGTGCCGGCTTCTCGCTCCTGGAAGTGCTCGTGGCAAGCGGGCTGCTTGTGCTCGGCCTCGCCGGCTTCGGGGCGCTCCTGCCCCTGGCCGGGTCGCGGCTCGCTGAAGCCACCGCCGAAGACCGAGCCGGAACGCTCGCTTCCAATGCCTTCGCCGAGATCGTCAACCGCGGCCTCGCCGCGAGCGATCTTTTTCCCTCCGGCTCGACAAACCGGGCCTGCGTGTTTGGCCCCGTGCTCGCCGACCTCGCCAATCCGGCGGTCGTCGCCGCCGCCGAAACCGCGCTCGCGCCGCGGATCGAGCCCACCCGCGGCTTCCTGCTCGAAGACGACCTCACCTACCGCCTCGCGAGCTCCGGCGACACGCCCGCCAATGCGTTTGTGAATGGCGGCCTCGGCCCGCGCGAATCGAAGGAAGGCCACTGCTGGGCGGCGATGCTCACGCCACTCGATTTCGGCTCGCCCGTCGGCCCGGGCAGCCGGGCCACGCTCAGCGTGGCGGTGTTTCGGAAAGCTGGAGCGATCCAAGCCCTCACGCTCACGCCCGCCTCCGGCAACTACGAGATCTCCCCGGGAGATGATTCTTCGCGCAAGCGATTCGCCCGCGGCTGCTCCTATCTGCTCGTGCTTCCCTCCGGGGCCGCCCCGACCTGGCGACGGATCAATGCCTCGTGGACGACCAACCCGGGAACGGCGGGCGAGAAGTCATTCTTGAATTTCAGCGACCCAACCGGCCTGCCGCCGGGCACACTCGCCACCATCGGCTTCGAGCGGCTGATGCGGGTGGATGAACGAACGGTCGTAGTGGAGTGAGGTGCCCCATGTCTGCCGCGCGGTTTATTCGCAAGCTCTCGGCCAAGCATGCTGCCCGCCGCCGCGGGATGATGCTCCTGATCGTGTTGGTGCTGCTCACCATGTTTCTGATGGTCGGCACGCTCCTGATTGTGAATACGTCGCGATCGCGGCTCACCGCCCGGGCCTTCGCCGCCGCCACCGCCTCCAATGCCTCGTCGGCCACGCTCGCGCGGCGGCAGCTCGATGCGGCGCTCATGAAACTCATCTGCGGCCCCTCGCAGCCAGCCGCCACCAATGATGTCAGCGAAAGCCTGCTCGAAGACAAATTCGGCTCCGGCACCGCCCTTCCAGCCACGGTCCAGAGCATCGAAGACAACGGTCCGCTTCTGACGGCGAGCGTGGAGGCGAATGTCACGAAGCCCGTCGCGCTCAATGGCCGGATCATCACGTTGCTGCCGAAGCCCCAAGACGGCGGCGCCGTCGCCAGCTACCGGATCATGCGAGCCACCGGCACGGCGAGCCCCTATGCCTGCGAACTGGCCAACCTGCGGCCCGACGGGCCCTTGGCCCTGCCCACGAAGCCCTGCAGCGCGGTCATCAATGGCCCCGAATTCCGGGGCGAGGCCTACGACGCCTACGACGACAACAACCGCTGGCTCACGCAGGCCACACTCGAAAACGGCGCCGTAAAAACCGTCCTCCGGCCCGCCTTCGGCACCGGCAGCCCGACGGTCGACAACGACGACGACGGCATCGCCGATGGCGTGTGGCTCAATGGCGTGCTGCCGAGCCTGCCCACCTCCGATGGCGGAGTGCTCGATTTCGAGGTCTCCTACCTCGTGCTCGATCTCGACGGCCGGCTCAATCTCAACGCCCACGGCACCTCCACCTCGATCGACACCTCTTCATCCGCCTGGGTCAACTCCCCCGATGTGCCGATCGGCAATGGCTACGGCCCCGCCGACATCGATGCCTCCACGCTCCTGGTGGAGCCGCTCGCGAATAACCAAACGCAGACCAACCCGCCTGCCGCGTCGGCAAAGTGGACGCGGCTCATCCGCGGCGGCGATGCCACGATCACGGGCACGGCGGCCACCGCGAGCCAGCGGCGGCCCACGCCGATCCTCGGCCCGCTCGAGGGCCGCTACGGCACTCCCGCCTCGGCGTCGGTTCCGTCCGTACCGGGCACCGCGGGCAACGATCCGCTCTCGCAACTCGGCGAGGCCCACTATGGCTCCGACCAAACGATCGACTACAAGTGCCGGATCAAGACCTGGATGGACATGGGCTCGCAGTCCACCGGCGCCGTGCCCACGCTCATGTATTTCACGCCCGATTGGAATGCCGTCGGCTTCACGGACGATCCCTACGAGATCCAGCTCGACCCCGATCTGCCCCGCAGCGGAGCGGTTGCCGCCCGCACCGGCTCCCATGCCGACAATCCCTTCACGCCCGCCGAGCTCGAGCGGGTGCTCCGGCAATTCGATCCCGATGCCTCGCTCCTGCCGCAGCGGCTCGCCGCCGTGCTCGACAATTTCGCCGAACGCTCGCGAATGCTCGTCACGACCGATAGCTGGGACACCCCCGCTCTCACCGGCGACGTGGCGGCCGAAATCGCCGCCTTCGCGCTCACGCTCGAGAAGCCCTACGAGATCCTCTCCCCCGACGTGGCCGCCGGATTGCGGTTTGACGTCAATCGCCCCCTCACCGACGACGCCAGCAAGCAGGAATACTGCAAGCATCTCTACACGCTGCTCGTCGCCCTCGGGCAGCCCGCGAATGAAGCCACGGCGCAATGGGCCGTCAACGCCCTCACCTACCGCACCGCCGATTCGAAGATGCTGCGGTTTCAGTTTGATCGCAATCTCGTCGACGGCTGGCAGGTAAACGACACCGACGTCGTCTGGGGCGCCGAACGGCCCGAGCTCGTGATCGCCCAGACGCTCGCCTGGCGGGATGGCAACGATCCCACGGCCGGCGAGGTCTATGCCACGCTTTATCACCCCTGGTCGGCCAAGGCACGCCGCACCGACGGAACGCAAGTCCCGATCGCCACGATCAGCCCCGATCTCGGCGCCGACAACAAGCTCGACCTGCGCCGCAAGGCCGGTGACGATCCCGTCTGGAGGCTGCGATTCGACGGCACAAAGATCATCCGCTTCGACGCGATGACGGCCGTGCCGGCCAACACGTTTGGCTCGTCGCAGACGCTCCAAAACGAGGCCACGCAGATGGCCCCCGACACCTACCTCTGCATCAAGCCCGCGGGCAATTCCGCGAATGGCGTCTCGATCGACAACGCCCTGCCCACGTTTCCGATCAACCAGGGCGGCCCGTTCGTCGCGAGCCAGCAAGGAACCGGCAGCGACCCCACCACCGACGCCGACAGCATGATGGTGCTCGAACGGCTCGCCGACCCGACGAAGCCTTTTGATGCAACCATGAATCCCTACCGGCCAGTGGATCAGCTCGGCATCAAGCTGATCAATCGCTCCGGCTCCGATCCGAACAACTGGCGTTCGTTCTACCGCTCGCCCCCGTTTTGGAAGCAGCAGAAATTTTCGAAGACCACGAAGCCCCCGAAACTCGACGAACTCGACATGAACGCCACCAACTGGTTTCCGTGGCCCAACCGCCCGTTCATCAGCCAGGCGGAGCTCGCGCTCGTGCCGGGCGGCGACGCGACCGCCATGCTCTCCACCTACGAGCCGCCGAAAAACAAAAACGACACCACCGCCTACCTGCTGCCGACCGAAAAACTGCTCGATGCCACGATCGTGCCCTCGCGGTTTGCCGGCACGAGCCTCCACGTGGCCGAGCCCTCCGCACTCGCCGCCATCGGCATGGACAAGATCCCTACCAACCAGCTCTCCCGCTGGCGCGAGCCGGGCCGCGTGAACCTCAACACGATTGTGTCAAACACGAACTGCGCCGACCCGCAGCTCGACCAGGCCGTCTGGCGGGCCGTGCTCGGCCAGGATGCGAGCGTGGCCTGGAACCCGTTTGCCACGACAGGACCCGCCACGAGCGTGCGCGACATGCTCACGCTCAAGCAGGCCCCGACGATATTTCGCGACACGGCGTCCACGTCGGGGGCGGGCAACACCAACGGCAACGCCGCCTGGAAAAAAAACCGCGAATACGATTTCAATCCTGCTCTGACCTACGCCACCGCGATTCGCCTGGCCAACGTGGCCACGATCCGTTCAAACGTGTTCGCCGTCTGGATCACGCTCAAGGTGACCGACCGTTCGACCAGCTTCGCGCCCACCTCCTACCACCGCCTCTTCGCGATCGTCGATCGCTCCGTGCCGGTAGGCTTTCAGTCAGGCGCCCCGCTCAACGCCCGCGACACGATCCGCCTCGAGCGGTTCCTCGAATAGCCCCGGACACATGAAAACCTCCGCCATCCAGCGGGCCTACACGCTCGTAGAGCTGCTGATCGCGGCCACGATCGCGCTCGCCGTGATGGCGGCCGCGGCGGCGCTCTTCGGCCTCTTCGGCCGAGCCGCTTCCCAAAGCCAGTCGATCGTCGATCTCGGCGACCGCATGCGATCGACCGCGTGGCAGCTGCGGCAGGATCTCGCCGGAGCCACGGCCGACCTCACCCCGCCGGGCCGGCCCGAGCGCGACGCCGGCTATTTTGAATTGATCGAGGGCCCACGAAGCGATCGCGACGCCGCCGAAGGAAGCGGCGACATCCGGGCCGACACCGACGACATCTTGCTTTTCACCACGCGAAGCTCTGGCGGGCCCTTTGTGGGGAAGTATGGGGCCAACTTCATCGAGTCGCCCGTGGCAGAGGTGGCCTGGTTTTGCCGGCCGGCGGCCGTGCAACCCGTGGACGGGCTCACGCTGCACGACCTCCACCGCCGCCAGCTGCTCGTCGTCGGCTACGTGGGCGTGCCGCCGTTTTCGACGAACAACAACTCCTTGCCGGCCACGGCTCCGAATACCACGCTCCCCGCCGCCTGGCTCACCTACGACATCTCCATGCGCACCGAAGGCCCGGCCCCCGTCGCCGCGTTTTTCCCCAACTCACTCGGCGATCTCACGCGGCGGGAATGCCGCTTCTGGCACGATGCCTCGGCGTTTCCTCACGCCTTCGACACGTCCACGCTCGACGCCGCCACGTTCAATGGCACGCTCCGCGAAGGGGAAGACATCATGCTCTCAAACGTCATCGCCTTCGACGTGCGGGTGTTTGATCCCGAGGCGGAGGCACGGCTGGCCGGCAGCGTGACGGTCTTCCCTGGTGACCCGGGCTATGAAACCGGCGATCCATCGCCGGCGGCGAGGGGCGCATATGTGGATCTCGGCTGGGGCGGCGGCACCACGCCCCTGCAATCGGCCGGCGCGGCTGTTTCAAACGCCCCCGCCAGTGTGCAACTGCCCGACCGCACGTTTGACACCTGGAGCCTCCACTACGAGCAGAACGGCCTGGATGAAGACGGCGACGCGAAGACCGACGAGGGTGCCGACGGCTTCGACGACAACGGCGACGATCGCGCCGACGACGCCGGGGAACGCGAGACGAGCCCGCCCTACGCCGTCTTGCTCCGCGGCCTGGAGGTGAGGCTCCGCTGCTACGAGCCATCGAGCCGCCAGGTCCGCCAGATCACGATCCGCCATTCGTTTCTCGCGAATTGACGCTCATAACTGCCATTCCATACATTCAAGCGGTCATGCGTCGTCATCTGCTCATTGCCGTCTTCAGCCTCTTGGCAGCACAGCCGATGGCGCGGGCGGAGCCCGAAGCGGCCCCCGAAAGCCTCGATTTGCAGCTGGGGCAACTCCACGAGGATGCCCGCGCCGCTCGCGAGAAGCGGGAATTCGCCCGCGTCGAGCAGTTGCGGCTCGACCGGCTCGCCCTGCTCGCGTCTGGCGGCGAAGGCGACGCCCCCCTCGCTGCGAAGTCGCCCTGGGTGGCCGGCATGAAGGCGATCGCCGAAGCCGACTCGCTCATCAAGCGGATGCAGTATGAGGAGGCCTGCAAGCTGCTCGAGCAGGCCTGGCAGCCCTTTGCCAAAGCCCCACGCGGCGAGCCCGTGTTTGGCGATGTCGCCATGAAGCTCTTTGAAGCCACCCAGGCGGCGCTGGCGGTTTTTCCAGAATTCAACGCCGTGGATGGCGGCATGCTCAGGCAGGCGGTGCAGCTGGCCGCCGATGCCGACCCTTGCGCGGTCGAAGCGAAGGCCGCCGACGCCTTCCTCACCCCGCTCGATCCCGACGAGGCATTCGAGCCGGCGGAGCTGCGGCCCTCGCTCAAGGCCCGCAACCAGTTGCTCCTCGACATTTCCTACGACGACATCCGCGACGATCGGCCGCTGCCCTGGCACGCGCCTACCGAATACCTCAAGGCCCAGGGGAGTAGTTTCGTGTTGGGCGACCTCGGGTATGGAGAGCGTTTTCTCGGGCCGCGCCGGCTGCTGCACGGCCGCGACGGCTACGACGAGCCCTTCACCCTGGTAATGGGAGGGGCGCTGCTCCTGACCGACCGCGATGCCGACGGAATCAAGCGGCCAATCGTCGCCGATTACTCCGCCACGGAGAGCCGTTGGCTGCGATTGCGGCCGCGCATCCTGCGGGTGGAGCCCCCCTCCTACAAGAAGCAGGCCTGGCAGATCGACGTCGCCAAGCTCAACGCCGAGATCCGCGACGCCGTGGAGACCTTCACAGCGGAGCGACAGCGGCAGTTGCGCAACCGGCTCATCGTCTCGGCCGAAGGCCTCAACGCCGCCACGAAGGCGAAGGCCCACATCCGCAAGATTCTCGGCTGGATGAGCAAGCCGCCCAAGGGGCAAAAGGCTCCCACGTTTGCCGAGGCCATCGAGATGGTGGCGCAGGGCTACAAGACCTACGCGCAGCGCTTCCCAAACGAACGGGATGATGCTGAAAAGGCCAATGCAATTGTGCGCGACGTGGGCCGGCAGTGGGAGGAATTTCGGCCGGTCTGCGATGCCGTTTTGGTCGCGGCCGGAGAAGACAAGGCCGATATCGACGCCGCCACGGCCGCCACGGCGCTGGCGAAATTCCTGGCGCTCACCGCCGCCGAAGATGCCGACGCCCAGCATGCGACCGCCGACGAGGAAGAGGCCAAAGCACCGGCTGAAGGCCGGGACGCAAACGCGGTAGCGGTGCAGATCGACGCTCGGGAGCTGCAGTCGAAGCTTTCGCAGCAGAAGGAATACTACGACGCGCTCGCGATGTTTCAGCTGGCAAACACCGTCCACCGCCCGGCGCTCCAGGCGATGCAGGCCCAATGGCAGGCTCAACTACAGGCCCAACTTCAGGCTCAGGCCCTGCAACCCACCGCCCAGCCCGCACCAGACGACGAAACTGGCCCGCCCCCCTCCGAAAGGCTCGGCAACGCTCTCAAGCAATATGACGCTGCTCTCGCGAAGGCCGGGGGCGGGCAGAAGGCCCCCGGTGAAGCCGGGCCTCCGGCTCAGCCCCGCATCATCACGCTCGACTCGCTGCGGCAGACCAGCGGCGCGCTCCGCGAAATCAGCGCGATACTGCGCGGGATGGCCGTCGATCCCGAACGCGCGGATTTTCTCGACGGCTTCGTCCGAACGCTCGATGCAGTGGCCCGCAGGGTGTCGCTCGAGGCGGAGATGGTTCGCTTCTGCAGCGCCGCACGTCTCAGCCGCACCTGGCAGGTGGGCCGCGCGACCTGGCAGGTCTACGACTTTCCCGCCGACATCCCCCAGCACCAGCTCGCCGCGATGATCAATGCCTGCCCGCGGGTTGCCTTCCGCCTCGACGACCTCGACCGGCTCGCAACCCGACCGCAGGACGATGAGCTTCCGACAGATGCCCGGTTGCCACTGATTGCCGGCTGCACGACGGTAAGCCGCAACCGGCTCGTCGAGCTGCGCGACGGCCAACCGATGCTGCGGGTGCCTCGGGGCATCGCCGATCCCTGGACGGCGGTGCTGCTCGACCTCGATCCGGAGGCCCCACCGGCATTCGCCCCCGCACTCGCACAAGGAGCCGAGGGCGACTACCTCTGGCTCGACGACGCCGCTGGTCGGGTGAAGATGTCGTTCGTCACCAACGCCGAGTCAGCCCCGGCCATGGTGGTGCGATTTGCCGGGGCCGACGGCTACTCGCCGCTCGGCGCCGCTGCCGATGACGCCGATGCCGGGCGAACCCTCAAGGACCGTCGCGGCAACACGATCACGCTCGACCGTTCGCCGGAGCGCAGCCCGACAAAAGCCCACTTCTACGAGATTCGCTCGCCGTCGGGGGAGGCGTTCACGGATCGTTCCGTGAACTACGCCATCCAGGATTGGCTCGACCTCGACCGCAACATTGTCAACTCGTTTCTGCCCGACGTCATCCTGCTCTCGCCGTCGCTGCCCACGTGGCGGCTCTATCGCAACGAATTCATGCGGCCGGCGCCGCGCAACGATTGGAAGTGGACCGTTCCACGCCGCGTGTTTTCGCTCGCCGCAGAGCCGGCCGCCGGTCCAAACGCCCCGCCCGCTCCCTGAGCCATCGTCTTTGCCCCACATGCCCACTGCCGTCTCCCGCCGTCGATTGCATGCCGTCCTTGTGGCCGGGCTCTGTGCGGCCGCGCTGGCGGGGGTCGCTGTGACGGCCGGCTGCAAGAAGGAGCCGCCCCCCCCGCCCCCGCCGCCACCGGCCCCGCCGCCACCGCCACCGCCGCCGCCCCTCACGGAAGCAGAAGTTGCCGGCCGCATGCGGCCGCTGTTTCTCGTGCTTTACGACCGCGGCTTCAATCCGACCACGCTCGGATCGCCAAACCGCTGGGCCGCCGGCAATGCCAGCTCGACGGCGTTGCCCCCCGCCATGGCGAAGGCCGCCGAGGAGGCCGCCGCCGCCACGCCGCCGCTCACGAAACTGATCCGCAAGGAGTGCGAGCGGGCCGGCATCGACCCAGCCACCGTGCTCAAGTGCGCGGGCGACCTCGCGCAAAAAATGACCGAGCCCCAGGCCCGCGAGAGGCTGCTGGCGATCTACGTGGTGCAGGCCCTCAAAGACGCCGATGACGGCAATCTCCACCGGGCTCACGTCTTGCTGACCGACGTGCTCACCGAAATGAATGAGGGGCAGACGCAGGGGATGCGTTCGTCGCTTGCCGGACTGCGGCGGTTTTTCTCGGAGGTGCCCGACGAGAAACGGCTGCAGGATTTCGCTCGGCAGCTCGACCGCTACGTGCGGCTGCAGGAGGAAAATTTTCTGCTCTACGGCGAGCACGCCGCCATCCTGCATGCAGGCGGATTCACCCCCGCGGCCACGTTCACCCGCGAAAAACTTCTCACCCAGTTCGATCTCATCACGCGGCCGCTCATCGACCTCGCGATCGCCCGCGGCGAGAGCTACGCCTTCCGCCAGCCCGACCAACTGCGGGAGACCCGCCGCCGACTCGCCGCGCACGCCGAGGCGCTGCGAGCGACAGGGCCGGCCCAACGCGACGATTCCTTCCGAACGCAGGCCGCCCTGAAGCCCGAGCCGCGCAGCATCGCCGAATGGATGGAGGCGCTCGGACCGCACGCCGAGCTGCTCGCTGCGGCCACGCCCACTGCCTACGACGTCGAGCAGAAGGATCTCATCGCTCCGGAATTGTGGGCGGTGCTCCGCGACCGGCAGCGGCTCGATGTCATGGCCGACTGGTCCGCCGGCAAGCCAGCCGCGGCCGTGATCGCCGACGGCTCCGTCGCCGTGCTGCTCGCCGCTCAATGGCTCGAACAGGGGCGGCCGGAACTCGCCCGCACGGCTCTCGTGGCCGGCGCCGAAGCGCTGCTCGAAAGCTCCAAGACGATCGACGCGGGCCCCTCGCGGGGCCAGGATGACGGCCGCCGCGAGCAGGTCGCCGCGGCGCTGGTCGGCCAGCTCAATGCCTACCGGCTGTTGATGGCGGCCTCGCTCATCACCACGAGCCCCCCCGGCGCCCATGTCGACGTGCGGGATTCCTATCTGCCGCAGCTGGAGGTGCTCTTGCTTGCCTGGAAGCAGGCCTGGCTGAAATGCGGCCTGCCCCAGAAGCCCGCCGACGCCGCAATCGCGCGGTTTGCCCGGAATTCGGAAGAGCAGCGGCGCGGGCTGCGGGAGCAATCGGGCCCCGGCCAGATGGGCATCGGCCCCAAACGCTATTACTTCTTCGATTACCGCTTCCGCACCGGCGACGTGCCGGAGGTCGTGGTCGCCCAGGCCTCGGCCGACGAGCTGGTGGAGGACCCGCGGATCGGCGAGCTCGCCGGTACGGAGCGTTTTCTCGAATTCGTGAAAAGCTTCCAGAAGCCGCGGGAATTTAGCCCCGGCTTCACGGCCCGCTGGAAGTAGGACAGTCCTCCGCGCCTGTCCCCTCTTTGATTCCGTGCCTGCCCCGTCTTCGCCTCAACAACATCATGCCCTCCCGCACCCTCAAAGGCCGCTATCGCATCATCTCCAAGCTGGCAAAGGGGGGTATGGGTGTGACCTACCGCGCCTGGGACAAGCCGATGGGTGTGCCCGTCGTCGTGAAGATGCCGATGCGGCAATACTTCGATGCGCCAGGGTTTCTCGACCGCTTCGACCGTGAGATCCGGGCATCGGCCGCGCTCGTCCACCCCCATGTGGTGCCCCTGGTGGACTACGGCACCGACCGCGGCGAGCCGTTTCTCGTCATGCGATTTCTCCCCGGGGGTTCGCTTTCCAACCGCCTCCCGAAGGCAGAGGATGGCACACGCACGCCCGTTGCCCCGGAGTTTTTGCGGTGCTTTTTGCCGGGCATCGCCGCGGCACTCGACCATTCCCATTCCCGCGGCATCCTCCACCGCGACGTGAAGCCGGGCAACATCTTCTTCGACGCGCGCAGCCTCGCCTATCTCGGCGACTTCGGGCTCGTGAAGATCCTGGAGGAATCGGCCTTGGAAGGGGATGATGCCACGCTCGCCAGACCCGGCACCGCCGTGGGCACGAAGGCATACATGGCGCCCGAGCGATGCCAGATCGGGGGCCGCTTCGACGGTCGGTCAGACCAGTATTCGCTTGCCGTGACGGCCTACGAAGTGCTCGCCGGCCGCAAGCCTTTTCTCGGCACCACCATGCCGCTTTTCCAGGAGCATGTCACAGCCCCAGTGCCGCCGCTCTCCGACCTGCGGCCGGAACTGCCTGCAAGCCTCTGCGATGCGGTTGCCCGCGCGCTCTCCAAGCGACCGGAGGATCGCTTTGCTACCTGCACCGAATTTGCTCATGCGGCTCTGCGCGAGGTGCCGTCACTCGACGGCGACCCGGGCTATGTCAGGTTTCTCTGCCCGAAATGCTCTCGGCTCCTACGGCTGCCGGAATCGGCCGCCGGCGAGCGCGGCCGCTGCCCCACCTGCCGCTCTCCAATGACGATCGCCAAGGATCTCGCCGCGCTCTGGCTCGATGTCGAGAAGGAACCCACGTTCGACGAGCCGCTGGAAATCCCTTCCACGTTTCCACCGGTGGCGCCTGGGCCTGAGCCCAGTGGTCTGCCCAAGACCGTCCTCTCCGCCGCGATCGCCGCCTCCCTCGCCCTCGCCGGCCTGCTCGCCCTCGCCCTCCTCTTCGGCCCGTAGGACAGGCCTCCGTGCCTGTCTCGCCCCAACCGACAGGCCACTTCAGCCTGTCACCAAGCCACCAGGGCCACCATGGTGAGCAACACCAGCATCGCCGCGAGCAGGGCCTGCGCCACGAGCGATTCCTGGAAAAAATTCCAGGCCCTCTGCCACACCCCCTTGGGCAATTCAAAACCGTTCGACGGCGTGGTACCCAGGCGGCCGATGTCAAAATCGGGCGATGTCAGTGAAAGCGTTCCGGTGCGGTCTTCCGGCAGCCAGAGCGTCTGGGCGTCGGCGCTGATCGACAAGGCACCCTCGCACTTCGGGCACGATCCCCGCTTGCCGGCCCAGGCATTCCTCACTTTGAGCAGCCTGCCGCACCGCGGGCACATCAGTTGCCGGTTTCGCACCTCCGGATCGCTCGGCACGTCCGCGAGCACGGCTTCGGCAAAGCGCTGGCACGATTCAAACCGCTGTGCTGAATCCTTCGCGAGCCCCCGCATCACCGCGGCTGCGATCGACGCTGGCAACTCCCGCCGCAGTGATCGCAGCGACGCAGGCTTGGCTGCCGCGACTGCCACGATCACGGCGGCCGGCGTGGGACCGTCGAATGGCTTCTGCCCTGCGAGCATTTCGTAGGTCGTCACGGCGAGCGCATATTGATCCGTCAATGCCGACGCCACCGCGCCTTCGATCAACTCCGGGGCCATGTAGGCCGGCGTGCCGAGCGCGAGCCCCGTGTTGGTGAGTTCCTTGTCATGCTCCTCGTCCTCAGCCTGCATCACCACCTTGACCACGCCGAAATCCCCCAAGAAGGCATTGCCTGCTCCGTCGAAGAGGATGTTGTCGGGCTTGACGTCGCGGTGCACGAATCCCCGCGCATGGACGAAGTCGATGGCGCCGGCGATCGCTGTCAGCCAGCTCCGCAGGCTGACGGGCTCGACAGGAACTGGGCGGCCCCGCCGCGTCCACTGCCGCCGCTTGAGGCTGCCGCCGGCGAGATACGGCATCACGGCATAGGGAGAGCCCTGTTCTTCGCCCACGTCATGAATCGGCACGACGGCCTGGTGCGACAGATGCCTGAGAACCGCAAGCTCCCGCGCAAACCGCTCGACGAAACCCGGAACGGCAATCCGCTCGGCACGGGGCATCTTCACCACGCAGTAACGATCGGCCACTGTATCCCAGGCACGATAGGCCACGCCCATGCCGCCGACGCCGATCGTGGCCACGATCCGGTAGCGGTTGCCGAGAGTGCGGCCCAGCCAGCATTCAGGATCGTTTGCAGGTGCCACGCCGCTCCCTTCCAGATTTGAATCGGGCCCTTCGCGCGTTCGCTGCCGGAGTGTCGCTCCTTGCGGAATACCCCCGTAAATGAGTACCATCTGCGGCGGGTTTCCGCGAGGGGTCTGCATGACCGACACAACCGCCACCGATGACGACCTCTCCCTGGACCCATGGGTGGGCATGGTGCTCGGCGGGCGTTACCGGCTCGTGGCAGCCATCGGCGCTGGCGGCATGGGCGTGGTCTACCGCGCCTGGGATCTCGCCACGGATCGCTATGTCGTCGTGAAGATGCCAAAGCGGGAGTTGCTCGGGGAACCGAAATTCCTGCAGCGATTCGAGCAGGAGCTTTTCGCCCTACGGTCGCTTTCGCATCCGGCCGTCGTGCCGATTCAAGACGTGGGCGGGGAGCAGGGCACGCCCTACGCCGTGATGCCCTATTTGGCCGGCGGCAGCCTCAAACAGCGGCGGCTCTTCCGAGAAGATGGTCAGGCCGCCCCGGAGCCGCCCGCCAACCTCTGGCGCTGGCTGCCCGCGGTCGCTCAGGCGCTCGACTTCGTGCATGCAAGCGGCTATGTCCATCGCGACGTGAAGCCCGACAACATCCTCTACGACGGCCCGGGCAATCCGTTCCTCAGCGACTTCGGCGTAGCGAAGATCGTCTTGCAGACCGAAGACGAGACGGCCAGCCGTGGGCTGACCGGCACGGGGATGGCGCTCGGCACGCCGGCCTACATGGCGCCGGAGCTCATCTCCGGCACGAAGCCGAGCCCGCAGGTCGATCAATACGCGCTGGCCGTGACGGTCTATGAGCTGCTCGCCGCGCGCAAACCTTTCGACGGCCCCACGCCTGCGGCCGTGATCCTCGCGCACGTCACGGGCAACGCGCCCGCGCTGGCCTCGCTCCTGCCTGGCCTTCCGGCGGCATTGAGCGACGCCGTGGCCCGCGGCATGGCCCGCGAGCCCGCCGACCGCTTCGGGAGCTGCGTCGAATTCGCCACTGCGGCGCTCGCGACAATGCCGCGGCCATCCGCTGCCGAAAAACTCCAACTCATGTGCCCCCAGTGCAGCCGTCTGCTCAACGTGAGGCCCGACTGGGCCGGCAAGGCGGGCAATTGCCCCCGCTGCAAAAGCGCGATGGCGATCGGTGGAGATCTCAAATCGCTCTGGCTGCAAGGCGACCGCCTCGGCACGCCTCCGGCGGGCGAGACGGTGCCCGTGCGCATCCTCGCCCCGACCCCCTCGCTGCCCATCTCGGTCCCGCAGCTACCGCGGCAGATTGAGACCGCCCAACCGGAATCGATGATCGACGTATTGAAGGAGCAATTCCTCGGCTCGAAGATCCTGAAGGCGGCCGCCGCCGGCGTGGCAACGCTCTGTGCCCTCCTCGTGGCGCTGACCTTCATGGGCGGCGGAAAGGCCCCACCGCGCCCCGCGAAGCCTAAGGCGATTGCCAAAGCTGATGTCGCCGTCGGCGAGACGAATCTCCCGCAACAAATATCAACTGCTGAAGCCACGGCCGCCTCGACGCATGAAGTTGCAAAGGCGGAACCGCCTACCGGAACGACGACGACTGTCATTGTTCCAGGGCAAAGCACCCACGCGAAGAAGCAACGCCAGGAAGCGACAGTGGCGCAGTCCATACAGCCACCGCCTACGCCATCACCACCGGTGGATCCGGTGAATCCGCTGCTTGCCAACGAGTTGGCTTCCAAGCCGAATGACTTGGAGCGAACGTCTGCCCCACAGCCCGGCTCCGATTTCCGCGCGGCGGAACGGCCGGACGCCATGCCGAAGAAACGCCAGCGCGAGCCGGTTCCCGCGGCTGATGAACTAAAGAAGGCCATCGCCACGATACAGGATGCATACGAAGATCGATACGACGAGGCGAACGAACAAGGCGAGTGGGGCCCGCTGGCCAGCGATCTTGTCGATGTAGCAGAAGGCACCCAAGACGCCAGCAGCCGCTACGCGCTGCTCTGGGAAGCCCAACGGCTTCTCGAGGAAGACCTTGACCTTGAAAGAGCCCTGAAGATCGTCGAACAGAGAACCGAGCTCTATGACGAGGATCGCCCCGCGTCACAGAAAAAACTTCTTGATCGACTGAAAGGAAAAAGATCAACCAACACGCCTCTTTTTGAACAGGCTGTCGACGTGGCCCAACGATCGCTGGATGAGAGTCACTTCGACGTGGCGGATGCCGCCGTTGACTTGGCGGATAGCGTCGTCAAGGCAAGCAAGAGCGCCGCCCACAAACCGAAACGCGGCCGGAGGGGCCCGGATGCCACGCCCAACGGCGACAACGCGCTGCAGCCGCAAGCCATCAAAGCGCTCGAAGACTCGCTCAAGGAACTGAAGAGCACGGTCAGCGATCGCAAAAAGACCCACCGCGTCTACACGGAAGCATTGGCCGACCTCGACAAGTCGCCCGACGACGCGAAGGCGCATGGCGTGGTAGGCACATATCTCTGCTTCGAAAAGGCCACTTGGCCGGATGGGCTTCGGCATCTCGCCGCGAGTGATCTCGAAAGACTCGCCAATCTGGCACAGAGACAAATGGATATCGACGCGGCCGGCAGGAAAGACATTGCCCGCGTCTTCGAGATCGCCGGCGAATGGTGGGAGTATGCGGACAACGCGCCGCCTTCCGCCGTCGCAGACCGTCACCGCGTATCGATCCGGAGGTTTGCCGGACACATGTACGACGAGATTGCTCCCGCCCTGGAAGACAAAGTCGAAATCAGGCTGGCCGAGAAGCGCCGGTTCGTGGAAGGCGACGAGCCCCATACCGAAAGGAAGCCGTTTGCTGATCTCGCAGGCGACTTGCCTGAGAACCTGAAAAACTCCCCACAAAAGGATCTCGGAAGACCGGGGAAAAAGCCGCGCACGGAGTACGAACTGGCCGCCCGACTGGACCTTCAACTCAAACAGCGAATGCTCGAGAAATATGGCGGCACCGAAGAGAGCGAAGCCGCCATCGACCAAGGGCTCCAGTGGCTCTTGAATCATCAACTGCCAGACGGCGGCTGGAGCTTTGACATGGCTGCCTGCCCTGGCTGCGGCGGAAAATGTGCAAATTCTGGCGAGGACGCGCGCAAGAAGGATCGTGCCGGTGCGACAGGGCTCGCACTGCTGGCGTTTTACGGCCGCGGATACTCGCATTACAACGGCCCCGCCAAGGGCAGCCTCCAGAAGGGAGTGAACTTCCTGGCCGCTTTGGCTAAGGTTGGCGGCGGGAAGTGCTACCAGGACCAAGCCGGCATGTACTCCCAAGGAGTGGCCACCCTGGCGCTCGCCGAGGCCTACGCACTCACCAAAGACCGACGGCTGAGAGACCCCACCCAGCTTGCGCTCAACTTCATCATGAACGCACAGGATCCGGTGGGCGGTGGCTGGCGGTATGAACCGCGGCAGCCGGGCGACACTTCCTCCTCAGGCTGGCAGTTCATGGCCTTGAAGGCGGGAACCAATGCACGCCTTGACATCCAGACGGTGACACTGGATCGGTTCTCCTTTTTTTTGAATTCAGTGCAGGAGGACAATGGCGTCGCCTACGGCTACGCGAATCGCGGATCCGGCGGCGCGACCACCGCCGTGGGGATTCTTTGTCGCACATTTCTGGGCTGGCAAATCAATGACCCACGGGTTGTGGCCGCCGCAAACAATCTGATGCGATGGAAGAATAGCAACGATATTTATTACCTCTACTACTGCACGCTATTGTTTCGGCGTCTGGGAGGGAGTCACTGGATCGGCTGGAATCCTGAAATGCGTGACACACTCATTCGGCATCAAGTGCAGGAAGGTCACGCAGCCGGCAGCTGGCATGAGGGAGTTGCCGGCGGTTTCGGAGGTGGCAATGCAGGGCGGCTCTACTGCACCGCGATGGCCACGATGATCCTCGAGTCTTACTACCGATACATTTCCGAAGCAGACCTCCTACCATGACGCGCCTTTCCCACAACAACCGCATCCTCGTTACGAACGTGGTGATCGTGGGCGCTGCATTGCTGCTCTTGCTCTTCGCCCGCCGCGACCGGCAGGCGAGTGTTCGGCCCGAGCCCACACAAAACCCTGGAAACGTGGCCGCCGATCGGGCTGCCATCGAGGCGGAGCAGGTGCTCGCCGACACAGAGGCGAAGCTCGTCGCCGCCAAGAAGGAACTCAGGGCCACCGAGGAAAAACTCGAAGATCGCAAGCGGGCCCTGGAGCGGGCGGCAGTGGCGGGGGCGGCTCCGCTACCGCCGGCCGACGACAAGCCCGCTGCCGCTGGTGCTGCCGCGCTCGAGCGCCCCGTGGCTGCCCGAGCGGCTGACGACGACGAACGACGGCGGCTTGCCCGCGAGGTCGAGGACCTCCGCAAGCAGGTCGCCGACAACAAGGCCAAGGCCGACGCCCGGAAGGAGGACGTCGACAAACTCCGCGCTGACCAGGCAGGTGGCAAGCGGCCTGGCGCCGTGGGCGTGGCCGTCAAGGCCGCCGATCCGAACACGCTCGGCCGCGGCCGCATCGTCGACCAGCAGACGAAGTTTGATCCGCGGCGGTTTCGCGACCCAACGCTCGGAACATTCGCGCCCAACGCAGCGGCCGTGGCCGCCGCCGGCTCAGGCGGCGCGGCCCGCGGCGGGGGAGGCATCCTCATGGCTGGCTCGACCGTCGGCGGCGACATCGCCCGCGGCCAGGCGGAATTCATCCGCGCCGCCGGCGAATTCAACCTCAATAACTCCAAGACCGCGATCAATCTCCAAACTGCCAAGTCGATGGAGATGGACAACCGCCTGCGGTGGACCGAGACCTTTTTCGAGATGCGGCGGGTGAACCGCACGAACCGCGCGCTCGAGGCCGGACCGCGGCCCACGATGGACCAGGTCGTTCACTACGCGCGGATGCAGGCCCCGCGACGCCTCGCCAGCACGGCGCTCGATCCCGTCACCGGCGAGATCGTCTGGCCGCTCCTGCTCACCGACAGCGCATTCACCGACAACCGTGAATTCCTCCAGGGCAAGTTCAAGGAACGGGCGCAGCAGGGAGGCAGCATCGACATCGCACAGATCGAGGAGGTGGAAACAGCGGTGGAGGATTTCAAGGACGAGCTGAAAGAAGTGGGCCTGAAGCGCTCGCCGAAGCGTTACGGCGCCGCCCGCAGCTTCCTCGACAGCCTCAAACTCGAGTACGAGCTGCCTTTCCAGTGAGCCGTTGGCCACGGCGATTTTCGTCGGCCGTGAGAATCCCGTAGGCAGCGTAGACCCCAAGTGTCGCCAGCGCCGCCAGCATGATCACGGGCGTGGCCCGCCCCGTTCGCCAGCCATCGAGCGGAAACCAGGTCTCGGCCATGTCGATGAGCCGGAATTCCTCCGGTGACGCGACGTCCGGCACCTCGCACTCGTGCCGCGTGAGCGCCTCGTTGACGACCAATCCTTCGAACGCCCACCGCGACGGCATCAGGTCGGCGAAGAACGTGGCAGGCGTGGGTAGTTCGTCGAGCGGCAGCAGGCTGCCGCCCAGGATCACCAGCGGCAAGACGACCAGCGGCAGGGCCGCCGCTGCGGCCTCCGGAGTTTTCGAGAAGGCGGAGAGCGCGAGCCCCACCGCCATGCCGGCCAGTGCCGCAAGAACCAGCACGAGCAACGCATGCGACCACGAACCGGCCAGCCCACACCCCACGCCCACGACGACGAGGAGCACGAGGCACTGCAACAGGCAAAGGATTCCGAGAACGGCGACCTTCGAGCCGAGATAGGCAATCGCGGAAAGCCCAACCATTCGCTCGCGGCGATAGATCGACCGCTCCGCCACGATCTCACGGGCGGCGTTGGAGCAGCCAAACCAGACGGCGGCCAGCCCGAGCAGAAACGCCGTCATGCCGACGGCCGACGTCACCCCAGACCACGAGGCGAGATCGACGTCGGCTCGCATCCGCCCGCCAAACACCCCGGCGACGAGCAAGGCGATCAGCGGCGCCTGCGCGAGCAGGATGCCCGTATTCCAGCGGTCAGCGAGCTTGACGGCAAGCATCCGCTGCATGAGCGTCTTGGCCTGAAAGGCGGCGTCGAGCAGCGAGGCCGGCTGCGCCTCCTCGCCGGTGTTGGACGAATCGCGGCCGGACCGGCGGGACGCGATCCACTCGTCGTGCGCGGGCGACTTGCGGTAGGTGTCGCGCCAGTCGGCCACAGGCCTGGAATCGAGACCGCGCAGGATCGCCTCGGCGTCTGGGCCGGGGGCGGCGGCCGGCTCGAAGAACTGCGCGGCATCCGGGTAGGCGGGGCCATACCAGACCAGCGTGCCGATGTCGTTGGTCGATTCATCGCGGGCGATCACGGCCACGCCGCTGAGGATCTTCAGGATCTCGACGCTCGGCTGATGAATCGTGAGCACGACAGTCTTCCCATCGTCGGCGAGCCGCCGCAAGAGACGCACGAGCGACAGGGCGTCGGTGCTCGAAAGGCCCGACGTTGGCTCATCGAGCACGAGCATCGGCGGATCGGTGATCAACTCCAGCGCCACGTTCACCCGCTTCCGTTGGCCACCGCTGATGCCGCGCCGGTCGGGCGTGCCGATCCGCGTCTGCTCCGTGCCGGCAAGCCCGAGCTGTGCCACCACCTTCGCGATCCGTTCGCGGATCTCGTCGTCGGAGAAATCCCGCGGTAGCCGCAGCCGCACGGAATACCAAAGGGCCTCCCCCACCGTCAGGTCGGCATGCATGATGTCGTCTTGCGGCACGAAGCCCACCTGGCCACGGAGCTCCTCACACCGCGCGTAGAGATCGGTGCCGCCGATCAGCACGCGGCCTTCGGCCGGCTGCTGGCTGCCGACGAGCGCGGCGAGCAGCGTCGACTTGCCCGCGCCGCTCGGCCCCATGATGCCAACCAGCTCCCCCGGCTGCACCACGAGCGAGACGTCGCCGACGAGCCGCCGGCCGGCGGCATCGATCGATAGATGCGCTGCTTCGATCGTCGTCGTGCCGCGGCGGTCTTGCTCGAACAAACGGCGGCCGTCGGTGGCGAGCGTGAGCCGATAGCTGCCGAGGCCGACCACGTCGCCGGCCCGGACCTCCACCGCGTCGGTGATCCGATGCCCGCCAACGAAGGTGCCATTGGTGCTTCCAAGATCGCGGACGATCCAGCCGCCGTCAAAGTGCTCGATCGATGCATGGCGCAGCGAGACCATCGGGAAGTCGAGCACGACGTCGCACTCCTTGCCGCGGCCGATCACGATCGTTTTGCCGACGGCGGGCAGACCGACGCTCTTGAGTGCGGGCAAGGATCCATGACCAGACGCAGCCGGTTGCCTGGCACAGGCCGCAGCGGTCTCTGCCACGGCCGGCCAGGGCATCGCGAACGAGCGGCCGAGCGTGATCGTGTCCGCCGGCGTCACCCGCCTCCTCCCCTCGAGCCTCACTCCGTTGACGAACGTGCCGTTGGTGCTGCCGAGATCCTCGAGCACCCAGCCGGAGGCATCGCGCTCGAGCCGGCAGTGGCGGCCCGACACATAGGGCGATTCGGCGCGGATGTCGCATGCGGACGTTGCGCCAATGATCCAAGACTGCGAATCCGGCTCCATGAATGCAGAAAACCCCTCGTGGATGCTGCTTGCGAGTGGTTATACTACCCCCGCTTCTCCGGGTGCCATAGCGATGAGCGACGACCTGCCGGCTGACCTCTACGCCAACGCGATGCAGCGGCCCGACGACGGCAGCACGTTGCTCGAACCGCTCGATACGCTTCAGGCCGCGGAACACCACACCGCATTTGAGCCGCAACATGCCACGGCATATGAGCGAGCGCCGCCAGCTGCCTATCCGCCGCTCCAAGTGCCTCCCGTGGAGGAGGCTTTCCGGCCGAAGCTTCGGGCAGCCGTGCCGCGGCTGACGATCCTCGACGACGGGGAAACCGAGCACGGCGAGATGATCCGCATCCGCGACGCGACTACGCTGATCGGCCGCACAGAGGGGGCCGTGCGATTGCCACACGACCAGCGGATCTCCGCCCGCCATGCCGAAATCGTGCGCACCGACGCCGGACCGACCGGCGACTGGATTCTCCGCGACCTCGACAGCAAGACGGGCACGTTCGTCCGCTGCCTGGGCACCGACCTGCGCCCCGACCGGCTCATCGTGCTTGGTTCGCGACGTTTTCGGTTTCAGTATCCCGTGTCGCGCGAAACAGCACCGACGCTCGTCGAGACGACGAATGCCAATCCTGACCAGCGGCTCGTGATCCCACTCCAACATCCTTTCCTCAGCATCGGCCGCCCACGCTGGGGCAACAACATCGAACTCGATGACCCGCTGATCGCGACGTATCACGCCCAGATCGTCCAGCACCCGGGAGGCATCTGGCGGCTCGAGGCAAAGCCTTCGCAAAACGGCATCTGGGCGCAGGTGCGGTCGATCCGCCTCACGCGCAACTGCCGGTTTCAGTGCGGCGAGCAGCAGTTTCTCTTCGTCATCTTGCCCCGGTAGGACAGGCCTCCGTGCCTGTCTCGACTGGCCTGCTTTTTGCGGGGACAGGCAGAGACGCCTGTCCTACTCCCCAAATCGGGCCGACGGGCTACAAAAAAGAGGCCGGAAGACACCCCCACCATCACGCCCCATGACCACCACCTGCGCCCCCTCTCGCCCAGCCCCGCTTGCCATCGACCTCGGCGATACCCGCGAACGGCTCGTCAATCACCGCCTCTACGCCCTCGTGAATTCGCCCGAGCGGCTGCGGCGATTCATGGAGATGCACGTGTACGCCGTCTGGGATTTCCAGAGCCTGCTCAAGGCGATGCAGCAGCGGCTCACCTGCACCTCGATCCCCTGGCTCCCCACCGCAGACCGTGAGGCTCGCCGGCTCGTCAACGAAATCGTGCTCGACGAGGAATCGGACGAACTGCCCGAAGGCGGCTCGGCTTCCCACTTCGAGCTCTACCTCGAGAGCATGCAGGCGGCCGGCGCCCAGACGCGGCCCATCGAGCGGCTGCTCGACCTGCTGCGGGCAGGCGCCCCGCTCCCGCAGGCCCTTGCCGGCGCGGGCGTGCCGGCCGCGGCGGCGGAATTCGTCCGCCGGTCGTTCGCCGTGATCGAAGGCGGTTCGACGCACCGGATCGTGGCGGCTTTCACCTACGGCCGCGAGGATGTGATCCCCGACATGTTTCGGCATCTCGTCGTTTCGCTCGCCGAACAGGATCCGGCCACGTGGGGCCGCTTCCGCTTCTATCTCGAGCGGCACATCGCCCACGACGACGCCAAACACGCCCCGGTCTGCCGCCGGATCGTATCGCGGCTCTGCGGAGACGACGCGAAGAAGTGGGAAGAGGCCTCGCAGACCGCGCGAGAATGCATCGAGGCGCGGATCGCCCTCTGGGACGCGATCGCGGCAATGGAGTAGACCGCTTGCTCCGCAAGCGGATCTGGAACCGCTTGCGGAGCAAGCGGTCTACTTTGCAGCAAGCGGCCTTCCTTGGCTACTTCGCGGCGGCGAGTTCGGCCTTCTTGCGCTCTTCCACGATTTCCTTCTGCACGTTGCCCGGGGTCGGGCGATACTTGCTGAATTCCATCGTGAAGACGCCCTGGCCCTGCGTCATGCTGCGGAGATCGGTCGAATAGCCAAACGTCTCGGCCAGCGGCACCTCGGCGATGATCGTCGACGTGTTGCCAACGGTCTCGGTCGAGACGATCAGGCCACGGCGCTTGTTGAGCTCGCCCGTCACCGGACCCTGGAAGTCGGCCGGCACCTCGACCTCGATCTTCATGATCGGCTCGAGCAACACCGGCTTCGTGTTGAGGAAGGCCTCGCGGAAGCCGGCACGGGCGCAGATCTGGAAGGCCATGTCGCTCGAATCGACGTCGTGATACGAGCCGTCGGACAGCGTCGCCTTCACGCCCACGATCGGGAAGCCGGCGATCGGCCCCTTCGACAGGCTGGCGCGGAAGCCCTTCTCGACCGACGGGATGTATTCACGCGGCACGCGGCCGCCCACGACGGCATCCTCAAACTCGAACGTTTCCGGAGCGTCGTCGGGCAGCGGGTCGAGCCGGCCGACGATGTGAGCGAACTGGCCCGAACCGCCCGTCTGCTTCTTGTGCTTGTATTCGTATTCCGTGGCCCGGGTCGGCGCCTCGCGGTAGCTCACTTTCGGCGCACCCACCTCGACCTCCACCTTGAACTCCCGCTTGATCCGCTCGACGTAGATGTCGAGATGGAGCTCGCCCATCCCGGCGATCACCGTCTCGCCAGTCTCGTCGTCGGTGGAGACGCGGAAGGTTGGATCCTCGCGGGTGAAACGCTGCAGCGCCTTTCCGAGCTTGTCGAGGCCGTCGCGATTGGTGGGCGTGATCGCCATCTTGATCACGGGCTCCGGCACGAACATGCTCTCGAGCGTGCAATACTTGTTTTCCGAGGCGTAGGTATCGCCGCTGGCCGCGTCGACGCCCATCACGGCCACGATGTCGCCGGCCTCGCCCGAATCGATTTCCTCACGCTTGTCGGCGTGCATCTTCACGATGCGGCTGAACCGCTGCTTCTGGCTCGTGCGCTGGTTGATGTAGGCCTCGCCCTTGACGATCTTGCCCTGGTAGATCCGCATGAACGTGAGCTGGCCGTAGGGGTCGTCGACGATCTTGAAGGCCATCGCCACGAGCGGCTTGGACGTGTCGGGGGAGAGGTCGAACGCCTCGTCGGGCTTGTCCCACTTCTTGGCGATCACCTTCCGCTCGAGCGGGCTCGGCAGGTAGCGCACGACAGCGTCGAGCAGCTTCTGCACGCCCTTATTCTTATAGGCGGAGCCGCAGAAGACGGGCGTGATGCTCTGATTCTGCACCGCCGCCTTCACGACGGCGTGGATCTCGTCTTCGCTCGGCTGCTGCTCGGAGAGGAGCTTTTCCATGAGCGAGTCGGAATACATCGCGAGGCCTTCGAGCATCGCGTGGCGGGCCTCGGCGGCGGCCTTCTCGTAGGCGGCGGGAATCGCCTCCTCGCGCACGTGCTCGCCGTTGTCGCCGTCGAAGTAGTAACCCTTCATCGTGACCAGGTCGATCACGCCCTCGAGTTTGTCTTCCGCGCCGATCGGAATCTGCATCGGGATCGCGTCGGTGCCGAGCTTCTCGCGGAGCTGCTTCACCACGCGCTGGAAATTGGCGCCGGTGCGGTCCATCTTGTTGACGAACGCCAGCCGCGGCACCTTGTAGCGCTTCATCTGGCGATCGACCGTCATCGACTGGCTCTGCACGCCGCCCACGGCGCAGAGCACGAGGATGGCGCCGTCGAGCACGCGGAGGCTGCGCTCCACCTCGACCGTGAAATCCACGTGGCCGGGGGTGTCGATCAGGTTGATGTCGCAATCGTGCCACTTCACGCTCGTGGCGGCCGACGTGATCGTGATGCCGCGCTCGCGCTCGAGGTCCATGTAGTCCATCGTCGCGCCGTCGCCGCCACCCTTCACTTCCTGGATCCGGTGGATGCGGCCGGCGTAATACAGAATCCGCTCCGAAAGCGTGGTCTTGCCGGAGTCGATGTGGGCCGAGATGCCCATGTTGCGAAGCTTGGACAGGTCCATGGAAACAGATCACCTACGGAGGGAAACGGACGGGGAGCGCCGCCGAAGGGGGGAACGACGACCGAGCGGCATGATTTGGAATATACTCCGCCGAGGAAAAACGCGCAAGACGAGCCTTTTTCAGCCATGAATTCCATCACTGGCGAGGATTTTGGGCCGGAACGGCCGTGGTGGACCTGCGTGGCGCC
>Ga0172376_10001976_pt1 | contig 25588 bp, 17 predicted proteins | sample Lak35m_FD_121114 | JGI IMG/M metagenome (GOLD analysis project Ga0172376, IMG submission 121114) | Freshwater microbial communities from Kabuno Bay, South-Kivu, Congo - kab_092012_35m | ecosystem: Environmental > Aquatic > Freshwater > Lake | place: Democratic Republic of the Congo: South-Kivu...
GCCGGCGGCGCCGGCTACATCGGCTCGCACTTCGTGCGCCGCCTCGAGCAGATCGGACTGCCGGTGGTGGTGCTCGACAACCTCTCGACCGGCCACCGCGAGTCCGTGCGCGTCCCCTTCGAGCAGGTCGACCTCGGCGACCGCGCCGCGCTCGACGCGGTCTTCGCGCGCCACCGTCCGGCGGCGGTCGTGCACTTCGCCGCCAAGTGCTACGTGGGGGAGAGCGTCACCGAGCCCTCGAAGTACTACCGCGAGAACGTGACCTACACCTGGAACCTGCTCGAGGCGATGCGCGCCCACGGTTGCCGCGACATCGTCTTCAGCTCGACCTGCGCGACCTACGGCGAGCCCAAGGTCGTGCCGATCCCGGTCGACCACCCGCAGAACCCGATCAATCCGTACGGGCGCACCAAGCTGCACATGGAGCACATGATGCAGGACTACTCGCACGCCTACGGGATGCGCACGGCGGCGCTGCGCTACTTCAACGCGGCCGGCTGCATGAGCGAGGAGGGACTCGGCGAGGACCACGAGCCCGAGACGCACCTGATTCCGCTGGTGCTCGGCGTGGCGCTCGGCAAGCGCAAGTCGATCGGCATCTTCGGCTCGGACTGGCCGACGCGCGACGGCACCTGCGAGCGCGACTACATCCACGTGCAGGACCTGGCCGACGCGCACCTGCGGGCGCTGGCGAAGCTGCAGGAGGGCACGACCACGCTCGCGACCTGCCTCGGTACGGGCACGGGCTACACCGTGCTCGAGCTCGTCGAGCTGGCGCGCAAGGTCACCGGGCACGCGATCCCGGCCGAGCGCCAGCCGCGCCGCCCGGGCGACCCGGCGCGGCTCGTGGCCGACGGCTCGCACGCGCTGGCGACGCTCGGCTGGAAGCCGGTGCGCTCGGAGCTCGAGCAGATCCTGCGCGACGCGTGGGAGTTCCACCGCGCGCGCCCGCGGGGCTACGCGGGGCACTGAACGCGTGACGGCGACGCTCGCGGTGCTGGGCGCCGGCTCGATCCTGCCGCGCGCGGGGTACGGGTGCTCGGGCTACGCGCTGCGCCCGCGCCCGGGAGCGCGCGTGACGCTGCTCGACTGCGGGCCCGGGTCGATCCGCGCCCTGGCGGGGGTCGGGATCGGGCTCGAGGAGGTCGAGCGCGTGGTGCTGTCGCACTTCCACCTCGACCACTGCCTCGATCTCTTCGCGCTGGCCTTCGCGCGCCACAGTCCGCGCCTCGCGGCCGCGCCGACGCTCGAGCTGATCGGTCCGCGCGGGCTGGCGGCGCGCGTGCGCGACGTGCCGGGGGTGCTCGGGCCCTGGGCGGCGCACACGCGCACGAGCGTGCACGAGGTCGAGCCGGGTGAGGAGCTGGAGCGCGACGGCCTGCGCTGGCGCTCGACCGCCAACGGCCACACGCCCGAGGCCCTTTCCTGGCGCGTCGATTCGGCGCTGGACGGGCTCGCGTTCGTCTACACCGGCGACACCGGGCCCGATCCGCGCGTGGCCGAGCTCGCGCGCGGGGCGGACACACTGCTGGCCGAGTGCTCGTTCCCGGAGGAGGAGGCCGTGCCGAACCACCTCACGCCGCTCGGTGCCGCGGCCCTGGCGCGGGCGGCCGGGGTGGGGCGGCTGATCCTGACGCACTTCTATCCGTCGCTCGACCCGGAGGAGGCGCGCGCCGAGGCGGCCCTCGGGTTCGACGGCGTGATCGAGCTCGCCCGCGACGGGGCGCTCTTCCCGCTCGGGAAGGCGCCGAGGACGTAGAAACGCGCGCGCCGATGGGCACAATGGGGCGACGATGCGCGCCCTCGTCCTGCTCCTCCCGCTGCCGCTCGTCTTCCTCGCGCAGGAAGGCGCGGCGCCCGGCGGTCACGCCGTCGGCTTCGACAGCATCCAGGAGAAGGACCTGCTCGCGCACGTCACCGAGCTCGCCTCGCCCGAGCTCGAGGGCCGCGACTCGCCGAGCGACGGCCTGTACCGCGCGGGCGAGTACCTGATCGAGCGCCTGAAGGCGCTCGGCTTCCAGCCGGGCGTCAACGCGGCGAGCTTCCGCCAGAACTACACGCTCGAGCGCCTCGCGCCGGTCGCGGACGGTTGCCTGCTGGCGGCCAAGCCCGACGACGGCGAGGAACTCGTCTTCGAGCTCGAGAAGGAGTTCGTGCCGCTGCCGCACGCCTCCGGTGAGGGCGAGGGGATCCTGAGCTTCTACGGCTTCGGCATCACCGAGTCGGGCGAGCGCTACGACGACCTCAAGGGTCGCAACATGAAGGGCGAGGTCGTGATGATCCTCGAGGGCGAGCCGCGCTCGAAGAAGCTCTTCGAGGGGCCGCTCGTGACCAAGGCGGCCGATGTGTACGACAAGCTGAAGGCGCTCGAGGAGCGCGGCGCGCGCGGCGTGCTGGTCGTGCGCCGACCGCCCGAGCTTCCAAAGGGGCAACCGCGCAAGGGCTTCGACGGTCGCCCGATCGCTCCGACCGAGCTCGGCTTCCGTCACACCTGGGCCAGCTGGGTCAACCGCGAGCAGGGCACGCAGCGGACCGAACTCGGCATCCCGGCCCTCGAGATCGATCTCGCCACGGCCACGAAGCTGCTGGGCGAGGACGTGGGCGAGCTGGCCGAGCGCATCGATTCCTCCGGCAAGCCGGTGCGGCGCGAGCGCAAGGACCTGCGCGTCACGCTGCGCTCGGCCATGGCGCAGCGGCCCATGCCGATCGACAACATCGTGGGGGTGTTGCCGGGCAGCGATCCGGCCTTGCGCCAGGAGTTCCTCGTGCTCGGCGCGCACTACGACCACATCGGCGTGGACTCGCGCGGGCGCATCGGCAGCGGGGCCGACGACAACGGTTCGGGTTCGTCGGGGTTGCTCGAGCTGGCCGAGGCCTTTGCGCTGGCGTGCCCGAAGCGCTCGATCGTGTGCGTGTGGTTCAGCGCCGAGGAGGACGGACTGCTCGGCAGCGAGGAGTTCTGCGCGCGGCCGCCGCTCGACCTCAAGCAGGTCGTGACGATGCTCAACGTCGACATGATCGGACGCTGCGCCGAGGACGAGGCCTACGTGATCGGCACGCACTTCAATCCCGCGCTCGAGGACGTGCTGAAGGACGCCAAGAAGCTCAAGCCGACGCAGCTCAAGAAGGTCTTCACCGACAAGGGCCTCGACCTGTGGGAGCGCTCCGACCAGTACCACTTCCACCAGAAGGGCATCCCGGCGCTGTTCTTCACCGAGGGCGCGATCGACGCCGAGAATCCCGACTATCACACCTTCGACGACACCGTCGAGAAGCTCTCGCTCACCAAGATGGCGCGCATCACGCGCCTCATGTTCAACCTCGCATGGCTCGTCTCCGAAGCTCCCGAACGGCCGCCGAAACCGCGCTGAACGCGCTGCTCTTCGCGCTCGCTGCGCTGCCCGTCGCCTGTGGTCGTCCGGCCGAGGCGGCCGGCTCGCCGACCGTCCTGGCACCCGATGGCGCCGGCTTCGCCGGCCGCGCGGCCACGGTGTCGGCGCCCGCCGTGGTGCCCGAGGAGCCCGGCCAGGCCGCGCGTGGCGAGCGCCTGACGCGCGCCGCGCGCGCGCTGGTTGCGCAGCACCTCGAGGTGGCGCGCAAGGCTTCCCAGGGCAAGGCCCACGGCAACAACGTGCGCGTGGCGGTTTGCCTGCGCGAGGTCGGCTCGAGCCGCGACCTCGTCGCACTGCGCGCCGACGCGCCCCAGGCTCCGGCCTCGAACCTGAAGCTCGTCACGACCGCCGCGGCCCTGATCCTGCTCGGGCCCGGGGCCGAGTGGGTGACGCCGCTCGAGTCGAGCGCGCGCCTCGTCGACGGCGTGCTGGGCGGCGATCTCGTGCTGCGCGCCTCCGGCGATCCGCTGTGCGATCCGCGCGGCGATGGTGCGGCCGAGGCGCGCGTGCTCGCCGCGGCCCGGGCCCTGGCCGCGGCCGGCGTGCGGCGCATCGCGGGCGACCTCGTGCTCGACGAGGGCGACTTTCCCGTGCCGGCGCCGGGCCCGAGCTGGCCGGATCCGAGCCAGCACTGGGCCGAATACTGCGCGCTCTCGGGCGGTTTCAGCGTGAACGGTGGCGTGCTGCACGCGCGTGTGCGCGCCGGGGCGGTGGGGGCCGCGGCCGCGCTGGCCGTGCATCCGCGCGCGCACGGGCTCGAGACGAGCTACGGCGTGCGCACGGTGGCCGGCTCGGCGGTCGACGTGCGCGTGGGCGCGACCGCGCGCACGGCCACGGTCAAGGGCACGATCGGCGCGAAGCTGGGCGAGTACGAGGCCGAGTTCGCGCACCCCGATCCGGTGGCGCTGTTCGGCGCGGTGCTGCGCGACGGCCTGCGCGCGGCCGGCATCACGCTCGACGGCACGCTCGTGCGTCGGCGCGGCAACCCGCGCGGGAAGGTGCTGGCCGAGCTGCGCTCGCCGCTCGCCGAGAGCCTGGGCCCGATCAACGCCGAGTCGCGCAACGGCGTCGCCGATCAGCTGTTCCTGTCGCTCGGCCACGCGGTGGTGGGCGAGGGTTCGCGCGCCGGTGGTGCGCGCGCCGTGGGCGAGGCCCTGGCGCGGCTCGGGCTGCCGCGCGAGGAACTGGTGCAGGTCGACGGCTCGGGGCTCTCGCGCGACAACCGCGTCAGTGCGCGCGCGATCAGCGCCTTGCTCGAGCGCGTGCTGGGCGCCGATCCGGCCGCGGCGCGGCGCTACCGGGATTCCCTGGCGGTGATGGGCGAGAAGGGCACGCTCGAAGGGCGCCTGGGCGGCACACCGGCCGACGGGCGCGTGTTCGCGAAGACCGGCTGGATCACGGGCGTTTCCTCGCTCTCGGGTTACCTCGCACCGGAAGGCGGGCGCGCGGCGGTGTTCTCGATCTTGATCGAGTATCCCCCGGAGCTCGGCGGGCTGAACACCAGCGCCTGGAAGCCGCTGCAGGACGAGCTCGTGCTGCTCTTCCTGCGCGGGGACGCATGAGCCTCCCCGCCAGCGAGCGGGAGCGCGCGCGCACGGTCGCGCTGGAGGCGGCGCGCGCCGCCGGTGCGGTCCTCTCCGCGACCCTCGGACGCCTCGACCCGGCGCGCATCGGTACGAAGAGCGCCGCGCGCGACCTCGTGACCGAGGCCGACGTCGCCAGCGAGCGCGTGCTGGTCGAGGCCCTGCGGCGCGCCTTTCCGGCGCACGCGATCGAGGCCGAGGAGGAGGTCAAGGATGCCGAGGACGGGCGCCCGCGCTGGTTCCTCGATCCGCTCGACGGCACGGTCAACTTCGTGCACCGTCTGCCGTTCTTCGCGGTCTCGATCGGGCTCCTCGTCGAGGGCGTGCCCGAGGTGGCGGTGGTGCACGCTCCGGCCCTCGGCGAGACCTTCCACGCCGTGCGCGGCGGGGGCGCCTTCCTCGGCAGCGAGCGCCTGCGCGTGCGTCCCACCGCGACGCTGGGCGAGGCCATTCTCGCCACCGGGTTCCCGTACCGGCGCGCCGAGCTGCGCCCGAACAACCTCGAGAACTTTGCAGCCCTGTTCCTCGAGTGCCGGGACCTGCGCCGGATGGGCTCGGCTGCGCTCGACCTCGCCTACGTGGCCGCCGGGCGCCTCGATGCCTACTGGGAGCTGTGGCTCGCCCCGCACGATGTCGCGGCCGGAGCCCTGCTCGTGCGCGAGGCGGGTGGGCTCGTGACCGACCTGGACGGCGGCGAGCGCTGGCTGCGAGGCGGTCACCTGCTGGCCGCCGGGCCGAGCCTGCACGGGCTCCTGCGACCCCGGCTGGTGCACGGCTAGCCCTCCGTCCAAAGGAAGCGTGTCCTGCTGCGGCCCCGCGCTCGTCGCCGCGGCGTCGTCCCGCGCGTCGGGTGGTGCTCCGTGGGCAGGAAGGCCGCCTCCGCCGTCCCTCCGTCCCGTTCCTGACCACGGCGAAGAGCGCCTGGCCCTGCGCCGGGACTCTTTCCGCGGCCGGCCGCCGCGGGCCGCCCGGCGAAATTCCGCGCGAGTCCCGGCGCGCGCGCCTTCCCGAGGCGCCCCACGCGGGGCTAACATGACTTGTCTTTCCCTGGACAGGGAAAGTGCGCCGTGGACGGGCCGGGTTGGCCCACGGTCGCCCCCCCGACCCGGCAGGCAGGAGCACGAGCCAGGCGCATGTCCGCGGGAGCGATCGAGATCCGGGGTGCCCGCCAGAACAACCTGGCCGGGATCGACCTCGACATCCCGCGCAACCAGCTCGTGGCCATCACGGGGGTCTCGGGCTCGGGCAAGAGCTCGCTGGCCTTCGACACGCTCTTCCGCGAGGGGCAGCGGCGCTTCCTGGAGACGCTCTCGGCCTACGCGCGCCAGTTCCTCGGGCGCATGGAGAAGCCCGACGTCGACCGCATCTCGGGCCTGTCACCGGCGATCGCCGTGGACCAGCAGGCCGTGCAACGCGGTCCGCGCTCGACGGTCGGAACGGTGACCGAGGTCGTCGACCACCTGCGCGTCCTGTTCGCGCGCGCCGGCACCGCGCATTGCCCCGAGCACGATCTGCCGCTCGCCGGGCAGACGCCCGAGGCCCTGGTGCGCACGATCACGGAGAGCTTCGCCGGGCAGAACGTGCACGTGCTCGCGCCGCTCGTGCGCGACCGCAAGGGCGAGCACCGCGCGCTGCTCGACGAGCTGCGCCGCAAGGGCTTCGTGCGCGTGCGCGCCGACGGCGTCGTGGCGCGCATCGAGGAGGTGCCCGCGCTCGAGCGCTACAAGCGCCACACGGTCGAGGTCGTGATCGACCGCCTCAAGGTCTCGTCCGAGGGCGTGGCGCGCCTGCGCGAGGCCATCGACGGCGCGCTCCAGCACGGCAAGGGCGACCTCGTCGTGCTCGGCAACGAAGGCGAGAAGGCCTTCTCGACCCTGCGCACCTGCCCGCGCTGTGCGCGCGAGGCGCCGCCGCTCGAGCCGCGTCTCTTCTCGTTCAACTCGCCGCACGGCGCCTGCGCGCGCTGTCAGGGGCTCGGCGTCCTGCGCCGCCCGGCCGCGCGCCTCGTGGTCGGTGAGGCGTCGAAGACGCTGCGCGAGGGTTGCCTGCTCGTGACGCGCGCCTCGGGCGGAGCGCTGGTCTTCCCGCACTGCGACTTCACCTTCCTCGAGAAGGTCGCGAAGGAGCACGGCTTCGACCTGGACACGCCCTGGAAGGAGCTCACCAGCGAGGCGCGCAAGGTCGTGCTGCACGGCACGGGCGAGGAGCGCTACACCGCGACCGCCAGCTGGTCGGGTCAGAAGTACCAGGGCAAGGTGCAGTTCGAGAAGCGCTACCGCGGCGTGCTGCCGGCGCTGGAGAAGGCCCTCGAGGAGGGCCAGCGCAAGAACTTCGTCGAGCGCTTCCTCGAGGAGCGCGCCTGCCCCGACTGCAGCGGTTCGCGCCTGAACGAGCACGCGCGCGCCGTGCGCGTCGGCGGCGCACGCTTCGCCGAGCTCACGCACCTCGCCCTGGGCGAGCTCGGCGCGCGCCTCACTGCGCTGACGCTCGCGCAGCGCGAGCGCGCCATCGCCGAGCCGCTGCTGGGCGAGATCCAGCGCCGCCTCGCCTTCCTGAACGAGGTCGGGCTGGCGTACCTCTCGCTCGACCGCTCGGCCGACACGCTTTCGTCCGGTGAGGCCCAGCGCATCCGCCTCGCGGCCCAGCTCGGGGCCGGACTGCAGGGGGTGCTCTACGTGCTCGACGAGCCCTCGATCGGATTGCACGCGCGCGACCACGGGCGTCTGTTCGGCGCGCTCGAGCTCCTGCGCGACGGCGGCAACACGGTGGTGGTGGTCGAGCACGACGAGGCGACCCTGCGCCAGGCCGACTGGCTGATCGACATCGGCCCCGGGCCCGGAAGGCACGGTGGCAAGGTCGTGGCCCAGGGCACGCCGGCCGAGGTCGCGCGCGCGGATTCACCGACCGGGCGGCTCCTGCGCGGCGAGCTCACGCTGGCGCGGCCGCCCGAGCGGCGGCGCGGCAACGGCAAGCGCCTGCGCCTGGTGGACGCGCACGGCTTCACGCTGAAGCACGTCACGGTCGACTTCCCGCTCGGGACCTTCACGCTCGTGACGGGCGTCTCGGGCTCGGGCAAGTCGACGCTCGTGCACCACACGCTGCAGCGCGCGGTCGCGCGCCACCTCGGGCTCGAGGCGCCCGCGCCCGAGCCGGTCGAGCGCGTCGAGGGCCTCGAACACGTCGAGGAGCTCGTGTTCCTCTCCAGCACGCCGATCGGGCGCACGCCGCGCTCGAACCCGGCCACCTACACGGGCACGCTGGGCCCGATCCGCGACCTGTTCGCCAGCCTGCCCGAGGCCAAGATGCGCGGCTGGGGGCCGGGGCGCTTCTCGTTCAACGTGCAGGGCGGGCGCTGCGAGAGCTGCCAGGGCGCGGGCGCGCGCTTCGTCGAGCTGCAGTTCCTCGCGCCGGTCACGGTTCCGTGCGAGGAGTGCGGCGGACACCGCTTCCAGGCCGAGACGCTCGAGGCGCGTTACCGCGGCAAGTCGATCGCCGACGTGCTCGCCATGACGGTCGAGGAGGCGCTCGAGCTCTTCCGCGACGTGCCCAAGATCGCGCGCCCGCTCGCGGCGCTGGCGGAGGTCGGCCTCGCCTACCTGACGCTCGGGCAGCCCTCGACGACGCTCTCGGGCGGCGAGGCGCAGCGCGTGAAGCTCGCGACCTACCTGCAGAAACGCGTCACGAAGCACACGCTCTACCTGCTCGACGAGCCGACCACGGGGCTGCACCACGCCGACGTGCAGAAGCTCGTGCTGGCCCTGCAGAAGCTGGTCGACCAGGGCCACACGGTGATCGTGATCGAGCACATGCTCGAGCTGGTCGAGGTGGCCGATCACGTGATCGACCTCGGACCCGAGGGCGGCTCGGCCGGCGGCGAGGTGGTCGCGGCCGGCACACCCGAGGAGCTGCTGCTCTGCGCGGAGTCGCGGACCGGTGCCGCCCTGCGGGCGCGCGGTGAGCTGCGCGGCCGCAAGGCGCGAGCGCGCTCCAGCGCGCTCACGGCCGCTCCGCGCGCGCGGCTCGAGGTCGTCGGCGCGCGCACGCACAACCTGAAGGACGTCGATGTCTCGATCCCGCGCGGCAGCCTGACGGTCTTCACCGGGCCCTCGGGCTCGGGCAAGAGCTCGCTGGCGCTCGACACGATCCACGCCACGGGCCGCTCGCGCTTCGTCGAGTCGCTCTCGACCTACGCGCGCCAGTTCCTGGGCGAGCGCGACCGTCCGCCGGTCGAGCGCATCGACGGGCTCGGGCCGAGTGTCGCCGTCGAGGCGCGCACCTCGGTCGGCCATCCACGCTCGACCGTCGCGACCACGACCGAGATCCACGACCACCTGCGCGTCCTGTGGGCGCGCGCCGGGACGCCGCGCTGTCCGACCCACGGCGAGGAGCTCGTGCAGAGCGACGCCTCGAAGGTCGCCAGGGTCGTGCTGAGCGAGCTGGCCGGCGCGAAGGGCTGGATCCTGGCGCCGGTCTTCGGTCCGGGCCGTGCGCGCGACGAGGACCTGTCCACGAGCGTCCAGCGCGCGGCCGAGGCCTGGCGCGCGGGCGGCTTCGCGCGCCTGATGGTGGACGGGGTCGAGCGCCGGCTCGACGATCCCACCCCGATCGGTGCTGAGACGCGCACGGTCGACCTCGTGATCGACCGGCTGGCGTTCGAGGCCGAGGCGCGCACGCGCATCGCCGAGGCGATCGAGCAGGCCGAGGCGATCGTGGGCGGGCGCGTGAGCGTGCTCACGAAACCCGACAAGGGCGGGGTCGCGCGACGCCTCGAGTTCTCGACGCGCGGCGCCTGCACGCAGTGCGGCTTCCAGCTCGTCGAGCCGCTCGAGCCGCGGCACTTCTCGTTCAACACGCACGTCGGCGCCTGTCCGGCCTGCGACGGCCTGGGCGAGCACTGGCGCTGCGCGGCCGAGTCGCTGGTCGAGCACCCCGAGAACCCGCTGATCGGCGACGAGGACTCGCCCGGGGCGATCGCCGGCAAGCTCGGGCGCTATCTCACGAAGGGCAAGGGCTACTACGAGTTCCTGCTGCGCACGGTGGCCGAGCAACACAAGATCGACCTCGACCGGCCGTTCGCGAGCCTTCCGGACGCCGCGCGTGCGCTCCTCTTGCACGGCACGGGCTCGCGCGCCAGCTACCGCGTGAAGATCGAGAAGGGCGGCGCGAGCTTCCAGCTCGAGGAGAACTTCACCGCGCCCTGGCCGGGACTGTGCGGGCACGTCGACGCCTGGCACAAGAAGTCCGAGGACCCCGAGTGGCGCGCGATCCTCGAGCGCACGATGCGCCAGACGCAGTGCAGCGAGTGCCACGGCGAGCGCCTCGCCCCGGCGCCGCGCGCCACGACCCTCGGGAAGAAGCGCCTGCCCGAGATGCTCGCGCTGTCGGTCGATGCGGCCCTCGCCTGGCTCGAGGCCTTGAAGCTGCCGGCCCACGCGCGCGAGGCCGTCGGGCCGGTGCTGGTCGAGCTGCGCGGACGGGTGAAGCTGCTGTGCGAGGTGGGGCTCGGCTACCTGACGCTCGAGCGCTCGGTCGGCACGCTCTCGGGCGGCGAGGCGCGGCGCGTGCGACTCGCTTCCAGCCTGGGTTCGCAGCTGGTCGACGTGTGCTACGTGCTCGACGAGCCGACCGTCGGCCTGCACCCGGCCGACATCGAGCGCCTGACGAACGCGCTGCTCGCGCTGCGCGACGGCGGCAACACGGTGCTCGTGGTCGAGCACGACGAGACGTTCATGCGTCGCGCCGACCACATCGTCGACATGGGGCCGCGCGCCGGCCGTCACGGCGGCGAGGTGGTGGCCAGCGCGTCGCCCGCCGAGCTGATGCGCCATCCGACCTCGCGCACGGCCGCCGCCCTGCGCGGGGAGCTCGCCCTGGTGCGTCCGGAGCGCGCGCGCGACGAGCGCGCCGGGCGGCTCGCGCTGCGCGGAGCGCGCCTGCACAACCTGAAGGGGGTCGACTTCGAGGCGCGCTTCGGCGAGCTGACCGGCCTGTGCGGACCGTCCGGATCGGGCAAGAGCACGCTGGTGATGGAGTGCCTCGTTCCCGCCCTGCGCGGCGAGAAGCCGGCCGGCCGCTGGAAGGCCGCCAGCGGCGGGGTCGATGCCGGCGCGCGGCTCGTGGTGGTCGACGCGAGTCCGCTCGGGCGCACGCCGAAGAGCATCCCGGCCACCGCGGTGGGGGTGCTCGAGCCGCTGCGCGAGCTCTTCGCGCGCACGGCCGAGGCGCGCGCGCGCGGCTTCACGGCCTCGCACTTCTCGTTCAACTCGCCCAAGGGGCGCTGCCCGGCCTGCGAGGGCCGCGGCTTCGAGCAGATCGAGATGCAGTTCCTGGCGGACCTGTGGCTCACCTGCGGCGAGTGCGAGGGCAAGCGTTACCAGCCCGAGGTGCTGGCGCTCCACTACCGCGGGCGCTCGATCGCCGACGTGCTGGCGCTCTCGATCGAGGAGGCCCACGCTTTCCTGAAGGACGTGCCGGAGATCGCACGCGTGCTGCGCACCCTGGAGGCCGTCGGACTCGGATACCTCTCGCTCGGACAGAGCTCGACCACGCTCTCGGTGGGCGAGGCCCAGCGCGTCAAGCTGGCGGCCGAGCTGTCCCGCGCGGAGGACGGCGTGCGCTCGATCTTCGTGCTCGACGAGCCCACCACCGGGCTGGCGAAGTGCGACGTGGTCGAGCTGTACGGCGTGCTGCGGCGCCTGGTCGAGCGCGGCGACGCCGTGCTGGTGATCGAGCACCACGTCGAGCTCCTGCGCGCCTGCGATCGCCTGGTCGAGCTCGGCCCGACCGGTGGCGAGGGCGGTGGGCGCGTGCTCGCGCAGGGCACGCCGGCCGAGCTTGCGCTCGATCCGGCCTCGGTCACGGGGCCGTTCCTGCGCGCGCCCGACGAGCTCGCCCCGACGCCGCGCAAGCGCAGCAAGAAGGTGCGCGCATGACCTTGCGGGCGGACAACCCGCTGGTCGTGCAGGGCGACCGCACGCTCGTCTTGCACACGGTGCGGGCCCAGCTCGACGAGAAGGGACGCGCGCTGCGCGATGCAAAGGGGCGGCCGCTGACCGAGGAGCACCCGCGATTCGCGGCCGCGCGCGAGGCGCTCGCGGCCTTTGCCGAGCTGGAGAAGAGCCCGGATTACCTGCACTCCTACCGCATCACGCCGGTCTCGGTCTGGAACGCGGCGGCCCTCGGCCTGACGGCCGACGAGATCCTGGCGCGCCTGGCGGAGTTCTCGTGCGTGCCGATCCCGCGCAACGTCGAGAGCGAGATCCGAGGCTGGGTCGAGCGTTACGGATTGCTGGCGATCGAGCGCGTGGACGGGCGCTTCGAGCTCACGGCGCAGGCGCGCGGCGCGCTCGAGGAGGTGCTGGCGCACGAGGCGATCGGCAAGCTGGTCACGCGCGCACCCGACGGGCGCGTGTGGCTCGAGGAGACCGAGCGCGGCTCGATCAAGCAGGCCCTGATCAAGCTCGGCTTTCCGGTCGACGACCGCGGCGGCTATCTGGCCGGCGATCCGTACGCGGTGACGCTGCGCAGCGCGACGCGCGCGGGGGCTGCCTTCGCGCCGCGGCCCTACCAGCGCGAGGCGGCCGAGAGCTTCCACCGCGGCGGCAGCGTGCTGGGCGGGAACGGCGTCGTGGTCCTGCCCTGCGGAGCCGGCAAGACCGTGGTCGGGATCACGGTCATGAGCCTGGTGGGGACGAAGACCCTGGTGCTCACGACCAACACGGTCGCCGTGCGCCAGTGGCGCGAGGAGATCCTCGACAAGACCGGGCTCTCGCCCGACGAGGTGGGCGAGTACACGGGCGAGGAGAAGAGCGTCAAGCCGGTCACGGTCACGACCTACCAGATGCTCACCTGGCGGCGCTCGAAGACCGATGCCTTCGAGCACTTCGGGCTCTTCTCGAAGGAGAACTGGGGGCTCGTGATCTACGACGAGGTACACCTCCTGCCGGCGCCGATCTTCCGCGTGACGGCCGCGCTGCAGGCGCGCCGGCGCCTCGGGCTGACGGCCACGCTCGTGCGCGAGGACGGCAAGGAAGACGAGGTCTTCTGTCTGATCGGACCGAAGCGCTACGACGTGCCCTGGAAGGTGCTCGAGGGCAAGGGGTTCATCGCCGAGGCGCACTGCACCGAGGTGCGCGTGCCGCTCGAGCCGACCCTGAAGAGCACCTACGCCTCGGCCTCGGCGCGCGACAAGTTCCGCGTGGCCAGCGAGAATCCGGCCAAGATCCGCGTCGTGCAGCAGCTGATCGAGCGCCACCCCGATGGACGCGTGCTCGTGATCGGACAGTACCTCGACCAGCTCGAGATGCTGGCGCGTCACGTGGCGGCGCCGCTGATCACCGGCAAGACCCCCAACCTCGAGCGTCAGCGGCTCTACGAGTCCTTCCGCTCCGGGGACCTCAAGGTGCTGGTCGTCTCGAAGGTCGGCAACTTCGCCATCGATCTGCCGGACGCCAACGTCGCCATCCAGATCTAGGGCACCTTCGGCTCGCGTCAGGAGGAGGCGCAGCGCCTCGGACGCATCCTGCGGCCCAAGGCGAACGGTTCGGCGGCCGCGTTCTACGCGGTGGTGACGCTCGGCTCGCGCGACCAGGAGTTCGCGCAGAAGCGCCAGCTGTTCCTGACGGAGCAGGGCTACTCCTACGAGATCATCGAGGCTTCCGAGCTGGAGGAGACGCTGGGCGCGTGAAGGACACTCCCGATCTCGAGCGGGTCCCGCCCGAGGGCGACCCGGGGGCCGGCGTGCCGGACAGGCCGGTGCTGCCGGTCCGCGGCGCGGCCGGTTTCGCGCTGGCGGAGTGGCTGGCCGGACGCCGCCGCTCGGACCTGATCGAGCTGTTTCGCTTCTGGGGTGGCAAGGGCGTCGAGCCTCCGCCAGCCGACGAGGACGCCCTGCGCACGCGCCTGGCGCAGTGGATGAGCGAACCGGCGCGCGTCGAGGAGCGCGTGAGCGGGCTCGGTCGGCGCCTCGGCAACGTGATCGACAGCCTGGCGGGCGCGCCGCGCTACCAGAAGAGCTGGGACGAGCTCGCGCGCACGCCCGGCCTGACCGCGCTGTCGCCCTACGAGCTCGAGGCCTGCGTCTCGGCCCTGCACCGGCGCGGTCTCGTGGTCGAGGGCGGGGACCGCCGTTTCGAGAACTTCGGGCAGCGCCTGCTCGGTTTGCCGCTCGAGCTCGGCGACGGTCTGCAGCGGCGCCGGCGGGAGGCCCAGGGCGGACTGTTCTCGACGCTCTCGCTGAACGGACACCTCGATCAGCTGTACGGCAACGCCGACAAGCCCGGAGCGCTCGCTCCACGCCGCCTGCGCGAGCTCTACAAGATGTACGGGCAGGAGACGGCCTGCATCGCGCGCCTCGAGCGGCTGCCCGAGGGACTGCAGGTCCTGGGCGAGAAGGCCATCCTCGAGTTCGGCGGCATCCTCCCGCGCGGCCTGTTCGAGCGCATGGAGACGAAGGGCCTGCACTGGAACGCGCGCCGCTGGCGCCTGATCCTGGAGCAGTCGCTGGTGGGCACCGTGCGCGAGCTCGACCTGACGCGCTACGGCATCGCGCTGCAGGAGGAGACGCTGGTCGTCTTCAACGAGGTGGCCCTGGCCTGGTTGCGGCGCGTGGCCGTGCCGAGTGACCCCGACCGGCCGCACGAGGAGCTCTCGGCCGGCATCGACCTCGCCTCCAACATCTCGCGCTTCCTGTCCTACCTGTCGGAGCACGGCGTGCGCTTCACGGTGCGCGGCGAGATCTTCAAGACGACCGAGAAGCGTATCCTGCAGCACCTGATCCCCAATCCGGGGCGCGAGCTGTCGCGCGACGACGTGCTGCGCTTCATCTTCCGCTTCGCGCGCCAGGGCGGGCTGATCGACCGCACCGGCAACCGCACCTTCGCCGTCACCGCGCGCGGGCGCGAGTGGGAGACGAAGACCCTGGGCGAGAAGCAGCAGTCGCTGCTCGATTACGCGCTCGCCGAGCGCGCCTTCCCGGGCGATCCGCTGCACCAGGTCGGGCTGCGCGACCTGTACCTGCGGCTGCTGCGTCGGATCGAGGCCGGCACCTGGTACGACCTGATGTACCTGCCCTTCCTGGCGCGCAACACCTACCTGCTCAACCTGGAGCAGAACGAGGTCGACTCGGAACTGGCCCAGCGCACGCAGGCCGGCAAGCTCACGAACCTCGAGGATCCGCAGCGTCTGGCCTGGAACCTGATCCGCTGGGCGCGCGAGCGTCTGTACCTGCTGGGCGTGATCGATCTCGGCTACGACAAGGCGGGGCGCCCGGTGGCGATGCGCCTGACGCACGCCGGTGCGCGTCTGCTCGGGTTCGAGGCGGCTGGCGGGCCGGGCGCAGCGGGCAGCCTGGTCGTGACGCCGGACTTCGAGGTCGTGCTCTTCCCGACCGGCGACGATGGCGAGCTGATCCACGCGCTCGATCGCTTCTGTGCGCGCGAGAAGCAGGACAGCCTGCTGCACTTCCGCATCTCGCAGGAGAGTGTCGAGCGCGCCCTGCGTGGGGGCATGGGCCTGGTGGAGCTCACGGGAGTGCTCGAGGCGCATTCGCGCACTCCCGTGCCGCAGAACGTGGCCTTCTCGCTGCGCGACTGGGCCGTGCGGGCCGGCCTCATGCGACTCGGGCCGCAGCTCGTGCTGAGCTGCGAGGAGCCCGAGGTCCTGCGGCGCTTCTGCCAGGACGCGGGCACGCGCCGCCATCTGGCCGAGATCGTCGACGAGCGCACGGTGCGCCTGAAGGGGCGCGTCACGCCGCGCCGCATGCAGGCGCTGCTGCGCGAGCTCGGCTACATCGTGGAGCTGGTCGAGGGCGCGGGATGAAGTTGCCGCCGCGCCTCCTGGCGCTCTCCCCGGGCGATCTCGTTCCCGGGCGCGAGGGGGACTTCGTGGCCTGCGTCGAGCGCGCCCTCGCGGCGGGCCTGCCCGGCCTGCTGCTGCGCGAGCCGGCCCTCGCCGAGCGGGCCTTCCTGGCGCTCGGTGAGCGTCTCGGCGCGCTGCGTGCGCGCCAGCCGTTCTGGTTCGGCGTGCACGACCGGGCGCACCTCGTGCGCGCGCTCGGCGCCGACGGGTTGCACCTGTCTTTCCGCTCGCTGCCGCTGCGCGAGGCGCGCGGCGTCGTGGGGGACGGGTTCGCGCTCGGGCTCTCGACCCACGCCGGCGACGATCCGAGCGGCTGGAGCGGCGCGGACTACCTCTTCCACGGACCGCTGCACGCGACGCCGAGCAAGCTCGGCAAGCTCGCTCCGGTCGGCCTCGAGGGCCTGCAGCGCGCCCAGCAGGCCAGTGCCGCACCGGTGCTGGCGCTGGGGGGGGTGCGGCCCGAGGACGTGGCTCCGCTCCGCGCGCGCGGGCTGCACGGCGCGGCCGTGCGGGCCGGCATCCTGCAGGCCTCCGATCCCGCCCTGGCCACGCGCGCGTACCTGGCGGCGCACCCGTGAAGGCCGAGCGCGTCCTCGGCTGGGTGCGGAGGGGCGTGCTGTTTGCGGCGCTCGCTCTCGTGCTCTACGGGTGGCGGCGCTTCGACGTGGTGGTGCTGCCCGAGGGCGCCCTGTCGCCGCTGCACGGCATCCACGCCGGCGATCGACTGCTGGTCGATCGCCACGCGCGGCCGGCGACCGGCGAGGCCGACTGGCTCTTCCGCAGCGCGGAGGGAGCGCTGCTGCTCGGACGGGCCAAGGCTGCGCCGCCCGGACACGCGCTCGGCGCGGACGAGCTGTGGATCGAGTTCGAGCGCAGCGTTCCGGGCCTGGCCGACAGCCGCAGCCTCGGGCCGGTCCCCGCGCAGCGGCTGGTGGGCCGCGTGGTGCTCGTCCTGCCCGGGGGCTGAGCGACGCGACGCGTCTGAGGTCCTTGCGGCCCGCAAGAAAACTCCGGGAGTTCGTGCCCCGGAGGGCGAGGGAGGTCCTCACACGCCTCGAGTTGCGCACGCGGGTGCCACGAGGCGCCCGCGCGGTCGAAGGCGTAGCATGCCGCGCATGTCCTGGAGCGAGGCGAGCCTGCTCGAGTGGTTGTCCCGGCGCGGACGACCACGCGGGCTCGTCGGCTCGCACGGACACGATGCGGCCGTGCTGGCCGCGCTCGCGGGCCTGCCCGTCGTGTGCTGCGACCACGTGATCGAGGGCGTGCACGTCGACCCGGGGACGGACGGACGGACGATGGGGCGCAAGGCGGCCGGGCGCGCCCTGTCGGACCTCGCCGCCACGGCGGCGCGTCCGCGGGCGCTGACCTGTGCCCTGGCCGCGCCGGCGCACGAGAGCGAGAAGCGTCTGCGGCGCGTGCTCGAGGGCGTGCGCGCCAAGGCGCGCGAGCACGGCGCGGATCTCGTGGGGGGCGACCTCAGCGGCACGCGCGGACCGCTGACGATCTCGGTGCAGGCCCTGGGCGAGTACGTCGGTCGGCGCCGCGCGCCCGGGCGCGACCGCGCGCGCGCGGGCGAGCTCGTGCTGCTCACCGGCCCGCTGGGCGGCAGCCGCGCGCGTCGACACCTCGAGCCCGAGCCGCGCTTCGCGGAGGCCCACTTCCTGGTCGCGGCCGGAGCGCGCGTCCTGATGGATGTGAGCGACGGACTGGCGCTCGATCTGGCGCGCCTCGCGCGCGCCTCGCGCGTGCGGCTCGAGCTCGAGCGCGTGCCGCTGCACGCGGATGCGCGGCGCGCGGCGCGGCGCGACGGGCGCGGCGCGCGTCAGCACGCGCTCGAGGATGGCGAGGACCACGAGCTCCTCGCCACGCTGGCTCCGGCCCGCTGGCGCGCGGTGGCGGCCCGGGCCGCGCGGCGCTTCCCGGCCCTGAGCGTGATCGGCCGGGTGCGCGCCGGGCACGGGCTGTGGCTCGCGCCCGAGGACGGTGGGTCCCTGGCGCCGTGGGACGGACGCGGGGGGTGGTTGCATGGACGCCGCTGAAGCCGCGCGCGCCTTGCCTTCGCCGGAGGTGACCGAGGCCTTCGGCGAGCGCCTCGGAGGCGCGCTTCCGGCCGGAAGTTGCCTCGCGCTGGTGGGCGAGCTCGGGGCCGGGAAGACGACCCTGGTGCGCGGGCTCGCGCGCGGGCTCGCCACGCGGACGAACGTCGCCTCGCCCACCTTCACACGCATGCGCGTCCTCGAGGGGCGCCTGCCGTTGCTGCACTTCGACGCCTGGCGCGGCGGCGGCGAGGGGCTGTTCGAGGAGGGGCGCGAGCTCCTGGCCGGCGACGGCGTGGCGGTCGTCGAGTGGGCCGACCGGGTGAGCGCCTTCCTGCCGGTTCCGCGCCTCGAGCTCGTCCTGACCCATGCCGGGGAAGGGCGGCGCGGGCTGCGGGCCCGGCTCGTGCCGCCGCCGGCGGGGGCGGGCCCGGCCGCGCGCACGCTGGCCGAGGCCCTGGAACGGGCCCTGCACGCCGCGCTGGAAACCCCAGGGTTGCAGTGAACCGGGACGAGCCCCCCTGCGTTCCCCCCGCCAGCGGAATGGACCGCTGGCAGCTTCCGATCGACCCGTTGTTGGCCCTCCAGCAGGGCGATCCGGCCCCCTTCGAGTCCTTCGTCCGCACCCACGCCCGCACCATGATGGCCTTCTTCCAGCAGCGCGGAGCCGTTCCGGCTCGACTCGAGGACCTGAGCCAGGAGGTCTTCCTGCGGCTGCACCAGGGGGCCCCTCGCTACCAGGCTGCCGAGCGCTTCTCGTCCTACTGCTTCCGCATCGCGCGCAACGTGTGGATCGACGAGTGCCGGCGCGCGGGCGTGCGGCCCGAGCGTGCGCGGGGCGGCGAGGAGGACGAGCTCGAGGCGCCGGAGCCGGTCGCCGCGCCGGTCGATCCGCTGGCCGGTCTGGTCGAGGACGAGGAGCAGGCCGCGGTGACGCGCCTCCTGGCCGAGCTGCCCGAGTCGCACCGCAAGGTCTTCGAGCTCGCGGTCCTCGGCGAGCTCTCCTACGGGGAGATCGCCGCGCTGCTCGCGATTCCGGTGGGCACCGTCAAGTCGCGCATGTTCTACGCCGTGCGGCGTCTGCGCGAGGAACTGGCCGCGCGCGGCCTGCGGGGGGAGTCGCAGTGAACGCGCGCGAAGAGCAGCGGCTGGCGCAGGCGCTCGACGCGTTGCTGGGCGAGGCCGTCGAGCACGAGGCGAGCGAGTGCGCGCGACTCGCCGGCGAGCTGGCGCGGGCGGGCGCGGTGCTGCGTGCGCGGGCCTTCCGTCGCCCGCGCGACGAGGCGCGCTTCGTGGCCTCGGTCCTGGGGCGCACCACGCGCGAGGACCTGAGCTGGCGTGGCGATCTCCGGCTCGCGCTGGACTTCCTGCGCGCGCGCCTGCGCGCCTCTCCGGCGCTGCGCGTGGTGGCCGCGAGTCTGGCTCTGCATCTCGTGGCTGCGCCCGCGCTGGCCTGGTGGATGCTGCGCGAGCCGCGTGCCGAGCGCGCGTTCACGCTGCACATCGAGCTGCCGTCCGAGCTCCCGCTGGCCGAGGAACCCACCGACCTCGAGGCACCGGCGGACGAGCTGCGCGCCGCGGCGCACGCCCGCGAGGCGCGCGAGAACGAACGCGCGCGGGTGCGCCACGCGCTCGGCGCGGCGGCGCTGCAGGAGCCGTGGCTGGCCGAGCCCACGGAGGCTTCGGTGGCCGTGACGCGCTTCGCCCGGCACCTCGCGGCACTGCGGGAACGTCGCGCACCGGAGGTCTCCGTGCCGGCGGAGGGCGAGGGGCTCTTCGCGCGGGCCCTGGCGCTCGAGCTCGCGCTCGACCGTCGCTGGCTGCTCGGAGTGGAAGACGACGGCAGCCGTCGCCTGGCCTGGGCGCTGGCGCAGGACCTCGCGCAGAGCCCGGACGCCCGCGCGGCGGGTTTCGTGGCCAGCACCCTGCGGCGGGCCTGGAGCGAGGGCGTGCTGGAGGATGAGCCGGCCCCGGCCGCCTGGCCCTTTTCGTCTGAGTGGCGGGCGGCCCTGGCGCGCGCGGCCGAGGCGGAGCCGGGCGCGGCGCGCGAGGCCCTGCTGCGCTGGTGTGACGAGCGGGCGAAATAGCGCGCGTTTCCCTTCCGTAGCAGGCCGACCCGGGGCGTGGCTTGCGTGTCCGGGGTCCCGTAGACTTTCGCGCCCATGTCCCCCCGCCGTAGCCGGCCCGCCTGCGCGGGTTCAGTCCTGCTCGTTCTCCTCGCGCTTCCGGTCCAGGCACGGCAGGAGGCTCCCGCCCAGATCGCGGGTGAGCGCACCCTGCAACTCACGCTCGAGGATGCGCTAAGGGTTGCGTTGCGCAACAACCTCGACCTCGAGATCGATCGTCTGGCGACCGAGCGGTCGCGCTACGACGCGATCGGCAGCTGGGGCGCCTTCGACCCGGTGCTGACCCTGACCGGCACGGCCAGCGAGAGCGAGACCGAGGGCAGCACGGCTTTCAATGCCGGCACCGACGACGACCTGCGGCTCGACTCCAGCCTGGCCTGGCCCTTCCCCTGGGGCGGTTCGCTGCAGCTCACCCAGCGCCACACGAACTCGAAGACGGACAACCGCTTCGCGACCTTCGACGTCTCGACCACCGACGTCTTCAGCGTGGCCTACACCCAGCCGCTCCTGCGCGGGGCCTGGACGCGCTACGGGACGGTGCAGCAGAAGCGCAACCTGGTGGAGCTCGAACGGCAGCGCGAGAGCGAGCGACTGACGCGCGCGCAGATCCTGCTCGACACGACGAATGCCTACTGGGATCTGGTCAGCGCCGAGGAGGAGCTCGAGGTGCGCCAGATCGCGGTCGAGCTCGGCAAGCAGCAGCTGTCCCAGGACCGCCGGCGCCTCGAGGTCGGCGCGGGCACCGAGGTCGACGTGTTGCAGTCGGAGACCAACGTGGCCCAGCAGGAAGAGCAACGCGTGCGCGCGCACTATGCCGTGCGCCTCTCGCGCGACAACCTGCGGCGCCTGCTCTCGCCGCGCCCCGAGGGGCGTTACGAGGAATTCCTCGAGGCCTGGGACTGGCCGATCCAGACGCTGACGGAGCTGCCGGTGCTCGAGAACGAGGCGCGTGAGGACTGGCGCGTGTCCTTCCAGGCGGCGCTCGAGCGGCGGCCCGAGCTGGCCCAGCAGCGGCTCGATATCGCCGCGGCCGAGCTCGAGCTCGTGCGCGCGCGCTCCGAGCGCCAGGCACGCCTCGACTTCGACCTCGCGACCTCCAGCGCGGGCTTCGACGCGGATCCGGGCGAGGCCTTCAGCGAAGGGCTTTCGTGGGACTTCCCGAGCAGCTCCGCGGCGCTGACCTTCAGCATGCCGCTCCTGAACCGCACGGCCAGCAACGCCGAGCAGGCGGCGCGCGTGGCCCTGCGCTCGGCGCGCCTGACCTACGACCGCGGCGAGCTCGACATCCTGGCCGACGTGCGTAGCTCGGTGAACGGCGTGTCCGAGCAGCGCGAATCGGTCGCGGCGGCCGGCAAGAGCCGCGTGCTCGCGCAGCGCCAGCTCGAGGCCGAGGAGACGCGCCAGGAGGTCGGCCTGTCGACGACCTTCCAGGTGCTGCAGTTCCAGGAGGACCTGGCCCAGGCGCTCTCGACCGAGGTCGCCGCGCGGGCCGCGCTCGCCAAGGCGCGCGTGCGCCTGCTCTTCGCCGAGGGCGCGCTGGACCTCGAGCTCGCGCCCGAGACGGGCGAGGGGCGCTGACAGGTGCGGGCGAGCTCGGGCCTGGGCCGCGGCCTGGTCACGGCCCTGCTCGCCGCGGGACTGGTCGCCTGTGCGCGCACGGAGGCGCCGCTCGAAGAGCACGGCGCCCCGAGCGACGTGCGGCGTGAGGACCGGCGCATCGCGCAGCTCCTCGCGCCCTGCGCGCAGACGCACTTCTACGACCGCGAGCTGTCGCGCGTCGTGCCCGTCCTGATCGAGAAGCTCGAGCGCGCACGTCCCGATCCGCTGAAGCGCGCGAAGGAAGAGCTGGGCGAACTCGGCGAGGAGGTTTTCCCGGAACTCGCGAACCGCTTCCACGCGGACTTCGCCGACCCGATGCGCTCGGCCTTCCTCGAGAACGTGATCGATGCGCTGGACTTCAACCCCAGCGAGCGGGCCCACGGCCTCCTGCTCGAGGCGCTCACGCATCCCCAGGAGAGCGTGCGCTCGAAGGCCCTGGACGGACTCCTGCGCTGGCCGCGTCCGGGCGATTTCTCCGTGCTGCTGGCGCGGCTTCGGATCGAGACGCGCGAGCTGCGGCGCAAGAGCGTGGCCGTCCTGTTCGCGGCCGACCGGGCCCAGGCCGAGGAGCACTTCCTGACGCTGCTCGAGCGCGGCGACGAGCGCGACCTCTGGATCAGCGTGGCGCCGCTCCTGTCCGAGCTGGCGGACGCCAGCCTGGCGCCGCGCGCGGCGGCCCTGGTGGCCGACTCCGATCCGCTTCTGGCCGTGTATCTCGCGGCCGGAGCTGCGCGGCACGACGAGCCGACCTCGGCGGCCTGGCTGCGGGCCGAGTTCCTGAACGAGGACGGACAGCGGCGCCTGAATGCCTTCACCGCCGTGCAGCGCGCGGGTATCCGCGCACGCTTCGACCTCGCGCTGGTCGACGACCCGTACCCGGAGCTGCGCGCGACGGTGCTCGCGGGCTTCACGCAGGACGGCGAGCTCGGCCCCGAGCGGCGCGAGGTGCTGCTGGCGGCGCTGACCGACGAGGCGGACGCCGTGCGCGCCGAGGCGTTGCGGGTGCTGTGCCAGTTCGGTGACGCCGAGGGTCTGCAGCACGCACTGGCCGGACTCGACGGCTCGGGCGGAGCCCTGCAGGCGGCCCTGCAGGCTCTGCGCGGGCCGATGGCCGCGGACGAGGCGCTGGCGCAGCGCGCGCTGGCGCGCCTGTTCGAGCGCAACGCCCTCGAGGAGCACCGTCCGCTCGCGCAGCGCACGGCGATCTTCAAGGCGCTCGCGCAGTTGCCCCTGGCCGAAGCTGCGGAGTTCCTGCACCGCACGGGAGTCGCGGCGGGCGAGGAGTCGCTCGAGAGCCTGCGCGCGCACGACTGGTTGATGATCCAGGCGGCCAACACGGGACCGGCCGGGCGTCAGCGCCTGGCCGAGTTGCTGGCGCAGGAGGTCGATCCGCTGCGGCGGCTGGACCTGATCGATGCCCTGGCCTCGATCCGCGACGGGCTCGCGCGCGAGACGTTGCTGGCGCTGGCCGAGGACGCCAGCCGCGCCGCACTCGAGCGCGTCTTCGCGGCCCAGGGCGCGATCAAGGTCGGGCCTTCCTGGGAGGTCGCTCCGCGCCTGAAGCGCGTGTGCTACGCGCTCGATGGGGCCGAGGACCTGGAGGCCCGGCTCGCGCTGCAGTGTCTGCTCTGGACCTGGTACTGAGGTTCGTGAAGAAAGCCCTCGCCGCTTCCGAGCTCATCCGGATGCGCCGTGGGCCCGGTTGGCGGGGGATTCCTTGGCAAACCTGGAGGCGCGCCCGCGGCGGGGCGCGCGCTGGCCCTCACGGCAGGCGGCGCCATTCCGTCAGCGCGCCGGTGCTGGAGTCGGGATGCCGCTCGAGTCCGCTCCAGCGTAGCCCGCTGTTGGCGTGCGCGAGGACGGTGCCGCACTCGCTCGCGACGAAGACCGTGCGGCCGGTGCTGGCGCTCCACGGCCAGGCACGCACGGCGAAGCGCGGCGGACGCGCACCCGCCGTCGAGGTCAGCGCCAGGGACCAGCCGGCGAGCTGGAGCGGCGGCGGGGCCGGGCACAGCTCGAAGAGGTAGCCGTGGCGCCGCAGGAGGCGGCCCTGCTCGAGCCACTCCCCGTCCGCGAGGGTGCGCTCGAGGGCCACGCGTCGCACCAGCGGCTCGAGCGGCGCGTCGGGCGTCGGATCCTCCAGGCGCGCGAGGGCGCGCACGAGGAGCTCGGCCGTGGCGCAGGCATCGCTCTCGTTCTCGAGGCGCGCGAGGCCCTGCAGGCGCGGCAGCGAAACCACGAGCAGCACCGCCAGGACGGCGGCGAGCGAGAGGAAGCCCGAGGGGCTCAGCCCGAACAGACGAGGCGGCGCAACGGAGGCCGAGGCGGTGGACATCGCGCGGATTGTGCGCACGCGCCTGCTAGGCTTCAAGGTGATGGATGCAGCGCCGCCGCGAGCGATCGTGCGACCGAGGACCGAGGGGCTGGCTCCCGAGCTCGCCGCGGCCGCGCGGCACTGTGCCGAGGTGCTGCGCGCCCGTGGTGAGCGCGCCTGGCTCGTCGGCGGAGCGGTGCGCGACCTCGCCCTCGGGCGGACTGCGCGCGACGTCGATCTGGCCTGCGCCGCCGGGGCAGAGGTGATCGAGGACCTGTTTCCGCGCACGCATGCCGTGGGGCGCGCCTTCGGCACGGTCGTCGTGCAGACGCCGGGCGGGGTCGACGTCCAGATCACGACCTTCCGCGGCGAGTCGAACTACGCCGACGGACGCAGACCGGAGCAGGTGCACTTCGGGGCCTCGCTGGAACGCGACGCCGAGCGGCGCGACTTCACCTGCAATGCCCTGTACCTCGATCCGCTCGACGACACGCTGCTCGATCCGACGGGTGGGCTCGTGGATCTCGCCGCGGGGCGCCTGCGCTGCGTGGGCGAGCCCGCGCAGCGCTTCGCGGAGGACGGGCTGCGCCTGCTGCGCCTGGTGCGCTTCGCGGCCGAGTTCGAGCTTCGCATCGAGCCTGCCACCCGCGCGGCGGCGGGCCAGGCGGGCGAGGCCCTGCGCGGGGTGAGTGCCGAGCGTGTGCTGGCCGAACTCGCGCGCCTGTGCGCCGGCCCCGCGCCGGGCTGGGCGGTGGGCGAGCTGGCGGCGCTCGCGCTGCTGGCCCGCTTGCCCGGTTTCGCGCGGCTCGAGCGCGCGACCCTCGCGGCGCGGGTCGAGGCGCTGCAGAGACTCGCTCGGCCCGACCGGATCGAGCTCCTGGCCGTGCTCTTTCGCCTGCCCGGCGAGGAGCCCACGGAGCCGACGGCCGCACTGTCCGAGCTGCGCCCCGCGCGCGCCGAGCTCGAAGGCGTGCGCCGCATCTGGGGACTCGAGCCGGCCCTGCTGCTCGAGCTGCAGCCCATCCCGCCGCCGGGCCGCGCGCGGCTCCTGCGGCTGCTGCGTGACGAGGCCTTCGGGCGCGCCTGGCGCGTGCACCTCGCCTGGCGAGGCGCGCCGCCGCCGCGCGACCTGGCGGCCGAGCGCGCGGCCTTCGCGCCGGCCGAGCTCGCTCCGACTCCGCTGGTGACGAGTGGCGAACTCGCCCGCGCCGGCGTGCCGCGCGGGCCGCGCTGGGGCGAGCTCTTGCGCGCGGCCGAGGATGCGCAGCTCGAAGGCGAGGTGCGTGACGAGCGCGAGGCCGCGCTCTGGCTCGCGCGTCAGCTCGCGGCAGCGCCGGGCGAGGCGCGACCCGGGGGGCCAGTGGGGTGAGTCACGCATAGGAACCCATGTCCCGGGCCGTCTGCCCTCGCCGCGGCGTTGCGCCTCCACCGAGACTTGCACCGAAGTCGCGTCGTCGGCGCGCCTTGCGGCGAACGCAGGTGACCTCAGAACAAGGGCCCCTCTGCGTGACTCACCCCACCAGTGGGGTGAGTCAGAAGTTTCCATGCATAGGTCGAGCCCCGCAGCCGCGCCAGCTAGGCGCGACGACGACCGCGTATTCAGGGTACTACGCCGAGGAGGAGCAACGACGCTGGCGCGAGCGAGGGGCCGACATATGCATGGAACTTCTGACTCACCCCA
>Ga0172376_10001978_pt1 | contig 25584 bp, 21 predicted proteins | sample Lak35m_FD_121114 | JGI IMG/M metagenome (GOLD analysis project Ga0172376, IMG submission 121114) | Freshwater microbial communities from Kabuno Bay, South-Kivu, Congo - kab_092012_35m | ecosystem: Environmental > Aquatic > Freshwater > Lake | place: Democratic Republic of the Congo: South-Kivu...
CAATACTCGGGAGGTTTCCTTAAAACTAACTCTACAATAGAGACGGGTATGAATACAGTGTCAGATTAGGCTGAAACCAGGTATATCCTACATTCCGCAGGTTGCTTTTGGTTTCCAGGTGTGCATGTAATTTCCGGTTGCTAAAGTCATTGAAACCTCGTTGGTCACGCTTCGAAACCCAGGGTCAACCTAAGTTTCGAAATATTAAGCATGTGACGCGACGAGAAATCTGCTCTAACCTTGAAACCCTTGTCAAATATAGATTTCAGCTATTGCCTCTTGGTATACATATTGGAAATATCCTGTCAACCTGCGGAATGTAGGTTTTATTCAAGGTGCCCTATATTAATTTTTAAGTTAACCCTTAATTTGTTTCGGTTATGCGCCAACTGAGCTTAAGGTTGATCCAAAAGTTCCAAGTTGTAACCGCAATAATTGCTAGAAAATTTGCTATGTAGGGATTTAAGTGTAAACCGTTAAAAAGGATATTTAATAGTAAAACTTTAAGAATCAGTCCCATTAGGCAGATGATGTTGAACTTCACCAATCGTTTCAGAACCTTACGCCGTTGCCGTTGGTGCTTTGAAATGTCTCCAAAAGTCCAAAGATCGTTCCAGAAAAAATTGTTGATGATTGCAAGCTCTGCGACAAGAATAGCACTGCGGGTAAGCCCTAAACCTAAAACATCATAGAGTAAATATAGAGAACCCATATCAACAGCAAGCCCGCTGAATCCAACTAGGATAAAACGGATAAAGCGACCAATGGGAAAGTCAATCCGTTGTCTAATCCGTCCGATGCGTCTGGAAGAAAACCGTAGTCGAAACAGGTGATGAATGTATTGCTTATATTGCTTCCAGGTAACTTTACTTTCTCCCTCTTCACGCTCTTGGAAGACGTAACCGACTTCAGCAATTTGTTCGATATCCCCACGACCCAGCACTTCAATCAGAATCTTGTACCCTAGAGGATTCATGAGTTTTCCAGCGATCGCACTACGTCTTACCATAAAGTAGCCACTCATGGGGTCCGAAACTCGGCTAATCACTCTGGGTAGGATAATTAACCCTAGCAGCTGGGCGCCACGGGAGAGAAATCGCCTCATAATACTCCAATCGCTGACCCCACCTTCTTCAACGTGACGGCTAGCAACGGCAAGATCTGCCCCTTGGTCAATCGCCGACAGCAACTTTAGTAAGACTTCTGGAGGATGCTGCAAGTCTCCATCAATAACTCCCAACACCTCTCCTTGAGCAGCCTGCCAGCCCCGGATAACCGCTGTTGAAAGCCCTCGTTCTGATTGACGACGCATGACTCGAAGATGGGGATATTCAGTCAAGAATGTTTGGGCAATTTCCCAGGTTCGATCTGGACTATCATCATCAACAATAATTAACTCATAGTCATTAGGGAGAGCTTTATCTAAAATCCTAGACAGTATGCGAATAATTCGCTCAATATTGCCGCTCTCGTTATAGGTTGGAACTACCAACGAAAGATGGATAGGCGTAAACAATGGAGAATTTGAGCCACTGGAGTCTGGGTCTTGGGATAATAAAGAAAGTTTAGGAATCTTGAGGCAATCGGAAGAAAAATTTGGAGTCGATTTGTATTTTGCAGTTCTCATGTAATGAAATCGCGTCTATAGCGGTTCTTACTCTGATGAAGTATAGGTGCATCGTCTCAAGTCAACAGCTGAAAGGATTTCTCCAATTCAAGTGTACTTCATATATTTTTCCTGACTCCTGCCCTCCTCTTGATGGGGCGCCTAACTTACGCCACCTAGCTAGTACTAGGGACTGATCATCTGAGCAGAAATACCCTGCTGCTGCAGTTGCTGCACCAGATTTTGGGCGGCGGCGGGTTGGGAGAAGGCCCCCATTTGAATCTTGGCACCGCTACTAAAGTTACGGACATAGGCATCCCCTACCACCCGTCGGGCTGACGCCAGGGAGGCATCGCCACCATAGTCCACCACTACGTAGTAGCGGGAAGAGGGCTGCAGGGGCGCTGGGGCCAGCGGAGCCTGGGCCAGGGGATCGGGGGGCCGGGGCGTGGCGGGTGCTGTCAGGGGTCGGGGAGGGGGCGCTGATGGCGCAGCCGGGGCTGCCCTTCCTGGGGTTGGGCTGACGGCGGCGGCCGGGGCCGATGGGGCTGGAGAAGCTACCGTTGGCGTCGGGGCTGGCTTGCTGGGGGGGCTAGGGGCATGAGGCGGAGCGACTGCGCGAGAAAGGGGAGAGGGGGCGATCGCCGGTAGATCCACTGGCTTTTGGAAAGACGGGGTTGGCTGGAGTCGGTTAGGGGACGGCGACGGGTCGGGCAGGGGGCTGGCCTCAGGGGTTTGGGTCGGGGCCGGCAAATTACTGACCCGATTCAGGTCCAGGGGGCTAAATTCCTGCTGTGACAGGTCTGGCCCCAGACCCTCAGGCACAGAAACATCGGGTTCAGGGCTGGTGGCCTGGGGGGCTGCCGGAGGGGGCTGAAGGTTTTGCCCCAGGCCTTTAACCAGAGGATGTTGACGCAGGTGATCAATGGCCTGGGGGGAGGTCACCAGGTAGCCAAACCCCGCACTGGCCACCAGGAGCAACAGTAGGGCCCCCAACCCGAGGGGGGTCGCCAGGGAACCACCCAGGGAGGGAGATCGGTCCTCCGGTGCAGAGCCGTAGTCGGTAATGTAGGCGGTGGGGTCGGTATCCAGCAGGGCCTCGGTACTTTCCAGATAGTCCTCCGCCATGGGCGAGTAGGGAATCAGGTCTTGGGCAGTCAGGGCCGACCTGGGGGGTGGCGGCGGTGGGACAGGTTTGCCCACTGTCAAAGACTCGGCTGCCTGGGCGGGGGTTGGCCTGGCCGGCGTAGCCTTGGAGGCGGCTGGAGTCGGGGGTAGGTTAATTAGCTGGGGGCCCGATCGTGAAGCCCGACGAAATCGAGACTGGAGGCCAGGGGTGGATAGCCCGGCCTGATCAGATCGACGCTGCCGATAGCGTTGCAGTTCCCCATCCAAATCCACCATTAAGTTGGACAAGGCCCCCTCTAGAATCGGGCTGAAGGAGGTTTCTCGGCTACCGGGTTGGGGTTTTGGGGTCGACGACTCAGCCATGGGGTCAGTACCTGAGAAAGGAACATCCTAATGGTAATGATTTCTGTCGGATTGACAACTGGGATTTAAGATATAGCTCTAGCCAGAGTGCTATGGAAAACCCCCTTTCCCCCTTATACTATGCCCCTTGACTCCCTGGCTACCCTGATTAACCAGTTTGAGCAGCAGCCCGCCTGGCGGGGCCAGGCGGTGTTTCGTAGGGTGCTCTATGGCTGGGAACCGGTGGTGGGAAGGGCGGTAGCTCGCCAGGCTATACCGGTGCGTTTAGACCGGCAGGTGCTTTACGTGGCGGTGGCCAATGCCATGTGGGGGCAAACCCTCACCCTGGAGCGATTGACTATCCTTGATAAGTTGAACCATCGCCTTAACCTCAGTCTCAAGGATATTCGCTTTTCCGGTGGGGACTGGTATCGTCGGCCCAGCTCCAGTGCCGGCCCAGCGGCGGCCAACCCAATCCCCTTGCCCACCTGGTTGCAACACCATCCCAGCTTTGAGGCCAGCTTATTGACCGCCCCGGCGGCGGCGATCGCCGCCGATCAGCCCCGGCCTACGGCTGGGGAGGCCTTTCAACGCTGGGCCCAGGCCAGTCAACGGCAGACAGCCCAGTGGCGACTCTGCCCCCGCTGCCATAGCCCCTGTCCGCCGGGGGAGCTGGATCGATGGCAGTGTTGTAGTCTCTGTGCGGGCCAGGGCTTTGGTCAGACCAGGGGACGGTCTGGGGGTAGCGGATCCCCAGGTTAAACACCCGAGCAAAGTTAGCGATCACCAGGGGGTGCAGCCGATCCACCGTGATTCCGGGGCAAAACTCTGCCAGGCACCCTACCCGTCCCTGGTGCAAACCGCAGGGAACGATGGCCCCAAACCCTTCTAGATCGCAGCTGACGTTTAGGGCAAAGCCGTGCATGGTCACCCAACGGCTAACCTTAATGCCGATCGCCGCCAGTTTGCAGTCCCCCAGCCAAACACCGGTCAACCCCGACCGCCGGTGGGCAGCCACCCCAACCTGGCTGAGGGTGAGAATCACCACCTCCTCCAGCTGCCGCAGGTACCAATGCAGATCGGGACGATGGCGCTGCAGATTGAGAATGGGGTAGCCCACCAGTTGCCCCGGACAGTGGTGGGTCACCTCCCCTCCCCGTTCCGTGCGGATTAGGGGGTAGGGCAGATTCTCCGGGGCCGTTTTGAGGTGAGCCAAACTGGCGCCCTGACCCAGGGTATAAACCGGCGGATGCTGAAGTAGTAGCAGGCGATCGGGCTGGGGCTGCTGGCGATGCAGGGTCAGTAGCTGTTGCTGCCATTGCCAGGCCCGGGGGTAGGGCACTAAGCCCAGTTGATAAACTTCGCAGATCGCCTGGGCACTAGGGTCAGGGTCAATAAAAACCATGGTGATGTCATTAATGATACCCCATGGGCGGGGGGGGCTGGGCGATTGCCTAGCACCAATTACCAGTGTAGGCAGTCAAGAATTATCAACGGTTGCAAAGGATTTTAACGGATGCTGTTGTGCAGGATACAAGGTGCTAGGGTGAAGTCATAGGCCGACGTTTCAAGGAGTCCGCTTTATGAAGCTGGTTATCCATGGCAGAAATATCGAGATTACCGATGCCATTCGTGACTACGTAGAGCAAAAAATCTTAAAGGCAGTCAACCACTTCCAAACCCTGACCAATGAAGTGGACGTGCACCTATCGGTGGCCCGTAACCCCCGGATTAGCTCTAAGCAGTCAGCGGAGGTCACCCTTTACGTAGACAAGGCGATTGTGAGGGCCGAAGAAAGTAGCGAAAACCTCTACGCCAGCATTGACCTGGTGGCCGATAAAATCAGTCGGCAACTGCGCAAGTTCAAGGAGAAACGCCACAATCCTAAACATAGTAACCTGGGCAAAACCACCGAAGTCTTTCTTAACCAGGTACCCGCCACCGATGTCACGGAGGTGCTGAGCTCGGGTGAGCCCCAACTGCCGGAGGAAGTCGTCCGCACCAAGTACTTCGCCATGCCTCCCATGAGCGTGGCGGAAGCCCTGGAACAGTTGGTCTTGATCGATCACGACTTCTATGTGTTTCTGAACGCAGAGACCCAGGAAATCAACGTCGTCTACGAACGCAACCACGGTGGCTATGGCCTGATTCAACCCCGCCAGCCCAACGGTAATGGGGCCCAGGGCATTGCCCGCGACCTGGCCAGCGTTCCTAGCCGTAGCTAAGGGCTAGGAACGGTTCACCATTCCCCCTAGAGGGGGTCAACGGTCATAGTGATGACGGTTTCCAGGGCTTCCCCTGGGGGGATGGTGAGCAGGTGGTTGCCGGTGTTGAGGGCATTGCGGGGGCCAGTCCAGGGCTCCAGGCAGTAGAAGTCCTTGCCCTTCACAGCCCAAAACACCAGGGTGGAATAGTGATCATCAAAGCCCAGGGTGAGGCGAATCTGGCGACCGCGATCGCAGACCGTAGCCGATCGCCCCGTCAGGTTGATAAAGGCGAAATCAATTTCCTCCTGATCGAAATCAAACTGGCCGCCAAACTCGTGTACCCTGGGCTCCCCCTTCACCTGGTATTGGCTGGTGGGCAAGTCAAGGCTGAGCAGGGCCTTATCAGCCACGGCAAAGTAGGGATGGATGCCGGTGGAGAAGGGCATGGGGGTGGCGGAATGGTTATGGTGGCGCTGCTGTAGCTCTAAGCAACGACCCCGTAGGGTGTAGGTGTAGTCAAGGGTAAACTCGAAGGGATAGACCGGCCGGGTGTGGTCACTGCTGGTCAGGGTAACGGTGAGGCTGGCCCCCCCTGCGGTAGATTGCTGGGTGACGGCCCAGGGTAGGCTGCGGGCAAAACCATGCTGGGGCAGGGCGTAGGCCTGACCCTGCTGGTGATAGGTGTCGTTCACCAGGTTGCCGCAGATGGGAAACAGCAGGGGAATCCCCCCCCGCACGGAAAGGTTAGGGTCCTTAAACCGCTCCTCATCCAAATAAAACATCTCCTGCCCCCCCACTTGCCAGTGGGTAACAATCCCCCCCCGGTCTGGCACCACCCAGGCCACCGCCTGATCCCTGGGGTCCTCAAGGCGATAGGTGGGGTACTGATTCTGCTCAAGGGTAATGGTGGCCATGGGGGCAATGCCTGTAACAACTGTTTCCAGCTTGCCACAGAATGGTTAAGGGCCGATAGAGGGGGTGGACTGGACCCGCCCCTCAATGCTCAAAAACTCCGGCAAACTGCAACAGATCCAAACTGACCAGGGTGGGTAGGCAGGCAAAGCAATCCTGGGCCAGTTGACGGCGCCCCTCCCGTTCTAGCATGGCCGCCAGGGTAGTGTAGACCGAGTGCAGGTAGCGGACATCATTGGCGGCGTAGTGCAGTTGCTCCTCCGAGAGGTTGAGGGCATTGCCCCAGTCGGAACTCTGGGCGGTTTTATCCAGTTCAATCCCCTCCAGCTCCTTGATTACCTCCTTGAGGCCGTGCTTGGGGCTATAGGTGCGCACCAGTTTACTGGCCACCTTGGTGCAAAACACCGGGGCCACCTGGATGCCCAGGTGGTGGCGCAGGGTGGCCAGGTCAAACCGGGCAAAGTGGAAAATCTTCAGGACCTGGGGGGCTTCCAACAGCTGCTGTAGTCGGGGAGCGACGGTTTGACCCGGGGCAATCCGCACCACGGTCACCGCACCCTGGGGGTCCGCCAGTTGTACCAGACAGAGCCGATCGCGGTGGGGAATCAGCCCCATGGTTTCGGTGTCACAGGCAATGGCGCTGGCCTGCAGGTAGCGCTCCAGGCGATCGACGGGGAGATCCCCATCACAAATCTGAAAGTCGTTGGTCATGTCCTCATCCTCCCCCCTGGGATTGCCATGGGTAACCCGTCAATCGCCCCTAGGCCCTAGGCCGCCGCAGGGCAGAGGTCGGCTAGCAAGCAGGCCTGACAGTTGGGCCGCCGCGCCATACACATCGCCCGACCGTGGTAAATCAGCCGAATCGACCAATTTTCCCAATCGGGCTGGGGCAGTAATTTCATCAAATCCTGCTCAATTTTAGCGGGATCCTGGTGTTTGGTCAGCCCCAGCCGTTGACTGAGGCGTTTAACGTGGGTGTCCACCGTCACCCCGGCGTTAATGCCGTAGCCATGGGCCAGCACCACATTGGCGGTTTTACGGGCGACCCCTGGCAGGGTGAGCAGTTCGGCCATGGTCTGGGGCACCTCACCCCCAAACTCCTGGACAATTTTGCGGCAGGCGGCCTGGATATTTTTGGCCTTGTTGCGGTAGAAACCGGTGGATTTCACTAATGCCTGCAGATCAAGCAGATCCGCCTCCGCCAGGGCTTGGGCATCGGCGTAGCGCTGGAAAAGGGCCGGGGTCACCTGATTGACCCGCTGATCGGTACACTGGGCGGAAAGGATGGTGGCCACCAGCAACTGCAGGGTGGTGGTGTAGTTCAAGGAACAGGTAGCATCCGGATAAAGTTTCTGCAGGCGAGCCAGGATTTCCCGGGCTCGTTGGGCCTTGCTAGGGCGACGCTGGGCCACTATTGCCCCAGATTTTGAAAGATTTCCAGCTGGCTGGTATCCCGCACAATCAAAAACACCCCCAGCCCCAGTAACAGCACCAGACCGGTTTGCATGACGTTTTCCTGCAGGCGATTGGGCAGCGGCTTACCGCGCAGAGCCTCCACCAGCAGAAAGGCCAGCTGGCCTCCGTCTAGGGCTGGCAGGGGCAAAATATTAATAATCGCCAGGTTAATACTGATGATAGCGGTGAAGGGAAACAGCATGGCCAGGCTGGACTGGGCCAGGTCCGCCCCCTGTTCGACAATTTTTACCGGACCGGCCACCTGACTGGCCATTTCACTAAAGTTGGTCACCAACTGGCTAAACCCTTGGACGGTGCGGATCAGCATATCCTGAAATTCCTGGGCCGCCAGACTGAAAACCTCGAAGGGGTGACGGGGACGACGGTAGCCAAAGTCCCCGTTGCGCTGCAGTTGCACCCCAATCACCGCCGTACCATCGGCCCCTGCCGTTGGGGTGACCGCCACCTGCAGGGTGCGACTGCCCCGCTGCAGGGTGAGCTGCACCGGACGGTTGGGGTTAGCCTGGATCACCTGAATAAACTCAGGAATAGTCGTCTCAGTCGCCCCCAGGGGTTGGCCGTTGACCTGGGTCAGCACATCGCCGGGGCGAATCCCCGCCTTAGCGGCGGGGGAGGTCTCCGCCATCACCTGAGGCACCAGGATACCCGGTTGGGGATTGAAGGTTTCGGGAATACCGACGGTGGTAAACTGGGCCACAAACACCAGGTAGGCGAACACCAGGTTGGCAATTACCCCAGCGCTGATAACAATGGCCCGGTCTAAAATTGGTCGATTTTTTAGCAGGTTGGGGTCATTGGCGGGAATCAGGCTGTCGGGATCGTCGTCGGGAAACCCCACAAACCCCCCCAGGGGGATGGCCCGCAGTGAATACTCGGTGCGGGGCCCCTGGTAACGCCAGAGAATCGGGCCAAAACCAATGGCAAAACGATTGACATGGATGCCCTGCCAGCGAGCCGCCAAAAAGTGACCAGCCTCATGGACGGCCACCAGTAACGCAATGACTGCGATCGCAGCAAGAACGGACATAACCCAACCCGTGCTAATAGTTTCCCTATTCTAACCCCCGGAACCCGCCTGCGGGCGGACCGGGGGGAAAGCCGAGGCAGGTTGCAGGTATTGGCGGAAAAAAGCCACCTGTAGCTGGGCCGCCAGGTATTGAAACTCGGGGTCAATCAGACTATGGCCCAGGCCTTCAAACTCGTATAGGGTCACCGGCACCCCCGTCGCCGCGATCACATCGTGAAAGTTACGCACCACCGCCAGTTGCAAAAAGTCCTCAGCGCCGTGGAACAACAGGGTCGGGGTGCGGATGGCCGTGGCCTGGTAGAGAGGGGAGTCGCGCTGATAGCGCTGGGGGGCCTCCATGGGGGTCTGCCCCACCAGGTAGGCTAGCAGAGCCCCGTAGCCCAGTTGCCACTCGGTGAGGGTGTCCAGCAGGGAGCACTGGGGATTAGCGGCCGCCACCAGTTGGGGAAAGCGGCTGATCAGCTGGGCACTGTAGTAGCCGCCGTAGGAACAGCCCGTCACCCCCACCTGGCCCGCCCCGGCCCAACCCCGATCTACCATCTGCTCAATCACCAGGGCTCCCTCGGCGATGTCAACCTGGCCGAAGTTGTCCTGGTCCGCCAGGCGACGGTAAAAAGCCGGCCCAAAGCCCTCCCGCCCGGAGAGGGGCACCACCAACACCGGCAAGCCAAAGTTGGGCAGCAGATTGAGGGGACTTTCCACGCTGGTGCCAAACTGGTTGGCCATGGCAAACCCTGGCCCCCCCTCCTGCCAGAGAATGACTGGGCCCGATGCCGGTGGAAACGGTCGCCCCGCCGGTTGGATCAGCAACCCCGAGCGATCGCCCTGGGGGGTGGTAAAACTGACCCGATCGGCCCGCACCTGGTTAAGGCTGGCCAGGTCCTGGTTGATCTGGGTAAGGGCCCGGGGCCTTTCCCCAGCTCCCAGGTCCAGGCTGAATAATTCTGGCACCTGGGTGACGGAGGTAAAGCCGTAGATCAGGGTGTTGCCATCGGCACTGGGGGTGAGGGATCGGGGGTCCACTGTGCCGGAGGGCAGGGGCAGGGGGGCCAACTCCCCCCGGTGCAGGTGATAGATAAACAGATGGCGGTCCAGGCCGGTAGCCGCCCAAAACAGCAGGCGATCGCCATCCAAAAACTGCCCCTGGGATTCTATGGGCCCTTGCAGGGCGGGGGCATCGATGGTGGTCTGCAGCTGGCCCTGGCGATCGTAGACCTGGTAGTAGGCCGATTCCGGAAAGGCGTAGGTGGGATAGGGGCGACCCTGGACCGGGGCCGGTCGGTAGCGCTTCACCAACAGTTGCTCGCCATCGGGGCTGAGGCTGGCCGCCCCCCAGCCATCGCCATCATCGGTGGACACCCCCAGGGTCACTGGCGGGCCCTGGGGCTCCGTCAGGTCAAACCACCGCACCTGGTTCTGCCGGTGCAGCGGGTTAGCCTGGGGTGCTAACCGACCCAAGGCGTCCTGTATCAGGGGGCTGGCTAAACTGGGGTTGTTGGGGCTGCGATGGTAGATCTGGGCCTCCTCAGCCGCACTGATCACCAGGGCCATCCCCTGGCCTTGGGCCGACCACACCGGTGCCTGCACCCCGACCCCCCGGGGCAGCCGGGCCACCTCCACCCGCTCCAGGGAGGGCAGCAGCACCCGGTATACCCCATCGGTCTCCCCTTCGTAGAGGCGGATCGCCAGTTGGGAAAAGTCAGGGGAAAGGCCCAAAATTTCACCGCTCTCCTCCTGCTGAGGGTAGATCTGGGTGCGGGAGACTAACCCACTACGGCGGTTCAGGGTAATCATCTCCCAGGGGCCAAAGACATCCTGCTGAACCGCCCGCAGTGTTTGGCGGTCGAGCCAGCGTAGGGGCAGGATCGGATCCACTAGCTCATTCTCCAGGGCGGGGGCGGGGGTGAGGCGGCCCTGCCTGACATCTAAAAAATAGATCTGGCGGGTGTTGGGATCGATGGGGCTGGTGGAGGCCACCACCAGAGTGGATCCATCCGGGCTCAGGGTGCTTAACACCTGGGGATAGCGCACCCCTAGCAAACCCTGTAACCGTTCCTGTTCCGATGGCGCCAGGGGGCCGGGGGGGAGGTCGCCATAGCCAACGGGGATAATGTCAGCACCGCTGGCACCGGCCATGATCAGCGCCGCCAGGGTAAGGGAAAAAACCGGTGGAAAAAATTTCATTATTGCCCGGACAACCCCCCTAGGGGCTTGAAAAGTATAGCTAGAGTCTCCTGTCTAGTTCCAGGGTAACACCCGATCATCCCTTCCCCTGCCCCCTCAGAAAAGGCCAAGTCCCTTGTGCAGAATGCCTGGGGGCGAGCTAACGTTAAGGAAGCCACTACCGCCATGACCGTGATTCAAGAGTTTCAGATTTCCATTACCCCGGTGCTGGGAGCCCGAGATCCAGACAGCTATCTGATCCGCACCGAGGCGGTGGCCAAGGGGGTACCCCTGGCGGAAACCCAGGTGACCTGGCCGGTGACGACCTGGCTGGAGGAGACCGCCCGCCTCTCCCAGGACCCATTGCAACAATTGCTGACGGCGGCCACCGGCGATCGCTGGCCTCACCCCAGCGAACCCAACCCCAGCCTGGCCCTAGGCCAGGAACTCTACCAAGAACTCTTTCAAGGGCGTCTACGGGATAGCTGGCTAGCTGCCCAGGGGGTTGCCCACCACCGACAACAGCCCCTACGTCTGCGCCTGGGCTTCAAAGATAGTCGCCTGCAACGCCTGCCCTGGGAACTCCTCTACGGCGACGATCGCCCCCTGGCGACGGGCATGGATATTACCCTCTGTCGCTACTATGACGCGCAAAATGCCATTGACCTGACCAGTCTACCGGCCCTACCTGAGCCCCCTAGCCCCCTGGAGGTGTTGGTGGTGATCGCCGCCCCTAACGACCAGGAGCGGCTGGCCCTGACCTATGAAATCGAGCACCTGCAACGGGAGCTAGAAACCCCTGGCCCCGCCAGCTACGGCCAGGGCCCAGGGCGGATGGGCCCAACAGAGCCCATGCCCATCCATCTGACTGTGTTACTGCAGCCAGACCGTAGTGAATTGGTCGCCGCCCTGGAACAGGGAAGCTTCCGGGTGTTGCACTATGCCGGCCACAGCGATGTCAGTGACAGCGGCGGTGACCTGTTTTTGGTGAATCGCCACACCGGACTGACGGAAACCCTCAGTGGAGAAGACCTGGCGGGGCTGCTGGTTAACAATGGGGTCTGGTTAGCCGTCTTTAATTCCTGCCGAGGGGCCTATGCTGATGAGGGTGCCTCCGGTTGGCATGACCAAAACCTGGTCCAGGCCCTGGTTAATCGGGGGGTGCCAGGGGTGATTGCCATGGCGGAGCGGATTCCCGATGATGTGGCGATTACCTTCACCCAACTGCTCTACCGCAACCTGCGCCAGGGCTACGCCATTGACCTTTGCCTCAGTCGCGTGCGCCAGGGGTTGGCCAGCAACCATCGCCTTTTACCCCGACTCTACCTGCGCCCCGGCTTTGATGGCTATCTTTACGCCGCCGATGCCCAATCCCCAGACCATCGGTTCACTGCAGGGCTATCCCTAGAGGGCCTGCTACCGCTGCCCGACTACGGAGACGACCCAGAGATTGCCGATCTGGCCAAGGATTTGTTTGCCGACGCCGGTTTTCCCGTCCTGCGTCCCCTGATTGGCGAGGCAGACCCCCCCCAGGAGCCGGAGTCGGTGTCTGGGCTATCAGATCCACCAGAGGTCCAGGCCCCCCTAAGGGAAGAACCCATCATCCCCCCGGATCCGGACTGGTTATCTCAGCTAGAGGTCACCCCTGGGGTGGCGGGGGACTGGGCCACCACCCCACCGGGCCTGTCGGCCCCGTCCAGTCAGCCCCCTGCCACCCCTCGACCGATCCCGGGTCTTTCCATGACCCAGCGGCGGTGGCGGTGGGCGGGGTTAGGGCTGGCCAGCCTGGTAGCCCTGGGTGGTTTGCTGCTACTGGTACCCCGCTGGCGATCAGCCCCCCCGGAGTCAGGGCTATCCACGGCCTCGCCAGAGTCCCTGGAGGAGCCCCTCCGCCCTAGTGGTGAAGCTACCCTGCAGGCCCTCAAAGCCCTTAACAACCAGGATCTGAATCGTACCCGCCGGTTGCTAGAACAACAGCTAGACCAGGGGGATCTGCGATCGGTGCAGGCGGTGCTGGGGGCCGCCCAACCCCAGCAATTAGAGGCGCCTGACCTGGCCTTTATCCGGGGCCGACTAGCCTGGCAACAGAGCCGCCTGGAGGGGGCTGAGACTAGCCCGAGTGATGCACTGCGGGCCTGGCTACAGGCCACTCAAGCGCAGCCAGATTTCCTGGAGGCCTGGGTGGCCCTGGGGTTTGCCCACTATGTCCTGGCCGACTATGATCAGGCCCAGGGGGCCTGGCAAACCGCCCTGGATCTAGATAAGGAGCGGCTTCGTCGTCTTGATCCTGATGGTCAACAACGGGTAGCCTCCCCCTATACCGTTAATGCTATGGCGGGCCTAGCCATGGTCAACCACCGTCAAGGCAGGGAAGCCCTGGATGGGGATCAGAGCCGATATCGCCAGGCCGCCGCTAGCTACTTGCTGTTGGTGACCGGCGCCGATCCCAGCATCTTGGACCCCAGCGTGCTCAGCCAGCGTTGGCTATGGACAGCCCCCCTGATTCAGGAATGGCAAACCGATCTGGGGCAACTCAGGGGTCGCTAGGGGTCTGTTCCCCTCGCCACCGGTCCGTCCCCCATCCCAGGGACAGGGAATTCACCACCACCGTCACCGAGCTGGCGGCCATCAGCCCTGCCGCCAGCACTGGGCTGAGGCCAATCCCCAGGGTGGGCAGTAACAGGCCCGCTGCCAGGGGGATCATTACCAGGTTATAGGCAAAGGCCCAGGTCAGGTTCTGACGAATCTTAGCCACCGTAGCCTGGCTCAGCTTCAGAACTGCCACCAGATCAGACAGGTGATCGGTCATCAGAATGACATCGGCGGTTTCCACCGCGATATCGGTACCGGAGCGGAGGCTAATGCCAACGTCTGCCTGGGCCAGGGCCGGAGCGTCATTAATGCCATCGCCGACCAGGGCTACCCGATGACCCTGCTGCTGCAACTGTTGCACCTGTTCTAGCTTGGCCTGGGGAGACATTTCCGCCTGCACCTGATCAGGGGAGAGGTGGATCTGCTCAGCGATCGCCTGGGCAACGGCAGCACAATCCCCCGTCAGCAGGGTCACCCCCAGGCCCTGCCGCTGGATTGCCTCCACCACCTCGATGGCCTCCGGGCGCAGGCGATCGGCCAGGGCGATCAACCCCAGCAGCCGGCCTGCCACACTTAAGTAAAGGATGGTTTGCCCCCTGGCCCCCAGTTCCTCGGCTGGCTGCCGCTGGTCAGGCTCCAGCTCAACCCCCTGCTGGGCTATCCACCGATCGTTGCCCAGGGCCACAGGGGCGGTCTCACCCCGCCAGGTAACCTGGGCCTTTAGCCCCAGGCCTGGATGGTTTTCCCAATCCCTAGCTGGGAGTAGATCGATCCCCTGCTGGGTGGCGGCGGCGGCCAGGGCCAAGGCCAGGGGGTGGCGGGCCCCGGTCTCGAGGGTGGCCGCCAGTTGCAGTAACTCTCCAGGCTGCAGGTCGGGCTGCAGCGTCACCACCTCGGTAACCTCAGGCCGCCCCTGGGTCAGGGTGCCGGTTTTATCGAAGATCACCCAATCTACCTGGTGAAGCGCTTCTAAACTATCCGCCCCCCGGATTAGCAAACCCTGCTCGGCTCCCAGGCCAGAACCCACCAGAATGGCGGTGGGGGTGGCCAACCCCAGGGCACAGGGACAGGCCACCACCATGACGGCGATGGCTAACTTTAGACTCACCAACAGGTGGGATGAGGCCATGGTCATGGTGTGCCCCCGGTGGGCCATGCCTAGCACCGTCCCCATCACCCCCGGCCAGTGGGCCAGGCCAAACCCATACCAGAACAGAAAGGTGATCAGGGCCAGGCCCAGGATGCCATAGGTGAAGTAGCCAGCGATGGCGTCGGCTAACCCTTGCACCGGAGCCTTGCGGGCTTGGGCCGTCTCCACCAGTTGTACCATCTGGGCCAGCAGGGTGTGCTGGCCCGTACCGGTCACCTGTAGCACCAGGCTGCCGGTTTGGTTGAGGGTACCCGCCGCCACCCGTTCCCCCGGTTGCTTAGTCACGGGGGTAGATTCCCCCGTCAGCATGGACTCGTCTACGCTAGACTCCCCCAGCACCACCTCGGCATCGGCGGGAATTTTCTCGCCGGGTAAAACCTGTACCCAGTCCCCGACCTGAAGATAACTGGCCGGCACCTGAACCCCGGCCTGGGCGATTTGCACCTGACCAGGATCGGCGATCAGCCGGGCCACGGTGGGCTGGAGTTGTACCAGCGATCGCAGGGCCCTGGTTGCCTGAAAGCGGGCTCGCTGCTCCAGGGTACGACCTAGCAAAATAAAACTGAGCAGCATCACCGGCTCATCAAAGAAACACTCCCAGCCCAACTGGGGCCAGGCCAGGGCCACCAAGCTGGCCAGGTAGGCGCTACCACTGCCCAGGGCCACCAGGGTGTTCATGTTGGGAGTCAAGCGTCTGAGCCCCTGCCAGCCCTCTAGAAAAATGGATCGGGCGGGCCCCACCAGGGTGAGGGTGGCCAGCAGAGCGTGGAACCAGAGGTCGCTGAGGACAGGCAGGGTCAGCCAACCCAGATGCTTGAGATGGCCCAGGCTGGAGAACAGTAAGAGGCCAATGGCCACCCCCAATCGCCATTTCTGTTGCCGCTGCTCAGTCTGCTGCCGGTTGACCCAAGACTGCAGGTCCACCAGGGGTGACTCCACCTGCCTGACGGTCCCTTCAAAGCCGGCCCGCTTCACCTGGTCAACCAGGCCCTCAGCGGTGACCCGATCAGCCTCAGCGGTTACCACCGCCACCTCGGTAACCAGATTAACCGTGGCAGACAGCACCCCCTCCACCCGGCTGAGTTGCTTTTCCACCGCCTGCACACAACCGGCACACTTCATGCCCCGGATGTCGAGTACCAGGGTCTGACGGTGGGGGGAGACGGTGGGGGGGGCGATGGGGGAATCAATCACAACCATGGCAGGGGCAGCGGTGAAATATGGAGAGTGATAGCCAAAGCGATGGTACTCCGCTGCAGCGGTCTAACTGCTGGGGGTTCAGGGGTCAGGACTTAGACCCTGCCTCGGCATCCTGGAATCTAAGGGCGGCACTGACCATTCTCGCAGACCGGGTAGGCAGAGCGATAAAGGCTCTGGCGCTGACCAAAGAGGGCGTAGCGGCGATCGCGAAGGTAGGCATAAAACTGGTCGCCTAGGGGTTTCAACCAGGAGGCTTGATAGCCCTTCACCAGGCTGGCAGCCAGGGGTAGGAGCTGAACAATCACTTCAGCTGCGTCGCTACCCTGCCAGCGTTGGCTAGGGTCTGATTGGTTGAGCACAATCATGCCGGCCTGGCCATCCGCGGGGGTGAGGCCATAGCGGGCCAGGGCCACCCGATCTTGCATGGGGATATACTGAAGGCGCTGGCCCTCATCCAGGGACTCCAGGGAACGTACCAGATTGACACAAAGATTACAATGGCCATCATAAATAACGCTGTACATAGGCACTAAATGTTTGGGTCACCGTGCCTTCTATTATTGCGCAAGCACCTTCGCCCTGGGCGGAAATGGTTTAATTTAACGTAGAGCTATAAAAATCCACTGACCCATAAACAAGCCTGTCTACCGGCGACAAAAAAATGGTTGTAAAAAGACTTTTGGATGGACGCTTTCAGTTTATTCGAGCGGTCAGCACAAAGCATTACACCAAAACCTATCTAATGCTGGATCAAAGCGACCCGGCCAAGGGTAGGTGCATCGTCAAGCGCTTACAGTTACCCACGGATGATCCGGTAACGTTCAAATTCATTCAAGAGCTTTTAGATAGGAGAATTCAAACCTTACAAAGGTTGCCGGAGGATCAGCAGTTAGAACAAAGGAAAGCTTTGGTATGGGAAGGTAATGGTCTCTACTGGATTAGGGGCTATATTCCAGGTCATGGTCTACAGCAAGAACTATCCAGCCATCAAGCCCAACCAGAACCGCAGGTCCGGGGTTTTTTAGTTGAGGTGCTAACTATCCTGGATAAGATTCAACAGCAGGGGGTGGTGCATCAAAATCTCCACCCTAATAATTTAATTCGTCATCAGGAGAACGGTCACCTGGTACTGGTGGATTTCGGCCTGGTGCAGGAGTTTCACGCTGATCAAAATGGCCAGAGCTGGAATGGTAATGGTAGAAGTTCAGATTACTCCGGGAATCCGACCATTTTCAATGGTAGCTATACCTCCTGGCCACGACGGAATGGTCCTTCGGCCTTTTATCCCGATCATTTCGCTGTGGGGCTGATGGCTTTGCAATTAGCTACAGGGCTAGATCAAGAGGGCCTGCCAGAGCCAAATCAGGCGGACTTTAGCGACCAGATTAAGCTACAGCTAGACGAGTGTTCCAGCTTGGGGGAAGGCCTGAAGAACATCTTGCTACGGATGATATATCCAGGGGCTGCTAGCCCCTTTCTCCGGGCAAAGGATATCCTGGCGCTGCTGACGGTCCCGGAGCGATCGCCGCCGGGTCCCCCAGACCTAACCCAGACTAGCCTTCTTACCCATCCTGAACCGGTGAATGATCCGATCTCTACCCCGGTTGATCTGGCTGACCACGATCTGGACCAGGCCCTGGCTAGTAATTTGGCCGCTGGCGAGCAACTGCAACGACGGACAGTCGGGGCCGGGGTATCTCCGCGCCGCCTGCTCAAACCTCGGGCGATGGTGGCCATGGGGGTGGGCTTGAGCCTTTTGGCCCTGGGGTTGGGGTTGGGCCTGCAACTGCCCCAGCGCTGGCGGAGTAACCAGCTCAGCCAGAAAGCGGAAAAGGCTACCCAAGCTGGGGACATGGAGGCGGCTACCACCTACCTTGATCAACTGCTGCAAGCCCACCCTGCCGACACCCAGGCCCTGGTGCAACGGTCTCAACTGTGGCTAAAAAAGCATAATCCAGAAAAAGCCCTGCAGGACTTAAATCAGGCGCTGGCCATCGATCCATCCTCACCACGCTTGAACTTTCAGCGGGGCAACCTGCGCCTGGATCTGGGGGATTTGGAGGGCGCGATCGCCGACTATACCCGCGTAGTAGAGCTGGACCCTCGCTATAGCGATGCCTACCTGAATCGGGGTAACGCCCGGGCTGACCTGGGGGATGAGGCGGGGGCGGTGCAGGATTACACTAGGGTCCTCGAATTGACCGATAAAACTGAGGTGAAAGCTCTGGCCTATTTGAATCGCTGCCTTTCCCGGTCGAATTTGGGGGATCAGACCGCTGCCCTGGAGGACTGCTCCACCGCCCTCGACTTACAACCGGGTAACGCCATGGCCTACGGTAATCGGGGCTTGGTTAAACGGCGCCTCGACGACCTCAAGGGTGCCCTTCAGGACTTTACCATCGCCATTCAAATTAACCCCGGCAACCCTGAACCCTACTATAACCGGGGGCTGACTCGCCAGAGTCTGGGGGACCTGGGTGGGGCCATGGCCGACTTTAACCAAACCATTAAACTCAACCCCGACCACCCCTTTGCCTACTACGATCGGGCGATTTTACACGGAGCCAGGGGGGAGGTGGATCGGGCCATTGCCGATTTAGAACGGGTGGCCAGCACCTGCCTTGACCTGGGGCGAACCGGCTGCTTTGAGGACGCCCAATACCAGATCGAACACCTCAAGCAGACCGGTAAGCCGGCTCAGTGAGGTCCTAGTCGAGGCGTGGCCGGTGGCCACTGCCGGCCCGTCGCCGCCCCAGGTCAATCAGGTAGGCGGAGCTGGTTTGGTTCAGCTCCAGGGTCAGGGTTTGGTGTTCCGGACCCCCTGCTAGGGAGGGGGCTACCCCAGGCTGAGCTAAAAGGCTAGCTAGGCCCAGGGTTAAACTGATCATCAATGGGGTGGAAAAACGTTGGATTAACATAGGCGAATTCCAAATCGGATACTCCCTTATTCCGGTGTTACCCCTCCTAATCCGGCCATTTTGCCGATCCCTCTGTAAGGCTACGATAAATTCTCCTCCAGTTATTTGAACCTATCCCCATGGAGCTCACCTGTCAGGTATTTACGGTGCACAAACGGGTATCCCTAACCATCAGCCGTGGCACCACCGCCCAGTCCACTAATCTCTGGCTACGGGTGGCCGCCGATGGTTTGGAGGGTTGGGGGGAGGCGGCTCCCTTTAGTATTGGTAGTCATCAACAAACCCTCGCCAGCCTAGGGGCGGAACTCACCGCCCTACAGATTGAATTACGGTCCTATCATCCCTGGCAGCGCCAGGCCATCGCCGCCCTGGCCACGGCTCTAGGCCTCCAGTCCGCCAGTCGGGCTGCCCTGGATGTGGCCCTCTGGGACTGGGCCGGTAAAGCCACGGGGCAACCCCTCTGGCGCCTCCTGGGTCTTGACCTGGGGCACATTCCCCCCACCTCGGTCACTATTGGTATTAGTGACCCTGCTACCGCCCAGCAACGGCTAGAGGACTGGCTCCAACGAACCCAGGCCAGGGCGGTTAAGGTGAAACTGGGCAGCCCCGCCGGGCCAGGGGCGGACCGGGCCATGTTTCAACGGGTCTACGATCATACTCCCGAAGGGGTAAGCCTGAGTGTGGACGCCAACGGTGGTTGGGATCTGGCAACTGCCTTCGCCATGGCGGAGTGGCTCAGCGATCGCGGCGTCACCTACCTGGAACAACCCCTACCGGTGAGCCAGGATGACCAGCTAGGAACCCTGCGCCAGCACTCCCCCCTACCCATTTTCGCCGACGAGAGTTGTTTCTGCCGTCAAGACATCCCTCGCCTGGCGGGCCGGGTGGATGGCATTAACATTAAACTCATGAAGTCGGGAGGGCTGACGGAGGTGCTAGCCATGATCCACACCGCTCGAGCCTGGGATCTGCAGGTGATGTTTGGCTGTTATTCCGACAGCAGCCTGGCCAACGGCGCCATGGCCCAACTGTCTCCCCTGGTGGATTATCTGGACCTGGATAGCCACCTGAACCTGATCGACGACCCCTTTCAAGGTCTTACCCTGGCGGAGGGTCGCCTGATCCCCGCCACCGCTCCTGGACTTGGACTCAGCCATGACCTACCTGCAACCCCATCACCGCCTTGCCCTGCTGATGCATGAGGGTACCCAGCAACCTAACCGGGGCAAGACCGGCCTGGCCATGCTGCGCTACAGTCCTGCCCCGATCGTGGCGGTGATCGACTATGCCGCCGCCGATCTCACTCTGGAGGAGGTCACCGGAATTGATAAACCGATCCCCCTGGTGCCCTCGGTGCAGGCGGCCCTAGCCTACGGGCCAGAGGTGTTGGCGATCGGCATTGCTCCCTCCGGTGGCCGATTGCCTGACCCCTGGTTTGCCGAAGTTGAGCAGGCGGTGCGGGCGGGCTTGAGTATTGTGAATGGCCTACATACGCCGATCGGAAACCATGCCGCCCTCACCCCCTGGCTAGGTCCCCAGCAATGGATCTGGGATGTACGGCAGGAGCCCCCCGGATTGACGGTGGGCACCGGCCAGGCCAGTCAGTTGCCCTGTAAACGGATTCTCACCGTGGGAACGGATATGTCCGTGGGCAAAATGTCCGCCACCCTGGAATTGCACCGCGCCTGCCTGGGACGGGGGTTGCGCTCTAAGGCCATCGCCACCGGTCAAACCCACCTGATGCTGGGGGATGATGGGGTGGCCCTGGATGCGGTGCGGGTGGACTACGCTTCGGGGGCGGTGGAGGCGTTGATGATGCGCTACGGCTTTGACCATGACCTGCTATTCATAGAGGGTCAGGGCTCCCTGTTGAACCCCTCCTCCACGGCCACCCTGCCCCTGCTGCGGGGCAGCCAACCCACCCACCTGGTGCTGGTGCACCGGGCCGGCCAGAGCCATATTCACAACTGTCCCCAGGTGAAAATCCCCGATTTAAACCAGGTGATCCAACTTTACGAGCAGGTCACCGCCGCCGGTGGGGCCTTTGCCACCACCCGGGTGGTGGCGATCGCCCTGAATACGGGGCACCTGCCGGCGGACCAGGCGGACCAGGCCCTGCAGGCCACCCAGGAGGCCACCGGGCTGCCCTGTACCGATGTCTTTCGCTACGGAGCCGACCCCCTACTACCAGGAATTTTAAACTAGGGATCCGATGATTGACGGATATTGATTGGGACTGGCTCGGTCCGGGTTAGGGAGACCAGCCTAACCCTGGGTGTAACCTCCGAACCAACTGGGGTGAGCACCGTACCGCCCAGCCCAGCGTTAACGGTAAACCCATCCTGATCGGGTTGTTATCCCCTCTAGGGACAGACCGCCATCTAGCGCATCATCATGGATGAGCCAGCTAACGGATGGAGCTTACCTCGGACTGACGATAGCCGCCGCCCCCTGCCAGGGGGCGATAACGAGCTAGATCCCTTTCCGACGCTAGCTTTGACCGGTCACCAGGTCCTAAGCATTCTGGCCAAAGCCACACTTAACGAGGAACTGCTTCCATGAAGACGGAAACCACGGCCTTTACCCACTACGGCACCTTCTTGAGTCAGGTCAAGGACGGTCAGGTGCAGCGGGTGATGATTAAGACCCATCGGATTGACTATACCCTCCTGCCCCAATTTGGCGGTGAGGGGTTCTATACTACCCCGGTCGGCTCTGGCCAGGAACTCCTGGAGCTGTTGCGCCACCATGGGGTTCCCTTTACCCTGGTGCCCGATACCCTCACCCCAGGGGCCCTATGGGGCCTGGCCCTATCCTCCGGGGTATTGGTGGGGGCCCTAGCCCTGGCCCTGAAGTTGAGTACCAGCGGTGGTCGCCCCATGGGGCTGGGCAGTGCCGTGGGCATGGGGAAGAGCAAAGCCCGCTCCTATGGCGGCAGCCAGGCCAGGGTCACCTTTGCCGATGTGGCGGGGGTAGATGAGGCTAAGCAGGAACTCCAGGAGGTGGTGGATTTTCTGGCCAATGGGGAGAAGTACCGCAAAATCGGCGCCAAGCTTCCTAAGGGGGTGCTGTTGGTGGGCCCCCCCGGCACGGGCAAAACCCTGCTGGCCAAGGCGATCGCCGGTGAGGCAGGGGTGCCCTTCCTGGGCATGGCGGGCTCGGAGTTTGTGGAGCTATACGTCGGGGTAGGGGCCTCCCGGGTGCGGGATCTGTTCAACCGGGCCAAGCGCCAGGCCCCCTGCATTGTCTTCATTGACGAACTGGATGCCGTCGGTAAAACCCGGGGGAGCAACCCTGCCGGCGGCAACGATGAGCGGGAGCAGACCCTCAACCAATTACTGACGGAGATGGACGGTTTTGACGGCAACCAGGGGGTGATTGTGATCGCCGCTACCAATCGCCCCGAAACCCTGGACCCGGCCCTACGCCGCCCCGGTCGCTTCGACCGGCAGGTGCTGGTGGACCGCCCCGATCGCAGTGGCCGCCTGGAGATTCTCCAGGTCCATAGCCGCGGTGTTAGCCTGGGGGAAGACGTTGACCTGGAGGCCATCGCCGCCCAAACCGCCGGCTTTGCCGGTGCCGATCTAGCCAACCTGGTGAACGAAGCGGCCCTGATGGCGGCTCGCCATAACCGGCAAGCAGTGCTGACGGCGGATTTTCAGGAGGGCATGGAGCGAGTCGTGGCCGGGCTGGAGAAACGGTCTCGCCTGCTTACCCCCCTGGAGCGGCAAACGGTGGCCTACCACGAGGTGGGGCATGCCCTGGTGGGGGCGCTGGTGCCCGGCAATCACCGGGTCACCAAGATTTCCATCGTGCCCCGCGGCATGGGAGCCCTGGGCTATACCCTGCAAACCCCCGCCGCCGATCGCTTTCTCCTGCTAGAGAATGAACTACGGGGCCAACTCGCCACCCTCCTGGGGGGCCGGGCCGCTGAACAACTGGTGTTTGGCCAGGTCTCTAGCGGCGCCAGCGACGATATCCAGAAGGCTACGGACCTGGTGGAGCGGGCCATTACCCAGTACGGTATGAGTCCCAGCCTGGGCCCCGTCGCCCTGGCTCGCCAGGGTGGCCAATTCCTGGAGGGGGGCAGTGAGCGCCGCCCCCTGGGTCCGGAGGTGGCTAGTGAAATCGATCGCCAGGTGAAACAGATGCTCGAGCAGGCCCAGACCCTGGCTCTCGAGGTGCTGCGCCTGAACCGGGGTTTATTGGAGGAGGCTACCCAAACCCTGCTGGAGCATGAGGTGCTGGAGGGCGATCGCTTAGGTCAGCTGGTGGCCCAGGTGCAAGCCCCCGACAGCTTAACCGCCTGGCTAGCCACCAGCTAGCCCCAGACCCACGCCTGCCGGGCGGGAGGATGGCGAGGGCCGATTCTCCCGCCCGGCAACGATCAGGGGGCTACCGCCCTAACAGTGCAGATAGTGCATTAACCCCGCCAGTACCTCCCCAGGTACCTGCAGCCGCCGTTGGAAATCCGCCAGGTCCCGAAAGGGGCCTCGTCGGCTCCTTTCCCAGATGATGGCCTGGACCAGGGAGGGGTTGAGACCGGGGACCTGACTCAGGGCCATGACAGTACCCTGGTTAAGGCTGACCCGATCGGGGGATCCGCTCTCCAGGGCCTGGTCGTAGTAGCAAAACCGTAACACCTTAGCTAGGGGCTGCAACTGACGGTAGGGCAGTTGCAGGGCGGCAGCCACATCCTCCAGGCTATAGAAGGCGACGCCGCTCTGGCGTAAATGGCTCAACACCTGGGCCTGACGAATGGAAATGCCGGGCAGGCGCAACCAGTCGTCCACTGTTGCCTGATTGACGTCCAGGCTAAACCCTAACTCGGCGGCCAGATCCACTTCCCGCTGCGATCGCAGGCGGTAGTCCTGATCCTGGGCTAAACGACTGGCCAGTGGGTTCCACTGGTGCCTCAAGCGTTGCCAGTGGAGCCACCCCTGGATGATCACGCCCCAGTTCCTAGCTGATCGAGGAAATGGCGCCGCTTTTGTTCAAACTCCGCCTCGGAAATCAATCCCTCCTGGCGCAGGCTATCCAACTCCCGCAGGGCCGTGCCCAGGGCACTCACCTGGGCCGGATCAAGACTAGAGGTCGCATTACCCTCAAGGCTTTCCAGGGGGCGGGTCAAAAGCCACAGCCCCTCAATCGCACAGGCTACCCGGGGCATCTGGGTCCAGCCTAAGAGTAGGTAAATCCCGCCCCACAGGGGCTGGCCCAGGTAAAATTTGTGTAATCCCGACAGGGGAATGGGCCCTGGACTTAAGGCCCCTAACCAGGCCAGGGCAATGGCCGTGTAGCGGCGGCGCAGGGCGGATGACATGGTCAGCAAAAGTTTAAACGAATCCAAGCTAAACTAATTTAGTATAAACTGAAGGTAAAAAATCGTCACCTCAGAACGGGTTCCCGCCACTCTAATCTAAAAATCGTTCAAGATAACTGAACATTCATCGGGGTTTGCATTTGTTAAGTCCATCTAGTTGGTCTGGCTAAGAGGTTGTTTGAAAAGGGCTCAGGTATAGTTCGCCGCCAGGGGGCCGCCAAAATACTGAATTTTCGGTGATTATCCTACTCCATAGGTATAGTTTGAGACTCTCTTTGGCTTTTCAAACAACCTCTACGACCATAGCTTCAGCTCCTGTTAATCGAGTTGCTAAATCTCTACTCACCATGACGACACTGGATGTCTTACCCTGCCTTTTCCCCCGATTGGCTCAATCAGTTTTCTAGTGACCCCTACGCTATTCTAGGCGTCTCGGTTGCAGCGGATGAGCGACGCATCCTCACCCGCTACCGGTCCGTGGCCAAGCGTCTCCACCCTGATGCCCAGTTTTCTGCTGCCGATCCCCAGCAGGAGTTTGTCAGTCAGGTTCTGTCTAAACTCGTTAACCCAGCCTACCAGCGGCTCAAGCAGGAGAAGGGCCGCAGTGAAACTTTGGCAACCCTACGCTTCAAGGTGCGTCGTTTTACCCGCGAACAGGAACTAGAACCCCGGACCGATGCCGGCCAGCGTTTGCTGAGCATTGTCGAAGCTGAGGTGGATCTGGTTTATGAGGACCAACTGGGGCAGTTGTGCCAGTCCCAATACGATAGCCCAGAAGCCTTCGAACTCTATACCGGCCAAATTGCCGAACTTAACCTGATTTACCTTAGGCGTAAGATGGGCACGGTGGTGATGCGGGAAAAGCGTACGGGCTTAATGGCCACCAGTATGGCCACCACTCCTCCCACCACGGCGGCAGAGCCCTCCAGCACTAACTCACATCTGTCCATTAGCTACGCAGACCGGCACTTTAAACGAGCCCAGGAATATCTGCGCACCAAAAATATTACTGCCGCTCTTCAGGAACTGAAGGACGCCATCAAGCTCGACCCGAAAAACAGTAACTACCACTGCTTGATTGGCCAGGTTTATTTGTTGGCCAACTTGCCGGGTATGGCTAAGGTGCATTTCAAGCAGGCTCTGCGGTTAGATCCGACCCACGGCATTGCTCTCAAGTACGCTCAGCAATTGAATCTGGACGTGAGTTCCCTCACCCTCGATGGCAACTGTGTCCCCCAGGCGCCGCCCCCTGCTCCGGTCCGGAAAAACGGCCTGTTTGGCGGTATCTTTTCCCGCCGCTAACCCTCACCCCAGAACAGAAACAGGCCATGACCCACGCCCGCAGGGCATGGTTACGCTATCACCCTAAAACTAATAGATTCTTTCTTAATTGGAGTGTATCTTCTGTGTTCAGGAACCGCTACAGGAATCAGGAGCCAGGATAGGTAGGCAAACTTATATGAGAGTAATTATGCAATGGTTGTAAAGACTGACGGTGGAGGTAGCCATCGGGACGAAGAAACTTTTCTTAAAAAAGGGG
>Ga0172376_10001982_pt1 | contig 25563 bp, 28 predicted proteins | sample Lak35m_FD_121114 | JGI IMG/M metagenome (GOLD analysis project Ga0172376, IMG submission 121114) | Freshwater microbial communities from Kabuno Bay, South-Kivu, Congo - kab_092012_35m | ecosystem: Environmental > Aquatic > Freshwater > Lake | place: Democratic Republic of the Congo: South-Kivu...
TATGCTTATGTTTCAGCTTATCTTAATGCCTCAGTCAGAGTTATTGATATTTCAACACCAACAGCACCTGTGGGTATAATAAATATTTCGTGATGAAGTTATTCACTTACAAATCCGAGAGATTTATTAATTGATTGAGATAAACTTTTTATCAGTTCCTATTGAAATGATGCCATAAATATAGTAGATATATCTGTTCCTACAACTCCTGTTTTTGTAAACAAAATCGTTCATAGTGCTAGTAATCCTCTTCTTGATGGAGCAGATTGATTATTTAAAGTGGGAAATCTTATCTATGTTGCTTCTTATATAAGTGATGCTCTTGAAATACTTGAAGTCTCTGTTCCCTACCAAACAATTCCTTATATAACAACTAATACAAATATAACTTATTTATGAGCACTCTATAATATGATAGAAAAAGTTTGAGTAAATAATGCTTGAAATATGAGGTATCAAATATCAAAAAATGGAGGAGTAAATTATTATTATTGGAATGGAAGTGCTTGGACTATTTGAAATGCTTGAGATTATAATCAAACAAATAATATAGCTACTATACAAGCAAATATACTTAGTTTCAATAGTATTGTTTCTTGAAATGACTTTAGGTTAAGAGCTTACTTTAATTCAAATGGAACTCAAGATGGAGAACTTGATGATATAACAATTTCAAGTGATAATACTGCTCCTATTATTTCTTCATTTTCTCCAAGTAGTGATTGAATCCTGCCAAAATGAGATTTTACTCTTTCTTTTAATTATTCTGATAATGAATCTTGAGTAGATATAACCTCAAGTACTATAAGTCTCCAAAAATGGGATGGAGTTAGTGCTTGGTGATGAGATATAGCATGAGTTTATATAGATCAATTATGATCATCTACAACATCCACTTGAGTATTTTATCCAGTTAATAATTTACCATATGGGAAATATAAAGCGAGTTATACAATAAAAGATATCGTTTGAAATATAGCTACTCAAGACAGCATTTTTTATGTAGATGAAATTTCTTGGAATGTAAGTAGTCCAGAACTTGGTATTTCAGAAGTATTACCTTTTAATCAATCTTTTTCAAATAATGAACTAACTATAACAGTACAAACTGTTTGAGTTTGATTTTCTCTTTACCTCAAAAACAACACTCCTCCTACAAATGAAACTTGAAATATGATAGAAGATTGTGATGGAACAAAAGGATTTTGATATGATTTAGATCCTTATACTTGAAGTGTACAAAAAATAAATAATTCAAATATTGTTCTTGCAAGTCAAAATAAAAATCTTAATACAAATGGAGAAAAAAATACTTATACCTATAAAATCAAACTTTGAGCTTATACAAACTATTCTCATCCAAGTGGAAATTACAATGGAGAGCTTGGTTTTATTTTTTCTTCAGAATATCAATAATTATTCTCATTTTTTTGACACAGAAAAAAATAAGTGATAAGCTTATGTTATAAATTATAATAATAATTTTTTTTAAAAATACTTTATTATGAATACAAAAATAAAAAAAATCTCTGCTTTTATAGTATTGATATGACTTTTGTGAGCAACTACAAATGTAGAAGCTGCAACACAAGTAGGAACAGGAACCGTAACATGAAGCTGAGCTCTCTCTACTCCTATAATATGGAATGATCAATTTCCATGAACAGCAAGTGGATCGATTGATGGAATTGTTGTTACAGCTCAAGTTCTCCCTATTTTAAATATGATAATATCTTCTGATTCCATAACTCTTGGAACATTAAATAATACAACTTATTCAACAGGAACTATTGATTTAGAAGTAGGAACCAATGCATCAAATGGTGTAATTATAACTGCTAAATCAAAAAATGGATGACTTTCAAGTGTTGCAAATGGATCAATTATAAATAATCTTACAAATGATGGTATTGCTGAAAGTTATAAGTTTAGCTCTGTTCTTAATGCCCCTTCTGATTCTAGTATCGTTTGATATACTCAAACTGCAAATCTTGATACAGAAATAAATAATACAAATACAAATGTTATTTATTCAACAAATAAACCTGAGGATTCTAATGGAACAAATGATGTAGAATTTAGTGTTTGAGCAAAAATTAGTACTCAAACTCCGGCTTGAGGTGATTATAAAGATACCATAATTTTCAGTGTGACCTGAAACTTCTAGTTTTTATTAGAAAAAAGATTTGGGATTTTCCAAATCTTTTTTTTGATTTTTAAAATAAAAAACATAAACTCTCTCATATTAAAACTAAAATTTCTAAAATGAATAAAAAAATTCTTCCTTTTTTCTTTGGATTATTATTATTTTTAAGTCCTTTTTATGAATGTGCTTTTTGAAATGAAATTGATATAACTGTTTCCCCTGTAAGATATGAACTTGCTTGAGATAAAGGAAGTTCTATAGTAAAAACTATAAAAGTAATTAATAATTCATGAGAAGATACTACCTTATATATAAATTCAAAGGATTGTAATACATTTAATTCTGCTTGAAATCCAAAATGTTTTTCTCCTTCACAAAATACTGATATGACAAGAACTCTTGCTCCTTGGATATCTTCTTTTCCAGAAACTATAAATATTCCTTCTCAAAGTGAAGAAGATATAAAATTTACTATAAATATTCCAAATAATGCAAATCCATGATGACACTATGGAGCTTTATTTTTTAGTTATGGAAATAAATCTACTGCAAACTCTACAATTAATACATTAAAAGAAATATGAGTTCTTCTCCTCCTCAATGTTAATGGAGATGTAGATATAAAATGAGAAATAAAAGATGTCTCTATAAATATAAATGGATGATGAGATAATAATATATCATTAAAAGAAGATTCTTTAAAAGAAAAATTATTAAATTTTATAAATACTAATTTTGCCAATCTTTTCAAACAAAAAAATGTAAGTAATATAAATAAAGATAAAAATGAAGATATAGCAATCGATTTTTGAATTACTTTTGAAAATAAGTGAAATACTCATATAAAACCCAAATGAAAAATTACAATCCATGATGAGGATGGAAATATAATAAAAAGAGTAGGAGAAGAAACTATAAAAAATGAAGATGGAATAATTATAGGAAAAAAAATTGTTGATTACATACCTATAAATGATGAAGATGGAAATGTTCTACCTTGATCAGAAAGAATATTTTCACAAAATTGGAAGGGGTTCCCTTATAAACTAACAGATGAAAATGGTGAAAATACAATAAAATATAAGAGTTTTAGTTATTATTATACAGAAAAAAATCTTAAAGATAAAAATATACTTATGATGTGGGAACAAATAAAAGAAAGAGAAAAAACTGAAAAAATGAAAGCTGATATAAATATTAATTATAAATGAGATGATAATAAAGATATTAATTTTAATTCGGCAAAAGATTTTAATGTTACCTATACAGAACAATATGTAGGAATAAATTGGCTTGTTGTTTGACCTGCTATTCTTATCTGATTTTTCTTTTTTATTATTTTTATTATCAAGAAAAGAAGAAAGAAAAAGGAAAAAATGATAGAAAAAAAAGAAAATTTGAAGAAAAAAAATATAAAAACGAAAAAGAAAAGTAAAATCTAGAAAAAATAAAAAAATTATCACCTCGACTGAGAATAATAATTATTTTTTTAATACTTTCCTTTAAAATAAAGTATTTCTCCTAAAAAAATAGAGCTTTTTTTAGGAGAAAAATTTTAAAGTAATTTTTTCAGAGCTTCTCTCTTTGAGATAAAATAAGAAATTGTACTTTATAGAATAATTTTACTTATCCACCATAAATATTATCTTTTATTTTTGATGGCCATTTATGCCACATTCTCTCAAGATAGCCTTGACTTATCATCATTAAATTTAATAAAATATCATAAGCCGTTCTTCTCACTTGAAAAAACTGTTTTTTATTATCTTTTCTTATTTGTAATTTATTAAGTTTAAAGACATTATAAGCAACTGCTCTATAAATATCTATTTTTGTATTAGCAATAGATTTACAAGTTGTTTCTTTAAAAAACTCTTTTGATGTATCAAAAGAAGTGGCTCAAACACAACCCAAAAATTCTCAAATAACTGATCAACTTTCTGTTCCACAAAGATTTGCATATTTCCGTGTAAATTCTCAATATGGTCAAAATTTTCTATTTAACTCATTTATTCAAGAAAAAAAATGCTCAACTCTATTTTCACCAAAATAATAATCTTTATTTGTTTCTAACCAATTAATATATTGCATTGCTTCAATATCATATTCCTTAAATTTTTCATCAAGAATAATCTGATAAAGTATTTCTTCTTTATTTGTCGTTTGGAGACAAATATAATCATCTATTCCATTTGCTCTATTATTTTTATTTGCATTGATACATTCATCTCTTTTTGCCATATATTGACAAGAATCAACTGCTCAAGTAGGGAAGAAAAAAAAGAAATTTATTATAAAAAAACAAAAAAGTAATTTTTTCTTCATAGTTATTTCTTCTTATTAAACAAAGATACAAATCAAACTATAACTTTTCAAAAAAGACTATAAGAACTTTTAACTGTATTTTTTGATTCATTCAGTACCAAATGAGTTATTTTTTTTCATCATTTCGTTTTTGAAAGTCAAAATAGAGAAGCAACTGCTCATCCTATAATAAGACTCGTAACAATTGCATCAACTTTGCTAATAGGATTACTTTTTTTATTCTTTTTTGATTTTCAAAATATCATATTTTCTTTTTAGGAATAAAAAGGATTATTTTATCATTCTATTTATTTTTATATATTGAGAACTAAATCTTAATTTTTCTATCGAAATAGTAAGAAGATTATTATCCATCTGTGCTTTTATCGTATCAAAATCAAGATTTTCAGGAAGAATCACATTTCTTACAAAATCTCCCCAAAAACATTCTTTATTTCTTACTATCGCATGAGGAGCTGTATAAATTTCTGGTTCTTCTCTTCTTCCTTTTATAGTAAGAACTGTTTTATTGAGAGAAACTTCAATATCTTGAAGCTCAACTCCAGCAATCGGAGCAATAATAAATAATTCTTCATGAGTTTCTAAAATATCAAGAGCAATTTGCCCTGCTTCTACTTCAGATTCTTGTGGTAATATTTCTTCATCTAATTCAGTTATATTCTCATTTTGAAAAGAATTATTTTCTTCACTTATTCAAAATATTTTTATCATAAACACTTTTTAAATATTATTTATTTCTTTTATTATAAAAATTTTTGAAAAAAAACAAATAAAATGTTAGAATGGTGATAAGATTTGAATAATCTAAAAATAAATAAAAATGAATAATTTTATCATGAGTCTTCAAAATTTTTTGAAAAAAAGCATAAAAATAAAAACAAAAGAAAAAGTAGATTTTTTTGAACAGCTTTCTAATCTCATAAATTCAGGAATTCCTCTTTCTAATTCGCTTAAAATAATTTTTTATCAAACAAAAAATAAAGAACTTTCTCAAATGTTGGAGAAAATTATTGAAAATACAAATAAAGGAGGAAATTTTGAGGAAAGTATAAAACTTTTTCCTGATAGTTTCAATGAGTTTGATTATGCTATAGTAGAAATGGGAGAAATCACATGAAAATTTTGAGATTCTCTTGAAATAATAAAAAAGAAGGAAGAAAAAGAACAAGAGTTAAAATCAAAGATTATTTCTGCTCTTATTTATCCTATTATAATAGTATTTCTTGCAAGCAGTATGATTATAGGTTTTATGATTTATGTCATACCAAAGATAGAAAAAATGTATAAGGATGCAAAGGTAAATCTTCCTTGACTCACTCAGCATATCATAAATATTTCCTCATTTCTCCAAGAAAATCTAATTTTATTAATTTTAATAATTATTATTTTAACTTTTTGACTCAAAGTATTTAAAAAATCAGAAAAAACAAAAATCTATTATGACAAATGGATAATTCATATTCCCATATTTTGAAAAATTATCAAAAAAAAGATTCTCACTCTTTTTGCTTCTACCCTTGGAACCCTTCTTGATAATGGAATTATTATCAACAAATCTCTTGCTGTAAGTGCAAATGCAGTAGAAAATGAATACTATAAAAAAGAAATTCAAAAAATTATGGAAGGAGTTTCTCTCTGAAAAGATCTCAGCACTCTTATGGGAATAGAAGAAATAAAAACTAAAAAAGAAAATGAATTTTTTCCAATTGAAATTTCAAGTATAGTAAAAATAGGAGAACAAACAGGAAATCTTTCACAACTTCTTGTTAAAATTGCAAATAAATTTGATAAAGAACTTGATGTCCTCGTAAAAAATATACAAACAGCCATAGAACCAATCGTAATTATTTGTGTTGGTCTCATTATAGGAACAGTTATTCTTGCGATAATGCTTCCTTTTTTTAATATGGTTAATGTTATATAGCAGATGAATGAAATAGGTTGGACTGATAAAACAATATGTTTTCATGTAATAAACTATCTGGATTTTAATGATGATATGAATAATATATTAGAAAAAGTTGAGAATATATTAAACTGACAACTTAAAAGTGCTGTAGAACAATGAAAGACAAATATAAGAAATCAAATCTTTCCTGATAAAATACATGTCTTTTCTCCACTTTATAAATGAAGTAGAGGAGATAATCCCAAAGAATATTTAGTCAATATTATTAATTCATTTCATAACATTCTTAATCTTATAATAAGTGCGGAACATGAGGAAGACTGAAGCCTTCCATATCCTCAATGTATTGTAAAAAAATGAGAAATTCCTAAAGTGATAGCCTTAATTATAAATAACCCAAGTTTTTACCTTTTTGATGAATACTTTAGAGAAAGAATCTTATCTTTATCAAGAAAATATGATATTCCTATATTAGATCAAAAATTAAATCCTTTTGAATATGAAAATTTTTCTTAAAATTTATGTTTTATCTCTCCTATAATTTTTTCCATATCTTCTTTTAAATTTGCTTGAAAAAAAGTATCTTTTCCATAAAGCTCAAAACCAAGTTCATAAGCATGAAGAGCTTGTCTTGTGAGTCAATATTTTTTTTCTACCAGTTTATTTATTTCTTTGTCGCCATACACTTTATCCCCAATAATAGGAAAACCGATAGAAGCAAGATGCACTCGTATTTGATGAGTTCTTCCTGTTTCTATTTTTATTTTTAGGAGACTAAATTCATCATCAATATAAGTAAGTAACTCTCAAGAAGTGTAAGCTAGTTTGGGATTGATAGGATTTTTTGTCGTCATTTTTATTTTATCAGTTGGATGTCTTCCAATATATGATTCTATCGTAAAATTTCTTTCCTCTATTTTTCCTTTTACCAAAGCAATATAATATTTTTGAATTTTTCTTTCTTTTATTATTTCTTGTAAATATTTCATCATCATATAATTTTTTGCTATCATAATAATTCAAGAGGTATCTTTATCGAGTCGATGCACAATTCACGGTCTTTCCGCTCCATTAATAGTCGGAAGATTTTCTTTGCAATGATATAAAAGAGCATTGACCAAAGTTCAGGTTTTTCCATCTTCTCACGGCACAGGATGAACATTAACTCCAGCATCTTTATTGATAAAAAGGATATTTTCATCTTCATAAATAATATCAAGCGAAATATTTTCTGCTTCCAGCTTGGTTTTTTCTATCTGTAAATCAAGCTCTACAAGGTCTCTTGGCAAAATTTTTATATTTTTTTGGATGGTTGCACCATTTATTTTTACTTCGCCCCTATCAATAATTTTTTGAATATAGCTTCTTGAAAAATCTCAAAAAAGAGCTGATAGATATATATCAACTCTCTGTTTTTTTTCAATATAAGTACAAAAAATAATTTTCATAAATTTTTTATAATCAAAGACTCTTTTTTATATCATCTGCCTTTTGTTTGTCTGCATCTTCTTTTGATTTATTAGCCAGTTCTGATTTATAAATATCACCTAATTGAAGCCATTCTATTTGTTGCTTTTTGAGAAGTTTTTTTATATCATCTGGATGTTCCTTTGAAAGTTCTTTAAATTTTTCCCTTTCTTCTATAAAGACTTTTGCAAGCTCATCAAACTGAAATTGAGAAAGATTTGGTGAAGCATCAACAACTCTTTTTTTCTCAACCGTAGAAAGTGAAAGTGAATGTTTAAGTAAATCTAAAAATACATTTTCATCTACTTCCACATCAGGAGAATGGAGCTTTATTAATACTAAAACAATACTATCCACCTCTTTTTCTGATATATCTGGTTTTATAGAAGATTCATCTTGTGACATAATTATTTGATAATTTATAAAATTGAGTAAGATTATACCAAAAAAAAATACAAATTCAATTTTTTTAGTCAACTTTATTTTTTTCCTTATTTTATGCTATTTAAGACCAAAGCAATTATCCTCCATCTTGAAAAAAATAGTAAAAATGAATTTGTTTACAGTGTATTTTCTCAAGAGTATGGAAAATTTCTCATTCAAAAAAAAATAAAGTCAAAAGAAAAAAATCTTGATATTGGATATATTATAAATGCAGAAATAAAAACGAAAGAAGGAACAACAATCCATAAAGTAGGAAATATTAAGATAAAATCCGAATTCCTCTATGAAAGTAAATTATTTGAAGAAATAAATGAATATCTTACCATAATGAATATTATTTTAAAAAATTGTCCTTTTGGACTTAAAATAGAAGAAATATTTTTTATTATGGAAAAAGTGAATGAGGAAAAAAATATAAATTTTCAAAAACTTCTTATTACAAAGCTAAAAATTTATAATATTCTTTGAATTCTAAAAACACATCATTCAAATAAAATTATTGAAAAAATTCTCAAATTTATAGATAAAAACAAAATTGAAACTCTTTTTAAGCTTGAGTCTCTTGATGATAATATTTTGAATGAGATAAAAAAAATAGGATAAAACTTGGAGTTTTAATATCCTACATTTTGTCTGATTTGTTCAAGAAGTCGCCTATCAACTTCACTTATATTTTTTGGCATAATTCCATCTACTTTTACTATCAAATTTCAGGTATGACCAAGATGAGTTTTTCAAAAATCTTTGACACGAAATTTTGCTCCACTCTTGGTAGAAGGAGGAATTTTGAGTTTTGCTTTTTTTCTTCCGACTCATTCTACTTCTATCTTACATCCTAAAATAAGATCAAATATAGGAACTTCATAAATTTTTTCCACATCCAGATTTTCTTCTTTTTCTTGTTTTGGCTCAGAATGAGTTTGTGTTTTTCTCGTCCTTTGTTGTGATTGTTGTCATCAAAAATTTCAAAAAAGATCTTCAAAATCAAAAGAAAATCATTGATTTCTGCCACCTGCTGTTCCTCCGCCAAAAGATGAAAAAATATCTTCAAAACCAGCTCATCCGTAAGAAGCTCAGCCTCAAGAAAAAGGATTTGCTCAAGAAAAATCAGAACCAAACATATCATATTGTTTCCTTTTTTCTTTATCAGAAAGCACTCCGTAAGCTTCGCCTATTTCTTTGAATTTTTGCTCTGATTCTTTGTTTCCCTTATTTCTATCAGGATGATATTTCATCGCAAGTCTCCTATATGCTTTTTTTATTTCTTCATCACTTGCTTGCTTATCAACTCACAAAACTTTGTAATAATCTTTTGTTGCCATATTTTTTATTTGACTTTTAAAAAAATATTATTATAAATTATATTAATTACCTTAATTACTTATCTTATGAAAAAGATATTAAGCATTATAATTTTTATTGTTATTTTTTCAATACCGAATTTTGCAAATGCTGGAGAATGATATATAGGGCAACTTCTTCAATTTAAAGTAGGACCTGAAGCTTTTACTATGAATCTCGCAAAAATAAAAAATGTAAGCTTCATAGATCCTGATACTCAAGAAGTTTTTGATAGTTTCAAAGAAACTTCTGAACTTCTCAAAAATGAAATATTAAATAGGTATGAAAATGATGAATTTGAATATTATACTATGCAATGAATTGTTTCAAACTACAATAGTTATGTGTATTATACAAACAAATTATTTTATTATCTTAGCCTAAGGGAACAATATTCTGACCTTGATAGTGAGACTGAATATGGAGTATCAAAAAACTACTCAAAAGCAAGAAATTATTTTAAAAGGCTTAAATATTTAATTTATAAAGATTAGTATGGAAAGTATAAAATTTAGTAGAGGTGAATGTGAAGCTGTTTTAGGTTCTCTTATTTTTAAGCTAGGCGAAGAAATAAGTAAAATAACAAGGGATATTTTATCATTATGAGAAGAATCTGAAAAGATGTGGAGTCTAAAACCCCAAAGGAATTCTTTGAGAGTTTCAAGGGGACAATTAAAAATTTTCAAAAATCATTTACCAAAAAAGTGATATGATTCGTTTGGTGATTTTCTTAAAATTGGTAAAATTCAAGAGGAAAAAGCTCTATTAGATGAAAAAGAAAAAAACGGTAAAATTTCAGCTGATCTTAAAGGCTTACCAAAAAACAGAAATATTTCTTATCAAGAAGCTGAGAATAAAATTGAAGAACTTAAAATAGAAATTCTTTTTACTCATACTTTTAACTTTCTTTTAAGTAAGGTAAAAAAGGAAGAAAGAGTTAAATTTATAGATACTTGTGCTGATAAATATTTTTGTCAGCTTGATGAAATAAGTATTAGTTATCTTCTTGAAAATAACTTGGTTGGTGAAATTCCAAGACTTGTAATAGAAAAAGATGTAGTTATAGGAAAAACTTTTATCAATAAACTCATGGGAAAATATCCAAATATTGATAGTTTAGAAATCTTAAATATATACCTTCTTATTTGTGCTGATGAGGAAGAAATAAAGAGTTTATTAGAAAAGAAAGAAGTAAAATTATTAATTGAAAAAGAAGTAAAAACAGAAATTGAAAAGAAAGCCTTATGGAAAAAAGAAGTTATTATAGAATATATGAAAAAGAAATTTTGAGAAAAAACTAAAAAATAAGAGAAATAAATTTCTCTTATTTTTTACTCTATATACATTCCTCTTTTTTCATCACTCATTATTTGCTTATCTTTGAAAAGAATAACTCTCTTTTTAAGCTTATCAACGATATTTTTATCATGAGTTGCTATGATAACTGTCTTTCCTTCTTTATTGAGATCAATGAGAATATCAAGAATTTCATTTGCAGTCGTTGGGTCAAGATTTCCTGTCGGTTCATCTCCAATAATGACACTTGGATTATGCACCAAAGCCCTTGCAATAGAAACTCTTTGCTTCTCTCCTCACGAAAGTTCACAGACAAATTTATCCTTTTTGATGAGGAGTCCTACTTGTTTGAGTGCTTCTGGAACTCTTTTTTTTACATATTCATCTTTGTATCCGCATACTTCCATAGCAAAAGCCACATTTTCATAAACTTTTTTTGAATCCATCAGTTTATAATCCTGAAAAATAACTCCGATATGTCTTCTGTAACTTAATAATACTTCATCACTCAGATTTTTATAAAGCAATGAACCATTATCCAAAACAATATCTCCTCTCATCGGCTTTAAATCACCAATAAGTGAACGAATAAGTGAAGTTTTTCCAGAACCAGAATGTCCTATAAAAAAGATAAATTCTCACGATTTTATTTCTATATTGATATCTTTGAGAACGATTTTATTGCCAAAAGCGAGGGTAAGATTATCTATTTTCATATTTTTTTATATTTAAAAAACTTATTCTTTTTCCAAGAATAAGTTTTTTTTAGTTTTTTTCAAGTTAATAAATGTTTTTTAAAAAGATAGATTCTAAAGTCTTATTTTTACTTTATCTTATTTTCTTTGTTTTGAAATATTTAAGGAAGCTCAGAAGAAAATATAATCCTGAACTTATTTCAGGATTATTAAAAAAAGAAAAAAATTTAATTTTTACCCTTTTTTCCCTTTCTTTTCCTTTTTTTCTTTTTCTTGTTTTTCTTCTCTCTCCTCAACTCCTTCCAGCATTTTATTTATTTTTTCTACAACGATTTTTCTCGGTTTACAATATTTTTCTCGACTGACTTGAAGAATTTTTTCATATCTTTCTTTGAACTCATCATCATCTTTTTTATGAGGAGCAAAAGTATCGGCTGAAAATATAGGCGAAGGAACTCCATTAATCAACATCTTGAGATAGATAGAATATTTTTTTATATTTACTAGGTCTTCTTCCTCAATTCCTCAAGCAAAAGCCTCTTTCAGAATACGAGCATCATTGTAGCCAACTTGAAAAGCGAGAAGACTTCATACATTTCAAAAAATTGCTCCTTTGAGAGATTCTGTCATCTGATCTATATATTGATTTGCCATAACAAGATTGAGTTTATATTTTCTTGCTTCAGAGAGGATAACCGCAAAACTATCGGTTGCAAAATTTTGAAATTCATCCACATAGAGATAAAAATCTTTTCTCTCTTTTTCTTTTATATCGGCTCTACTCATTGCTTCAAGTTGAAATTTTGTAATAAGCATAGCTCAGAGAAGACTTGAAGCATCCTCCCCTATTTTTCCTTTTGAAAGATTTACAATAATAATTTTTCCGTTATCCATTGCCCAACGAAGATTGAAAGAATTTTTCGTTTGCCCAAGGATATTTCTCAAAATCGGGCTGGATAAAAGTTGTCCAACTTTATTGAGAATAGGATTTATTGTTTCTATTCTTTGTTGAGGACTTAGTTTTGCAAATTCTCATTTCCAAAAATTTTTCACGACTGGATCAGTTATTTTTCCGACAACTCTTCTTCTAAAATCCTCTGAAGTAAGCATCAAAGGAATAGAAATAAGGGTAGAGTTTGGATATTCTAAAAGAGCAAGAATCGTATTTCTGAGAACATGTTCTAGTCTCGGTCCCCAGCTCGTTCAAAATATTTTTTTGAAAATTCCAACGAGTCCTGATGCGACAAGCGGTCTCAGCTCTGGATCAATATCTTCCAGCATATTAAAAGCAATCGGCCATTCTTTATCACTTGGATCAAAAATAATTGTATGATTGGTTCTATTTTTTGGTATAAAGCCTATAACTCCTTCTGCTAAGTCTCCATGAGGATCAACAAGAGCCAGTCATCTTCATTTTTTCATATCATCTATAATCATATTTTCTAGGAGTGTTGATTTTCCCATTCAAGTTTTTCAGATAATATAAATATGTCTTCTTCTATCATCAGGAACAATTCAAAAACTCATATCAGTTCCTCTAAAATTTGTTTTTCCAAGCGGAGTAAGAAAACTTTGTGGATTTGTATTGTCTTTTAAATCGGGATCAATAATCGGCAAACTTGTTGGTGGCTCAAATGCTTTTGAACTTATCCAGTTAATAGAATGTGTTTTTACATAACTTGTCGGAAGATGAACAAGTCAGGCAAGCTCAGAACTATTCAGTATCATTTTTTCATCTCCTCTTCTCTTTATGACATTTCTTACTTTTGTTTCTTCATTCGTTATGCCAGTGAGACGAAAAGAATTATTTCAAAAATTGGTATAAATACTCAGAGTTGAAAATATTTCTTTGATAGCCATTCTTCCCTCCATTGGTTTTTCTCCTGCATGAATAATATTGATAGAAACTTTGTATCACGGATGAGATATTTTTGATAAAAAACTTGGCTTTATTTCTATTTCTTCTTTGTCTTTTGAAGTTTCTCCCGAAGAAATTCATTTTCAAAAAATAAGTTTAATAAAAATAGCTATTCCATAAAAAGGAATAAGTCCTAATTTCAAAAATTTGAAATTTTTATTGAGATGTAGTTTTTTATAAAAATTAGAACGATGAGAAGAAAGGACCTCCATCGTATGATTGATATTTTTTTTCCGTTCAATCTCTGCAAGCGGAATAAAATTAATTTGAAGAGTATTGAGACTATATTTTCCTATTTTTGAAAGTGAAGAAGTAATAGAAGCATAGGGATCAATTTGTGTTTTTATTGTTGCATCTTGAAGCTCTCAAAAAGTATTTATCGGATAAATATAATGTTTTTGGAGAGTTAATTCGCCCACTTGGATTTTATCTTTTGGAATAGCAGAAAAATAGTCTTTTACTTCATGAATTTCTACATTGTTGTAATGAGCATAAATTTGATTGATAAGAAAATCTTTGTATTTATTTTCACAAGTGATAAAAAATCGTATTCTATTACCAATCTTGGTAATTTCAAAAGAAAAAGTATCGCTGAAAGAATCATTATGAGATTTTTTGTTTCATTTGTCATACACTTTATGAAGAACAAGAAGCACTTGTTCGAAGACTCAAGCTCCCTCAAGGTTATTTTTATCGACAAGTATTTCTAAAAAAGCTCTTTGTTTCATACTTATATTTTATGTTGCTCCATTATATTAAAAAAGTTTTAAATTTAAAGGGAATTTATATTTATTTTTCCACTTCCCCACCATCAATGCTGAGAGCAATATATTTTTATTTCAAACTCATCCAAATAATCTATATTAAATTCAGCAAAACCATCATTTTGAGAAGAAATAAATTTTTCTTCTATTTTTTCATCATTTTCATCATAAATTCCTATTGATGCGATAAAATGGTCTTGTTCCATAGGATGTTCTTCATCTTTTCCGACATATATTTTCAAAACTCCGTTTTCAAGATAATAATTTATAAAATGCTCTTTTTCAAGAAAACTCAAGTTTTCACCGTCATAAGGATAATTTATTTCTTCTTTTATTTCTTGGAAATTTTCTTTTTCTTCATAACAACTTGGGCAAACAAAATCTTCTCATAAATCATCAAACAAAGTTCAAGAAGCTATTCACTCAAGTGCATCTCAAAGTGCTTCATCATAAATATAAGAACAATTTGTACAAAGATATCGCATAGTTTTATTTTTTTGCAAATAAAATTCATATTTTTGGAGTATATTTGGATGGAAATATTTGGAAAGAAGAAAAATATTTTTCTAATTTTTGTATAATTTTTTCTTTCTTTTTATTTTCATCATCAAATATTTCGTGATACTCAATAACAAGAATTTGTACTTTTTTGAGAAATTTTTCATCTATATTTTCAAAAAATTCAAATTCATATCATTCTATATCTATTTTTAAAATATCAACAAATTTTGAAAAAATTTTTTCTTCAAAAAAATTAGATATATTGATAAATTCTCATTTTCTTGTTTCTCAACTATTACATAAAAAACTATGATTAAATACACTTGATTGCATTGTTTTTTCTCTATTGTAATACATTTCTCAGATATAATCTTTATAAGAAATTCATTTATTATAAAAGTAAATATGAGATTTAAAATTTTTTAGATTATTTTGAGCTTCTTTGAAATTTTCTTCAATAGGTTCAAAAAAATATATTTTTCAAGAAAATCCTTTTGAAAAAGCATACAAAGAAAAAAATCCCTTATTTCCACCAACATCTACAATTATTTTTGATTCTGAAAAAAAACTATCTAAAAAAGCATATTCTCACGATTTGAAGATTTCATAATAGAGTGCTTGGTCGTATTTTTGCATAATTGAACATTTTTTATTATATAAAGATATTTTCTGTATTATTTTTATCAAATTCCCATTTTAATGGATTTTCAATTATATATTTTCTGATTTTCTGTAATTCTTCTTCATTTCTGATAATTCTATCATAATAATTTGATTGCCAAGAAAAAAATATTTTATCTTGCATCTTGTTTATTTTTTTATTCGAAAATCATTTAAATAATTTAATTATATTTCAAAGACTTCATTTTTGCGGAGAAATATTGGAATAATATTTATTTTTATTATTTTCCTCATCCTCGTTATTGTAGAGATGTTTCTGAGAAACATCTCTACAGGAAACATCTCTACAGGAAACATCTCTACAATAATTATTTAAAAATAAAATCAAATGCAAATGATTGGGCATTACAATAAATTCATCTCATCATAAATAATCAAAATGTTTTGGTAAATCTAAAATCTCATCATAAACAATTTTTCCTAAATCATTCAAAATCATCTTCCCATCAACGATTTTTCCAAAATAATATTCTCTATCTTTGCCCTACAAATTGTGATAAAATATCATCCATTTGTTGAATAATCATAATTTTGTAATCTGTTAGATTTAGGATTATATTTTTGTTTATATTTATCCTCTGCTTGCATTATTTTTGATTTTATAAATTTTAATTATTTTTTTTCAAGGTTTTAAAATCAAATTATTTTGATTATTTCCTTATAAGCTCTCAGCTTATAATCTCATTTTTTTGAGAGTTCAAAATTTTCAAGTTCCGAAGAAGAAATCCACAAAAAATTTTCAAACTCGTTGCTTTGAGAAAAACTCATTTTTTCTTCATCAAAATTAATTTTAAATATTTTTAGTTCCTGTCCTATAAATCATTTTCCATCTATAAAAATAACTCCTTTATCTTCAAAATTATAGCGACAAGTTTCTTCAAATTCTTCTACTATATTTTCATCACAGATTTCAATTCCAAGCTCTTCTTTTACTTCTCTTTTACAAGCTTCTTTTGGAGTTTCTCAGTCTTCAATACCTCATTGACACATTTTATAGACTTTATCACGAGGATTAAAACCAAGTAAAAATTTATTTTCTTTATTTACAAAAACTGCACATATTGCTTTTCTATAAGTATTTTCCATAGATTTTTTTTAATTAAATTCTTTTATATACGGCAAGACCAGTATTTTCATACTCATCTATCCACTTTTTTTCGAGAATAAAATCGTACTTTTCTAAAATTTCGTTAAGAGTTTCAATTGAATATTTTTTTGAGCGAAAAACTTCTCTGTTTTTATAGAGCATCTTTATGGTGCTATTTTCTTTATCAAGGAGCCATTTTATTTTTTTTGTTTCGATTTTATCTTCATAATTGAGAACAAATTGCGGAAAATAAATATTTTGCTCATATTTTTTAAAAATTTCTTCCAAATTTTTATCCAATTGAAATGCTAAAAAAAGTAAATCTCACTTTTTTGTATTATTTTTAAATATCATTGCTATTTCATCTTGATCTTTAAAATTCCCAATAGTTCATCCTACACAGATGTGGATATTTGTGCTATTTTTCGAATTTTGGAAATTGAAATCATCTTTTGTCATATTCTGAAATAAGGAAACATAGCCCTTAAATACTATTTCTGATTGAGGATATTCTATGACCTTATTTTTTAGATTTTCTCTCAATAAATTTATAAAGCTTGGATTGACATCAATCGCCACCACTTCACATATTTTATCTTTTTCCAATTTTTGTCTCACTATTTCAAGCTCTGTTTCTCCAACTCCTGCTCCGTAAAAAATCAAAGTATTTTCTTTTAAATAAGGATAAATTTCTTTTTGATTTTTTTCTAAAAAACGAAGTTCAGAATTTGGATATTTCCGATTATATGGATTATTAAAGGCTATAAATAACCAATCTTGAAAATCACGAAACCATTGTTCTCCTTCAACATTTCCAACGATTTTTTCAATTCCCAATTTACTATCCATAAAACCAGCCAATCGGTTCGTTATGCTCTTTTTTTTAAAAGGATTTTCAAGAATGTTAATATTATTTTTTTTCTTAAGAGAAATTATTTCTATATAACTTACTTCTTTTGTTTTTTCCAATCCTTTATAAAAATCTTCAAGTTTTTCTTTAAATTGAGAAGCTAAATCCCATTCTTCAAATCAAAACTCATCTACTTTAACCGGATGAACTATGATTAAATCATCTTTGTAAAAAGAAGAAGGAATTTCTTTTTCGCTTCTTTTTTCAATAAAAAATACATCATTATTAAAAACTTTTAGATTATGTATTCTTTTTTCTTTCTTCAAATCTTCAATAAAATTTGTAATATTTTCTGTATTTCCGATGAGATTATGTCTTTGAGAAGTGTAATAATTATTATTTTCTAACCAATTACTGAGTGTCAAAGAATAACTTTTACACTTAAATTTTTCGCAACGATTCCCAATAGTACAATTATGTTTTAGCTTAATTTTTATTTTCCACATAATAAAAAAATTTTTATTAGATAAAAATATAAAATTCTAATAACTTTCTTCAATTCTCACTTTCCCTTCTTCATTATGTTCTTCTCATCAATGTGCAAGCCTTTCACTTCAAAGAAAAAAAATAACTCACAAAACTATGAAAAAAATGTAAAATAATTTATTTTTTAAACTTCCTTTTGATTTAAAATGTGGGAAAATATCTGCCATCGCGGTATACAGAAGTCATCATCAAATCATCGCAAGAACAAAGGATTGTTTATCAAGAAGAAAATGGTAAAAAGGAAAAGTAATCAAAGCTCAAAAAAATCATCAAAAAGCTGCTATATAGGCAAATTTTGAAGAATTATGATTCATAACATAGTTTGCTACATTTTGAGGAATAGAGTGAAGAAATATAGCAAAAGTCATAGCAATCCCAAAACGAAAATCAAGAGCGAAGGCGGTAAAAAGCTCAATTCAGTGAAGAAAATTATGAGCAAGTGTCCCCGTCATCATCAGAGCTCCATTTTCGTGTTCATGCTTATGGATATGACTTTCTTCTTTTGATGAAAGATCCTGACAATGATGCCAATGAAAAAAAAGTTCCAACATATAAAATATAAGCATTCAAGCAATGATAAGCATTCCCATAAGTTCGATGCTTATATTTCATTTTTCTACTATTTTAGGAATAAGACCTAAAAAAACTATTCATATAAGAAGTCCCACTGTCAAAGCAGTAATATAGTCAATATAACGAGTTATTTTTTTTTCAAAAAATCCCAATAAAAAAACCACTACGACAATTCCCAAGCCAACAAAAGTATTTCCGAGAAGACTACCAAGAAAAGGATTTATTATCATAAAAATTTTATTAGCAATAAAAATATTGCTCTATGATAATCTTTCTTTTCTTCTTGTAAATTTTTTTGAGTAATTTAAACAATAAAAAATGAATGAACTTGATTTTTTCGCTTTTTTTTACATAATTTCTTTTGTTCTCATTCATAAAAAATCCTTAAAAAAAATTAAAAAAAATTTTTTCATTGTGAGCGAGAATAAAGTAATTTATAAGAAAAATATTCTCTAAATTATTTTTAAATTTGTCATTGCGACCGAAGTGGAGAAATCTTTTGAATATATTTTTAAAAGATAAAAAAATTAAAATTTGTCATTGCCAAGGACAAAGCAATCTAAAAAATTATTTTCTTTTATTACTTCGCTCTCGCTCAGAATTACAAAGATGTTTTATCAAATAAAAAAAATTTTCTAAATTTACAAAAACTTCTCTAACTAAAACTTTATGCTTCATTTTTCAGAAAAACAACATCAAAAATTTATTGAGTATTTCCATATAAAAAAAGAGCCGTGAGAATATGAAAAATCTCTTTTAGAAAAAACAAAAAAATATATTACTCCTCTTGCTTTTATTCCGTGAATTTTGTTTGTCGGTATCGGAAATTCGCTTTCTATGAATGCTTGCCATAAAGATTCTGATATTGATCTTTTTATTATCACGGAGAAAAAAAGATTATGGCTTGTGCGATTTCTTAGCACTCTTTATTTTTTCATTATATGACAAAGAAAAACAAAAAATCAGCATTCTGGGAAATTTTGTCTTTCCTTTTTTATCACGGAAGAAGCTATAAATTTTGAAAAAATAGCTCTTGAAGATGATATGTATCTTTATTTTCGGATTCTTTATATGAAGCCAATTATCGATATAAATCATACTTATGAAAGATTTGTGGATGAAAATAAAAAATGGTGCGATTTTTCGCACTTTGAGAAAATCTTAGAAGCAAATAAAAATTCGATTTTTATAAAAAAAAGGAGAAAAAACAAAAATTCAAAAATAGGAAATATTTGCGAAAAAATACTTAAAAAAATCTTGCTTCCAAAAACAGAAAAAAGCTTTCACGATTTGTGAAAGCCTTTTGGAGTTATTATCAATGATACTATGCTTAAATTTCACGATACCGATAAAAGAAAAGAAATCAGAAAAAATCTATTATAATATTTTATATCCTACTTCTATCTTCCCAATTCTTCCATCAACCACTTCAATTATTTTAAAATTAAGCACTCCAGTTTTTCTTGTATCTACTTTATAAACATCAAAATCAATATTTTCTCCTTCATTTGGAAATCTTTCTAATTTATCTGTCAGCACATAGCTAACAGTTTCTGTAGAAAAATCTTTTTCATCGAGCAAAATATGTATGAGTTCTAAATCAAATTCTTCAAGCACATCATCTATAATTGCTGAAGAATCGATAGTATAAAAATTTTCTCTTATTTTTTTTATTTCATCATTTTCTTTATCTGTTTCATCTCGTATTTCTCAAAAAACTTGCTCAATAATATCTTCTAGTGTTATAAGTCCAGCTACTCAACCATATTCATCAAGAATTATTGCTATATGTCTATGTGATTTTTGAAAAATTTCGAGTAATTTATCAATAGGTTGATTGAGGGGAATTTTAAGGGCATTTGGGATAACAATTGTGTTAAGTTTTTCATCTTCTTTTCCTTCTGCCATTACTTTGAGTAAATCTCTAATTGTCAAAATACTGTGAATTTTATCAGGATTTTTTTTGTATACTGGAATACGACTTCTTGTATGACTCATATAGTATTCATAGGCTTCTTTAACGGTTATATCATCACTCATTCATTCTATATCAACTCTTGGAGTCATAATATCTTCCACACACATATCTCACAGCCCAAGGATATTTTTAATCCTCTCATGCTCATCTTCATCAAGTGTTCCTGAATCTTTTCCCATATCCAAAAAAACTTCTATTTCTTCGCCAGTTATACTATTTTTCTTTGCGGTTCATGTAAAAATTTTTATGAAAAATTCTATAACAACAATCAAAGGATAGAGTAATAAAATTAAAAACTTATAAATATATGCTGCAATAAAAACTATTTTTTCAGCATTTTTTATTGAATAACTTTTTGGAATAATATCTCAAAACATAAGAATTAAAAAAGTAATAATTCCCGTTGAAAGACCTATTGCAAAAGATTGTTCTATTCATGAATTTCTTGCAATATCAATAGAAATTTGTGTTGCTAATGCAGCCACATAAGTATTTACGAGATTATTTCCTATAAGAATAGTAATAAGTAATTTATCGCTATGTACTTTTAGATATTTCAACGATTTTGCTCACCATCTTCCATTTTTTATAAATGTGTCTACTTTATGGATAGGAAGACTCATAAGAGCTATTTCTGTTCAAGAAAAAAAAGCGGATAAAGCAAATAGTAAAATAAATAAAAACAAGACTGAAGGTTCCATAAAAATTATAAATATAAAAAATTAATATTATTTAGCACTTACTATTTCAAACTGGTCATAAAGATATCTTTTTTCTGAATCTATTATAATATCACTTCCCAAAAATTTTATTAATTGAAAATTACTGTCATCAATAGGATTGATATAAATACCTGTTCAAAAATCAGTATATCCCTTTAAATTAAAAAATAAAGTTCAAGTTGAATAATTTAATAAAAAGAGTGCATAATCATTATTTTTAAAATCAAAAATATATTCATTTCCTGTTTTTTCAAGTCATCAAGTTGAGATACTTCCATCATTTTGCACATATCAAATTGTCGCTCACTGATTTATTTTTTCGATCAGTTGAAGCGGATGTAATTCTCAAAAATCTTCAAAAGCTGATCTATCAAATTTCACCAATTGTAAAGAAAAAGATTTATTTATATCAAGGTATAAAACCCCTGTTCCAACATCAGCTATTTTTAAATTAAGTGGATCATTATTATTTGTATTATTTTTTATTATATTCATCATCTTAGTATTATTCCAAAAAATATTTGTATATCAAATTCACGGAGAAATATAGGAATATATTACTTTTCTTCCAAGAATATCATCATCTTCATAATTACTTGGATAATACACTCAAGAACCTCAAGTCACTTTGTAATCATCATTATTAAAATCATCATCAAGATTATCAATACCTTGTAGATCATTTGGATTAAACGAAATAAGTGTAGTATCTGAATCAGAAAAAGGAGTTTGTCCTATTCCGCTTAAAAGATTCACATAAGAAGTTTGGTAAGTGGCTCATGTAAATCAAGAAAAATCTTCTTTAAAATAGAGAAAAATATCATTTCCCATATATGTTCCACTACAATAAGAAATTCCTCACGAATAAAAAATCGAAGAAGAAATCACTCCACTGCTCGTAGTTCCACTCATAGTAATTAAAGTAGGACAAGAAATATTATCTACTTCACCACTTCCATTTCCATTAAGAGATTTCAGGTATTTAAAAGCAAGTTTTTGTTTATAAGCAATATTTCATGATAAATTTCTTATAATATTTTGATATTCTACATTATTAAATATTTCATTTCCTATATTGAGGATAACAACCGCCATTACAAGAGCTATATTTACAAGAAATAAAGTATAAATAAGTACAGAACCAATTATGTCTTTTCCTTGCTTCATAATAAAAAATTAAAAATTGAGGTTTATTTTATAGATATCTTCTTGAGAAAGAGTTTTCCATTCACTTCAAAGTAAATCACTACTAAAATCCAATAATAAATATATATTCATATCTAAAATGGCTCCAGTATTATAACTACTTGCTTGAAAACTTTTTATAAGTAAATCGTTAAAAATCCTATCTTTGAAAAATGTGTAATCATAAATTTTATTTGCATCTCAAGATATTTCCATTAAATTTGCTTGTGTTAAATTTCTATATCAAAGAATTTTTTCAGTATAAAAAGGATAGGTAGAATTTTTTGCCAATTTCATACTTGTTTTATCAATAATTCCCAACATTACACCATAAGTTCATTCTACATTTCTAAATATCACAACATCATTTCAAGTATCTGAATCAACATTAACAAAAACATTTATTACTGGAAAATTATTTTTATAACTATCTATTTTAGCAACAAATTCATAAAAAGAGTTAAATATTTGAGATTTTTTATTTGTATTAGAAAGAGTATTTATGATATCTGTGACAAATTGAAATACAAAAATAAGAATTATTGCTCCAATTGTTATAGCAATAATAAGCTCCGTTAAAGTAAATCATTTTTTATTAAAAAATTTCACTTGAAATCAATATTATATATAATAGCTTTTATATTATATTAAATTTATAAAAATTTCAAAATGATAAAAAATGAAAAGTGAGAATCTCTTGTCTGAATTATCATAGGAATTGCTATGCTTTCTTTTTGTATTCTTTGAATTCTTAATGTTATAAATTATAGTATAAACCTTATTGATTCATTTGATAAAAATATAAAACTTACCATTTTGAAAGACAATGTTTCTCATATAATGAGTAAAATTGATACAAGTAATGTGGGAGAAAATGAAATTTTTTACATCTATAAAAATTCTACTGGTTCTGTTTTCGAGGTTTTTACATGAGCCACAAATATTGCATATAAATATATTGATGAAAATGGAGATAAAGTAGATGATATTGTTAATTTTGAATGACCAATCTATTCTCGTATATTTTGGCTTACAAGAGAATATGGAAGTGATATTTGAGTAAAAAATCAAATTGTTCGAGTAAGTATAAAAAGACTTATAAGAAAATAGTTATAGTATATTCTTATAATTTTAACACTTTTAAATCCGGACTTGAAAACAAAAAGTCTAGATTTTTATTATTAGATTTAGCACTCTTTTTTTACTATAGTCCCTAAAATCAAGTTAGACTGATTATGCAATTCCTTACCTTACTATAAAAAATCATAGCTATCGCTCAGTTTTTGAAAGACTGAATTCTAAATTCCCCTTATATTTTTTATTGCATCAATACTTTACATTCATCTTTAAAAGTATCTATTTTAATCAATCACAAAGTTTTTTATATTGTTATCAAAATGATGAAAATTAATTGAAAATTTTTTTTATTACAATTCGTCATTATTATCTTTTCAAACAATTTTTTAGGTATTTTTTTGAAAATATTTTTCCAAATCATTTTCACTTATTTCTTCTTGGCTTCCATTAAAAAGATTTTTTATATTTATAGTTTTATTCTGTATTTCATTTTCGCCTATTATCAGAGCATAATGAATATTTTTTGCATTTGCATAATCAAATTGTTTTCCTATCTTAACAGAATTATCGAGAAATATTTCCGTAGAAATATTATTTTTTCTCAAAATATTTGTAATACTTATATATTTCTCAAGATATTTTTCATCAAAATTTAAGATAAGAACAGAAGAAAAAGATATTTTTTCGTTAAATTTATCTAAACTTTCAAGCACTTGAAAAAGTCTTGTCAGTCAGATACTTCCGCCTACTCATGGATAGGTATTTTTACTAAAATTTCCTACCAAATTTTCATATCTTCCCCCCGAAGCGATACTACCATATTGCGGAGCTTCATCCAAAAAAGTTTCAAAAATTGTCCCCGTATAATAGTTGAGTCCTCTTGAAATCGTATTATCAAAACAAATATTTTTTTCCTCTACTCAAAAAAGGAGAAGTTTTTCATAAATAAAATTAAGTTCAGCAAGTCATTCATCCAGGGTTGAATTTCAAAAATTTTGCAAAAAATCTACAATTTCACTCCTCTTTTTTTTCTCAGAAATAGCTATATAATCAAGAATTTTTTCTATAATTTTTTCATTATCCAGTATTTCCCTAAAAAATACTTTTATCTCTTTTCCTGCAAGTTTAAGTTTTTCTTTTTTATCTATGACAGATACAATTTCTCTTTGTTTTTCTTTTTCTATTCAAATACTTTCCAAAAAACCAATGAGAATTTTCTTGTTATTTATATGAATAGTGAAATCTCAAAAATTGAGTTTTTTTAATGTTTTGTAAATAGTATTTATTACTTCCACATCAGCAAAAAGTGGAAGTTTTTCTCTCCCGATAATATCTATATCTGCCTGATAAAATTCTCTTTCTCTTCCTGTTTGTGCTCTTTCTCCTCTCCATGATCTATCTATATGCTGTCTTTTAAAAGGAAATTTTAGTTCTCATTCATACTGAGCAATATATCTTGCAAGAGGGACAGTGAGATCAAAACGAAGAGCGAGATCTGCATCATTTTTTTCTCCATTAAGTCTATGAATCCCATAGATTTCATTATCATCTCCTCATTTTGCTTTCAATGTTTCGACTCTTTCAATGACAGGAGTTTCAAAAGTAATAAAGCCAGATAAAGCATAAGTATCTTTTATAGTTGCTCTCATCTTATCAAAAATAAGATATTTTTCTGATAAATAATCACTAAATCAAGAAATTGGTAATATTTTCATAAATAAAAATAGCTGGAAATAAATCTTCCTAGCTATTATAAAAAAACTTGGGAAATTGCAAAAATTTAAATAAAATCAACCCCCGTATTAAAGTGCTCCCTCAGTCCCCCTTTATTTAGGAGGAAAGTCTTTTTTCCATTTTCTCCCTTGGGGGAAAGGGCTAGGGATTGGGGGTTTTTAACGATTTAGTACCAAACTCACAAGAAAGCAAAAGCTTAAATTAAAATAGACTAGTTCCGAAATAATTTTTTTATAGATACTTTTATTGACTAATAAGCCGAAAAGTAGGCTTTAAAATTAAATCTTGAGTTTTGGTTTTATTTAAGCCAAGAACTAGATAATA
>Ga0172376_10001983_pt1 | contig 25541 bp, 25 predicted proteins | sample Lak35m_FD_121114 | JGI IMG/M metagenome (GOLD analysis project Ga0172376, IMG submission 121114) | Freshwater microbial communities from Kabuno Bay, South-Kivu, Congo - kab_092012_35m | ecosystem: Environmental > Aquatic > Freshwater > Lake | place: Democratic Republic of the Congo: South-Kivu...
AGGCAATGCCAATGAAGGCTCCGATCAAGGCGGGCCGAAGTACAGGCCAGGACCACTTTTTCCAATAGGCTTTGACGCCAAAGACGTCCATGGCACAAAGAATTGGCAACATCACCCCGGCTGCTACGACGGGGGAAATCCACAGTGACATGATCGGCACCGCCAGACCACCCGCAGCGCCGCCAAAGCCCCCCTTAATAACCCCGGTAACCAGGACAGCGAAGGCTGCGCCGATATAAAAGCCCAAAGGATAGTCGTCAAATCCCACACGCTGACTATAACGTAGTCAAGGGGCGTTGGGTGTTCGTTAATGGGCCGTACCCCATCAACTAGCGGTTCGCACGCTTTGGAGAATCACGGTTAAAGCGCCGTAGGACTTCGCAGTACCTTAGTCAGCCTTGATCCCGATGTCGCGCACGAGCTTCGTCCAGCGTTCCACGTCGCGACGAACTAAGGCTAGTGTTTGATCAGCGCTAAGGTTGAGGGGTTTACCGCCGCGGCTACGGAAGGTTTCCTGGACCTCGGGGTGGGTAATGACTTTGGTCAACTCGCCGCGCAAGCGGTCTTTCACTGCGGCAGGTGTTTTGGTCGATACGAAGTAGCCGAACCAAGACTCGAGGTCAAGTTGGGCGATGCCGCTTTCCAAGATCGTTGGGACGTTGGGATGCATCGGATTGCGTTCAGCGCCCGACACCGCAAGCGCCTTGACCTTGCCACTGTCAACCTGCGGTCTGGCAGTCGAAGACAAATCGAAAAATAAATCGACGCGACCACCGAGCAGGTCAAGATAAGCTGCCTGGGCGCCTTTGTAGGACACATGAGTAATATCGGCAGCACTAAGGTGCCAAAGTGCAGCGGCAAGTACATGTTGTCCTGAGCCATTACCTGCAGACGCATAACTGAGCTTGCCAGGATTAGCCTTTGCAAAGCTCACTACTTCACGCAAAGAATTTAAGGGCAGATCGTTGCGTGCCATTAAGGTGTAGCTGTAGCTGACGGCAATACCAACTGGTTCGAAGTCGCGCAGACTGTCATAAGAAAGTTTGTTGTAAAGCCCCATATTGAGGGCAATATTCGACACCGAACCCATCAGAAGCGTGTAGCCATCCGGATCAGCTTTCGCAGCTGCATCGGTGCCAACGAGCGTGCCTGAACCTGGGCGGTTTTCGATAACCACAGATTGACCAATTTGTTTTGCAAGTCGTTCCCCAAGCGTTCGGGCGACAAAATCAAAACCACCACCTGGGGGTTGTGGCACGATCACCCTCAATGGACGACTTGGAAAGCTAGCCTGCGCTGGGGCAATCGCCGGCAGGCCAGCGAGCATCAGGCATGGCACTGCCCCAAGCATTTGCCGACGTTTTATGTGCTGATATTGCATGTGTTTTTCCTTGATTCGCCAACTTTTTTCCTTGATTCGCCAACTTTTTTCCTCGATGCGCGAACTTTCGATCGATTTAACCATGATCTACGGGCAACTCGATTGATCGCATTTCGCCTCCGGTTTGCGCCTAACGCTCCAACGGCCCCCCCGCTAACCAACGTTGTCCCCGTTTGTAGAGTTCCTCGACGACAGGTCCCTTGAGCATCGGCATATCCATCTTGACCTTATAACCGATACGCGTTTGGATGTATGCGAGGTGACGATAGCCCTCTGGAAAGCCAGCTAGCGATGCTTGATCGAGCTTGAGTACCGCGGTTGGATCGACGGGGTCGATGCGGTCCTTTTCATAAATGGGTTGGCGATGAAGCAGTTTCCATGCGCCCTGATCGCGCGTGACGAAATCATAAAAGCGACCGGTGCAAACGACGTCACAAAGCACCGGGCCAGTCTCGCCTTCGACCATCCCACGTTGGGAAATCGTCATCTTAGTCTGACAGATTGCACGATCCTCGATAAGTTCGATGGCTGAGCCACCAAGAAAATGGAGAATGCTCACACCTTTGGACCAGCCTTCCTGAGTCACTCGGATAAATTCTGCAAAAGGTCCCTGGAACCAGGTCGCCATCATCACACCCTCTGGATGCCAGACTGTGGCGAATCGGTCCCAATCGCCGGCGTCCCGCCACACTGCCCAACGCTCGACCATTTGTCGGATCAGAAGTTCGTCTTGCAAGATATTAGTCATGAATACTTCTCCATTCGTGAGGCCACTTCAAATTCAGGTGAATTGAAAAAACGGGCAATACCATGCCACTTACAACAGCGCAACGACTCGTAAGTGCCGGCGATTGCCAAATCGATGTGACAATTTGTTATAAAAAGTGAAGATTTAGTGATCTGGTTGTACTTGCCATGCGATACTAAGTTATCAGAACAATAAGCGACAGCCAGATACTTCGAGAAAAAATCGAAAAAGTACCGAATGTTGTTTCATGAAAATACTTAAATTGGAGGAGTTTTGATGACGAAATTAATCAATGCGAGGAGAAAGGTGCTCGCTGCTGCGGGCTCGGCCGGACTTTTATCGATTGTTCCGTCCGTAATTCATGCCCAAAGCAACTGGCCAAATAGACCGGTCACTGTCGTGTGTCCATGGGGGGCAGGTGGCGGTACCGATGCAACAGCGCGCATCATCGCATCGCTTTTAGAGAAGGATCTAGGTCAACCATTTAATGTTGTTAATCGAACCGGTGGCTCGGGTGTTGTCGGGCATACCGCGATTGCGACTGCGCCTGCTGACGGTTACACCCTTGGCATGATCACTGTTGAAATCGCCATGATGCACTGGCAAAAACTGACTGAACTCAATCCAACGAGTTACACCGCACTTGCCCTGATGAACGAAGATCCACCGGGAGTTACGGTCAACGCGAAATCACCTTTCGGGAGTGTTAGGGAACTTGCCGAAGCAATCAAGGCTTCACCCGCTGGGAAATTTAAGGCTTCCGGAACTGGTCAGGGTGGCATTTGGCATCTCGCCTTGATTGGTTGGCTACAAGCGATGGGACTCAAGCCCAATCATGTTGCCTGGGTGCCCTCGAATGGCGCCGGCCCCGCAATGCAGGATTTGGCAGCAAATGGCATTGATCTGGTCACCTGTTCGTTGCCCGAATCACGCGCGCTTGTGGAAGCTGGAAAAGCCAAATCACTGGCCATCATGGCTTCTGAGCGAAACCCGGTGTTTTCAAGCGTGCCAACGCTCAAGGAGAGCATGGGTGTCGATTACTCGGTTGGGGCATGGCGAGGTATTGCTGCGCCAAAAGGATTGCCCGCGGACATTGTGAGTAAGCTTGTGACCTCGCTAAAAAAAGCAAATGATTCAAAAGAATTCAGGGACTTTATGGCTAATCGAGGTTTCGGTGTGAAGTGGGCAGATCCGTCTGGTTTTGCAAGTTTCATGGCGAAATCTGATGCCGCCATGGGTGCTGCAATGAAATCGGCAGGGCTAGCCGGCTAAAGATCGACCGTGAAAGTATCGGACCGAGTCAGTGGCTTTTTGTTGGTGGCATTGGGCGCATTAACCTGTTATGCGGCGTCCTTGCTGCCCACGATTGCTGGGCAGCAAATTGGACCTCAGGTTTTTCCAACCGTGATTGGGGTAGCACTCATTGCCTGCGGTGTCATGATCATGATCGGTGTAGGCTCAGGCTTTGAGGATGAGGAGAAGCTTATTGTTTCCGAGGCTGGCGATCTCGCAAAACATCAAGAGGCGCAGAGCCTGGCTGATCGAATCGGCGTTCTTTTCGCTGGCGGCTGGAAGGTCGTCATGCCTCCCTTGGCACTGTTTTTCTATTTTCTTGTGTCAGAGAAGTTGGGTTTTTGGATCAGCGCCTTTTTGATTATTTTTACCCTATCGCAAACGATGGGTGCAAAGCTTCGCTGGGCGATCATCGTGAGTCTTATCGCTCCCGCTTTGATCCACTTGATTTTCTACAAATTGTTAAGAGTTCCTCTGCCTGCTGGCTTACTGCCGTTTCCATGGGTTTAAGCGATGTTTGAACAGCTGCTCGCTGGTTTGAACATGGTGCTACAAGTCGACGTTGTACTGACGATCGTGCTTGCTTCAATTTATGGTTTGGTGGTCGGCGCCCTGCCAGGCCTGTCGGCAACCATGGCAACTGCGCTTTTGGTGCCTGTCACTTTTTATATGTCTCCAATCGCTGCGATTTCGGCCATCATTGCAGCCTCTGCCATGGCAATATTCTCCGGTGATATTCCAGGCTGTTTGCTCCGTATCCCGGGCACGCCAGCGTCGGCTGCTTACACCGACGAAGCCTTTGCAATGACTCGCAAGGGGCAGCCGGAGTTAGCACTAGGAATTTGCTTATGGTTTTCTGCGCTTGGTGGTGTCATCGGTACCTTGTCGCTCGTGGCATTGGCGCCGACTCTTGCGGAGGTTGCTTTTGAGTTTTCGACCTTTGAATACTTCTGGCTTGCGTTATTGGGGTTGATGTGTTCAACAATGGTTGCGCGATCTTCGCCGGTGAAGGCCGTGGCTGCCATGTTTCTTGGTCTTTTGATCACCTGCGTAGGTATTGAAAATCCCGCAGGCACGCCTCGATTCACTTTCGGCTACGCTGACCTACTCGGTGGTATCGAAATTATACCGCTCTTGGTTGGCGTTTTCGCGGCCTCCGAGGTGATGCGTTCATACACAGCTCGAGATGTTCCGGTCATGCCACCAAGAAAGTTTGGCAGCATTTTGAAGGGTCAGTGGGCCTTAACAAGAGCTCACCCCAAGCAGCAACTGCGTGGAAACTTCGTTGGCATTGTCATTGGTGTTTTACCAGGGGCTGGTGCAGATATGGCTGCTTGGATGAGTTATGCAATGTCGAAGCGCTTCTCAAAATCACCCGAGAAATTCGGGACGGGGCATCCGGAGGGTTTGATCGAAGCCGGAGCAAGTAATAACGCTAGTCTTGCTTCTGGCTGGGTTCCTTCGCTCCTCTTTGGGATCCCTGGTGACACGATTACGGCAATCGCAATTGGCGTTCTCTACATGAAGGGGCTTAATCCGGGTCCAACCCTTTTCACCGAAAAAGCTTCCAGCATGTATGCGCTCTATATCGTCTTTCTGGTAGCAAACATCATCATGATTCCACTAGGAATTATGATGATTAGAATGGCTCGTTATGTTTTGTACCTGCCGCGAAGTTTGATCATGCCCGTCATTGTTTTGCTCTGTGCCGTTGGATCATTTGCAACTGGCAATAACCTCGCCCTAGTGTTTACAGTGGCTGTGTTCGGGATTGTCGGTTACTTTATGGATCGCAATGGCTATCCTGTTGCGGCACTCGTTCTTGGTGCCGTTATGGGGACCATGTTTGAGCAAAATTTTGTAACTTCATTGATTAAGTCTGATGGAAGTGTTCTGCCTTTTTTTAACCGGCCCGTTGCCTCCGTGCTCGCTTTGATGACATTTGCGGCGATGCTTTGGCCACTTGGAGTCTGGTTCAAGCGGCGGCTTCGCACCCCGTAAAGGCATCAAGCCAACACGGACAAGAGGGCGCCCCACCAGGAATAAGAAGATGACAACGAATCAAGCTGTTCAAGCGCTCGCGCGCAAAATCGATCTTTACATTTCTGCGATTGTTCTAATGGCTGTTGAACAATCGATTAAAGAGGGGCACCATCCTGCTTTTCGCGTTGGGCCTGGCGTTTTTCTTAAAAAGCATGTGGAAGACAAGTTTAAGTTTCAATTCTATGAAGCAAAAACGCTCCTCACACAATTCTGGGATATTCGAGGTCTCTTTTCCAACACGCTCCTGCTGGAAGCCCATCATCCTTTGCGCTTTCATTTTGTGAAGGCCGAGCATCCGATGGGTCGATTATTCGTGCTCAAAGACTTGCATGATTTGGGCGATTGTCACGCCTACTACCTGGATCGTTCAAAAAGAATGCGCCCCTTGTCGTTCAGCGACTCAGCAAATGCGCCGACTTTGGAGGAACTCGGCGTCATGCTTCATGCGCTTGAAACCCATGCGCTCGAGTTAGGCTGTAGTGTGATTGCTTAATCAAAAATTCTTGAATCATCAGTGCCATGATGAGCATCGGTCACATCATGACCGGGTAAGGTTTTTTTTTATGTATGGGCCAAGCATGACGAAATCAAAAGCAGCAGAGCCAACGATTTTTGGCGCAAGTATTTTCCACCCTGATGAGTGGCAGGCAAGGCTTGAATTGGCGGCCTGCTACCGCATTTTTGCGATGCTCGGTTGGACTGAGATGATTTTCAACCACATAAGCCTGAGGCTGCCCGATTCAGTCAGCGATGGAACGCTGCAATTTTTGATCAACCCTTTTGGGCTTCATTACAGTGAAGTTTGTGCAAGTAACCTGCTGCGCATTGATGCTTCAGGAAAAGTCATCGACGCTTCGCGTTACAAGCCAAATCCGGCGGGCATGGTTTTGCACCAAGCCATTCATCAAGGCATACAGCAAGCACATTGTGTGATGCATACCCATACCACTGCAGGCGTTGCGGTCGCCTCAGTAGCGCAAGGCATCGAACAACATAACTTTTATGGTGCTCAACTTTTTGAACGCATTGCTTATCATGATTTCGAGGGCATTACAATTCATCCAGAAGAGGGTGAGCGCTTGCTCAAAAACATCGGTGACCGACAGGCTGTGGTCTTACGAAACCACGGTTTGCTGTCTTGGGGCGTGAGCATACCTCAGGCGTTTGCGATTCTTTGGACCATGCAAAGGGCCTGTGAGATTCAATATGCAACGGCATCGCTCGGTCAGCCAATCCCAGTTTCGGATGAAGTTGCGCGGCAGTGCGCAGCAGAAGCCTTACAGATCGACCCGAGTTTTGGCGCAGGTCGAGATATGTTTGATGCACTTTGCAGGCAGGTGGATCGAATTGATGATAGTTACAAAATATAATTTTATAACATTTCCAAAAACAATATTTATCAAGGGCTGGATCGCATCAAAAAATCATCAAGGGCTCGATCGCATTAAAGAATCATCAAAGGCTGGATCGCATTAAACAATCAACGGGCATCGAGAGGACCAGCAAAGTATGCAAACTACATTAATCAACACCAAGATCGAGATTAGTATCAAAGCTTATAGAACTCAACAATGTTGTCCCAAGCCTGCTGGGGGCTATCCACATAGCGAATGAGCGCCAAGTCTTGTTCGCTCACAGTCCCGATATCAGCAAGCATCTGAAAGTCAATAAGGCGCCTCCAAAAGGCGCTACCGTATAAAAGAATCGGTACAGGCTCTGCTTTCCTGCATTGAACTAGGGTAAGCATTTCAAACATTTCATCAAGCGTTCCAAAACCACCGGGGAAAGCGACGAGGGCCTTGGCACGCATCATGAAATGCATTTTGCGCAGTGCGAAATAATGAAACTTAAAACAAAGTTCTGGCGTGATGTAGGGATTCGGCTGTTGTTCGTGGGGCAGCACAATGTTTAGACCAACATTAAGTGCACCCTCGTCGTGAGCGCCGCGGTTGGCAGCTTCCATGATCCCGGGGCCTCCACCAGTGCAAATGAAAAGACGCTTGTCGGGCGCCGTTTGTGCGGCCGTGTGACGCGCAACAATCTGGGCAAAGCGTCTTGCTTCGCTGTAATAGGTAGAAAGTTCGAGTCCCTTCCGAGCCGAGACGACTGCTTTTTGGTCATTGAGCGCTTCTGCATGCAAAAGCGCGGCTTGAGCCTGCTCAGGCGCTAGAATCCGCGCACTACCGAAAACGACAACGGTGTTGTCGATCCCCAACGAAGCTTGGGCAATATCGGGCTTTAGCATTTCAAGTTGGATTCGAATGCCGCGTGTTTCGCGCCGCAGCAAAAATTCCGGATCTGCGAAGGCAAGCCGGTTTGCCTCGGCTTGCAGCGGTTTACCGAGCTTTGCCTGCGTCTGCAAATCCGCCCAAGCATCGGCGATGCCTTGAGCTTGCAGTGGCGAGGGAGATTCCATAGGATCGTCTTGGTACACTTGGAAACAAAAGTGTAAGCCTATTTTCTTGATGCTTTTTCAGGCGCGATTCTTCCCATGGGCACAACATCAATCGTTCTATTTATTTACTTCGCCATTCTGGCCGTATTTATGTTGTATATCGGGATGTCGCAATTCCCTCAGGGGGTTCGGCAGTCTTGGGCGCCAGAGGATCTTGAGGCGATGCAGCGCGAGCTTGACTTCTGGCGTTATGTTGGGCAAATCGTTTTGATGCTTTTGAGTTTTCTGGTGATGCTTTGGTTGTTGATCGATTGAGTGATGTTCTGAACCCTTCGCAAACCTATCTCGAATCGGAACCTGGTTATCTTCGATGTCGCTTATCGCATTGTTTGAGCTCGCTTCCCTTGTGGGGGTTGCTCGTGGCGATGCTCGCGAGTCCGACCCTAAAAGCGCAAGTCGAAGAATCGGGTGTCGCTGGCGCTGATCGATCATCGGTGCGCGCCTCACGCATTGAGGTTACTGGAAAGCCTCAATCTGATGCCGACCTGCGTCGGCAGTCTTCGGCCGCGAAACAAATTTATGGGCGCGAAGAACTCGATCGCTTTGGCGACACTAATGTTCTTGATGTCTTAAAACGCCTGCCAGGGCTCAGTGTGCAGGGCGGTGAACCGCGCATGCGCGGTCTAGGTTCGGGCTATACATTAATTCTGCTTAACGGGGAGCCTGCTCCCCCAGGTTTTCAATATGACCAACTCGATCCGGCGCAAATCGACCGTATCGAGATAAGCAGGGCGCCGACGGCAGATCAAAGCGCGCAAGCCGTGGCAGGAAGTATCAATATCATCCTAAGGCAGGCCCCAAGAAGTCTGCAGCGCCAATGGCGTGCAAACCTCGGCTATCGTGCCCTGCGACCAACCGCAGGCTTGAGTTATAGCCATGGCGAACGTCTTGGCGATTGGTCTTACAACCTCCCCGTGTCCTTTTTTGAGTGGCAGGGTTTAAATCGCAGTCTGTTTGAGCGTGGCCTGATTGATGTGCCCTCCTTGGATAAGCTCGGCCTCGGCACCACGAGCCTTCAGCAAGGCAGCCAAAAGGTATGGGGGCATGGCCTGAACTTATCGCCGCAACTGCGTTGGCGATCTGGCAATGATCAGGAGTTCACGGCACAGGGCTTTTTGCAACGTGGACAGTGGAACCACGCCCAGTCCTATATTGATCGCTCGCTGAGCGCCGGCCAATTGGGGTCAAGTGACCCAGCTGGCGGGGGATCGCCACTTATTCGCTACCTGGAACCCGATCAGCGATTTGCAGGAGGCTGGACAAACGCCAATCTGCAAATGCGTTGGGAGCGTCGCCTTGGCGATGACCGGAAACTCGAATTGCGTGCGAGCACGAGACAGTCCGAGGGCGATTTCGATGGCAGCAATAGTTTTGGACGGCGTGCTTTTGGCAGCAACAAGGATCGGAATCTCACACAGGGTGGGCGACTCGCCTTAGGTTTGGGTGAATCCCACGCGGCAAGCATTGGCTGGGATTTTGAGTGGCGTGAGCGGAGCGAATTTAGGACCGTAACCATAAACGGCTTACCTCAGCTTTTTGATATCGAAGGATTCCCTTTCGAAGCAAGAATAAGCAGGCAAGCCCTGTTTGTGCAGGATGAGTGGGAAATTAATCCGCTTTGGACGACTTACGTCGGGCTCCGTCATGAGCGATTGAGCACCCGTGCCGAAGGTGTGGGTATGGGCGAGGGAACAATCAGTTCGGTTACGACACCGGTATGGCATCTACAACGAAAGCTGGACAGTAAGGGTAGGGATATGCTGCGTATGAGTATTTCGCGTAGCTATAAGGCACCCGAGCCCTGGCAAATAATCCCGCGGCCCACCATCAGTTACTTGGCGACCGATCTAGCGGCAAGAAACGATGAAACCTCTCCTGATCGGATTGGTAACCCCGCCCTGAGGCCGGAGCTCGCCACTGGGTTTGACCTTGCACTTGAGCGCTACCTGCCCTCGGGTGGAGTGCTCAGCGTGGGCGGGTTTTATCGTGAGGTCGATCAACTGGTGCGAAATCTCACCCGTTTGCGAACCGTAGCGTGGTCCACGCAGCCGCGCTTTGTTGCAATGCCTGAAAATATTTCGCAGGCGACCAGTTATGGTCTCGAAATCGAAGTCAAGGGTGGACTTGCCGAGTTGTTGCCTGGCCTTGCCACTGCTGGCCTACCCGTGCAGTTACGTGCAGCCTTGAATTACTACCGATCAGAGGTAAGGGGCGTGCCAGGGCCAGATAACCGGCTTGACGGGCAACAGCCCTGGTCAGCACTATTGGGCTTGGATCATCGCTTGACTGGCTTGCCTGTCAGTTATGGGTTTCAGTACACATTAAACCCGGCGTATCGAACGACCCAATCGGCGCTTCAATTTGCACAAAGCGGCCCTGTGAGGAGTTTTGATGCCTATGGGCTTTGGCGCATCGACCGGTCCTCGTCATTGCGGCTGTCAGTAACTAATCTGGGCGCGGCCGACCGCTTGTCCTTGAGTGGTTTCACTTCTGGCGCTTATTCGGCAACGACTGCCTATGGTCAGCGTCAAATCCAACTTGCCTACGATAGACGCCTTTAGCGTTTTTTTCTCTAGATCGCCTGATAACATCAAGACTGTCGAAAAAATAACGCAGGAGCCTATTGTGGAAACCGTACGCGAATTGATTGAGTCAAAGCCTGTCGGCCTTATCACGGTCAAGCCCGATGTCAGCATGAAAGAAGCCATGCTGCTCATGGACGACAAGCATATTCACTCGCTTCTTGTCTACCAGGACGACCGATTGGTCGGTATTATCTCCGCAAGCGATTACTCCAAGAAAGTTCTTGCCTCGGGTCTTGATGAAGAGGCAACAAAGGTTCAAGACGTGATGTCGCTTCATGTTTCAACCATCTCGCCCGATGCCACCATTATGGAGTCCATGCGGGTGATGGCAGCCCATGGATTTCACCATTTACCTGTCGAAGAAGGCGGAAAGATCGTTGGCATGGTGTCATGGTCCGACATCATGCATTTGATGCTTAACTGATCGGGCGTCCACGGAGCGTTCGATTATTTCATCAGCGCAGCCATGCGCTATAGCTTTTCATCAGCGCAGCCATGCGCTATAGCTTTTCATCGGCGCAGCCATGCGCTACAGCCTCACACGAAACTCGGTCAATTCTTGGCTCGACCAATGAATGCCGACACCTTCTTCAACCTTTAACCAGTGGTTCGCATCAGAGTCGAGCGGCTCTGATGCAATCACACGAAGGTTTTGCTCGGTCGATTCCCTAGCACGGGTGTTGGGGTTTCCATAGTACAAACTCGGTGATTGTTGATCGCTTGAGCAACGCAAAGCCCAAATCGATGAGCCATCGGTAACAGCCAGTGATACTCGCAAGGGCTCGGTGGCCCGATGTTCTTCCATGACGGAGCGAACGCGAGCGAGCATGCTGACAAGCGCACTGGCGGGGTCCTCGCGCAAGCCCAGACTAAGGGCCAACAAAAACATCGCCTCACTGTCCGTGGTGCCCTGCCTAGCGCTGTAAAACTCAGGGGCAATCATTTGCTCCACTGATTTGCGGCAATCAGACCAGTTACCGATCTTCCCGTTATGCATGAAAGCCCAATGCTTGTAGGTAAAAGGGTGGCAGTTGGTTCGGGTGACGGCTGTGCCGGTGCTCGCCCTAACGTGGGCAAAAAACAGTCTTGTCTGGATTTGGGCTGCGATTGAACGCAAGTTACTGTCATTCCATGCGGGCAGGATATCCTTGAACAATCCCGGTGCGGTGCGCTTGCCATACCAGGCAACGCCAAAGCCATCGCCATTGGTGGTGAATACGGATTCCCGCGCGGCAAGACTTTGCGAGGCAATCGAGTATTCCTGATGAAAAAGTAAGTCTTCCAGAAAGATTTCCGGGCCTGAATACGCGATCCAGCGACACATCGGTGAGTTCCTTACATGGGAATAAACGCTTTTGTAATCATCGCCGTAAAGACCTCTAAGAAGCAATTCAAATTGAGGGTCACAAAGCATGCGTACCACCACGCGAGAAGATTTCAGCCGCTGGCTCGACGAGAAGGTCCTTGGTCCTGCCTCCGAGGGACTCGATGCGGACGTAAGCCTGAGCAAAGAGCCCAAGGCTGCTTCACCGCTTAGTCGTGCGGCGAATCAGGTTCGAGAGCGTGCCAAAGCGCGGCGTATCGCTATCCCTGGGGGTTTGGCCTCGGTCATGGCTGGTGGTTACACCAAGGGCTTTAGGCAGGCGATGAGCTTTGCAGCGAGCTTTCAGCTGGTGAAAGTCGACGGTCTGGAGACCCTGGACAAAGGACCTTGCACGGTATTTTTTGATCAGGCCATCGAGGCCGAGTTTCAAGGGCGTAAGGCCTTGAAGGTTGCCGTAACAACCGAAAGCGATGGTGGGCGACTCGGACGTGTTGCTGCTTTTTCGGATCAGGCTATCCATTATTACGACAGCGAGTCGTTGAGCTTACTCGGTTGGGAACAGGGCGGTCGCGTGCTCAGTCTACAAGCCGATTCGGAGGAGCCTAAGCAGTGGCAGCTCGGACGCAGCTACGCGCTTGACGCCTCAACCGTATCCCACAAAGATGGGCGGCTCATTGAAAGCTTCGTGCGCCGTGCAGAAATCTCAGAGGCGAATCCAATCTCAAAATTGGGGTCTTGGGCCAAACGGTTGCAGCCAACCTTTCCCGTAACTTCAGAGACGCGTTCATTCAGCCTGGCGCTGCGTTCCTTCGCTGTTGACGATACAAGCGAGCAAAGTGCTGTGCTTGAGCTTTATGAATTTGAACTTGGTCCTCTGGGACTTAAAACCAAGTCTCACAATATTTGCTCGGTCCAGGAAAGTCTCGAGTTTGGCAACGTCTTGCAAATGACGATGATTCGTTGTCCCTAAGTCCTGAGGTCTTTCGCCAACTGTCCTGGCAGGATTTATGGAGCAAGTACCACTCCCCTTTGCCGGGATCCGAGTGCTTGACATCGCTTCTTTTATTGCCGCGCCGGTGGCAGCAACCGTTTTTGCCGACTATGGCGCAGATGTAATCAAGATTGAGCCTCCCGGCCAGGGTGATCCCAACCGTCAGACGTGGGAACTCGCAAGTTATCCAAAAGCCGGGATTAACTTCCCCTGGGAAATGGATTCGCGTGGCAAGCGTTCAATTGCCTTGGATTTGCGGTCTCATGCAGGGCGTAAGGTTTTATATCGCCTTGTGAGTCAAAGCGACATCGTGATTACCAATTACCCCCAACCGGTTCGCGAGCGCTTGGGAATTCGCTACGAAGATCTTAAGGCTCAGCATCCAAAACTTATCTACGCTGCATTCAGTGGTTATGGTGAGGAGGGGCCCGACAAAGATCTTGTGGGGTTTGACGTTACTGCGTTTTTTGCCCGTTCAGGTCTGCTCGACACGAATCGTTACGAAGGTCAGCCGCCGGGGGTGGTCATGCCTGCGCAGGGCGATCGAAGCGCTGGCATCAGCCTATTTGCGGGGATCATGGTTGCCCTATGGACACGCGAGAAGACGGGCGAGGGCAGCTTTGTGAGCAGTTCCTTGCTTGCGAACGGCTTGTGGGCAAATGGTGTCGGCGCTCAGGCAGCCCTGCTTGGCGGGTTTTTGCCGCCAAGGCCGCCACGTGATCGGCCGCGCAACGCCTTGACCAACGCTTATCAGACCGCAGACCAACGCTGGGTTCAGTTATCGATCGTTCGTGAAGAACGCGACTGGCCAATTTTTTGCAGGCTTATCGAACGGGTTGATTGGTTGACCGATCCGCGTTTTGATTCAACCGCAAAGCGCAGGGCTGCGTCAGCCGAGCTTGTTCGCTTGCTCGATCCTGTAATCGCATCAAAACCCTGGACTTGGTGGCGTGAGCATTGTGACGCAGCTGGAATTCCAATCGGCTTAATTGGTCGCTTGCAGGATTTGCCTGACGATTTGCAAGCCAGAGCAAGCGGGGCAGTTGTGGCGAGCCTGTCAGCGGGCATGCCCGAGACGCTTGCCGTACCCTTTCAGCTGGATCGCGTGCCCCTCGGGCCGCGGAAAGCTGCGCCGGGCTTGGGTGAGCATGCCGCTGAAATTCTTGCCCAAGCTGGTTTTGGCCCCGATGAAATCAGCCAGTACACCCAAGAAGGTGCCTTCGGCCAGCAGCAGCTGCCATGAACCTCAACTATCGCCACCTTTACTACTTTTGGGTGGTGGCGCGCGAAGGCGGATTTTCAAAGGCTGCAAATCGTCTTGATATGGCTGTGCAGACCGTAAGTGCGCAGGTTCGTGAGCTCGAAGCCAGCCTTGGCCAGCAGTTGCTCAAACCCTCAGGACGTGGCGTGGTCCTCAGTGAGGCTGGGCAAACCGCATTTCGACGTGCTGAAGAGATTTTTCAGCTCGGTTCAACACTGATCGAGGAATTAGCACTCGTTGGCGCTCAGGCCGTGCTTCGGTTTTCATTGGGTCTGCCTGACGGTGTTTCAAAGCTCGCGGTTCACCGACTGCTTGAGCCGGTATTACGGCTTCCGAACTTGCGCCTACTTTGCCATGAAGGCGAGTTTGACCCTTTGATTGGTGAACTGGCAATGCATCAACTCGACGCCGTCATCGCGAATCAGCCAGCACCTGCCAATCCCAACCTGCGACTCTTCAGTCATAAGATCGCCTCAAGCCATATTCACTGGTATGGGCCTGAGGCCTTGCTTGGTAATCTTAGGGTGGCGCAAAGGACATTTCCGGATTGTTTGAAGCATCTGCCCATCTTGCTTCCAACGACCCACACGCCCTTACGCCATGCGCTTGATCGGTGGTTTGAAGCCGAGCACCTCCATGTGCACATCAGCGGTGAGTTTGAAGACAGCGCCTTGATGAGCCTGTTTGCGATGCAAGGCATGGGGGTGTTCCCGGTCAGCGCGCTCGGCGCCGAAGACTTAAAGTCAATGCCCGGGTTATTGTGTGTTGGGACCACTCAGCTTGGCGAAGATCTTTACCTGATTAACACCCGGCGCGCTCGCCAACATCCTGCAGTGCTTTTAATCCTTCATCCTGAGGAATCGGCAGCAATTCGTCATGGGTAGCCGCATGATCAGCTTAAGCCCGAGTCATAAGACTGGTCGAATAAGCCTCGAGGTCATAAATTCGACAAAACCTGAATGAAAGTCATATAAAACATGGTTTTTTCGATGTAAGGTTTTGTTTATCTTTATGCCGTTGTCAAGGGTTTCTTGTTAACACGACAAGTTCTTTGAAAAGGATAAAGTTATGCAAATCGTGATTGAATCATCGGTGGTTGACCAGTATGCGCTGTCTCGTGCTTCGATACAGGCTCGCGTTCGCTACTTGTTGCGTCGCCACGAAAAGGCGATCAATTTGGTTCGTATCCGTCTTGCGCCGGTTTCGGCACCGCTTGGCGGCGCGAACCGTCAGTGTCAGTTATTGCTGCGGGTCGAAGGTATTGCACCAATTCTGATTACTGCGCGAGCACGAAACACCACCCAAGCGCTTGAACACGCCTTGCAACATGCTTCGATGAAGGCAATACAAGCCCGTAAAAGGCAGTGGATTCGGCGGCTCAACCCGCTCAGGGCCTTGGACGGCATGCGTCGACGCAGGCTTCGGTACGCGACGGCATAAATTCGACTTTCGGCCTTTATCCTGCGATCAAAGGATTATTTGATCCGATGCATGGGCTTGGAGATAAAATCTTGGCGTTCTTGATCAATTGTCATTCAAACGCCAACAATCTCCTCGCCCATGAAAAAATGTTCGACAGCCCGCGGCGGTAGACTTACTCGCCGACAAAGCGCTGGCTTGCTTTGTCGTTTGATCGTCTCCTCGCTTTTGACGAGCGGGCTGGCTGCCTGTTCGAAGTCAGGCGAGCCAAGCGACCCAGCCCCGGCCGACAAAGCTAGCGTCGAAACATCGGGTAGCGCCAGCAAGCAACAAGCTGCGCAGTCCGAGGAAAAGCCCAGACCAGTGCGGACTATTGTCCTTGGGCAAGGCGCGGCAAAAGAGGCCGCGGCGATTTATCCCGGCGAGTTGCGCGCAAGACATGAAAGCCGACTTGGCTTTCGCGTGGCAGGCAAGCTTATTGCAAGGCAAGTGCAGGCGGGTGATCGCGTCGTCGCCGGTCAAATACTGGCCCGTCTTGATCCAAGCGAGACCGCACCGCAGACCGCCGCTGCCAAGGCGCAATTGCTTGGTGCAGAGACCGATCTCAAGCTTGCCCTGGCTGATTTGCAACGCATGATCGACTTGCGCGTTAAGGGTTTTGTAAGTGAAGCCCAGGTGGATCGGCAACGGTCCGCAGTCGACGCTGCCAAGGCAAGAATTGACGCTGCCCAGGCGCAACTTGCGTTAGCCGGCAACAGCGTCGAGTTTCAAGTTATACGAGCCGATGCTTCAGGCGTTGTGGTTGGACTTGATGCCGAATTAGGTCAGGTGATTGCTGCTGGACAATCGGTTGTACGCGTGGCGCGTGATGGCGAACGTGAAGCCCTGGTGTACCTGCCCGAGTCAAAGATGCCCGGGCTTGCGCTTGGGCAGGCATGGACGGTTTGGTTAGCGAGCGACAACAAGCAGACAGGGCGATTCCAGGCCTCGATTCGGGAGATTTCGCCGATCGCAGAGCCGGGTACGAGAACTTTTGCAGTTCGCCTTGCGCTGCGCGACGCCATGGCAGCCATGCCACTTGGCATCAGTTTGCAAGCGCAGGCAATTGGGCCATCGAAACAAAACACCGCAAATGAGCTCATCATGCCCACGACTGCGCTTTACTCGCGCGATGGGAAAACCTATGTTTGGAAAGTCGATGAGCCCTCGTCTACCGTCAAGCTCGTTGCAGTGAACGTTATTGGCTTCAGTGATCAGGGTGTTCGGTTGCTGGCTGCAAATGCTCAGGACTCAGTCACAGCCGTTTCGATCGGAGATCGCATCGTCACCGCAGGTGTGAACTTCCTGCGCGAAGGGCAGAAAATTCGCTGGACTGAGGTCTAAACCATGACGCCTCAAGCGCGCGCTTCGAGCGCTGGCTCGGTGTGGAATCTTTCGGCACTCGCAATACGCTGGCCACAGGTTAGCTTGTTTTTTATTGCGGTCGTGGCAATCGCTGGTGCCATGTCGTATTTCAAATTGGGTCAGCGCGAAGACCCTGACTTTACCTTTCGCGCAATGGTGATTCGGAGCATCTGGCCCGGTGCAAGCGCCGAGCAAACCGACCAGCAGGTGACCGATCGGATCGAAAAAAGGCTGCAAGAGATTCCCTATTTCAAATTTACACGAAGCTACTCGCGGGCGGGCGAATCGCTCATCATCCTCGAGTTGCTCGATACGGCGCCGGCAGCTGAAGTACCCCAGATCTGGTATCAGGTACGGAAAAAACTTGGCGATTTAAAAGGCCAGCTGCCTGCTGACTTGATGGGTCCGTATTTCAATGACGAATTTGGTGACGTCTTTGGCTCGATTTGGGCCTTTACCGGTGATGGATTCAGCCCCGCTGAACTCAAGCGCCATGTCGAACAGGTGAGACAAAATCTTCTACGGATTCCTGATGTATCAAAAATTGAACTTATCGGTATCCAGGATGAAAAGATTTATATCGAGGTTTCGAGCTCCAAGCTGGCAGCACTCGGTCTTGATCCTGCGCAGGTAATCGCCCAGTTACAAGCCCAGAACCTGATCTCCCCTTCCGGGGTTATTCACGGTGCAGCGCAATCAATCCCCTTGCGCATCAGTGGTGGATTTGAATCGGTTGAGTCTATTGCCAAGCTTTCTATCTTTGTGAACGGTAGAAGCATTTCGCTTTCAGATATTGCCCGGGTTCATCGTGGCTACCAGGATCCGCCGGTTTACACCATGCGCTACGGCGGTAAAGAAGCGATCGGACTTGCCGTATCGATGGTTCGGCGAGGTGACGTGCTCAAGCTTGGCAGCAATTTAGATGCTGCAATGGCCGGCATGCAGAACGATTGGCCAATTGGGATTCAAGCCGCCAAGGTCTCTGATCAACCGCGTCTGGTCAAAAAGGCTGTCGGCTTATTCATGCAATCCCTGCTTGAGGCTGTTGCGATCGTACTCGCCGTTAGTTTTTTAAGTTTGGGCTTGCGCGCCGGGGGTGTGGTTGCCCTCACAATTCCGCTTGTGCTGGCTGCTACCTTTTTAGGCATGGCCTGGTTTGGCATTGACCTGCATCGGGTATCGACAGGCGCATTAATTATTGCCCTGGGCCTTTTGGTCGACGATGCCATGATCGTGGTGGAAATGATGGCCAGGAAAATCGAAGAGGGTTTTGATCGCTTTGCCGCTGCCACCTATGCTTATCAGCATACCGCCTTCCCAATGCTTACAGGAACGCTGATTACGGCAGCCGGATTCTTGCCGATAGCAACGGCAAAATCCTCGACCGGTGAATACACGTTTGCGATTTTCGCGGTCGTCACGCTTGCACTTTTGGTCTCTTGGGTCGTCGCGGTGCTGGCAACGCCCTTTTTGGGTTATTACTTGCTGAAATCAAAGCGTCAATCCTCCGCTGAGTCGAGATCGCCTAGCCAGCCTGAGGGATCTTCGGCGGCCAAACATGACGCTGAGGTTTTCGATAGTCCCTTTTATCAGCGATTACGTCGCTTGATTCACGGATGCATGCGTCATGCGAATCTGACCATCGCCCTTACTGTGCTGAGTTTTATACTCGGTATTGTCGGTATGGCTGCAACCGAGAAGCAATTCTTCCCTTCTTCTGATCGCGCTGAGTTATTGGTTGAGATGTGGCTTCCAGAAGGTTCGAGTCTGAAGGCCACTGAAGTTGAGGCCCAACGTCTGGAAAAACAATTGCTCGCCGACAAATCGGTTTCAACCTTTGTTAGCTATATCGGCAATGGATCGCCGCGTTATTATTTATCGCTTGATCAACAACTTTTTCGGCCCAACTTTGCTCAGTTCGTGATTTTGACCCATGATGTGGCAAGTCGCGATCAGGTTTTGCTACGCTTGAGAAAGCATTTGGCCGAGGACTTTCCTGCGGTTCGCGCCAGGGTTTTTCGAACGCCGCTTGGCCCTCCCGTGGCCTACCCGATCCAGTTTCGGGTGATGGGGCCTGATCCCGCGCGTTTGAAAACCATTGCGGCCCAGGTCGCCGAGCAAGTTCGCGCCAACCCCAACACCGTAGAAACCCATCTTGACTGGGGAGATCAAAGCCCGGTGTTGCGTGTTGAAGTCGATCAGGATAAGGCTCGCGCCGCTGGTGTTTCAACGGCGCAGATTCGTCGGGCTGTGTCGAGCGCGCTCAATGGCGCAGCGGTTGGTCAATATCGAGAAAACGATCAGTTGATTGATATTGTTTTAAGGTCGACACCCGATGAGCGTGAGCAACTTGATCGGATTACATCGATACAAGTTTCCAATTCTTTTGGAAAGTCAGTCCCGCTCGAGCAGCTTGCACGTATTGAGTTGGCGATGGAAGAGCCTATCTACTGGCGAAGAAGTCGGATGCCCACGCTAACCGTTCGTGCCGATATGGTCGATGGTATTCAAGCGCCTGATCTAGCCATGGCGATCGATGCAAAGCTTGGATCAATCAGATCGAAGCTTCCAAGTGATTATCGGGTTGAGATTGGCGGTCCATTCGAAGATAACCTAGCCGCCCAAGCCTCGATCAACGCAGGCATGCCGATGATGCTTGCAATTGTCTGCGCTCTGCTCATGCTCCAGTTGAGAACAATGGGCTTAAGCTTGCTTGTCTTATTTACCGCACCGCTTGGCATTGTTGGTGTTGCTGCAGCATTGTTGATTTTTTCAAAGCCATTCGGTTTTGTTGCCATGCTGGGCACCATTGCCCTAGGGGGCATGATCATGCGCAACACCGTGATTTTGGTCGAGCAAATCCGCATTGACAGAGAACAGGGCGCGCATCCCTGGCAGGCAGTGTGTGAGTCGGCAGTAAGGCGATTTCGACCGATTGCGCTCACGGCGGCAGCAGCAATTCTCGCCATGATTCCCTTGTCGCGCGATGTGCTTTGGGGGCCAATGGCGCTCGCAATCATGGGCGGCCTGTTAGTGGCCACCGTGCTGACCTTACTGGTCGTCCCAGCCTTATACGTGCGCTTTTACCGTGTCAAGGCACCGACTTGAGTCGCTTCATACTCAGCCAACGAAACTAAGATTTTTGTGTTTTGAACAAGCCAGGGTCGAGCAGTCGCCGATAGTCATTGACGACGCCGCGATAACATTCACAGGAGCGCTGTTCAAGCCCTTTGCGATCGATGATTTCGAGTCGTCCTCGGCTATATTGGATGACCCCTGCCTCTTGTAAGGCTGCGGCGACCGTGCTGATGCCTTCGCGCCTGACGCTCAAGCGCTCGGCCATGATTTGATGGGTAAGTTGTAAAACTGGCTGATCAACACGATCTAGAATTTGTAACAACCATCGGCATAAGCGTTGCTCAAGCTGGTGGTGATGGGCACAACCCGTCATCCGGCTCGCTTGCGCAAGAATCGCCTGCGTGTAGCGCCAAAACAAGGTCTGATTGTGCAGATCGAATCGCAACAATTCCGTCCGCATCGTTGTAGCGTCTAGGGTATAGCCGCCCCCAGCGACTTTTACAATTGCAGCGTTGATCGATTGACTTGCGCCGAGGGCAAGAGGGAATCCAACAAATCCCTCCCGGCCAACGGTGGCTGTTTCAACGGTCTCGCCGTCTTCGAGCGTCATCACCATTGAGAAAACACCGGCAACCGGAAAAAGCGCATGAGTGATTTGGTCACCCTGGGCGTAAAAAGGCCAACCGACTCGGAAATCAATCCAGCGAAGCTTAGACTGCCAGCGCTCAAAGCAATCTTCGGTGACACGACGCAACAGCAGATTCGTCTTGGGAGACGGACGATCCCGATAGGGCATACAAACACACTAAGGAAGTTCGGCAAATTGCCGCCTGAAAACCAAGTAGGGCGACCTCAATGCGGGTCGCCCTATGCGACAGTATCGAAGGCTTAAACGGCCTTAACGGCTTGCATCATTGCTTTTGATGCAGCAGAGAAGTAAGCCAAAGCGCGCTTGGTTGGCGCAATCATCCGCTTTCTGGTGTCTGTCGCTGATTCTTCAAAACTCACAAGATCTGCATCCTTGAGTTGGTGTAAGCGCTTATGAATTGTTGCAGGTGAAGCAACATCACGCATTTGCATCAATTGCCGAACCGACATGGACTCTCCGTCATGCCAGTGACGGCCAATCAGCACGAGCAATGCCAAATGATCTGGCGATAATTCGTCAAGACCTTGTGATGTTGTCGCCTTTTGAAGCAACGATTGGTAGTGGAAATAAAGGTCAACCTGGTTTTGATTCGACTTTGTGGCCATGGGACGGGCCTCCTCTTTGGGAAGGGTCAAGGGCAAGCAATAAAAGCATCGTACAAGGGACAAACAGTGGTCTGCAAACAAATAGCGGTCTGCAAACAAACAGCGGTCAGCAAACTACGGGCACTCAACATACAAACAAGCGTTGAGCAAGTATGAAAACACCCAAATGAACCGTACAGGAATCTTAACGGATTTACTTCAAAGACTATAACGCCCGACAAGATTATGTGCGACAACGCACAGTAAGTCTAGTCGCATTCAGACAGTCTCGTTAAATTTGTTGCGATTTCGCCCTTTTGCGATACCTAAATCAACGATTGGATCGCACGATTTCGCGCTTATTCGTGTGGACGGGTAGGCTAACCACCAATCAGAGGAGGTGGCTGCTTGGGCCAGGAGGGCTTGGTCCAGTCCATTTTCCCTTTGATTTTCGACTGGGTGGCTAGTAGCTGCGCACCGCGTTCCGTTGGGTGAATTTGGTTTCGCTGCTTTTCTTCGATCACCATCAGATGATCCTTGTAGAGGCGCGCGAGCTCGCGCATGGCGTCTGCCGGCTTGGCTTTTGCTGGAAGTAGCCAAAACACTTGCTCGGCGTCGATTCCAGCGCGTAGCTTTCTCAACTCGGCTAAAGCCTCGTTATCGAGGGTCTGGCTCGGCAAATCGTAGGTGCCCAAGCTAATAACGACGGTTTTGGCGGCAAACTTCACGCCGTTTTCGCGTATCCAGCGATCGGTAGCTGTGTTCGCCTGGGTTTTTAAGATGCATTCGGGGCGAAACTGCTTAATTCCCTCGCCGATTTCATCACCAAGAATGAGACAGTCCATCATCGTGCCTTTGATTTCAAGAATAGCGAGTATTAAAAAATTTCTTCAAAGCGGTTCAATCATCGTCAGACCCGGGTCCTTAATCGACTTTTCCAATTCGGCGCACAACCTCAGCAAGCAATTTGGCATCGTTGGCCCAAAACTGTGCGAACTCCGGTGCATCCAGGTATTGAATCGGGCTTCCCGCCGTCGTTATTGTAGTTTGAACCTTGGGATCGCTGACGGCTTGCTTGGCAGCCTGCCTTAATTGATCGATGACGGCTGCAGGTGTACCGCTGGGAACAAAAATCCCAGACCATTGTGAAAATTGGATCGGTATGCCGAGTTGTTCGAGGCTGGGAACCTCCGGCATGCTTTGAAGCGGCTCCTTACCCCAGTGCGCCAGCACACGAATTTTGCCTGTCTTCACATGAGACAAAATCGAAGCGGGCCCGGTGGCAACCAGATCGATTTCCCCACCTAAGACACCAAGGACAGCAGGCCCAGCACCTTTATAGGGAACATGGGTGATCTTGAGTTCACGGGAGAGCTTGAGCATTTCCATTGGCACATGCATGGTGCCGTAGTTTCCCGAAGATCCGTAGTTGAGTTTGCCTTGATGGGACTTAACATAGCGCTCGAATTCGCCATAGGTTTTGTAAGGCGAATCGGCACGAACTGCCAAGACCGTTGGGTCTGCGGTGATCCGCGCAATCGGTGCGAGTTGCTGCAAGCTAAATGACGCGGGTCGGCCGAGTACCTCGTCAGCAACTGGAATTGTTGAAATGGAAACAAGTCCCATTAGCAGCGTGTAGCCATCAGGTTTTGACCGTGCAACATGCGCCATGCCTAGTGCACCGCCTGCACCGGCCTTGTTCTCGATGATCACTGACTGTCCAAGGATTCGACCCATTGCTTCTGCCATTGGTCGACCTACGGTATCGGCAACACCGCCCGGCGGAAAGGGGACCACCATCGTGATCGGTCTTATCGGGAATCGCTCAGTTTGCGCATTCGCTAGCGGAATGAGTGAGCCCGAGTTAAGCGCAGCGATGCCGCTCGCCATTCTAATGACGGCACCAGAGCCAACTCCTGCAAATGACGATTTCGTGATGGTTTGAAGAAACATTCGACGTTTCGGGAATTTCATGGAGAACCTCGTGGGTGGTCGAACCTTGCCGATGCTATCAAGCTTTAAGCGAGACCTTGCGGCGCTATGTTTCATGAATGGGCGGCAAAGCTGCCCGGTTGTGGGTTACTTCTCTTTGGGCTTCTCCGACTTCTTGTCGGAGGTGACTGCGCTGACCGCGGCACCGGCGGTTTGAACGCCCGCTTTTGCAACGGTAGCGACCGTGGTGACGGCTAGGTCAGCCACGGCAACCACGGCGCAGCCGCCAAGAAGACTTGTCGAAACGATAATTACGCTGAGCTTCATTAAAGTAACCCTTTACCTTCGCTACATTTTCGACGATTCGGCCGCTTATTCCAAGCTTTGTTTTTTGCTGCCTGGTCCAAAAGGGGATGGCACGCTACTCCTCACTTCCCCCGAGGCTTGTCAATACGCCGCGCCAGAAGGCATCCCGTAGTTGGTACGGGACGAAATCTTGCCTCCCACTTGGCCAGTCGTTAGCTGAGGTTTGCACCAGCACGATGCCACTTTTCGGCTGAACGAAGATGGCCTGGCCGTGAATGCCTTGAAGTACAAAAGTGCGCTCCTTCATGGGTAAGAGCCAGACCTGATAGCCATAACCGAGATAAGGGGTGGCTCGTCTTGGTTGAAATGCCGCGGGTTGGCGTTTCAAGTCGGTTGCATCGAGCAAAAACTCCTTTGGGACGATTTGCCTGTCTCCGATTCGTCCATCTTGCGCAAGCAACAGCCCTAGGCGTGCGTAGTCCCGCACGGTGGCGTTAAAGCTGCCTCCCGTGCCTTCGGCACCGTCTGTCGAACTCACAAGCCAATGTGCCCTATGCTCGGCACCCATGGGCTTCCAAAGCCATTCCTCGGTGAGCGCTGCGACGCTCTTGCCAGTAGCCCTTCGTAGAACCCGCCCAAGGATCTCGGTCTCAATCGTAGCGTAATGAAATCTTGAACCTGCATCAGCTTCCCGCTTGGTCTTGCTTTGCAGATAAGCTTCGATGCGTTGTGGTTGATTGCGGTTTTCAGGTGCATAAAGCACTCGGCCCCAAAGCCAGATGTCGTCATCTGGGGTCCATGTGTAGAGTTCCCGAAAAGGTACGCCCGAGGACATCCGAAGCAGATGCCTGATGCTTGTTTGACCATAAGCAGACCCTGCGATCTCGGGCCAGTAGACTGCCGCCAGATCATCGAGTGAAGTGATGTGGCCTTTTTCGTGCGCAATACCAATTAAGAGCGCCGTAACCGTCTTAGCCATGGAAAACGAGCGCATGGGCATATCTGGTTTTCTGTCATATTGATAACGCTCAGCCACAACTTGCCCGTCTTTGAGAATCAGCAAGCCTGTGGTTTTTGTCTTGTCCAGAAAGTCATCAATCGACTGGCTGAAAAGGCCCCAACGCCAACTAACAGGGGGTGGCGAGGGGTGATTGTTCAATACTGACGGCAACTCAGCCGTATTCACTGGGACAGATCGCTGCACGCGATGATTGCCAGACCATGTACCGACACGGCAAGACATGCGCGTGATGGCTTCGATACAGGATGGATAACCATCCTTGTTCCCCATCCGTTCCGCATCGGGTCCATCGGCACGCATTTGCAGTATCGCCGTCGACGGATCTGCCGCTGCGCTTAGACACGCGAATCCCAACAAACTTGCCGCGAAGGCAAACGCTAGGTAATGGTTTTTGAACTGTTTGGCCATGGTCTTCGTCGATAAACTGGGTTGAACAAAGGCCGCAAATCAGGGTCGCTGCGTTCCAATTTTTTTATCCTTGGCCTGATCAAGCATGCGCATTGCATTGGACTCTTCCGGCATGATCATTGCCATCGCCTGAGATCCGCAAAGCGATTGGAGAGTTCTCATGACCGTCATACGATTAAGTTGATCATCGCCGGTGAGCCGCACGCCAATAACTTGGGCGTGGTTGATGGCGGGATTTAACTGGAATTGAAAAATCAACTCCCGGTCAAATTTTTTCAAAACAACGCCAACAACTTCTTTACCGCCAGCATCGGTCAAGTCAGTGATTCGCAGTTCGCCTTTAGTTTTTGCGCATGTCTCCAGAGCCTTACCTGCATTGCTCTCCTCAAAGTGCTCAATGGGCGACTTAGAGCATGCGGCGGTCATCACGGCAGCGACCAGTAGTACCAAACACTTAATGGATTGCATGCGATGCTCCATCGGCAATTCAGCTAAGTACCAATAACAAAAAAGGTAGCCAAAAGAACTTACCACTGGGAGATTTAATCGGAATTTATGCCGTCATTTTAGGCTACCGAAATTTTGAGATGAACCCTCATCGAACCGAAGACGCGCAACAGACAAGCGCCAGCAATTTTTGTAACATACGGGGATTGCTA
>Ga0172376_10001992_pt1 | contig 25461 bp, 27 predicted proteins | sample Lak35m_FD_121114 | JGI IMG/M metagenome (GOLD analysis project Ga0172376, IMG submission 121114) | Freshwater microbial communities from Kabuno Bay, South-Kivu, Congo - kab_092012_35m | ecosystem: Environmental > Aquatic > Freshwater > Lake | place: Democratic Republic of the Congo: South-Kivu...
ATGAAGGATGATAATTGGAATATGAACCCTGCTAAAATGGGTTCCGCAGCATGGAATATTGACCCTTGTGCGCCGGGATCCTCTGCCTATTATTCTCGACAAAATACTTCTCGATATAATTAATATCTTCATTTTTGCTGTGGCTCCCCAGGTACTAAATTAGAAATTTCTGTTATTCCCTTTCCAGCAACCCTTCTCATTACTCCTTTATTTTGCTCTGCAGAAATGTCATCTTTTAGAAGAGATCCTTGACCTCGTGCATCATTAGCCCCTTCAACGATAACCTTACGGCCCTGAGTAATTTTTTCCTCTGCATTCTGTCGTGTTGAAATCCCTGAATTACTAGCAAGATCCCCCGCCTGATTTCTCACGTGCTGCAGACTATCTTTCGTCACCGCATAAACCTGATGTCCTTGTTCTGTATCATATTGGTTTCGTACTTGTGCTGAGGAAGACGCAGAAACACCTCCTGGGTTTAACCCTCTTTCCGCCATATAACGTCCAGCGTACGCCATCGCCATTTTAGGATCATGCGCCATAATATACGCAGCACCTCGTGTTCCAAGATGGCCCTTGGTATTATCTGCTGGTTGCGCTGCTAACCATTCTCCAAACTGCTGACTTGCGTTGTAATTAATGGTGGCACTATTAGCTCGGGTGAAACTTGCTTGTTGATTGTAATCTTCTGCCGCTCTAAAGCTCTTCGCCGCTTCACTACGTTGATTCAGCCCTTGCTCATAGGCACCCGATGTCTCTTCGGCCAAGCGTCTTGCTTTCTCATCAGTAAGAGAATGAGATAACTGCTGAGATGCATGTGCTGCTTCACGCATAGCCTCTTGATAATTGTTATCTTCCACAAATCTTTGAGCTTTAACATATAATTCATTTTCTGAAGCACTTATACTCCCTCCCCCACCTACAGCTCCTCCTAAAGATCCACCAACATTTGCAAGAATTTGAGCTGCTTTAACAGTATCTATCTGATTCTGCTTTCCAAATTCTTTAGCAAGGTTAGCTCCATGATGAATAGCTCGACTTTGTTCTGTGCTGATCCCAAGGCTGGCACTATCACCAGCACTTTCCATTTTGGATAAAGTATCACTTAGGCTCACGGCGAAACGAGCGCTACTGCTTAAGTGCTGCGACGAGCTTTCACTTAAATTCATGGCATTTTGATAGCTTCTACTTGCCATTTCCGAGAGTTGATTACTTTGCGATTCCGCTACGTTAAGACTAATTGGCAGGTTTGAAGTGCCAACATTAGAGATCTGCGAGCCATCCGCCATGGTCGTCATTTCCACACGCCCATCCTGCATTGAGAAAGAATGCGCTTTGTACGCCGCCGCATTGAAACGCTGGAGCATCGAGCTATTCGAAATCTGCACATTCCCTTCCGAAACATTCCCAAAAGTCAAATTGCCGGAGGTGATTTCCGAAGCTGCCATGCTGGCTGCACCCTGCCCCACATTGCCTAAGTGCGACCCCATGTGCACAAAGCTCCCCACCCCTTTCACAATCGCTATACAAAGAAACGGAATACTCATCGCCAAATACCCAGCCATTGAGGCAATATCCGTATTAAGGTTCGCAATACCTACGGAGCTGGCAATGGTTACGCCTGCCTCGTTTGAGAGAGATAATAGGCTTAGAGTTTTTGATCTGGCCGCCATGGTCATGACGTAGTTAAGAATGGCATACAATGGTGCCCACATTTGCAACCAAAGAAGAATCTGTGCCCAACGCAAAAGAAACTGATACCCAAACGGCAGAATTGCCATCGGAATAATAAATAAGAAACAGGCATACGCGATAGCCTCTAAGACGGCTTTCATCGTCGGCAGCGTTTCACCGGCCATGGCCCCTAAGGTCTCATAGGTCGCTCGTTGTTGTAAGTACGCTCGGCGTGCAGCAAAATTTTGCGCATTACCCACCGCCGCTCCATTGGCTTCAATACCATCGACTATGCTGTAAATCATCATCTGCTGTTGGATAATCTCTTGGGCCGACTTTGCCATATTGCCCAATGCTCCGTAACTTAACGGAAGGTATTTAAGCAGCTCTGCTTTGCTATTAATCAAGGCATGATTACCAAAGATCTTCTTCCCAAAGATGGTGGCGCTACGATCTAACTCTTGTCCCCATAAACGGTTAAAACGCGCTACGCCCTCTCGGCAGGTAATGATCTCTGGCCTTGGTGCCATTTCTCCCGCTTGGCGTGGTTCGCGCCATAAAAACGATCGCACGGGTGATGCATTGGTAGAAACCAGCTCCCAAATATCATCACTGTGCCTGAGATCTTCAACGGTATACTTACGCCCTAACATCGCGTCATAGAGAATACATTGCCCCACAAACCCACACATGTTCTCGGCCAAGTCTTCATTAGTAATATGGAAGGATTTGGCTTGCTGAATAATATTTCCCGCAAACAACGAGCCTGACTTTTGATATTTCAGATCATCTGGAAGGGTAAAGACTTTCTCCACTTGTTCCGTGATGATGTTACCAAACTTACTAATATATCCCGCAAAGGCCGCAAGTCCGTAAGGAATATTATCGACCTTTTGATGAAACTTGGTGACCGGATCATGAATCCAGACACTGGCTTGGGGTGCAAATAATAGAGTCGTAATAACTGACATCGGAAGTATCCAATGGGTTAACGGTTTCATCATGTCTCCATACACCGCATACAACGCCGCCCAGAACACCCCTAAAATCATCCCTATCCTCTTGAGAGGTTCGTAGAGGGTTCCCGTGTGCCCATTTAAACAGGCAGCAATGGAGTTAAAGACCCCTTGAAGAATTTCTCCATTACCAAACGTGTAGATATCGTATTCCATCTGCTTCTTCCTTTGGTTACATCCAGTTATACTCGTTAGCGACTGTGCCCATCATCACGTGCAGCTGCTTCTCAATAACCTGGGTTGATTGAATCATCGACAAATGGCTATCCATTTGTTGATAGGCTGATTGGCGTTTTTGGGTGATACGGTCCCGCGCATGGCGCAATTGGTTTAAAAAGCGATCCATATGCGCATCATCAACCTGAATCGATTTCAGCTGCGTCACACTATCGTGGACGATATCAATCACTTCAATGACGTATTTATAGAGGATATCAAGGGCAATAAGTTCGGCGTATTGATGCACATCGATCGGCGCATAGCCTTTACGAAACGCCGTACTCACATTCAACATCTTATAGACCGGTAATCGTGTCGAATTGAGAAAATCTTTCTCTTCTGCGGTTGGCTCGGTATCAGCATAGATCTTTTCAATCAAGCTCTCGAGGATTAAGTGAGTCTTTTTAAACAGAGCATGAGCTTCAGGCAAATTCACCTGCTGCATGGCAGGCCGTAAGCATTTAGCATCATCACAGCGGTACACCGGGGTATTGCCACCATTTAAGAGACCATTTAAGACATCATCGCGGTCAGCGTGCCCAGGCAACATCGTGATCTCGAACTCTTGTCCATTCTTACGGGCAATAATTGAGCCCACTAACGTCAAGAAGAGTTGCGCGAGTTCTTGATCCGTACTTAAAAAGGCATTGGTTTGGATTGCTTTCCAGGCCAGATTAAACTCTCCAACCAACATATCCTTATACTTAGGATCCGACCCCGCTCGGCTCAACACACTATCGCGATCTCCTTTAGTGCCACAGCCCTGTCGTGCAGCTGCCCAATCCGAAAAAGAACCAAGGTTACTTCCCATCGCTTGGCACAAGTGTTTACTCGATTGATCGGACTTTGGCCAAATTCCCCCCAGCATCGTCGCCGCAGCTTCACAAGAATTGATATTGGTCTGGTTAATTTGCGTAGCTAAGGCATTCAGCTCATTCATGATGTTATAGATTTGCGGACTCACCGTTTGCACCGCCAACATAAAGGAATAAGAAGCTGCCGATGATCCAATATTGCGCATCATCTCCACCATGGCTCCCGCACTGATGTGGGAAAATCCACCTGTCCACATATCAATGCCACCACATCCGGCACGAAACCCTGGCATTTGCACGGTAGCAAGTTGGGCATTACGCGCACCTGTACGTGCCATAATACTCCCACCGGTGTAATAACCGGCTGATTGATCTCGGTATGCACCTGGCGCGGTGACGTTACTGCCATGCCCGCACTTTTAAAAAAGGTCATCAAATCCTGGGCAATGGGGGCATACAGATGAGCACCACTTAAGATAATCATCGCAACTAGTCTTTTCTTGGTTTTAAGAGATAAAAACGCTAGAGTGCTTTTAAGATACCCAACCACATGCCACCATGCAGATTGACATTCCTGAAGACCTCGTTGATTCGTTGACAACCCTCGCCAAGGTTTTAGATACCAATGTCCAAACCCTTGTGTTGTACTCTGTGCAGACCTATCTTTACAGCTTACGCCCCACCCAAAACATAAAAAATCCCGAGGTTGCGGCGGCATTTGAGCAATGGCGTCGTGATGTAGGAAAGGCGCTCGCCTGTTCAAAGACCTTAAAAGTCTCCTAAGAGTTTTCATGCTCTCACCAAACTCATGATGCGGATTTCCATTTGATCAATACTCGTCATACCAAAAGCGATGGGGATGACATGCCCTGTATTGGGATTAACCGCAAATAACGCCGGCATGATTTGTCCTTGGTTGCCTGGTTGCCACTGCTCAAACAAGCCATTATCGGGTTGGGCATTTGGAAAGAGGTCTAACTGACCTCCATCCACACTAATCGGCAATACTTCCCAGCCATATTGGTCACTGAATTGCTTCACAATCGGCGCAAACTGATGGCAGTATTCACAATGGCCACTAAAGAAGAAAAACAACCCGTACTCCTTTGCAAGTGCCTGGATGGTTTCTTTCACCAGTTTCTTTTCTAAATCCAGCTGCACATGACGAGCCCGCTGATTCACCGGTGAAACCAAAGTATGATCCAACGCTGGATTTAAGAACACGCTCTGTATCCACCCTTCACTAAAGACTTTTGAGCGGTCCATCATGTCTTTTTGCATCTCTTGATACGCTTTAATCTTTTGCGGTGTAGGATCAATCCAAGCAGCCGCCAGGCGATTTTCGAGTTCCTCGCGGTAGCTTGCCACAATCTCTTTTGGTGTTTTTTTCTTGGAAGGTAAAGAGGTGCTCTTTCCAGTATTTACGGGTTTTTCAACCAATGGGTGCTGCTCTTCTTGGACGGGTACCTCTTGAGGCTCATACCAATGCCACCCTTTTTCGTGGTGTTGATAATACGATGTCGCTTCTAAGCTTGAGATAAGCGTTACTCCTAGTAAGAATATACTGATTTTTTTCATCTTTTTTTCTCCTGCCATCTCAAAGCTCATTTCTTGGCGTATGGGTCGACGACGCTCCATCGGTGTTCGTTCCAGAAACCTTCACTTTTTTTGTTAGATGGCTCATGTTTTCACGAATGCGGTCTAACTCAACACCTTGGGCAATATGCTCTTGAGAACGTAGTTTAAAATTCTTTTGCACATCTTCATACAATTCGGATAAGTCCATCCGTGACATATCAATGCGGCTCAGCTCTTCGGGTGTTAATCCTCGGCAATCAGGCGCTTCTGCATCCCCAAACCCAATACCAAGTTGACGTCGTCCTTGATCATTGAGGAGTTTTGCAAGCTTTGTCCCAAAACAGCAAAAACTTGATTTCTTACGAATACAATATCCAGTTCCAAGGAGTTTTTCGGCACAGTAAGTTCCCACAAATACGCAGCGTCTTTTTTGTCGCCAATCAGCAAGTTCTCGTTCTTCCCCACTACACTCCGCAAGATGCATACTGACACCCCACCCTTTTCCGGTGGAGCAGCAATCACGGAATCCTACACAATTCTTCCGACATTGCCGTGGTTGTCCTTTAAAAATTCCAACATTGGCACGAATATCGTTTTGCACCTCTTTGAGCACTGCCAACTGCGCCATAGCATTCAGCATCTCGCCATTGGCTTCATAGTCACTGTCAACACAATCACCCGTTAAACAGAAAGGGGACTTTTCGCCGATCGCGCGGTATTTACGTGTCTTCTTTTTTGCAGAAGAACAGCGAAACGTTTGCTTCCATGCAACACACACTCCACCAATTTCTTCGGCACATGTAGAGCTAATCTGAATACATCCTTTAGCCCGCAGCGCATCGCACGTTCCTTCGATCTTTTTTAAGCAAGCATACACATAAGTCTTTTCCCAAGAATCACGTTTAATTGGCTCGCTATCAAACGCAGAGGAGCCAACTACTGGGCCTTGAATTGAGCGTGTTTCTTGTGGACCAAGAATCTCTTCTTCATACCGACATAACCCTTCGTCGCTTTGTGCTTCTAGAGCCGCACACCCATCAATCCATTCTTCGGAAATAATTTCGACCTTACGCGGAATAACAGAATAAATGGGTATTTGCGGACAGCAATTTTGGTGAGTAGTACAATGGTAATCACCACTCCACCTGCAATCCCTTGCATCTGTTTCCCATCGAGCAATATATTTCTTCTCAGGGGTAATACGAATATTGACCACGAGATGTTTACGGCAGGATTGGCGGTATTCGTCTCCTCCTTCCATACACTCTACTATTTCATCTTGATCGCCACCCGCACCGTCGGCCGTTTCAATAATCATCTCCTGCATCGTTTGTTCTGGATTAGCAGTGGCGCGATTCGCATTGATAAACAGCGGATCGGTTGCGGGATCAATGACAAACTTCTGTCTCTTACTTGAATTTTCTGAAATCGCCACCGCAGCCTCGTTATTCCCTACCTCAGCACTTGTTGCCCCACCGATGGAGCCATTATCAAGTGACGCTTCTTTTGGATTATCCGTCACAAAGCCTGGGACAGTTGAGGGAGAAGTATTGGTTGCCGCCTGCTGGACACCTCCTAAAAGGGAACCAGCCACCATAGATCCAGTCTGATGCCCATCTGCCATTGAGCCATCAAGCACTGTACTAAAAAGCAAAATCCCAAAAATCTTGACTTTTTGACAATATGTATTATACTTACTACATGTAATAAGGAAGAGAAATGACTGCCATGTTTTCCATCCGATTATCCAAGGACCTGGATGCCAGACTTGATGCTCTTGCTTCCCGCACCAATCGTGCCAAAGCATATTACGTAAAAAAGGCTTTAACCAAATTCTTGGAAGAGCAAGAAGAAATTGAATGGGCTTCTCAAGCCTATAAAGAATATTTAGAGTCTGGGCAAAAAACCATTCCTTTTGATCAAGTAAAAAAGGAACTTGGTTTTGACTAAGTACCTGTCTAACCACTGGCACCTGGAATTTTCGGTAAAAGCATTTAAAGAAATGAAAAAACTTGAAAAACCGACTCAAGAACGAATTATGGAGTATTTCGAGAAAAATATTTTGAATAGCCATAATCCACGTGCCAAAGGAAAACCTCTTTCGGGTAGTTTGTCTGACCAATGGTGCTATCGCGTTGGTACGTATCGAATCCTTACGACAATTCAAGATGAAAAAATGGTTGTTCTGGCTGTTAGCATTGGTCACCGTCGTGACATTTATAGACTCTAGGTAGGAAAATCTCATAAGATCTCCTCTAGCTTCTGTGACGCAAAAACCAAGGAAACATTTCCAGATAAACGCCCTATTTCCTGAAGATCTCCTTCTGGTGTGGATTTAACTCTCACAAATACGGGCACTTGCTTAATCTGATACGTTTCAAAAAGGTCAGGATTAATTTCAATCCCTGACCTCTCCTCTTCACCCAAGGCTTGAAACGCCGTTTGGGTGTCCTTGAAGGAATCCCCCTTAAGTCCACGCTTGACAAGAACAGCGTCATATTTCTCAGCGTCTTTAGAAAGAGCCGTTAAACTTGCTTTTGGCATTGAGAACGATACAAATACTAAAATTTTTGATTCTTTAACGCTTGTGTGATCCTGTTGCTGTTGCTCTTTCTCTTCTTCCATTCGTTTTTTCTTAGGGCAACCAGGAGCGATAGCTAATTGTTTCGTATCATCTTGTTGGCCTAGACAAACACCTGTTGTTGAAGATTTCACCATCGCCGCACTTTGTTACGCGTTTGGCATCTCCTGAAGTTTGTCTTTACTCCAGCTCAAGGCGTCGTTATACACCCTCTGTAGATCAGGTTTTGCATTGGCTGGGACCGATGCTTCAAGTACCGATAATCCAAAAACTATGAGTAAAACTAGCCTAAGCAGCATGATCTTTTTCTCCAAATCAAATACCCAAAATCCTTCCCCGAATACGGGAATTCCTTGCCACTCCCCCACCACACTTCAGTTCGACCAAGGGGATGACACTGACGTGAACCCGTTGAGGGAAGAGGGAACAGCATTTGGGTTTTATATTGGGTCTTTTTAATAATCGGCATCGGGTACCGATCGCACCAGGCATCTTTTCCAACCGTGCCCCAGAGCAGTCCCTCTCGATGTAATTTGGCAATCATGCGCTGCAGCGCCAAGAGACTGGCTTGCACCCCACCCACATGAGAAGAGATAGAACCACTAAAGGGATACATACTACCCTGGCATCCGCCGCACCAGAATAACTCATCGCGCCCAAACCCTGCGCTTGCCATCACACAATCTGCTGCACAAGCCGCTTGGGCAACTGGGTTGGCAAATAGAACCGCTTCCGGGTTGAGAATAAACGCTGTCTCATCATCGTTCCACAAAGGATCTAATTCCGTGATATAGGCAAGGTCGACATCGCCTTTTTCCATACAGACAAGATCAATAATAAGCTCTAACCAATACAACAGCGGGTACATATACCAGTGCACTTGGTAGAATGAATCGCGCATGCGTGAGGTGTTTCCCGTTTGATGGCCATTTTCTACCGAACCAGCACCTTGCACCCCTCGTTCCATCATTTGAATGCCACCCATATTCACTAAGCAATAGGGTGTGCGTGTCACATCCACCATACGTACCGGTTCCCAAAACGAGATCGGCACCCCAACGCGTGAAATAGGCTTAGAACACGTGCATAAAATTTGTCGTGGGTTTGAGGTGTCTTCTCCACTTGAGGAGACCCGCATGCCACCAATCGTGATCGGAAAAATACAACTCCAGCAGATATCTGAAATCGGATTCACAAATCGTCCCACACACTTGGTGTACCCTAGCGTGCTTTGCACAATTATGAGGAGGAAAATGAATCGCTTAATCACTTCTTCACACCTTCTTCTTCGTGCCAGAAGTTTTAGAAGATTGTGCTTCTTGGTGACGTGTTGCTACTAAGCTCTCTGCGTCGGCTTTCACCTCTTCAATTTTAAGCAGCATTCCCTCTTGCGTAACGATCGCCGGCACTTGGCGAATATCCAGCTTCTGGGTGATCTTGCCAGCCTGATCAAAAAACACCTGGATGCCCAAATCACGCATCATTTATAAAGGCACTCCCTTAACCAAAATCACTTTGGCAAGCGGATGACGTTTCAGCATCAAAAATGCCCAGGTCAGGTGAGAGGATTCATCGCCATCAATGAAGAGTAAAGGCTTAGTAAGGGCACGTGTCTCTAATGGGTTAACACGTTGGCCTTTTTGGTAAAAAACGGTGCCTTGGTGGTCTTTTAGATCCTTCATCACCGTAATCGACGGATTAAACTTAAACGTCCGAGGTTTGTTGGTATGGGTAATACCTTCGACCGCTTTTGGCCGTTCTACCTGTTTTTGAATCTTTTGCTGAATATTTCGTTGATGCATCTCCAAGGTCCCCTCTTGGTGCAGCTTGGCAAGTCTTGCTTGAATCACCTCGAGGAGATTGTTCTCTTCAATCGGAAACAGCGCCCCAAAAGTTCCCAGGTCTTTACCTACAGCTTTTGCCTGTGCTGTTAAGCACAAAACCACCCCCAACATCATCCAACCTTTTGTCATCATTTTTATACCACCGCGATTAAGCGACCTTGCAATTGGTGGCGATGCACCAATCCCACTTCCGTATACCTCGAATCAAAACTTCTCGGATGTGGAGCATATAAAAACACATAGCCCTTAGGAATCATGACGGGCCGGACAGGCTGAAGCGGCCTGTCATCCCGTGTCGCCGGATACACTTTTCCAACGCGCTTCTTGCCAACCCAAATCTCTCCCTGCCTGTCGTAAACGATTCTGTCGCCTTCTTCGCCTATGATGCGTTTGATTAAGTTGCCTTGATAGAAGGTGTTGTAGACTAACGTGATATCTCCACGTTTAGGCTTCACATGAGGGAAATGCACAAAATAATGCTCGGGCATTGAGTTTGTTGTGCTTTTAATAAAATGCACATGCTCACAAAAGAACCCAACTCCTAAAAACGTCAATACAAACGCTTTTGCACCTTGTTTAAGAGAACGTTTACTAAAGCAGTTTTGAACGCGCAAAAGCATAAGCGTAGGGTGAAACATGTTTCTCATTGCTCCTCCTTGACCTGTCGCTCTTCATCTTGTTTTTCATGCTCTTCAAGTGATTCTTTAAGGAGGTCCGTATAATCCGGCAGAGTATTATTGAGAACAGCCCCCTTCGCAAGGAGGATAACGTTGGTGTTTGGTGTAAGCTCCTTAATCTGTTCTTTTATCTCGGCAATGACCTGCTGCATCACCGCCGCTGGGACATTACCCTCCGGATATCGTTGGCTGAGGTGTCCGGCCTGAAGGTTTATTAATTGCCCCATATCTACGGTTGCAAAAACAGGCTTTTGAACATGCACTACCAGAATCGTTATTGAGCTTAACGTGATGGCAATAATGCTCAGAATAAGTTGGAATCTTTGGTTATTGATCATGCCGCTTTCTCCAGGGAAGTGTGTTGACGGTGCGGGTTCTTTACTTGCTTTCTTCTTGCCACAATGGTAGAAACTGCTTCATCCATGGTTAGTCCTTGTTTTTTAAGATCTTGGACGGCCGCATATTCTTCCGGTTTGGTTGAATACACCACTAACGAAAAGAGATCTAACAGCAGCCGCTCGATGGAATACCCATTTGGCGTAATAATCGCGATTTCTGGATAAAGGCCTTGTTTGGTTTTGACGGATTTCAGTTGCTCTTCTTTTTGAGGCGTCATTGATATACGCTTTTGTTCTTTGAGCAAATCAATCGCTTCGGCACGTTGCGATAACATGCAGAGCGTATCGCTATTCTCAAACACCGTCCGTGCACCCGGACTTTGATAAAAGTCATTAAGGCTTTGGGTTCCCACCACCAAGCCACCGCGGTATTTACGCAAACGGCGTGCGAGCATTTCCATAAAACTTCCGCCCTGGCCGCCTTGAAGCAGATCCCAGGCTTCATCAAAGACAATCTGAAACGGTGTTTTGCGATCACCTAAGAACATCTTGTTAGTGATGTTCACAATTAACATCTGCACCACCACCGCTTGTAAATCTTTGCGCTCTTTTAATTCTTCCATTTCAATAACAATGAACGGATTATCGAGATCCACGGTGCTTGGCCCATTGAAGAATCGTCCATAACTTCCCTCTTTGGTGTACGGGAAGAGACTCAGGCCAAGGTCTTGGGCATCTTTATCTTTATGAGCAAGTAACCAGTCGGCGATATGCGTGATCATCGTCTCGTTCTTATAAGCATTCCAGCTTTCTAACATCGCCTGCTCAAGAAACGAGGCACCCTTATCCGAGACGCCATGCTTAGGGGCCGCCATCAGCGGCAGTACCGATTTCAGCATCGAGAGTGCTTCTTGGGCGACTTCCGGATTATCTATTGGTATGGTGGAAAAGGGGTTAATACACAAAGACGTCTCGGCACTAAACTCCATAAACGCGCCGCCTAGAATCTCGCAGAGTTTTTCAAAAGACCGGCCCACATCAAAGATAAAGACGCGCCCGCCGATAGCCTTCATGCTTGCTACCATCTCTTGCATAAACACTGATTTTCCAGAGCCGGATCGCCCTACAACCGCCACGTTATAGTTGCCCTCATTGTTATCAAAAGGAGACCACGTCTTGACCTGTCCGCGCTTTCCTACCAACAACACGCCGGGTGTCTTGGTCCCCTTCCATTCCCCTTGAATCGGCAGTAAGTTTCCATATTCGGTTGAGACGGTGGTTTTAAGCTTTTGCGCATACAACAGCGCTTGCACATACGAGCTTCCCCACATGCAGGGGAAGCTGCTTAAAAACATCGGCAAATGGAGGTACTTGTTCTTCTCGAGTCTCCATTCCTTGGAAATAAAAAGGTTATTGAGGATTTGCTCCGCGTTATCGATTTCCTCGGGCTTAGCCATCAAGATCACGCCAAAGTGGGTTTGCACAATGCGCTCACCTTTATTCACTTCTTCACGTAAAAAAGCTAATTCTTCCGCTTCGCGTTTACTCTCACTGATGTATTTAGCAAGAGGAGAAGCGGCTTGTTTTTCGACCCAGGAGGCTTTAGCAAGAAATTTGGTTTTTTGTTTATCTTGCACCGGAATCGTTAAGCCGTAGTGGATGATAAACGGGCAAGGAATTTGCGCCTGGTCACGGTTTTCATCACCAATGAGTTCACTCATCGCATGCAAAGACCACATGTTAGGCCAGGAACGAACATTGTAAGTGCGTACTGTTACGGTCTCATCATGTAACAGCAACTCATCTTTTTTTACTTGTAAATCCGATTCACTACAGCTCAGGTGATCGCTCAACCGTTGAAAGGGATTCCACCGAAGTTTAGGAGCAGTCACTTGACCAATACGGTGATTGAGAATGCCATCAAGGGTGGAGAGCAATTCTTCTGGACCCCAAACGATGCCTGGAATACTTAACATCTCTAGGGTGGTCATGAGTTGGCTTTTAATGCGCTCGCAGATTTCTTCATCATCCCGCCGGCTCTCGCTGCGTCGTAAGGAGACGCTAAAGAAGCAACGGAAGTTGCGCACCGTAAAAGGTTTAAAGGGCGACTCGTAGGCAAAGGACTTAAGATAGTCGGCGCGTTTTTCCGCCATTTTAATCAGCATCGACGAGGCATTAGGCGCATTTTTTCGCGCATCAACATAAATCTCTAATTGATCGCCCACGTGCGGATCTGCCCAGAGCATCACTTGAAACGAACTACCTTCTGGTAACGCTACCGCAAAGATATTTTCTAATTCTTTTTGCATTTCCACCGATGACCCTACGAGCGGATGGGTTTCAATGACAAACCCAACGGTTTCATCGGAATAAAACAGCTTGGTCTTGCGGTCATAGGCATCATAGAGCAGCAAATCGCAGATTTTATGAAACTGGGCTGATTCTTGCCAAAACCTTTTAAAAGAGGATGCTTTTGGCTCTTCGTTTCCTCCACCCAATAGTGCAATGAGTTGTCGGCCAAGTTTTTCTAGAGCCATAACTTACACCGCGTCTCGGTATTGGGAATCTAAAAATATCGGCGATGCTTGCGGTGCTAACATCTGCGCTGACCAAAAGCTTGGACGGTGTACCGTGTGCACCACCGAGGCTTCATAGAAATTACCTTGTTGATCTTGAAACGGTGCAATCCAAATCCGCATCACCTGTTCCGCCTGACGGTGAATCACCGTGTTATCGGAAAGAACAATGGGCGTTAGCGAAGGTGACGGGAGGGGAGCGGTGGAGACAAGAGGAGTAACTGTTTTAGTAGCCCTTTCCTCGGCATGCACACCGGGAATCTCGCCTCGGTCAATCATGCGGTTTACTTCCGAGATCGATTTAGCTCCTACCCCTTCAGAAGCTTGCGTATCAAAGCTTTTGGAAACGGTAGAGCAACCACTCAATAAAAGAGCCACAGATATCAGCACGACCACTAAATTCTTGACAAATTTGTTATACATGTTATAAATGTATAACTTACTAATATATTCGAGAGGTTCCCATGCTTGCTGTACGATTACCACAAGACTTAGAAACTCGTTTAACAGCTTTGTCTGAAAAAACCCAGCGTTCCAAAAGCTTTTACATAAAAAAAGCTCTCGAGCGCCTTTTAGAAGAAGAAGAAGACTATGCTGATGCGCTTGCTTCTTATGAAGAGTATTTACGGTCAGGGAAAAAAGGATTTTCTTTGGAAGAAATGAAACAGCGTTATGAACTCGCTGACTAAAAATTGGACATTGATCTTTGATGCGATTGCAGATAGGCAATTTGCTAAACTGGACATCTCCATTAAAAAACGCATTCTTGATTTTTTTGAACGCACGTTGAAGCTGCCTAATCCTAAAACAAAAGCTGAACCGTTGAGCGGTGATAAAAAAGCTTTTTGGCGCTATCGCATTGGGGATTATCGGGTCATTTGTCGTTTTGAAGATAACGAAATGGTTATCGTTGCTGTTAAGATTGGTCATCGTCGCGATATTTATCGCTAATTCTTGTTGTTTAGTAATTTTCATTTGTTTTCTCCTTGGTTTGGAACCCATACCTCTACCGGCTTGTGGGGTGTTTCTGAGGAATCATGAATTTGACTGAGGCGTTGTTGGTCGTTGACCTTAATCATCGCTCCGCGCGCCACTGAATCTTCAAACGCCACGCCTTGGGTAAAGACGATATCAACTTTACGTCCGGCTTGAATTTGAATTACGGGTTGCATTTGTTCTGCCCTTTTAATGTAAAAATCGGCGTATTTTTCTAAAGCGTTACTTGCCCCTTTGGCTGCCCCAAACTTCAAGATCTCGGGATTGGTCATCGGATTGGTTTCCGCCAACCCATTAGAGGGTGAAAACGTAATTGGACTACGCGATTGGCTTAAAAAGCCGCCCATTCCTGATAAGAAACCGCCCACTGCGGCGTTGCGCATGCTCTCGCCCGCCCGGTCGACGACGACACCACGAAGCCCTGCCCTGCCATCTTCACCCGCGACGTAACCATTGACGTTCATCTCGACGAGTTCACCTGTTTTACGTTCCGTGCAGGTGAGTTTTTCTAAACGCATGTACACCCGTTCGGAGGAAATATCGCCATAACACGCCGCCAACACATGACAACCACATAGGTCACTTTTAAATTTGCGAGGTAAAGTTCCGGGATCCGTTACTCTAAGTAATACAGGTCGTGGGTCTGAACTTGCTTGAATGCTAGTTGACGCATCGACACCACCCACCATCACCGCTCCTGCAAAAGCACCAGCGGGAATCGTGTTATCGACAGTTTTTAAAGCTTTATTCTTTTTACTATTCGTCAGCGCAACCGTTAAGCGTTGAATGCCTTTAGAGCGGAACCGTTTTGGTTGAATGGGGGTTTTAACAGAAACGCTCTGCGTCCCGTTTGATGCACCCATGGTTTGTGCTTGGGGATTCCCATTCCCACCAGCTGGTTGTATGAAATCTTGTCCCCCAGACGATTCTTCCTGGATCTGCCACATTTCTTCACGAAGTGCCGGTACGGCTTCCATTCCTGGGGCAGGCATAGAGTGAGAAGATGGTTGGGGAGAAGATTGCTGTTGATACGTTGGCTGAGGACGTTGTTGATTGATTTTAAGGAGCGCTTCTAAGGCTTTCTCTAACGCATCAATGCGTTTTGTTTGCGTATCAACATCGTTGGTAAATTTCTCCGCCCAAACTTCTTTACTATTTAGCCGCGATGCCCCACTGGTAACCGGAGCCTTATAGCTCTTGGGTTTTTTTACCGTAATAGGCGTTTGATGCGAAATCGCGACCCATACACCGGTAACGGCTAAGAGTACTGCTGCAATAACACCAGCTAACCAAAACGATTGGGCTTTTTTACGAAGCTTAGCAATTGAGGAAGCAATAGGGCTATTTTCCATTAATATCCTACCACGTAAAAGGTTGCCGCCTCATTGGTGTTCACAAACCGTTTATCAAAGAAAATCGCCACATCCCCGGTGCGGTAAAAATCCTTCTCTAAAAGCTCTAGCGGAGCACCGCTGGTGTTTTTAATCTCAATCTTATAACCCTTAAGAGAGCCAATCATATAAGAAGCCATCAACCCAAGTTCCGCGCCTTTAGGGCCAGTGCGAGTGAAATTTTCCACTTCTATAGTTGGAGCTTGGCCACTTACCAAGAGTTTCATCGTTTGGATAACCTGCTCCTGAAACGATTGCGGAGAATACCCTGGAGAATGACCCGCACCCTGCCCCACTCCATAAGTCGTAGGCATAAATCCTGCATGGCCAGGAAAACCGCCTATTTCTTGCGGTTGCGATGAGGGAGAAGCGGCAACGTTTTTTAAAATAATGGTTGCGGCATCGCGAGTACTTGGCTCCAAGGTCATATCCTGGGTAGCGCCACTTTCGGTAATCAAGGTAATGGGTAATGCTTTATTCGCATTCTCAATCGTTGGCTTAATAAAGATTTGGCCGGTACTTTCTTCGGTTTGTGATTCAAAGGCTTCGCTATCGCCAAACACCTGCGTGATTCGATCATGTGCAACCGCAATACGGTTCATCGAATCGTTCGAGATGTGTGCTTTAATCCGCTTGTCCGGATTCATCGGTATCGTTTGTGAAGCTCCTGCTTCGATCGTTGATACAGAGGCAAAAAGAGCAGCAACAAAGGGTATACGTTTACGCATGAGCATTCTCCTGAAAGGATTGAGTAACGACTGTTGGTTCTACGTGCACCATTGAAGAGGAAGAAGGCGGTAAAGCCCTGGTATTATCCTCTTTGCGCTTTGGATGCTCATCAATTGGCACAACCGTTGGTTTATTTAAGGAAGTTGATTTCTCTTTACCAGAGGAAACGAGATAGCTTTGAGACGTTGAAGCATTAATTTCTGTATGGGGCTGGTTTTCATGAGCGGCGAGATCTTCTTCAACAACTTCTTCGTCCGCCAAACGAAGAGCTAAATCTTTATTATCGGTTTTAATGACATCAAACGACTTTAAAAATAACCTCCCACTTCGGCTTGTAAATTCCACTCGGTAGGTTTCCCGATGTGTACTAATCTTCTTGTGCGCTACATACGCATGTAAATCGCCTGTCAATTCCAGCATTAACTGATCCGGATAGACTTCACATTCCACCAGTTCAAATTTCATTGAAACATTATCGCGCTTCAGGCGTGCTTCTTCTTTAAACAAGCGTGTTTTAAGGACTTCGTGGGCGCTGGGATCGGTGTAGCGTAAAAGGATTTCGCCTTGGAATAAAATATTTGACGAACTAACATCAAGCAGTAAGTGCGCAAAGAAAATTGCCTGCTCTTCTAAATACATCGGCGAAAACTTATTCCCCTCCACCCAAAACGATTGCTTCGTCTCCGGCGGTAAAATGATAATGCGTTCGTTTTTAAGAAACAGGAAAATGGTCTGTAGTAAGGTAATTACCAATAAAACACTGGCAAGACCGGCGAGAATATTGCGTTGAAAGGTTAAGTTTCCAAGTTTGAGATCTTTAAAGCCTTGTTTCATCGTCGTTTCTCCCTACCCCACAAAATGATCGATGTGCGATGACGGCCATCCTTTGAACGGTTTAACCGGCGGAAAATGCCAATATAGAAGCGCTTTTAACAGCCCCTCCCCCATGCGTCTTTTAAAAAGCCGGATAGCCCAGATATCAATGCCAGTCCACACACAGCCAATGACAAAGGCATCAAAGATAAGACCGGAAACGAGCGGCCCTAAAATAAGGGCTAATTCACCTTTAGTCCAAAGTAGAAAGCGAACGGCCCGATCGATGGTGTAAAGGATAAGGTGGCGCTTCATCACATCTGCCTAAATCAGCGCCGCAGACCCATCTCCCAGCACCGTATCAAAAAACTGAATGCCTCCGCCGATGGCAGCACCCACACCAAACGGCATGAGTGATTGTTGCGTCACCGACAATACTGCTCCTATAGCAACGGCAGCTAACTTAATAGGATACATATACGACCAGATTTCTTTTTTTAGACCTTGCATCGGTGCACGTAACTCAGCCACTTCCACCGCAAATAGGCTATCGATGTTAAAAAGCACAAGAGCTGTTAAACAAAACGCTATAAAGGCTCGGCTTGAAAATTCTGTATCGGTTAAGAAATTGATTGAAGTTGGTGTTAGTAACGTAAAGCTAGATTTCATTGTATTTTCTCCCATCCTGCTTTGATGTTTAATGATTTTTTGCCTCTTTAAGAGGGTGCTTTCATTGATTGCCCTCAACATAGCGCAAAGATAATCACGTAATCAAGAAAAAATTTATGTTTTTTTATTAATTTTATAAAAAACATTAAAATATAGAATTTATTCATATTTATAATAAATATTTATTAAAAATTTTATTAATTTGTAGGTATACTTTTTTATAGATTCTTTCCTTCATGAATTTCTTAAAAAACAAAATATATTCATTTTTTTGATTTATTATGCTATTTGTGGAATATGCATTTTTAGCAACCCAATAGTACTTCGTGACTCGAAAGCTTAATATTTCGGAAGAAGAGAATACACACCGCATTGAGCGCTTACACGCTCTCCGCGAGATGTCAGGTTTAAAAAAGAAGGATTTCGTTAAACTTCTTGGCCGAACGTATCGTGTTTTAAACCTCTGGGAAACAGGAAGGATTCCTCTTTCCAAAAACAGCATTTCCTTAATCATAAAGTCCTTAGAAAAGGTTGGTGTTTTTTGCTCGGAAGAATGGTTTTTGTTTGGAAGAGGAAGAGCACCTGTTTCTGGACAACATGCGTCACTAGACAACATTGATACAGATGCTACGTATTCGACTTCATCGCTTATCTCTTTCTATGAGCGCTTCTATCCAGACGTCCTTCATTGTCTTATTGAGGATTATCGTTATGATCCACGCATTATGCCCACTACCTTATTAATTGGTGCAGGAACTAGCCAAGATCAGTTTAATAAGGATTGGGGATACGGCTACCTGTATCACTTAAATAAAAAGCAAATCATTCCGATTGATATCCAGCTACGAGAAGATAAATTGTGGGGTATTCCCTTTGCACAAATGAACTACTCCGCGGATCCCTTTTTAATAGCACCAGAAGAAAGAATATACCCTATTATTAACATTCGTCCTCTGTTTTCTCGACAAGCAATTCATACGCACCAAAAGATTGCAGCCTGATTTCGTTTTTTGGATTTTAATGCTTAAACTGAACTCAGGTGTGTTTTTAGAATATCTGGTAAACCTTTAATACTGTCGTTACCTGCGCCCACTATCTTTTCATCAGTAACAAGTTCCTACAGTTAATAAAAGCTTTTTATCGGATACTTCAAAACAAATTGTTATCCGAGCTTTTGCGCCCGCGGCTTCGTTTCATTTTTTCATTACATCAACTTGTTCATTTGTATAAAGCGTCACGCTATCCCAACATATCGGTAATTCTAGAACAACAAATGCAGCTCTAAGACAGGATCATCAAGATAGAGCTTTTGCTCGATGTAATGTTGCAACCAATCCTTATGTATTGCTATTCTGGTTGGGGATATTTCTTAATTGTAATTTTGCGCATTTCTTTCTGGTGTCGTTAGCCTTAACACAAAAAATTGCTTTAATTTCTCTCTTTTTTGCAAGAGAATGCGTTGTGCTTGACAAGAATACGAAAATCAAGATTCTATACCCCCCGCTGGAATATAGTGCCTTGATAGGGTCACATGTCAGCATCCCTCCATTTCGTTGACATCCTAAAGTGTGCTTCTGTAAGGTAATAAAACCGTATCGGCGTGATTTTTAACAAAGATAAAAGTGCTTAAATGGGGGGAAGCTGTGTTTTACTCGTTAATAGTTGCTTGAATTGTTGAGGGGTAATCCTTGCAAGGAGAAACAGAAAATATTAATCGGTGTTTTTCCAAGAACCAAGGAATACTGTTACCAATTAAGTCCTTGCAGAATTTTTCAAAGAGCATAACCTGCTCTGTCAGAAGCAACACCAACCGATTCATGTCAGATTTTCCTTATTTACCCATGGAAAGAGCTCTTCCCATTTACTTTCCACAAAGGCATTGGGAGCAATCAAAAGGATTTTTTGGCCTTGCTCGATAAAGGATGCTTGGTGAAACCATGAATGATAGTTTGCAAAACCGACAGCTCTTGCAATGGTCCGTCTAAGAGCTTTTACTTTTTCGGATTCGTCAAGTTTATTGATCATTTCGTCAGTTTGATGTTCATTGACAGACGTCTCTGAAGTTATGCATAGTGCCGCTGGTTTAACTCCTAACCCCCCTGCCCTTAAGCGATCGATGGTTGAAAATTTCAGTGCCCAGAAAATTGATAAATCAAATCCTTCTTTCATCAAGTAATCACTGGTTTTGATAAGATCACAATAGCGTTTCCACTGCTCCATATGCTTCTCGAACTTTGCTGAAAAAGCACTTACAAGCAGAGGTGCTAGCTCTTTGCTCATGGTTGCTTGAGCCTTTTCGCCAAGGATGCTATTCCAGACTCTCAGCATGTCTTGAGCCGTTAAGCATTTAGGTTGGAGTTTTTTAGGATGAGGTGATTCAGGGGTATTATCTTTTTTCCCTTTCCTTTCCTTTTCTATTTTTAAAATAACTTTTTTGACTAGTTCGACTTGTTTGACTTGTTCGATTTTAGAAATGGTTTCTTGTTTTGTTAGTTTTTTTGATTTCTTTTCAGATTTATTAAAATTTTTGTTTGTAATTTTTGTTTCTATATAGATAGGGACACTTTGTCCTGATGATGAGGACAAAATGTCCTCATGAACAAAACTGCGGGTTTGAGCCGAACTATCAGTGTTAGAGATGAGTTTTTCTAATAACTCATAGTTTATAGAAAAATAATTAGTACGGTTAGATTTGTGCGTGTGAAGTTTTGCAACAGAGATGATGCCTTTTTGAGCTAGATTAGAAACATATCGTCTAAACTGCCGTGTAGATAGTTTAAGCTGTTCTGCCCAAGCAGATTCTGTGTTATATATCCATTTTTTTCCTTGGTGGTTTTCACCACAACTGGAGTTTTCAAGCCAGTAGTGTAACTGGTTTAAAAATTGAGCCCCTGCTCTACCGAAGAGTTCGATAAGAGAAGGTTGAGCAAGCAGAACAACATCTTGCTCTAGTAATCTAGATGTTTGCATAAATGCAACTCCCCTGTTGAAAGTTGGTTTACACACACAAATCAAGACAAAATTATTGACAATAATACGACACTGTCGTACAGTCAACTTATAAGAAGAGCTTAATTTATCTTGAGCTTGTGTGCAAAAGGATGTCTGTTACCGCAGATATCCTTTTCTTTTTTGTATTTTAGACACAAAAGTTCTCTAAACTTCCTATTTTAGTTTTTTATTTTCATTTTTTCTAACTTTTATCAAAAACTGAGATATAGTTTTATAATGTATACAAAAGATATTTTGTGTCAATATGAAAAAAACAAAAAAGTCAAAAAAATAGTTGAAAATGAAAAAGTGGTAATTTTTCAAAAAATCGTTTTTATTTGATATTGTTATTTTTTTGTTTTTATATATAATTAAATCAATATACTTAATAGGAGAGTAAAAAATGGATACTTCTTTTAATCAGTCAATTCTAGCTCAAGTTATGCGTACTTCTCCAAGCACGGTTTCCAAAGCAATAGTGGCTTTAGGTGTTGAATCAATTGAGTCTGTAACAAGTCATAATAAGAGATATACAGTAGAAAATTCACGAAAAATCACAGAATATTTATTTGCTTCTAATAAACGTCCTATTCAGCAATGTACCCAAGTATTTTATAATTTTAAGGGAGGTACTGGAAAAACAAGCTTATGTTATCAAGTCTCTACTCATCTTGCCTTACTCGGGTTTAAGGTTCTTGCTTTAGATCTTGATCCTCAGGGACATTTATCTCACGCTTTAGGATTACAAGAAGACTGGAACGGAGCAACTATTTATGATGTGCTAATTCATGAGCACCCTTTAAGAGAAGCTCTGTTGACAGTTACTGAAGGATTTGATTTGTTGCCTGCAAATATTTCGATGACACGCATAGAGGTACCATTGAGTTCAAAAACAAAAAGAGAAGAAAAACTTCGGATTTTGCTTGAGCCATTTAAAGAAGAATATGATTTCATTATCATGGATACTAATCCAACAATTAGTACGCTTAATATGAATGCTCTTATTGCGAGTGACAGAATAAACATAGTTTGCGAAACACAGCCGTTTAGTTTAAGCGGGTTGCGCGTATTAGTAGATGAAATGGTTTCTTTTTATGAGGAAATGGGGGCTAAGCCAAATTATTGCATTATTCCGAATAAATATGAAATTAAGACAGCATCCGCACAAGAAGTACTGGGTGCACTTAGAAATGAATATGGTCAAGCGGTATTAAGTGCTGTTGTTAGGAAGTCAGAAGATATAAATGTAGCAAATAAAAAGCATTTGCCTATCGCCGCATTTTGTAAGTCTAAGTCTCCGGCATTTGAAGATATTATGGATTTGGTCCATACTTTAATTGATCAGAGCCAACTTGAAAAAGAAACAACATATAAGGCGGCATAAAAATATTCGCGGCCGCGAAGAATTAGGAGATTATTATGAGAATCGATGATGCAAAAATAAGAAGTTCAGTTGATTTAGTGCCCAAAAAGCCTCTTCTTGCAAAAAGAACAAGTGCATTTAGCGATATTAATCGCTCTGAAATTGTTTATCTTCCTATAGAACGTTTGATTCCATATAAAAACCAAGCGCGTAAATTTTTTGATCAAGAGGAGTTGGAAAGGTTATCTTCTACAATAAAAGAACATGGAATAAGACAGCCACTAACTGTGCTTTCCATTCAAGCAGAACAAGCTACTTATGAGGTTGTGAGCGGAGAGAGAAGATTGCGGGCTGCTAAAATGGCTGGACTTATAAAAGTACCATGCATAGTTTTGCAAAATAGTGAAAAAGCAGAAGAAATTGCTTTGATTGAAAACATTCAAAGACAAGATTTGCATCCAATTGAGTTATCAAGAGCTCTGAGAAAAATATGTGAAGTGAGGGGATGGGGAGGTCAAACAGAACTGAAAGAAAAGTTAGGAATTTCTCTCTCTACAATTTCAGAATTGTTAAAACTGGGAGAGTTTTCTAGCGAAATTCAAGAAAAACTTTTAGAAAGAAATATTCGCGGCCGCGAATATTTTCGGAAATTATTCTCTTTAAAGTCTGATAAAGAAAGATTGAATGAAATAGAGCAATTTAGCTCTGTTTCAAATTCAAAAATTTCAAAAACTTCTCATAATAGCATGCGTTCTCTTTTGAGATTGGTCATGGGGCCTGAGGGAATTAAAATTCAAAAAACTAAACTCAAGAATCTTTCTCAATCAGAAAAGGAAAATGTAAAACAAGTTCTTATGGAAATAATTAGTGATCTATAAGTCTTCTTCTTTGTTGATATTTTAGGTAAGAATTTTTTCTGGTGATGATTTTACATATTTGTGCTTCTTTAAATAAATAAGAATCATCTATCCTCCCTGCCCTACCGTTATTAATCTTTGAAGAGTTAGTTTTCTTTTTTTAGCGAGGAAGATCAGTAAGTCTAATTTTTAAAGATGACCAACGCCTTTGCCCAGTTCGATGCTTAACTGCGATAGCTAAGGCCTTCTTTTCTCCCACAACAATAACAAGCTTTTTGCCTCGCGTGATACCAGTGTAAATAAGGTTTCTCTTGAGCATGGTATAGTGCTGCATCATTAAAGGAATGATTACGGCAGGATATTCTGACCCTTGCGATTTATGTATAGTTGTTGCATAAGCTAAAACAATTTCATCGCATTCCCCAAAATCATAAGCCACTAACCTATCATCAAAACTTATCGTGACTTCTGATTCTTCATGAGAGATGCTCTTGATAATGCCAATGTCGCCGTTGTACACATTCTTTTCGTAGTCATTTTCGATCTGCATTACTTTGTCGCCAACACCATAGGTCCAGCCAAAGCGATTAATACTTTTATCTGTTGGAGGATTCAAAACATTCTGCAATTCAACATTAAGGTTTTTAGCTCCCACCAGTCCCCTACCCATGGGACAAAGTACTTGAATATCAGAAATAGGAGAAAAACCAAACTTGGAAGGGATACGCTCTTTAACTAATTTGATAATTTTACTTAAGGCATCTTCTGGTGTTATGGCTTGAATAAAATAGAAATCAGATTCAGCTTCGCTGCTGGTAGTCAGGGTAGGGAGATGGCCTTGGTTAATAGCGTGTGCCGCTGTAATGATTTGACTAGTTGCTGCTTGTCTAAAGACTTCCGTCAATCGAATTACCGGAAGCTTTTCAGATTGGATTAAATCATTGAGTACTTGTCCTGGTCCGACAGAAGGTAATTGATCAATATCACCAACCAGAAACAATGCAGCAGAAGAGGGGAGGGCCTTGAGAACGGCATGCATTAAAGGTACATCCACCATCGACACTTCATCAATGATGAGAAGGTCACAATCTAAGGGCTGTTCTTCATTTTTTGAAAACCCTCCTTTAGCTGGATTGGTTTCTAAAAGCCGATGCAACGTTTTAGCTTCCATGCCTGTACAATCCGATAAACGCTTCGCCGCTCGTCCTGTCGGTGCTGCTAGAGCAATCTTTAGCTTCTTTGCTTGTAAAATCTTAAGAAGGGAATTTACTAAGGTGGTTTTTCCAACCCCAGGACCACCGGTAATAACTAAAACCTTTGACGTCAGAGCAACTTCAATAGCTTGTTTTTGTGTAGAGGATAAACAAATAGAGGTTTTGTCTTCAACCCACTGGAGAGCAGCTGATGTATCTATCATAGGCCAGGGCAGGGGGTTATCTATTAAACTATACAGCTTTTTGGCAATAATTCTTTCTGCATGGAATAATCCACTTAAGAAAATACATGGTGTTTGCTCAATAACTTCCTTGATCACATTTTCTTCATTCAGCTCTAAAGCTAATGCCTGTAAAACCAATTCCTGAGGTATCTCAAGTAATTCTTGGGTAGACACAATAAGCTTCTCTTCTGGTAAACCACAATGCCCATCATCCATGGCTTTGGTAAGGGCATAACTAATTCCGGCACGTGCTCGAATCAAAGAGGTCTTTTCAATGCCAATCTGCTGCGCAATGGTATCGGCACTGACAAAACCAATGCCACGAATATCACGAGCAAGCCGATAGGGATCTTGGGTGATAACCTCGATAGCTTTTTCTCCATACGTTTTATAAATACGTACGGCTCGAGCAGTGCTGATCTTATGGCTATGCAGAAATAACATAATGTCGCGAATAATTCGTTGATCCGCCCATCCCTTAGTAATTTGTTGAGCTCGATGCTGACCGATACCCGTTACTTCAAAGAGTCGTCTCGGCGTTTGTTCAATAATATCAAAGACCTTCTCACCAAATGCTTCCACGAGCTTCTTGGCATAAACAGGACCAATGCCTTTAATCATGCCGGAGCCAAGGTACTTTTCTATTCCTTCTAAAGAAGTAGGCGGGGTAGACTTTAAAAACTGTGCCTTAAACTGCCGTCCATGCTGACGATCATGAATCCAGATTCCAGAAGCTTGAACGTGCTCACCTGCGGAAATCACCGAAAGATTACCCACCAAGGTTACAAGATCTTTATGACCTTTTACCACCACTCTTAAAACACAAAAACCATTTTCTAGATTATGATAGGTGACGCGTTCAACGAGCCCCGCGATAGATTCTGCAGAAGGTAAGGAAC
>Ga0172376_10001994_pt1 | contig 25446 bp, 24 predicted proteins | sample Lak35m_FD_121114 | JGI IMG/M metagenome (GOLD analysis project Ga0172376, IMG submission 121114) | Freshwater microbial communities from Kabuno Bay, South-Kivu, Congo - kab_092012_35m | ecosystem: Environmental > Aquatic > Freshwater > Lake | place: Democratic Republic of the Congo: South-Kivu...
CCGGACCGGACGGCGTCCCGAAGGGCGATTCGAGGGGGGGCTCCGAAGAGGTCACGACGGGCACCGAGGGTAGTCGCCGGTCCCCCGACCCGGACCGATGCGGACCTCTGGCAACCGCCACTGGAGGCCCGGCCACGCACTGCCGAACCACCTGCGGCCGAGCCACCCGCCACCGGGTCCGGCCGCCCGGAACGATGATCGGTGGATCACCCCGTCTACGCTCGTCCCGTGGATTCCGCCGATCGAGACCGCCTCGAGCAACTTGCTCGTCGTACCGCCCGCGAGGTGGTGGCCGTCGCCATCGGTTTCACCGTGCTCGGGATCAACCGGTTCCAGGTGGAGCGCCGGCGGATGCAGGCCGCGTGTCGGGAGGGCGGTTCCCGCCAGCCCGGCCACACCTGACCGTGCGGCTCGCCGTCGACGCAACGTCACTCATCGGCAACCGCACCGGCGTCGGGAACGTCACCGCCTCGATCCTCGAGCGTCTCGTGCGACCGGGTCTCGATGTGTCGGCCTTCGCCGTGTCGCACCGGGGCGCCGATGCCATCGAGTTGCCCCCCGGCGTGCAGAGGAACCGCCGACCGATGGCCGCCCGTCCGCTGCGAGCGATGTGGTCGCGCATGGACCACCCCGTCATCGAGTGGTGGACCGGACCGATCGACGTCGTGTGGGGTCCGAACTTCGTCGTCCCGCCGAGCCGTCACGCCGCGCGTGTGGTCACCGTGCACGATCTGACCTGCGTGCACCTGCCGGAGATGTGCACCCGCGACACGTTGCAGGTCCCGACACTCCTCCGCCGGGCCATCGCCGATGGGGCATGGATCCATGCCGTGTCGAGCTCGGTGGCCACCGACGTCATCGCGACCTTCGACGCGGATCCGCATCGTGTCGTCGTGGTACCCAACGGCGCCCCGAGTCGACGGGACTCGGAGACGATCACTCGGTTGGCGGCACGCGGTCGCGCTCTGGCGGGAGCCGATCGCTACCTCGCCTTCGTGGGCACCCTCGAGCCCCGCAAGGACCTTCCGACACTCGTCGACGCATTCGACCTCCTCGCCACCGATCATCCCGAGCTCGGCCTCGTGATCGCCGGACCGGATGGCTGGGGCGCCGATGCAGTGACGGCGAGGATCGATCGCTCACCGCACCGGGGCCGGATCGTGCGCACCGGCTGGATCGACGACGGCGATCGCGATGCGTTGCTGGCCGGCGCCACCGCATTCGTCTATCCGTCGCGCCTGGAGGGTTTCGGACTCCCCCCGTTGGAGGCCGCCGCCGTCGACACCCCGGTGGTGGCGACCCGGGTCGGCGCACTCCCCGAGGTGCTCGACGATGCGGCGTCGTGGTGCGAACCCGACGACGTCCGTTCACTGGCCGACGCCATCGTCGCCGTACTCGAGGATCCGACCCGCGTCGCCGCGCTCGTCGAAGCCGGTCGACGCCGCGTGGCCCATCACACTTGGGACGCAACGGCCGCCGGACTCGTTTCTCTCTTCGAGAAGGCGGCGGACGAGCGATGAGCGCCACTGCCGTAGAGTCCGACACCCGACGGGCCCACCAACGGTTCATCGACAGGATCGACATCCGATCCGGGATCGAGGTCAGCGCATGAGAGCACTGGTGACGGGGGCGAGAGGATTCGTCGGCCGACACCTGTGCGCGCACCTGACCGAGAGCGGTGACGACGTGCTCGGCATCGACCTGCCCGACGGTCCCGATCTTCTCGATCCCGCCGCTCTGCGGCAGTTGCTGTCCGACGAGCGGCCGGATGTCGTGTTCCACCTCGGAGGTTGGAGCGACGTCGGCGCATCGTGGGACAACCCGTACGACTGCTTCCGGGTCAATGCCGAGGGGACGTTCAATCTGCTCGAGGCCTGTCGGTCCACGTCCCGGCCCCGCGTACTGGTCGTGTCCAGCGCCGATGTCTACGGGAAGGTCGAACCCGGTGAACTCCCACTCACCGAATCCTCCCCCTATCGGCCCGTCACTCCCTACGCCGCCAGCAAGATCGCCGCCGACGAACTCGCGCACCAGGTGTGGCTGGGCCACGGGCTGGAGACGATCCGGGTCCGGGCCTTCAACCATCTCGGACCGGGCCAGACGTCGAGATTCGTGGCACCGGCCATCGCCGAGCGGATCGCCCTCAACGAACGCGATGGCGGCACCGAGGTGGCGGTGGGCAATCTCACGCCTCGTCGCGACATCACCGATGTGCGCGATGTCGTGCGCGCCTACCGGATGCTCATGACCGATGGTCGACCGGGCGAGGCCTACAACGTGTGCACGGGCGTCGACCTCTCGATGGAGGATCTGGCCCAGCGACTCGTCGGCCTCGCCTCCACCCCCATGTCGTTGCGACCCGATCCGGATCTCCAGCGACCGGTGGAGACACCGGTGCTGCGGGGCGACAACTCGAAGGTGCACGCCCACACCGGGTGGGCACCGAGCATCCCGATCGATCGCACGCTGTCCGACGTGCTCGCCGAGCAACGGCAGCGGGTGGCCGGATCCGACCGGGCGTGAACCATCGGGGGCCGCAATGGCCCCCGCCTAGACTCCGGCGGTCGACCGAGCGCGAGGATCCAGATGTCGAAGCGTGCACTGATCACGGGAATCACCGGGCAGGACGGCTCGTACCTCGCCGAACTGCTGCTGACCAAGGGGTACCACGTCACGGGAATGGTCCGACGCAGTTCCACGGTCAACTTCGAGCGCATCGGTCACCTGCAGGACGACATCGAACTGGTGTCGGGCGACCTGCTCGACGAGGCCTCGATGATCCAGTTGCTCAGGACCCACCGTCCCGATGAGGTGTACAACCTTGCGGCCCAGTCGTTCGTCCAGACGTCGTTCGGACAACCCGTGCTCACGGGCGAGACCACCGCACTGGGGGTCACCCGACTGCTCGACGCCATCCGCTTGGCCGCCGACGAGGTGCGCTTCTACCAAGCCAGTTCCTCGGAGATGTTCGGCAAGGTCGTCGAGGTCCCCCAGCGCGAGAGCACCCCGTTCCACCCCCGGAGCCCCTACGGCGTGGCCAAATTGTACGGACACTGGATCACGGTGAACTACCGCGAGAGCTACGACATGCACGCCAGTTCCGGGATCCTGTTCAACCACGAGAGTCCGCGTCGAGGACTGGAGTTCGTCACCCGCAAGATCACCAACGGTGTCGCCCGCATCAAGTTGGGCATCGACCGCGAACTGCGACTCGGCAACCTCGACGCGCAGCGCGACTGGGGATTCGCCGGCGACTACGTCGAAGGCATGTGGAGGATGCTCCAGCAGGAGCAGCCCGGCGACTATGTGCTCTCGATGAACGAGACGCACACCGTGCGCGAGTTCTGCGAGATCGCGTTCTCCCACGCCGATCTGGACTGGAGCGAGTACGTCGTCATCGACGAGCGATTCTTCCGCCCGGCCGAGGTCGATCTGCTGGTCGGCGACTCGGAGCGCGCCCGCACCGAACTCGGTTGGGAGCCGCAGACCTCATTCCAGGAACTCGTGCGGATGATGGTCGATGCCGATCTCGACGTCGTGGCCCGACAACAGCGGGATCACGCCTGAGATGATCACCGTCATCGCCGGGGGCGTCGGCGCCGCCCGGCTGCTGCGGGCGTTGTCATCGGTCGCCGATCCTGCCGACATCTCGGCCATCGTGAACGTGGGTGACGATCTCGAGCTCGGCGGCCTCCACATCTCCCCCGATCTCGACACGGTCACCTACACCCTCGCCGGCGCCATCGATCCGGAACGCGGTTGGGGACTCATCGACGAGTCGTGGCGAGCGATGGAGGCACTGGATCGCTTCGGCGGTCCGACCTGGTTCAGTCTCGGCGACCGCGATCTCGGCACGCACCTGTACCGGACCCAGCGCATGAACGAGGGAGCCGCGCTGTCCACCGTGACCGCAGAGATCGCATCGGCGTGGGGACTGCGTCACCACCTCATGCCGGTCACCGATGATCACCTGCGCACGATGGTCACCGTCGTCGACGAGGGCGAGATCCCGTTCCAGGAGTACTTCGTCGGCCGCCAGCACTCGGTGCCGGTCGCGGCCGTGCGCTTCGACGGCGCCGAAGGAGCGAGCCCCGCACCGGGAGTAGTGGAGTCCATCGCGTCGGCCGACCTCGTGGTCATCGCCCCGTCCAACCCGATCGTGTCGATCGCGCCGGTACTGGCCGTCCCCGGTGTGCGTGCCGCAATCGCTGCCCGCCGCCCCGACGTGGTGGCCGTGTCCCCCATCGTGGGCGGCGCCGCACTGAAGGGTCCGGCTGACCGGATGCTGCGCGAGCTGGGGCACGACGCCTCGGCGCTCGGGGTGGCGCGTCTCCTCGTCGACCTCGTCGGAACGTTCGTCATCGACACCGTCGACCACGCGCTCGCCCCCGACATCGAATCACTGGGCCTGCGCTGCGTCGTGACCGACACGATCATGCGGGACCCGGCGGTGGCGACGGCCCTGGCCGCCACGATCATGGGAGCCGTGCTTCGATGAGTCGGCTCGAGATCTTCGGCATCGCCGGCATCGGTGAGATCGGCGCCGGCGACGACCTGGCCGGCATCATCGCCGAGGCGGCCGCCGCCGATCCGGCGACGACGTTGCGCAACGGCGATGTCGTCGTCGTCACGCAGAAGATCGTGTCGAAGGCCGAGGATCGGCTCGTGGCCATCGATCCCGACGATCCCCTCTCCCACAAGCCCCTGGTGGAACGTGAGTCGGTGCGCATCCTTCGTCGTCGGGGCGAGCTCATCATCAGCGAGACCACTCACGGCTTCGTGTGCGCCAACGCCGGCATCGACCTGTCCAACGTCGAACGGGGCTGGGCGGCGCTGTTGCCCGTCGATCCCGACCGGTCGGCTCGCCGCATCCGCGACGGGTTGCGTCATCGCATCGGCGTCGACGTGGCCGTGATCGTGTCGGACACCTTCGGCCGCACGTGGCGTCGCGGTGTCACCGATGTGGCCATCGGCAGCGCCGGTGTCGCCCCAATCCTCGATCTGCGAGGCACTCCTGACGCCCTGGGACGGGAGATGCAGGTCACCGAGGTGGCGCTGGTCGACGAACTGGCCGCCGCCGCCGAACTGGTCATGGGCAAGTCCACCGGTGTCCCGGTGGCCGTCGTGCGCGGCGTCGACCACTCGTGGCTGCGAGACGGCAGCGTGCGCGACGAGATCGTCCGCCACCCGACCGAGGACCTGTTCCGTTGAGCGACCTCCTCCCCGGAGGACGTCCCGCCATCGAGCCCGTGCCGCCCGATGTGCCGCCGCCACCCTTTCCGGCATCACCTCTCGTGCCGATCGTCGATCTCTCCCACCGTCCCCCCGATCGGCAACCGGACTGGTCGATCATCCCCGACTGGCTGTCCGCTCGTGTTGCCGCCACGGTGGCCTGCACCGATGCCGATCTCCTGCCCCGGGTGGAGGGCGCCGGCGACGTGATCGAACGCGACGGTGCGCGACTGCAGGTGATGCACAACGGCGTACTCGTCACCGAAGGCGGGTACTACGGCGTGCTGTCGTCGGAGATCATCCGCTGTCTGCGCGGCGTCCACGAGCCCCAGGAGGAAGTGGCCTACGACGCCATCCTGCGGCGACTGGCGGACACTGCCCCTGCGCACCGCGCGCCGGTGATGGTGGAGCTGGGCGCCTACTGGGCCTACTACGCGTTGTGGTTCCTCGACTCCTTCCCCGATGGACATGCGATCTGCCTCGAACCCGATCCGCGGAACATGGCGGTGGGACAGCACAACTTCACGTTCAACGGTCGGAGCGGCACGTTCCTGCACGCGGCCATCGGCGATGGTTCGGGCGCAACGATGCCGTTCCACCCCGATGACGGCGCACCACCCATCGACCTCCCCACCCACGATCTCCGCTCTCTGCTCGGTTTGCTCGATGAACCCGCCATAGACGTGCTGCTAGCCGACATCCAGGGTGGCGAGCACCCGTTGCTGGCGCACTCGCTCGACGTGCTGCGTTCCGGGAAGATCCGCTTCGTGGTGGTGAGCACGCACGATCTGTCCATCACCGGCAGCGCCATGACCCATCAGCACGTGCTGGCCCTGCTGGTGGAGGCCGGTGCCCACATCATCTGCGAGCACAGCGTCACCGAGTCGGTCAGCGGAGACGGAGTGGTGGTGGCGTCGTTCGATCCGCGGGACCGCGATCTCGTCGTCGAGGTGACACACGGCCGGGCCTGTCTTTCGCTGTCCGGCGAGTGGGAACCGCGCCTCGAGGACTATCGGGCCCGACTGCAGGACACCCGACGCCGCCTCGACGACACTTCGGCCGAACTGGCGGAGGTCAGGGCACAGTTGAGTGCCGCCGAGGAACATCTGGCTCGATTGCGCCGAGCCCTTCCACTGCGGATCCGGCGCGCCGTGCTGCGACGACTGCCAAGTCGGGGACGTCGGGGACGTCAAGGACCTGGGTCAGCGAGTCCTGAACCAGTCGAGCGTGGCCAGCGCGCCGTCGGTCAGCGACGTGCTCGGTCGCCACCCGAGCGCACGCCCGGCGAAGGACGGATCCAGTGCCGACCGCTGCAGTTCACCCGTGCGGGCCGGCGCGTGCACGGCTCCGTCGGTGACGCCGGCGGCATCGGCCATCGTGCGATAGAGCAGGTTGACCGACGTCTCCACGCCGGTGCCGATGTTGCATCGCACACCCTCACCGGCGTGTGCCGCCCGGGCGAAGGCATCGACCACGTCGTCGACGTAGACGAAGTCACGGGTCTGCTCACCGTCGCCGAACACCGTGCACGGCTCACCCGAGAGCAGACGGCCGGCGAAGATCGCCACCACCCCGGCCTCACCGTGGGGGTCCTGCCGGGGGCCGTAGACGTTGGCCAGCGCCAGCGACGCGTAGTCGATGCCGTGCAGGTAGCGGAAGGCGAACAGGTAGTCGTCGATCACCTTCTTGGCCACCCCGTAGGGCGAGATCGGATGCTGAGAGTGGGATTCGTCGACCGGCAGATCGGCGGGATCGGGATCGCCGTAGATCGTCCCGCCGCTGGAGGCCACCACCACCTTGCGGGCACCGCTCAGCCGAGCCCCCTCGATGACGTTGAGTCCACCGAGCACGTTGACCTCGGCATCGAACAGCGGCCGGTCCACCGACACGCGCACATCGGCCTGCGCGGCGAGATGGAACACGACATCCGGTCGGAGGCGCGCGATGACCGTCGGGATCGACGGGTCACGCACATCGAGCTCGACGAACTCGAAGCCCGCGTGGGCCGAGGCACCCACGAGGTTGGCCACCGACCCGGTGGCGAGATTGTCGATGGCTGCCACCTCGTGGCCTTCGCCCAGGAGTCGGTCGACCAACGTCGAGCCGATGAATCCCGCACCACCCGTCACGACTGCTCGCATCGTCATCCCACCTCGGGCACGGAGACACCGGTCAACTGCACGCCAGCCGGGAGTTCGACACCGGCACCGATCACACTGAGATCGGTGATGCGCGCGTCGGGACCGATCCGGGCTTCGGAGGCGACGATCGAACCGACGATGTGGGCGCCGGCGCCCACCGTGGCGCCGGGAAGGATCACCGAATCGCGCACCACGGCGCCGTTGCCGATGACCACGTCGTCCATGAGCACGGAGTGCTGAACCGTTGCCGACAGATCCACCTGCGCCGAGTGCGCCACGGCCGACTCCGCACCGCGCGTGCCATCGACGAGGTCGAGTTGGGCCTGGAGATAGGCGGCTGGCGTGCCGGCGTCGAGCCAATAGGCGTCGCTGCGGAGGGCGAACAATGAGCGGTCGGCGACGAGCGCGGGAAAGGTCTCCCTCTCGATCGAGACACGGCGACCATCGGCGATCCGATCCACGACCGAAGGTTCCAGCACATAGGTGCCAGCGTTGATCCAGTTGGTCGGAGCGGTTCCGGGCGCAGGCTTCTCCACGAACTCGAGGACCCGACCGTCATCATCGGTGGGGACCACCCCGTAGCGCGAGGGGTCGTCGACCGGAGTGAGAGCGATGGTGGCCTCGGCCCCGGTCTGCGCGTGCGACTCCCACAACACGGTGAGATCGAGATCGGTCAGGACGTCACCGTTCACCACCACGAAGGTCTCGTCGATGCCGGCCGATCGGGCCGCGAACCGAACAGCACCGGCGGTGTCGAGCGGTTCCGGCTCCACCGCGTAGTGCAACAGGACGCCGGCGCAGGACCCTTCCGGGTAGGCGTCGAGGAAGGCATCGGGCCGGAATCCGAGTGACAGGACGACCTCGCTCACCCCCTGTGCCCCGAGACCGGACACCACTCGCTCGAGCATGGTGGCTCCGACGACGGGCAGCATCTGCTTGGGCACGTCGTTGGTGAGCGGACGCAGGCGGGTTCCGAACCCGCCGACGAGGACAACGGCCCTCACGGAGCGACCGTGGTCGACGGCACGGGATCAGCCGTCGCGATGGTGGTGTCGGTGATCTCCACCGGGGGCACGACCAGGTCCGGGGTGGACTGGGGCTCCGGTCGACGGGCCCACCAGATCACGACGGCGCCGAGCACCACAACGAGGGCCATGAGTGCCGCGAACCCTGGTCGGCGACGTCGCCGAGGAGCGGTCTCGCCCCGTTCGCGGGCCTCGCGGGCCGCCTTCTTCGCCTGCGAGGCCTTTCCCATGGGCTCCGATGGTAGTCAACCCCCGGTCGGGGCCCGAGTGGACCACGCAGGTTCACCCGGATCGGGGATCCTGACCGAACCGATCGACCAGTTCCGTGAAGAGCCCCTCGTAGGCCTCGGCCACCGCCGCCGGCGAGGCCCAACCCTCCACGAAGCGCCGCCCGGCCGCTCCCATCCGTTCGGCCGCCGCCGGGTCGTCGAGCACGCCGAGCAGGGCGGCGACGAAGGCATCGGCATCGTCGGGGGGCACGGCCACACCAGCGCCGGCGCGCACCACGGTCCGAGCCACTTCGGTGCCTTCGTCGACGCTGGCCACCAGCGGACGGCCGGCGGCGAGGATCGAGTAGAGCTTGGACGGCACGCTCGACCACGCCAGCCCGGTGCGCAGCGGCACCACGTGCACATCGGCGGCGGCGAGCACCTCGGGCAGTCGTTCGATGGGCTGCATGTCGACGAACCGGATGTTGGGCGAGTTGCCAGCGGCTCGTTCGAGTTCGGGACGGGCCGATCCTCCACCGTTGATGACGAACACGACATCGGGATGCGAGTCGACCAGACGACGGGCGGCCTCGATCACCAGATCGAGTGATTGCGAGAACCCGACGTTTCCTGCGTACATCACCACCCGCGAGCCGATGAGTTCGAACTCGCGTCGGTAGTCGTTGTCGCGGTCGCCGGGCCGGATGCGATCGGTGTCGACGAAGTTGGGGATGACCCGTACCTTCGCTCGTTGTCGCTCGGCCGCACCGGTCGGGAGTCCGGAAGCGATCTTGCCCCGCACGTTGTCGGCCAGATCATCGGACAGCACGGTCACTGCGTCGGCTGCGCGATACGACATGCGTTCCAACCGCCGGGCGAGGGCGATCACGCGCGCACCGGTGAGCAGACCGAGTTCGACAGCGACGTCGGGGAAGACATCCTGGATGTTGAACACCAGCGGCGCCCGACGGAGGCCGGCCACGACCCGTCCGGCGGGTCCGAGCGTGAGCGGGGGCGACATGGCCAACACCGCATCGGGACGTTCACGAGCGCTGGCTCCAACGAGGGTGGCCAGCGTGGTGAAGCCGCCGAAGGCCAGTGCACGGGCGGGGATGTTCCGCTTGTCGGTCGGGAACGGATGCACCCGAGAGATACGACCCCAGTCGGTCCGCTCGGTGCGCACCAGCCGTCCCTCCCACCCGGGCTCGACGTCGTGACGCACGTACCACGGAAGGGCGGTGACGACATGCAGACGATGACCGCGCTCGACGAGTTCGTGGGCGATCCGCGACATCACCACACCGGTGGGCGCCAGATCCGGATCGAAGTGGGGGCACAGGACGGTGAGGTTCACCGGGTCTCCCGGTAGACGGTGAGGAGCGCAGTGGCCGAGTCGGGCCACGTGAAGGCACGGACCCGCTCGAGACCACGACGGACGAGGACGCTACGACGCGAGGTGTCGTCGATGACGGCAGCCAACGCCGAGGTCCACCCCGCCACATCGAGCGGGTCGACGAGCATGGCGGCATCCCCGGCCACCAGCGGCAGACCACCGACGTCGCTGGCCACCACGGGGCACCCCCGGGCCATGGCCTCGAGCACCGGCAGTCCGAATCCCTCGTAACGCGAGGGGAAGGCCATCACCATCGCCGAGCGATAGAGCACATCGAGTTCGTCCTCGGGGATGCGGCCGGTGCGCACCACCGACTCGGTGAGACCGAAGGCGCCGATGGCGGCCCGCACCACCTCCTCGGCCGAGGACGCGCCGCCGGTGAGCACGAGTCGCAGTTCCGGATGCGTCGGCACCAGCGCGGCGAATACCGCCACCAGGGTCTCGTGGTTCTTGTGCGGATAGGTGATGGCCGGGTAGAGGACGAACGGCCGGTCGACGAGGTCGAGGCGAGTCAGCACGCGCTGACGCAGTTGCCCATCCACAGCCGCGCCCGGATCGTCGACACCACAGGGAACGATGCGCACACGGGTCCGGTCCACACCAGCCCGCTGCACTGCGTCATCGCCGGTGAATCCGGCCAGACAGATCACCGTGCTGGCCGCTCGCAACGAACGCGGCGCGACCCACGTCAGCCACCGTCGCTTGATCGGTCCGAACCGTTCCGGATTGGAGAGGGGCTGCAGATCGTGGAGCGTGACGATCCCGGTCGCCGGGCGCACGAAGGGCATGGTGCCGCCGGCGTGGTGCACGACGTCGCACCGGTCTCGCCGTGTCCGCCACGCCAACCACGTCGACTCGGTCAGTACCCGCAGTGGTCGCGACGCGCCCGACACCGGGGCCACGCGGGTGGGGAACGCAGCAGAAAGATCCGGGTGGGCGGCGAAGAACGAGCGGTTGACGTAGAGCACGATGTCGAGATCGTCGGGGCGCTGTCGAGCGACGGCCCGCAGCAGTCGGACGGTGTACTCCTCGCTGCCGCCCACCTCGCCGGGCACCAGCCACAGGAGGTTCACGCCGATGCGACGTCGAGCACTCATCGGGCGGCGTCCCGGTAGGCGGCCAGCAGCGCCGCAGCCGTGCGATCGGATCCGAACCGATCGCGGGCCCGTTCGAGACCGGCGAGGGCCAGCGCCGATCGCCGATCGTGGTCGTCGAGCAGCATGGTGATCGCCTCGGCCAACGCCCGCCGATCGGCGGGGTCGACGAGCACACCGGCATCGCCCGCCACCTCGGCGGTGGCCGTCCCCGCCGAGGTGAGCACCGCCGTGCCCTGGGCCATGGCCTCGAGCACCGGCAACCCGAATCCCTCCTCGAGGCTGGGGAAGCAGAACACCTCGGCTCCGGCCTGCAGGGCGCGCAGGGTGTCGGGATCGACGAAGCCCACCGTCCGCACCCGCTCGCCCAGTCGCCCGAGTCGATCGGTCAGGTCCTCGTTCCATCCCTGCGGGCCGGCCAGCACCAGCACGGCGTCGGTGTGCACGTCGGCGAAGGCATCGAGGAGCGTCGGGAGGTTCTTGCGCGGCTCGATGGTGCCCGCCCACAGCACATAGCGACCGGAAAGTGCGAACCGGGTCCTCACCGCTTCGACAGCGGCCTCGTCGGCCGGGGCGATGTCGATGCCCCACGGCACCAGACGCAGGCGATCCCGATCGAAACCATCGGCGACGCAGTCCTCCAGAGTCGAGCGCGACGGACAGATCACGATGTCGGCATCGCTCCGGGCCAACTCGATCGCCCGGGTGAAGAACGACACGCCACGACGAGTGAACCGCGACGGGTCGCGACGGAAGGCCAGATCGTGCACCGTGACCACGAGTGGCGCCGAGCGCGGGGGCACGGCCATCCCCGTGGCGTGGATGACGTCCACCGGACCAGTGGCCCGCTCCACGGCCGGCCGGCGCAGGCGATGCCACGACTCGTACAGGGCCAGTCGGGGCAGCGGAAGGTGCCGGATCGGGATCGACGGGCGCCACGACGGTGCCAGTGGGGAGGAGTGACGGCCCGCCACTCCGATCAGTTCGAGATCGGTGTGACGGCGCAGCGCCTCCACCCCGTCGAGCGCGGCTCGGGCAGTCCCCCCGGGCACCGAGTGCCACAACTGCTCGAGGGTGATCGCCACCCGATGACAACCGCTCATGGACGTTCGAGTCTCCCACGGCGACGGTTCCGACCGGGGCGAGTTGCGGCAATCGGTAGGGTCTCCACATGGACTTCCTCCCCGATCCGGCGTTCTGGAGCGGTCGACGGGTGCTGGTCACCGGCGGGACGGGCTTCCTCGGTCAGTCGGTGGTCGAACGGGTCCGGGCCCGCGGCGCGACGCAGGTCGAAACCCCCGGCAGCGCCGACTACGACCTGCGTGACCCGGAGGCGGTGCGCGAGATGTTCGGTGCCCTGGCACCCGACCTCGTCATCCATCTGGCCGCCCGGGTCGGCGGCATCGGCGCCAACATGGAGCGGCCGGCCGACCTGTACCTCGACAACCTCCTCATGGGCACCTACGTGCTCGACGAGGCCCGACGGCGCGGCACCGACAAGACGGTCATGGTCGGGACGATCTGCTCGTACCCGAAGTTCACTCCCGTGCCCTTCGCCGAGTCCTCGCTGTGGCAGGGATACCCCGAGGAGACCAACGCCCCCTACGGCATCGCCAAACTGGCGCAACTGGTGCAGTTGCAGGCCAACCGGGCCCAGTACGGACAGCGCGCCGTGTACCTCATGCCCACCAACCTCTACGGCCCGCGCGACAAGTTCCACCCGGCGGTGTCGCACGTGATCCCCGCACTGATCAAGAAGACGGTCAACGCGGCCGAGTCGGGGGCCGATCACATCGACGTGTGGGGAACGGGAGCGGCCAGTCGCGAGTTCCTCTACGTCGACGATGCCGCCGAGGGCATCGTGCTCGCCGCTGAGTTCTACGACGACGGCGACCCGGTGAATCTCGGTGCCGACCGTGAACTCCCCATCCGCGATCTGGTCTCGATCATCGTCGACCTGGTCGGCTTCACCGGCGAAGTGCGGTGGGACACGTCGCGCCCCGATGGCCAGCCGCGACGTGGTGTCGACGGGTCGCGTGCTCTCGAGCGCTTCGGGTTCCGCGCTGCGACCTCGTTCGACGAGGGCCTGCGACGAACGCTCGAGTGGTACCTGGCCAATCGGACCGAGGCCGAAGCCCGCGACCGCTGAGCGAGGTCACGAACAGGTCTGACCCTCGGGCACCTTGGGGATGAAGTCACTGAGCGTCGTGGTGGTGATGGGCAGCGTCGTCGGCGTGGTCGGGACCATCGTCGTCGACGTCGTCGGCGTCTGACCCGCGGTCGTGCTCGGCCCCGGCATCGGCGACGGGGCCGGTTCGGTGTTCGACGGCGACGGGATCGGACGCAGCCCACGGAACACGTCGAACATGGGTTGCGACGCCGCCTGGTTCAACTGCAACACGCTGGCGGCGCCGATGAACATCCCCGTGGACACCGGGGTGAAGCTCACCAGGTTGTCGGGGTCGAACGTCCGGAACTGGGTGCCCAGATCGACGAGGTCCTTGATGGCGAACGTCGTGTCGAGCGTGACGTTCTTCTGCGCGATCTCCAGCAGGTCCTTCATGACGAACGGATTGCGCGCGCCCTTGGTCACCGCCCGCTTGAGCGCAGCGCGGATGAACTGCTGCTGACGCGTCACCCGACCGAAGTCGCTGGAGGGATCCTCCTGCCACGAGCGCATGTTGTTGCGACTGATCTCGAAATGTCGCGATCGGGCGAAGGCGAGGGCCTGACCCGGGTCGAGCAGTCGACAGCCGGGTTCGTACTGGAACAGACCGGTGGCCTCGTCACGAGAGGGGAAGTTGAACCAGATCGGCACACCGTCGACGGCGGACACGAGCGCCTCGAATCCGGCGAAGTCGACCATGGCGTAGTGGTTGATCGGGATCTGGAAGTCCTGCTTGATCGTCTCGATCAGCTTCTCGGGACCACCGAGCGACAACGCGGTGTTGATCCGCCCCTGTCCTCCTCCGGCCAGATCCACCCACAGGTCACGGTTCAACGACAGCACCGCGGCCTGCTGGGTCTTGGGCTCGACGCGCAGGATCATGATGGTGTCGGTGTTGAGCGACCGCGTGCGGCCCCGGTTGACGGGATCGTCCTGCCCGAGACCCATCCCGTCGTCGATTCCCACCAACAGGATGTTCATGGGCTCGCCGGGCGCCGACGGGGCCTCGAGTGAGGCTCCGACATCGATGCGGGGCAGGGCGGAGGCCTGGTTGTAGGTCCACCAGATCCCGACCGCGGCCACCAGACAGGCCAGTGCCACGAACATGTTCAGCGAGAGCAACAGCCGCTGGGGCCAAGTCCGATGACGACGCACGGACTCCGACGCTACCGGAGCACCTGCGACAGACACGGTCGCCCCGGCCGTCCATCGGTGCGGCGAGGAGCTGGTCGCCCGGTCGAGCGACCGGTGTGCGGTCCTAGGCTCGCACCGTGGTCCACACCGCCCCCACCACCCTGGCCCGACGGGTCGCCCCGGTCGCCGTGGTCGGCGGGGTCGTGGCCTCCGAGTTGCTCGACGTGACGAGCGATCCGTCGGTGTTGGACTCGACCGGGTGGTGGGCCGCCGTGGTGCCCTTCGACGGGGAGCCCGTGTTCGCCCGTTTCGCCCGGCGCCGCCCCACCTCGTCGATCCCGCGAACCGACGGTGTGTGGCGCGGTCCCGATCGTCGGATGTGGCGATCCTCACTCGACGACGACGGCTTCGCCGCACGGGTGGCGTCGATCCGTGGCGCCATCGCTGCCGGTGACGTGTACCAGGTGAACCTCACCCGCATGCTGCGGGCCCCACTGTCCCCCGACGCGTCCCTGCTGGCCCTCGGCGCCCGTCTGGCCGCCGGCAACCCCGCTCCCTACGCCGCCCTGATCGAACTGCCCGAGCACGGGGTGCGCGTGGCCTCGGCCTCGCCGGAGTTGTTCCTCGCCCGCAGCGGTCGACGAGTGCGCTCCTCGCCCATCAAGGGCACCACCGCACCCGGTCGACCGTTCACCGACAAGGACCGGGCCGAGAACGTGATGATCGTGGATCTCGTCCGCAACGATCTCGGACGGGTGTGCGAGCCGGGATCGATCGGTGTCCCCCACCTGCTGGCCGAAGAACACCACCCCGGTCTCGTGCATCTCGTCAGCACGGTCGAAGGCGAGTTGCGCCATGACGCCGGGTGGCCCGAACTGCTGGCCGCGGCGTTCCCCCCGGGCTCGGTGACCGGTGCCCCCAAGATCGCTGCGCTGGCCCACATCGCCGCGCTGGAACCCACCGGTCGTGGCCTCTACTGCGGCGCCATCGGATGGGTCGACGCCGATCGCGCCGTCGGTGAGATGAACGTGGCCATCCGCACGTTCTTCGTCGACGATGGCGACCTCTGCTTCGGAACGGGGGGTGCCATCACCTGGGACTCCGATGCCGACGACGAATGGGCGGAGACGGAGCTGAAGGCCCACCGACTGTTGTCGATCGCCTCACCGACATGACGATGCTCGTCTGGCACGACGGTCGCGTCGTCGAACCCTCGACGCCGATCATCGGCGCCACCGATCACGGGGTGCTGCTGGGCGACGGGGTGTTCGAGACCCTGGCCGTGCGTGAGGGCCGCCCTCGTCTGCTCGATCGTCACCTGCATCGGCTGCGGGCCGGGATGGACCGCATCGACATCGTGAACGGACCCGACGACGACACCGTGCGCCACGCCATCGACGAACTCGTCGCCGCGTCGGGTCTGACCGATGCCCGGATCCGCATCACCGTCACCGCCGGTCCCGGTTCGTCACCACGGACACGGACGGGCAGCCCCACGATGTTCATCACCATCGCTCGGCTCGACCCGGCGCCGGCGTCGGTGTCGCTGCACCTGGTGCCGTGGCCGCGCCACGAACGGTCGGCATTGGCCGGCATCAAGTCGATCAACTGGGCCGAGAACGCGCATGCACTGCGCGCTGCGGTTGCCGCCGGTTTCGACAACGCGCTGTTCTGCGACACCCAGGGGCGTCTGTCGGAATGTGCGACGGCGAACATCTTCCTCGTGCTCGATGGCGCCATCGTCACGCCGTCGCTCGAGTCGGGCTGCCTGGCCGGAACCGTGCGAGCCGTGCTGCTCGACGCCGGCGTTGCCACCGAAGCCGATCTCCATCCGGCCGACGTGCCGCGTGCCGACGGAGTCTTCCTCACCACATCGACCACCGGCATCACGCCGGTGCACGCCATCGACGACCGCACCATTCACACCGACGCCGACGCGCTGGACTGCGCCCGCGCCGCCCTCGACGTCGCCGGCTGAGACGAAGCGACCTCAGTCGGCCAGTCGAGCGTGGACGACGTCGCCCACGGCCACGTCCTCGGTCACGCCGTCGTGCTCGACGAGCAGGTGACCGTCGTCGGCGATGGCCAACGCTCGACCATGGAAGGTGCGATCGGCCAGCACCACCTCGACGGTGCGGCCCACGGTGGCCGACACGGACCGGGCCCGGTCGAGGACCGCCGAACCGTCACTGGTCTCGAGGTCGTCGAGCAGTCGGCCGTAGTGGCCGAGCCACACCGCGAGCACGGCCTCGAGTTCGACCGGCCGGCCGGCCAGTCGATCGACCGACGTGGCGATGGCGGCGAGGTCGTCGGGCAGGGGGAACGGCCAGTCGACGTTCAAGCCCATGCCCACCACCACGGCCTCCACCCGATCGTCGACCACCAGCGACTCGGCCAGGATCCCGCCCACCTTGCGATCGACCTCGGTCGGGTCGAGCCCGGGGGCGGCCGCGGCCACCAGATCGTTGGGCCACTTGAGCCCCAGTCGCACCCCGGCCACCTCGTCGGCGGCGTCCACCGCAGCCAGTCCGCAGGCCATGGTCAGCAGGAACAGGCGCTCGGGGGGCAGGGTCGGACGCAGCAGCACCGACACCAACAACGAGGCCCCCGGAGGGGCCGACCACGTGCGATCGCGCCGCCCGCGACCGGCCGTCTGGTGGGCGGCGACGAGCACCGTGCGGTCGGGAGCGCCAGCAGCGGCCGCCTCCAGCAGATCCCGGTTGGTGGAGCCGGTCTCGGCCACCCTCCACACCTCGGCGAACCGGCCGCTCCCAGTGCCGTCCGCCTCCCCCATTCGTGCCAATGTATCCGGCGTGCTGACGAAGATCCTGATCGCAAACCGGGGCGAGATCGCCGTCCGGGTCATCCGTGCCTGCCAGGAGATGGGGATCGCCACCGTGGCGGTGTACTCCGATCTCGACCGCGATGCGCTCCATGTGCGGCTGGCCGACGAGGCCTACGCACTGGGCGGTCAGACCGCAGCCGAGAGCTACCTCGACACCGAGAAGATCCTCGACATCATCGAACGCAGTGGCGCCGACGGCGTGCATCCGGGCTACGGGTTCTTCTCCGAGAACACCGACTTCGCCCGGGCCATCACCGAGCGCGGTGTCACCTTCATCGGTCCGCCGCCCTCGGCCATCGAGGTGATGGGCGACAAGGTCTCCAGCCGCACCGCCGCGCAGGCCGCCGGCGTGTCGGGCGTACCCGGCACCACCGAGTTCCTCAAAGACGCCGACGAGGTCGTGGCCTTCGGCAACGCCCACGGCTGGCCGGTCGCTATCAAGGCCGCCTACGGCGGTGGCGGCCGCGGCATGCGCGTGGTGCGCACGGCCGACGAGGCCGCCGAGGCCTTCGATTCGGCCCGCAGCGAGGCGCTCAAGGGCTTCGGTCGCGACGAGTGCTACGTCGAGCGCTACCTCACGTGGCCGCGTCACATCGAGATGCAGATCATCGCCGACACCCACGGCAACTGCGTGTGGGTGGCCGAGCGCGACTGCTCGGCGCAGCGTCGTCACCAGAAGTTGGTGGAGGAGAGCCCGGCCCCGGCCTTCCCCGCCGAGGTGCGCCAGGCCATGGGCGAGGCCGCGGTGAAGGTGGCCAAGGCCTGCGGGTACGTCAACGCCGGCACCGTGGAGTTCCTCTACCAGGACGGCGAGTTCTGGTTCCTCGAGATGAACACGCGTCTGCAGGTGGAACACCCCGTCACCGAGATGGTGTCGGGCATCGACCTGGTGGCCGAGCAGATCCGCGTGGCGTCGGGGCTGCCGCTGTCGTTCTCACAGGACTCGATCGAACTGTCGGGTCACGCCATCGAGATCCGCATCAACGCCGAGGATCCCGCCGGCGGCCGGTTCCTCCCCTCCCCCGGTCACATCACCACGCTGGTGCCACCCGCCGGATTCGGAACCCGCTGGGACGGCGGCTACGAGTCGGGTGACACCGTCAGCCAGTACTACGACAATCTCGTCGGCAAGCTGATCTGCTGGGGCTCGGACCGCGACACGGCCATCGCCCGCACGCTGCGAGCATTGCGCGAGTTCCGCATCGACGGCATCGCCACCACCATCCCGGCCGACATCGCCATCCTCGAGCACCCCGACTTCGTGGCCGGCACCCACTCCACCAAATGGGTGGAGGACGTGCTGGATCTCACCGGAGTCGGCGCCGCACCGGCCACCACCGACGGTGAGGCCGAGGCCAAGGTGCAGCGCGACGTCGACGTGGAGGTCAACGGCAAGCGGTTCTCGGTCAAGGTGTTCGTGCCCGAGTCGCAGGCCGGAGCCGTGGTCGCCGCTGGAGGTTCGGCCGGCGGCGGAGCACGTCCACGTCGTTCCTCGGGCGGTACCGGAGGCGGAGCCGGCGGCGGCTCGGGCGCCGTCACCGTTCCCATGCAGGGCACGATCGTCAAGGTGCTGGTCGAGGTCGGTCAGGAGGTCGAGGTCGGCGCCACGGTGTGCGTGCTGGAGGCGATGAAGATGGAGAACAACATCGCCGCCGACAAGGCCGGCACGGTCAAGGAGATCAAGGTGGCTCCCGGCGACTCGGTGGGCTCCGGGGACGTCGTCGTCGTCATCGAGTGACCGCGCTCAGCGCGGCACCCAACCTCCCAGTGCCGGCAGCGGCAGGTCGAGGTAGGTGACGATGCCGGGAGCGGCGTCGCACACCGCGTCGATGGCGTTCATCGCCGGCATGGCCGTCATCACCATGCCGAGGACCATGTAGTCACTGAACGACTCGGCCACGAAGTCGGCCGGTGGGAACACCTCGAGTTTGGTGCGCACCGACGGCATACCGGCGATCTCCACCACGTAGCCGTGCTCGACGCGCCAGTCGGGGTCGAGGGTGCGTCCCTTGCGCCATCGCACATCGCAGGACACCACGCAGCGGTCACCGACCCATCCCTGCCACGAGGCCGACACTCCGGCCACCATGCCGGCCTCGATCGACCACGAACCGAGATCGAGGAACTCGGTGGTCACCGCGTACTCGGTCTCGCAGCGGACCTCGTCGAACTCGACCCCCAGCGCGCGACCGAGCAGGTGCACGGCATCACCGAACACGGCGGTGCCGGCGCGGGTCATGGCCGGCAGATCGGGATCGTCGGGGTGACGGCCGTACCCGACCGACAACTCGGTGTCCGCCGAGTCGTACCCGGTCGAGTCGACCGACTCGAGCATCCGCACCGAGTCGATGCGATCGCACACACCGGTCGACACGATCCCGAGCAGATTGGCCATGCCGGGATTCATGCCGGATCCGAAGATCGACGAACCACCTCGTCGACAGGCCTCGATGACGCGATCCCGTCCGGCGCCGAGGGCGTGACCGGTGATGAACCCGGCCGTCGACACGATGTTCACACCCGACTCGAGGATGCGCACCATCTCGTCGACGTCGGGCCACTTCGGGTTGTAGACGACGCAGTCCGGGCGCAAGGCCAGCAGCGCGTCCACGTCATCGGTGGCCAGCACCCCGATGGGATCGACGCCGCACAACTCGCCCACGTCACGACCGACCTTGTCCGGCCCCCACGCATAGCAACCCACGAGCTCGAGGCCCGGATTGGCCAGCGTGGCCAACACCGAGCGTTGCCCGACATTGCCGGTGGTCCACTGCACGATCCTGCGCATCTCCACACCCCCTGTACGATCCGAACCTAGCGAGTGCTGAGTTCGATGGTCCCCCCGGCCAGGTCGGGCCAGCCTCGGTGCAGCGAACCGGCGATCCCGGTGCCGTAGACACACAGGAAGAGCGCCACGGCGAAGGGCCCCAGCGGCAGGGCCAGCACCGACCAGGGCAGCAGTGCCCGCAGCAGCGCCTGAGCAGTGGTGGGACGACCACCATCGCCGTAGCGCACCAGCCGCAGGCCGAACAGCGCCTTGCCGACCGTGCGCTGGGCCACCAGCACCGACAGCCACTCGTAGGTCACGCCGAGGGCGAGGAGCGATGGCCCCAACCACGCGGGGATGTCGAGGCGGACCTGGCCGCCCACGGTGCGGGCGGTGAACGCCACCACGATCGCCGCGGGGGCGAGCACCAGAGCGAGATCCACGGCCCGGGCGGCGAATCGCGGCGCGGGCGCGGCGAGACTGAACGGTCCGGTGCGGGGGAAGTCCTCGGCGACGGGCGGCCGACGATCGGCCGTGCCCGAGGACTCACTCGGCGGCATCGGACAGCGCCTCGGCCATCGACGGATGCACGAACAACGCCTCGTGGAGATCGGCGACGTGCAGTCCGGCGGTGACGGCCAGTGCCAGCACCGAGATCAACTCGGCAGCATGTCGCCCGACGATGGAGCCGCCGAGCACGACCCCGGTGGCCGGATCGGAGATGATCTTCACGAAACCGCGGGGATCGTCCTCGATGAGCGCCTTGGCGTTGGCCGAGAACGGCACCTTGGTCACGCGGATCTTGCGACCGACGGCGAAGGCGTCGACCTCGGCCAGACCGACATCGGCGATCTCCGGCTCGGTGAAGATGGCCGATGCCGCCTTGTCGTAGTCGATGTGACGGTGTGGTCCGATGTGGAGGCCCATCATGTGCTCGGCGATCTTGCGACCCTGCATCGACGCCACCGACGACAACGGCAACTTCCCGGACACGTCACCGGCGGCGTAGAGCCACGGCAGGTTGGATCGACAGTTGTGATCGACCCGGATGTACCCGTCGTCGCTGACATCCACGCCAACTTCCTCGAGACCGAGCGCACCGGTGTTGGGAATGGAACCGATGGCCAGCAGCGCGTGGGAGCCCGTCACCGTCCGGCCGTCGGAGCACTCGACGGTGACACCGCCATCGGCGACGGTGGCGCCCACCGCCCGTGCCCCCTTGAGCAGATCGACGCCACGATTGAGGAAGTCGGCTTCGAGCGCAGCCGCCACCTCCGGGTCCTTCGACGGCAGCACCTGTTGTCGACTCACGACGAGCGTGACCCGACAGCCGAACGATCGGAACATGTGCACGAACTCGACACCGGTGACGCCGGAGCCGATGACCACGAGATGCTCGGGCAGTTCAGCCGGCGGATAGGCGTCGCGGGTGGTGAGGACGTGCACGCCGTCAATCACGGCCCACTCGGGGATGCGCGGTCGGCTCCCGGTGGCGATGAGCACGGTGTCGGCCTCGAAGTCGACGGGGCCGTCCGCCGTCTGGGCCACCACCTTCCGCTCGCCCACCAGTCGACCGCGGCCGGACACGAGTTCCACGCCCTGGCTCTCCAACAGCGTCCGGGTCGACGACTCGAGACGGGCACCGATCTCGGCGATGCGGGTGCGCAGCGCGTCGAAGGCCAGCGAGGCCGAGACATCGGTGAGGCCCATGCGATGCGAATCGTTGATGAGGCCGAGCGCGCTGCCGGTGGCGATCATCGCCTTGGACGGGATGCAGTCGCGCAGATGTGCGGCGCCACCGACCAGATCCGACTCGATCATGGTGACCTGAGCGCCGAATCGCGCCGCGTAGGTGGCCGCCGTGTTACCGGCCGGGCCTCCTCCGATGATCACGAATCGATGCGGCACAGGACCTCAGGGTACCGGTCGGGTCAGTTCGACCAGACGGTGGTCGTCGGTGAACAGGCGACGAGACAGACCGAGGCCCATGACGGCCACGCTGGTGGCGACGGAACCGAGCACGAGGTACATGATCGCCAACTGGACCTCCACCGCATCGAGCGCGTCGACACCGGCGAGGACGAGGCCGGTCATGGCCCCGGGCAGGAACACCAGCCCGACCGCCTTCGTCGACTCGATCTGCGGGATGAGTGCTGTGCGCAACGCCGCGCGCACGAAGGGGCGGACCGCGTCGGCTGACGACAGGCCGAGGGCCAGTCGCGCCTCGACCTCCTCGCGCCGTTCGGTGATCTCGGCCACGATGCGTCGACCGACCAGCACACACGATGTCATCGAGTTGCCGATCATCATCCCGGCCAGCGGCACGATGGTGCGGCCCTGCACCGGGAAGATCCCCAGTCCGAACACCACGGCGAGACTGACCACGATCACCGCCAGCATCGCCACCGTGCCGAGCAGTGCCGCACCGGGCACCTCGCGGGCCCGATTGCGGATCACCCGACCGGCGAAGACCACCATCAACCCGACCCACAGCCACGCCCACCACACCGATGCATCGGGATCGAGAATGAGCCGCAGTGCCAGCCCGACCAACAGCAGTTGCACGCCGGCCCGAGCCGCAGCCCACAGGATCGATCGACCGAGTCGCAGTCGCTGCCATCCCGAGAGCGCGAGGGCGACGACCACGAGGACGAGTGACGCCGCCAGACCCGCCCAGCCCACTGCGGTGGAGGTCATCGCTCGTCCGCCCGCTCGGCGAGGTACGCCTCGGCCTCGGCATCGGTGGCGTTGCGACCGGCGAGGAGCACGACCGTGTGATCGGCCAGGCGACGAGCCTGCGCCAGATCATGGGTGACCCACACCACGGCCAGTCCGTCACGGACCAGTTCGCTCACCACTCGTTCGATGGCGAGGCGACTGTCGGGATCGAGCGAGGAGGTCGGTTCGTCCATGAGCACGACCTCCGGTTCGGTGAGCAGCGTGCGGGCCAGACACATCCGCTGGGCCTCACCGCCCGAGAGATCGTCGGCTCGACGCCCCACCATGTCCGACGACAGGCCGACCCGGCGCAGCGCCTCGAGCGCCCCGGCATCGTCGAGTTCGGGGCGGGCCACGCGCAGGTTGTCGGCCACGGTCCCGGCGAACGGGGTGGGACGTTGGAACACCATGCCCACCCGTCGTCGCAGGTGCCGGGAATCGAGCGTGGCGCAGTCGACCCCGTCGAGGCGCACGATGCCGGCCGAGGGCACGGCCAGCCGGTTGGCCAGGCGCAGCAGGGTCGACTTGCCCACCCCCGAGGGCCCGGCCAGCACGGTGATCCGTCCCCGCTCGGCGCGCAGCGAGACATGGTCGAGGAGCCGTGTGCCGTCGGCCGTCTCATACGACACGCCCTCCATCTCCAGCAGCCCCGCCGTCCCGGTCACCCGCTCAGCATGACACCCGTGAACCGACCCTCTTAGGCTGACGGGGTGACCAGCCAATCCGACTTCCCCCCCGCCTGGGCCGAGGCCGCCGCCAAGGACCTCAAGGGCGCCGATCCCTCCTCACTCGTGTGGGAGACCCCCGAAGGGATCGCCGTCAAGCCCCTCTACACCGCCGCCGACACCGAGGGCCTCGACACGGCCGACACCCTGCCCGGGTTCGCGCCGTTCACCCGCGGCGTGCGGGCGACGATGTACACGGGCCGACCGTGGACCGTCCGCCAGTACGCGGGCTTCTCCACCGCCGAGGAGTCGAACGCCTTCTATCGGCGCAACCTCGCTGCCGGACAGATGGGTCTGTCGGTGGCCTTCGATCTGGCCACGCACCGCGGCTACGACTCCGATCACCCCAACGTGGTCGGCGACGTCGGCAAGGCCGGTGTGGCCATCGACTCGGTCGAGGACATGAAGATCCTCTTCGACGGGATCCCTCTCGACCAGATGTCGGTGTCGATGACGATGAACGGTGCGGTGATCCCCGTGCTGGCCATGTTCATCGTGGCCGGCGAGGAACAGGGTGTCGACCGTTCGCTGCTGGCCGGGACCATCCAGAACGACATCCTCAAGGAGTTCATGGTCCGCAACACCTACATCTACCCGCCGACCCCCAGCATGCGGATCATCGCCGACATCATCGAGTACACGGCTGAGGAGATGCCGAAGTTCAACTCGATCTCGATCTCCGGCTACCACATGCAGGAGGCGGGCGCGACGGCGGTGCAGGAGTTGGCCTTCACCATCGCCGATGGCAAGGAGTACGTGCGCGCCGCACTGGCCAAGGGTCTCGACGTCGACGCCTTCGCCGGTCGCCTGTCGTTCTTCTTCGCCATCGGGATGAACTTCTTCATGGAGGTGGCCAAGCTGCGCGCCGCGCGTGTGCTGTGGTATCGGGTGATGAGCGAGTTCGAACCGAAGAAGTCGGCGTCGCTCATGTTGCGCACGCATTGTCAGACCTCGGGCGTGTCGCTCACCGAGCAGGACCCGTACAACAACATCGTGCGCACCACCATCGAGGCGATGGCGGCAGTGCTCGGTGGCACCCAGAGCCTGCACACGAACTCGTTCGACGAGGCCCTCGGTCTCCCCACCGACTTCAGTGCGCGCATCGCCCGCAACACCCAGTTGATCCTGGCCGAGGAGAGCGGCGTGACCAGCACGGTCGATCCTCTCGGTGGCTCGTACTACGTCGAGGCGTTGACCAACGAACTGGTCGACGCGGCGTGGGCGCTGATCGGCGAGGTCGAGGAGCTGGGCGGCATGACCAAGGCCGTCGAATCCGGTATGCCCAAGTTGCGCATCGAGGAGTCGGCGGCCCGCAAGCAGGCCCGGATCGATCGTCGCGAGGACATCGTCGTCGGTGTCAACAAGTACGTGCCCGAGGACGTGGAACTGGTCGACGTGCTCGACATCGACAACACCCGCGTGCGCGACGAGCAGTTGGCCAAGTTGGCTCGGGTGCGTGCCGACCGTGACGAGGACGCGTGCCGCGCCGCACTGGATGCCCTGGCCGACGGGGCTCGCGGCGACGCCAATCTGTTGGCGCTGGCCGTGGAAGCGGCCCGGGCCCGGGCCACGCTCGGCGAGATCTCCGATGCCATGGAGTCGGCATTCGGCCGTCATCGGGCCGAAGTCCGTACCATTTCGGGTGTGTACGGGAAGGCCTACGAGGGCGACGCCGACTACGCCGAGTTGCAGGCGGAGATCGAGCAGTTCGCCCGCGAGGCGGGCCGCCGCCCGCGGATCCTGGTGGTCAAGATGGGGCAGGACGGCCACGACCGGGGCGCCAAGGTGATCGCCACCGCCTTCGCCGACCTCGGCTTCGATGTCGACATGGGTCCGTTGTTCCAGACCCCGGCCGAAGCGGCGCGCGACGCGGTGGAGAACGACGTGCACGTGGTCGGCATCTCGTCACAGGCCGCCGGTCACAAGACCCTCGTGCCCATGCTCATCGACGAGTTGCGCAAGGCCGGGGCCGACGACGTGGTGGTGGTGTGCGGCG
>Ga0172376_10001996_pt1 | contig 25445 bp, 28 predicted proteins | sample Lak35m_FD_121114 | JGI IMG/M metagenome (GOLD analysis project Ga0172376, IMG submission 121114) | Freshwater microbial communities from Kabuno Bay, South-Kivu, Congo - kab_092012_35m | ecosystem: Environmental > Aquatic > Freshwater > Lake | place: Democratic Republic of the Congo: South-Kivu...
TGTTCGGCGTGACCTTCATGGCGGTCGCTGCAGAGCATCCGCTCGCGCTCGCGGCGGGGGCGCGTGATGCTGCGCTGCAGGCCTTCATCGATGAATGCCGTCGCGGCAGCACCATGGAAGCGGACGTCGCCACCATGGAAAAAAAGGGCCGACCGACCGGGCTGCATGTGCTGCATCCCTTCACTGGCAAGCTTGTCGAAGTGTGGGTCGCCAACTACGTGTTGATGGGCTACGGCGAGGGTGCGGTGATGGGCGTGCCCGCCCATGACGAACGCGACTTCGAGTTTGCGCTCAAGAACGGCATCGACATCGTCACCGTGGTCCGTCCAAAAGAGGGTTCTTGGGACACCGTGCAGGCGCCGTGGCAGGCAGCCTACGGCGAGCATGGCGTCACCGTGAATTCCGCGGAGTTCTCCGGGCTCGAGTTCAAGCCGGCCATCGATGCGATCGCAGCGGCTCTCGAGCGCAAGGGGCTTGGGCGCAAGCGCATACAGTTCCGTTTGCGCGACTGGGGCATTTCGCGACAGCGTTATTGGGGTTGTCCCATCCCGCTCATTCATTGCGAGCATTGCGGCGAAGTGCCGGTACCGGACAATCAATTGCCGGTGGTGCTGCCCGAGGATCTGGTGCCCGATGGCAGCGGCAACCCGCTCGCCAAGACGCCGGCCTTCCATCAGGTCGACTGTCCGAGTTGCGGCAGACCCGCGCGGCGTGAAACCGACACCATGGACACCTTCGTCGATTCGTCTTGGTATTTCCTGCGGTTCGCCTGTCCCGACAACGACCAGGCCATGGTCGATGAGCGCAGCAAATATTGGTTGCCGGTCGATCAATACATCGGCGGCATCGAACACGCCATCCTGCACCTGCTTTATTCACGCTTCTGGACCAAGGTGATGCGCGATCTTGACCTCGTTGCCATGAACGAGCCGTTCGCCAACCTTTTCACGCAAGGCATGGTGCTCAACCATATCTACTCGCACCAGCCGGCTGAGGGGCGCCGCACCTACTTCAACCCCGCCGATGTCGATGTGGTCGATGACGGTGGCGAGAAGCGCTACATCGCCACGCGCGCCGATGGCAGCACGCTCGAGGTGCGCTACGACGGCCTCGGCACCATGTCGAAGTCGAAGAACAACGGAGTCGACCCGCAGAGCCTCGTCGAAAAGTATGGGGCCGACACGGCGCGACTGTTCATGATGTTCGCCTCACCGCCCGAGCAGACGCTCGAGTGGTCGGACGAGGGTGTGCAAGGTGCCTTCCGATTCATCCGTCGTCTGTGGGTGGCTGTTCATCAACATGTCGGTGGTGGTCAGACGGTCGCGCTCGACAAGGCAGCGCTCTCGATCGCGCAGAGCGATCTGCGTCGCCTCGCGCATCAGACGCTCACCAAGGTGACCGACGATATCGGGCGACGGCGCACGTTCAACACGGCCGTCGCGGCAGTCATGGAATTACTCAACGCCGTTTCGCGCTTCGAAGATCGTTCGGTGCAGGGCAGAGCGGTGTCTCAGGAGGCACTCGAGATCGCCGTCATCGCGCTCTCGCCCATCGTGCCCCACGTCTGTCACGTGCTCTGGCAGGCGCTCGGTCACGAGGGCGCGATCGTCGATCTTGCCTGGCCCGCCGTCGATGCGAGCGCGCTCGCGCAGGACTCACTGACCTTGGTTGTGCAGGTGAACGGCAAGCTGCGTAGTCAGATCACGGTGCCGATCGATGCCGACGAGGCGACGATCCGTGCGGCGGCGCTTGCCGACGACACGGTACGCAAATTCGTAGGCACGGCGACACCAAAGAAAATCGTGCTCGTGCCGCGCAAGCTCGTCAACGTGGTGATCTGATGCGCATTGCCGGCTGGCTGCTCCTCGTCTGCAGTATCGCCGCGGTCGGTGGGTGTGGTTTTCGTTTGCAGGGTCAGGTGCCGCTCGCCGGCAATCTGCGGGTGATCAATCTGCAGGCGGTCGATGGACAGAGCGATTTCGTGCGGGCCATCCGTCGCGATCTGCGCGGCGCTGGCGTGACACTCGATGCGGGTGCGCCCGCGGTGCTCGCGATCGAGCGCGATGAACTCCTTGAGCGCGTGGCATCCGTTTCGGCGCGCAATGTGCCGCGTGAATACGAGCTCACCTATGTGGTGCGTTTCTCGTTCAAGGTCGGTGACGAGACGCGCTTGCAGGGCGAGGAGGTGGCGGTGTCGCGCGACTTCAGTTTCGATGAGCGTGCCGCACTTGCCAAAGACCGCGAGCGCGAGCAGCTGCGCATGACCTTGGCCGAAGAAGCTGCCGTGATCGTGCTGCAGCGCCTCGCGAGTTTGCGCTGAGCGAGTCGCCGCGACCGTGTCCGTGAGACTTGTTGATGCAGCGCTGCGGGCGGAGCTGGCTCGGCTTTTTGCCCGTCATGGGCTGGAACTCTGTCTTGTCGCCGATGACGAGGCGATTCCAGGATCGTATTGGGGTGACTGCGAGGCGGGATTGATCGGCAGCCGGATTTATCTCAGATCCGATACGCCCCTGCATTCGGCCTTGCACGAGGCGGCACACTTCGCTTGCATGGACGAATCCCGCCGTGACGCGCTCGCGCGGGATGCGGGGGGCGACTTTGCCGAAGAAAACGCGGTGTGTTATCTGCAGATTCTTTGGGGAGACGCGTTGTCCGGCGTGGGTGCGCGGACCATCACGGACGATATGGATGCCTGGGGCTACACGTTTAGGCTCGGTTCGGCGGCACGCTGGTTCGCCGAAGACGCCGAGGATGCCCGCCAGTGGTTGCTGGCGCGTGGCCTGATCGAAGCGGCAGCAGCGAGCGCTCAGCGCGTCGCGTAACGATCCGTAGCGGCGACGAGTTCGCTGAGGATTCCCGGTTCGAACGCCGAGTGACCCGCATCGGCGATGATGCGCAGGTCGGCCTCCGGCCAGGCACGATGCAGATCCCAGGCGCTTTTCATGGGGCAGACGACATCGTAGCGACCCTGCACGATGGTGCACGGCAGGTGCCTGATCTTTGACACGTCTTCGAGCAACTGGTTCGGCGTGCGTAGAAAACCGCCGTTGATGAAGTAATGACATTCGATGCGCGCGAATGCATCAGCAAAATCGCCCTCTTCGAACTTGGCGACATAGTCCGGGTTGAGGCGCAGAAAACTCGTCGCGCCCTCCCAGATCGACCAGGCGCGTGCCGCAGCGGCGCGGACCGATGCATCGTCGCTGGTCAGTCTGCGGTAATAGGCACGCATCAGATCGTCACGCTCGTCGAGCGGAATGGGTTTGACGAATTCTTCGTAAAGATCGGGGTAGAGCGCGCCTGTGCCGTCCGGGGTGGCGTAGAACCAACGAAACTCCCAGGGACGCACCAGAAAAATGCCGCGCAGGACGAGCTCGGTCACCCGCTCTGGGTGGGCCTGCGCGTAGGCGAGGGCCAGCGTCGAACCCCAGGACCCACCGAACACCTGCCAGCGGTCGATGCCGAGGAATTCGCGCAGTTGCTCGATATCGGCCACGAGGTGCCAGGTCGTATTGTCGACCAGACTCGCGTGCGGCCGACTCTGGCCGCAGCCACGCTGATCGAACAGCACGATGCGATAGCGCTGTGGATCGAAGAAACGCCGCATGCGTGCATCCGTGCCGCCGCCCGGGCCACCGTGCAGGAACACCACGGGTTTGCCTGTGGGGTTACCGCTCTCTTCCCAATAAATCTCGTGCAGATCCGAGACGCGTAGCCAGCCTTGGCGGCGTGCTTCGATCGGTGGATAGAGTGTGCGTAGCATGTGGCCTCAGCGACAGACCTCAACGACAGACCATGGGGCCGAGAGGCGCGCCGCCGACAAGATGCACGTGCAGGTGATAGACCTCCTGTCCGCCGTGCGCGTTGCAGTTGATGATCAGTCGATAACCGTCTTCGGCGATGCCTTCGCGACGGGCGAGATCACGCGCCACGGTGAACATGTGGCCAACCAGCGCTTCGTCGGTGTCGGCGATATCGTTGGCCGTCGGGATCGGTTTGTTGGGCACGACCAGGATGTGTATGGGTGCACGTGGGTGAATATCGCGAAAGGCCGTGACGCGATCATCCTGATGGACGATGTCGCCCGGAATCTCGCGCGCGATGATTTTTTCGAAGAGCGTGGGCATCGGGGCGTTGCTCCTGAGTCGATACTCCGGGCTCAATATTTGTAGACTTCGACCTTGCTGCCATCGAGCTGATAGGCCGAGGCGCCGAGCCGCGTGGTCTTGTTCGACGTTTTCATCCTGCCGGTGATCCAGTACGCCTCGTAGATCGAATCGAGGGCGATGCCCTTGTTCATGCGCACGTAGACGATTTGGTTGGGCGGCGGTGGCGGCACGTGAATGCAGGCACCGAAGTACGGCACGAGGAAGAATTCGTCGACCAAGCCATCCTTGCCGACATCGAGTGGCACGATGAACCCGGGGATCTTGATATTCGTGCCATCGAGCGTCTTGTTCACGGAGAAATCCATGACTTGCTGCGCGGCAAGGCCACCCTCACCGAGATAGTCGTGTGCAGCCGGCGGCGGTCCCGCCATGAAGCGGGAGCGCGCATCGGGAGGAATGAGTTCGTCCCAGTCGATTTCGCGAGCCGCACCTGCGGGCGTGGCGGGCTTTGCGGGTGCCGCTGGTACGGGTGTACCGACTTTTGGTGGCGTGATGCCCTGTGCCGTGGCGGCCGAGATGCCGAGCAGTGCTGCGAGTGCAGAAGAGAGCAGAAGCTTTTTGATGATCATGTCGTCAAACCCGAATCGTGAGGCCGTCACTCAGCGTGTTGCGGTAGGCGCGCCACGCAGGCAGCGCGCCCATGAGCAGCGCCGCGCCGATGATCGCACCAAGTATGGCGAGATCGTAGCCGGTCAGACCGCCCGGATCGAGGAAGATTCCGAAGCGTCGCTCGAGCAGGGGTTGTGCGGCGAAGATCAGCCCGTAGCATAGCGCCACGCCCGCGGCGACGCCGGCGCTCGCCAGCATGCCCGCCTCGGCGATCAACAGTGTGAAGACATGCCGTGGACGCGCGCCGACCGAGCGCAAGATGGCCATCTCGCGACGACGCTCGTTGAGACTCGTGAGGATCGCCGTGAGCATGCCGAGCAATCCGGCGAGCACCACGAAGGCCGCGACGATCATGAGTGCAGTGTCGGCAATACCGACGAGATTCCACAATTGGCTGAGTGCCACGCCCGGGATGATGGCGAGCAGCGGCTCCTGACGATAATCATTGATCGCGCGCTGCATGGTGAAGGTCATGATCTTCGAGTCCATGCCCACCATGAAGGCGGTGATGGACTCCGGAGTCAGATTGAGTTGTCGCGCCTCTTCGGCGCTGACCCGTCCGCCAGGCAGAGCTTGCATGCCGCTCTGCCAGTCGACGTGGATCGCCGTGATCGCCTCGAGACCCACGTGTACCGTGCGGTCGATCGGCGTACCGGTCCGCTCGAGCACACCCACTACCGTGAACGGTTTGTCCTCGTGCTTTGCAAAGCTCACATTGCCGAGACCATGAGCGATGACGATCTTGGAGCCGATTGCATAGCCGAGTTGGCGCGCGACATCGGCACCGATCACCGCATCGTAGAGATCCTCGAAGGGCTTGCCGGTGGCAAAGGTCATCTCTCGATCACCCGCAAAGCGATAATGCCGGAAGTAATCGAGGGTTGTGCCCATGACGCGAAAACCGCGATGCGAATCGCCCAAAGAAATCGGGATGGTCCAGGCTACATCCGGATGACGAGCGATTTTCTGATAACTGTCCCAGCTGACGTTGGCCGTGGCGTCACCGACGCGAAATACGGAGTAGAGCAGCAGATTGAGCTGCCCGGAGCGCGCGCCCACGATCAGATCGACGCCGGAGACCGTGTTGGCGAACCCCTCGCGGGCTGCCGTGCGCATTTTTTCGACGCCAAGCAACAAGGCCACGCTCACCGCGATGGCGCTGATGGTGAGCAAGGCCGTGGTCCGGCGGTTACGCAGCGAGCGCAGCGCGAGTTGCAGGGTTTTCATGCGTGGGTATCCCGGCGGCTCATGCCGTTCGCGCGATTGATATCAGCGAGCGAGACCACGCGATCGAAGAGACGACTCAGCGAGGTGTCGTGGCTGACGAACAGCAGTGTGGCACCCTGAGTACGGCTTTCGGCCATCAGCAATTGCAGGAAGTCTTCACGCGCGTCGTGATCGAGCGCCGAGGTGGGCTCATCGGCGACGATGATGCCGGGGCGACCGAGCAGCGCACGCGCGGCCGCGACCCGTTGCTGCTGTCCGATAGAGAGCTCAGTGACCGGGCGCTGGAGATATTCGGGATCGCCGAGACCGAGCGCTGCCAGCAGGCGCCGCCCCTCCGCGGCGAGATCGCCGTTCGGGATGCGCGCGGCGCGCGCCGCGGAAAACTGCGCGGGTAGCAGCACGTTCTCCAGCACGCCAAGGTAGGGAATCAGATTGAACATCTGGAAGATGAAACCGAGATGATCGCCGCGAAAGCGATCACGCCCGGAGGCCGAGAGCGCCGTGACATCGGTCCCGAGCAGCAGGATTCGACCTCTTGCCGGGGTGAGCACGCCACCTAAGAGTCCAAGCAGCGTACTCTTGCCGCTACCACTCGGACCGCGCAGGAACACGCGTTCTCCGCGGGTGACGCGGAAGCGTTCGATGTCGATGACGGGCGGCTTGCCGGGCCAGGAAAACGCGAGGTTTTCCGCCTCGATGGCCGCGTCCTTGCGGTCGGGGTCGATCACCCGCCTACTTTAGCGAAACGCGTGTATTGCCGGCAGTCAATTCGGTTTGACGCTGCACGCTTGCTGTCACTACATTGACCTCGACTTTTTCTATTTCGAGCAGGCGCTGGAGCGCGGGCAGTTCCACCCAATCGAGGGCGGCGGGGTTGGGGCAGCGGTAAGCGAAACGGGCGCGATAGTCCGCGTGACCCGAGCCGAACTTCGGCGGGGTGAAGTCCACCGCCAGCAGGCGACAGCCGGCGTTGCGCGGCACGGCAGCGATACTGCGACCGCTCGCGAACCACGCATTGGCATCCGCGACGGCCTTGCGCTCCGCGTCGTTACGCGGCGATTTTTCGAAGCCCACCACATTGTCGGCCGGCACATCGAGTTCGACGGCGAGGGTTTCGCCTTCCAGCGCGATATTGAAGGTGACAGCACCATGCACGTGTTTGCGTTGGCCGAGCGAGTCGTGCTGATGATCATGATCATGGTCGTGGTCATGATCGTGTTTGGCGGCTTGAGCGGTTGCGACCGGACTGAGTATCAGCGCCGCGCTGCACAGCGCTGCGAGCGCCAAGAGGGAAAAAGTTTTCATCGCAAGTTCTCCGACTGGAAAATCAAAACTTCACTTTGAGACCGGCGGCGACATGCCGTCCCGCGAGTGGCGCCACGTCCTTCAGGGGCGAAGCATGCCGGCGCATCTCCTCGTCGAGCAGGTTCGCGCCGCGCACGAACCAGAGCATAGTCGCTCCGCCTGCCTCGAGACGATAGGCAACATCCGCCGACAGCGCCGTGAACCCGGCAGTCGGACGTTCGCCTGCTGAGACGTCGGTCTGCGCATCGTGCCAAATGGCATCGACGCCGAAACGGAACGCACCGCGGGTCAGCGAGGTCTCGATCCCGAGACGGCGCGGCGGAATCTGCGGTAGCGGCGCTCCTTGCGCATCACGTGCGCGCACGAGGTCGCCAAATACGCGCAGGCCCATCGTGCCCAACTGCGAGCGGATCAGACTGTCATGGGCCCACTCGAGTTCCACTCCCGTGAAGTGGGCATCAACGGCCGCAAAACGCACGACGGGCAGCTCGTCGAGCTCGTTACCGTCCGGGAACGGGGCGATGAAATCGTCGTAGTCGGCGCGGAACAGGCTGATCGATCCCTGCCAGCCGCCCTGCGCAGCCCGATGACGCAACGCGAGATCCACGGTACGTCCGGTCTCGACACCAAGTTGCGCATCGCCGATTTCATAGCGTCTGACTGCGAGGTGCGGTCCCTCGGCATAGAGTTCGGTGGCCGTGGGATGTCGACCGGTCGAGGTGAGTTGCAGCGATAGATCCCAGGACTCGGTGAAACGCCAGATGCCGCCGAGTGAGCCGCTCGCCGCTTCGTCGGTATATCTTTGAAGATTGTCGGTCTCGGCGACGGCGGTCAGCGGATCAAGTGTCTGGCGCTCCAGTCGAGCACCGGCTTCGATCGTCAACGCGTCGCTGCGCCACTCCCGAAACGCGAACAAACCAAGGCTGCGCTGACGCGAGGCTGGCAGGAAAGCTTCTTCACCGGCTGCGTCGAAATCGAGGTCGCGCCATTGCAGGCCAATCACCAGGTTGCTCTCTCGTTCGAAAGTGAGCCGCGCCTCACGTCCGGTCTGTGCGTACCGTGTGCCAATCTCCTCGCCCTCGAGCTCCACATGTTCATACTGGCTGTGTGCGGCCCGCAGGCGAACCGCATCGAACCACTGTTCGCTCGACCATGCGGCGCTCACGTCAAAGCGCTGTTGCTGCAACGCGAGGCTGATGACTTCCTCCTCGTGCTCGTGCTCATGGTCGTGCTCGTCATCGTGTGCTTCATCGTGCTCGTCTTCATGCCCGTGTCCGCCGGGCAGTCCATAGGTGTTGTCCAATTGGCTGGCTGACAGCGCGAACGCACCGCGCGCGGTCACCCAGCTGATTCCGGCACTGACGCTGCTGCTCTCGCCGCCGGAGTTCTCGAGGCGCCCATCGGGGATACGCAGTTCGCCCGCTTTGAAGTGGTGCGCGTCGGCGACGAACTGCAGCGCCTCGCCGCCCTGTCCTGCAACGCGCGCGGCGACGCCGCGCTCATTCGCCGCCGTATCACCCCGCAGATCGAGTTCCGCAGCGAGAGGTGCGGTAAAGCGCTGCAAGGGCAGTCTGGAGGTGATCACGTTGACGGCGCCGGCAGCGGCCGCAGAACCGAACAGCAAGGCGGCAGGCCCACGAATCACCTCGACACGCTCGATAAGCAGCGGCTCGACGGCAACTGCGTGATCGTCGGAAAGCGCGCCGACATCCAGCGTGTCGGCTCCATCCTGATACGTTTGCACGCGCAGTCCACCCTGACCGCGAATGATGGGTCGACTGGCGATCGGACCGAAGGACGATGCGGACAAGCCGGGCTCTGTGGCCAGCGAGTCGCCGAGGCTCGCGCCGCGTTTCGTTATCCAGCGCTCGCCGGCGAGCACCATGACCGGTTGCGCCGTCTGCGGCGCTGCACGACGCAAGGGTGTCGCGGTGATCACGACCTCGGCCAGCGTATCGTCCGCCCATGCATCTCGGTCGGGTGCAACAAAGGTCAGCGCGGCGGCAACGGCCAAGGCGATGGCGGCGCGTGGAGTGCGGAACTGGGTCATGTGAATTCCTCTTTAACGGAATGTTATTAAATTACATTGAAGATACTTTATAACAATCAAGATGGGCAACCAAGATGGCAATGACCCGTCGCGATTCGCAGCATCTGACTGATAATCCCGGGCAGTCATGAAGCTTTCGCTCGATAACCTGTCGACTCACCTGCGGCAGGCGGCCCAGAAAAGCGGGCTGGCGCCGGCGTATCTCGTCTCGAGCGACGAGGATCTGCTGGCCGGTGAGGCCTGCGATTCGATTCGTGCGGCGGCCCGGGCGGCGGGTTTCAGCGAACGGGAAGTTCATTTTCCGGAGCGCGCTGGCGACTGGGCGGACATCCTCGCTGCCGCCGGCTCGCTCTCGCTGTTTGGCGATCGCAAGATTCTCGAGCTGCGTTTTTCGGGCAAGGCGGGCAAGGACGGCAGTGCCGCGTTGCAGCGCCTGGTTGAGTTGGCGGGTGCCGACACGCTGCTGCTCGTGATCACGCCGCGACTCGACTACGCGACGCAAACTGCAGCATGGGTGAAGGCGATCGAGGCCCGCGGCGTGTGGTTGCCCATCTGGGAGATCGGTGCGCGGCAACTCGAACCGTGGCTCGCGGCGCGCTTGCGTGCCGCTGATCTCGAGCCGACGCCTGACGCGATTGCCCTGCTGGCCGCCCGCGTCGAGGGAAACTTGCTCGCGGCGCAACAGGAAATCGAGAAATTGAAGTTGCTGGTACCGGCGGGTGCGCTCGATGCCAGTGCGGTGCTCGAGGCCGTGGCGTCGAGCGCGCGCTACGATGTCTTCGGGCTCGGCGAGGCGATCGTGAGTGGTGATGCGCCACGCGCCTTGCGAGTGCTTGCCGGTCTGCGTGGTGAGGGCACCGAGCCCACGCTCGTGCTTTGGTCAATCACGCGTGAATTGCGAAATCTTTGGGCCTTGCGTCGCGGCGCTGACCCGTCGAGGCGACCTGGCCCCCGGCTCACGCCGACCCAGATTGCGGCGCTCGAGCGAGCGCGACCCCGGGCGGCACGCTTGCCGTTTGCTCGTCTCTCCTCGCGCGCACTGCGGGCAGATCGCATGATCAAAGGCCGGCTGGCCGGTGATCCGTGGGATGAGATCACCCTGTTGTGCAGCGAAGTCTGCGGCCTGCGAGCGTTGCGATGATCGGTATCTTTGGCGGTACGTTCGACCCGATCCACTGCGGGCATCTGCGCACCGGTCTCGAACTGATGCAAGCGCTCAAACTTGCCGAGTTGCGCTGGATACCGGTGGGCAATCCCGGTCACCGCAACCCGCCGCGGGCGCCGGCCGCGTTGCGTCTCGGCATGGTACGTGTCGCGATCGCCGGGCAGCCGGGTTTCGTACTCGATGATCGTGAGATTCGCCGTGAGGGGGTGAGCTACACCGTCGACACCCTCAATGAAATCCGTCGCGAAGAAATCGTTCGCGAGCCGCAGCGACCGCTATGTCTGCTGCTTGGCATGGACGCGTTCGGCGGTTTCCATGGCTGGCATCGCTGGCGCGAGATCCTCGACGTCGCGCATCTGATCGTGGCCACTCGACCGGGCTGTCGTATGCCGACCGAGGGTCCCATTGCGGCGTTGCTGGCCGAGCGCCGAGCCACCGAGTTGCGGATGCTGCACGCCGCGACCTCGGGACTCATCCACGTGCGGCCGGTCACCTCGCTCGAGATCTCTTCGACCGAGTTGCGCGAGTTGCTGCAGCGCGGTGGCGACCCACGCTATCTCGTACCCGAGGCCGTGCGCACGATGATCATCGAATCGGGATGTTATGCTGCATCCCATGTTTGATTCGGCAGCCGCGAGACGGCGGCAGTTGCCACACTCGATCCTGTCAACACCACGGAGTGACCACCCTCGCGCATGAATAAGCCAGTGAAATCACGCAACCCCGCCTCCCCCAATGCCTCACCGAAGCGCACGACCGCCACGGGCAGCAAGACCAAGCAGCCGCGCAGGGCAACGGCGAAATCGAACGTCAAGCCGACCGCCGAACACAAGCCAAAACCCAAAGCCAAAACGAACACCAAGCCGACGACGGCGAGTCGTCGCCCGCGGACCGTACCGCCCGCATTGAAGGTGGTCGAAACAGCGCTTGCCGACATGAAGGCCGTCGACATTCGGGTGCTCGATGTGCGCGGCGTGAGCGATGTCGCCGACTACATGGTCATCGCGAGCGGCACGTCCGATCGACATTTGCGCTCGATCGCCGATCGCGTGATTCAGATGGCTAAGGCGGCGGGTCATCGTCCTCTCGGTGTCGAGGGCGAGCAGCAGGGCGAGTGGGTGCTGGTCGATCTGCCCGATGTGATGGTGCACGTCATGTTGCCGCGCACCCGCGAGTTCTATCAGCTCGAACATCTTTGGGACGCCTCGCGCGCCGGTCGCGCCTGAGTTCTTTGGATCTCGGCACGCTTTGCAGCGGCGATGCGACTGCGACTCATCACGGTCGGTTCTCGTCAGCCCGCCTGGGTTGACGCTGCATTCGCCGACTATCTGCGACGTTTTCGTCCGCCGTGGCGTGTGGAACTCCTCGAACTCGAAGCGGCACCGCGCAGCGCGCAGCGCGGCGCAGCGGCGGCGATCGAGCGCGAGGGGGAACGTGTGCTCGCAGCCCTGCGTGATCGTGAGCGGGTCATTCTGCTCGATGAGCGGGGCAAGACGCTGGCCACGCGCGAGCTCGCTGATCGTTTGACGGTGCTGGCCGCCGAGTCGCCCGATATTGCGCTGCTGATCGGCGGTCCGGACGGTCATGCGCCAGCCGTCCGGACGCGCGCTGCCGAGAGTTGGTCGCTATCGCGACTCACTCTGCCGCATGGTTTGGCGCGGGTGTTGCTGATCGAGCAACTCTATCGGGCACAGAGCCTGGCGGCCGGCCATCCCTACCATCGCGAATGAACGACGCAATTCTTTGTCTGGCTTCTGCGTCCCCGCGACGTCGCGAACTGCTGATGCAGATTGGTGTGCCGCATCTCGTGCAACCCGCAGATCTCGTTGAAACGCCGCTGGTCGGCGAGGCGCCGGCGGACTACGTCGAGCGTCTTGCGCGAGCGAAAGCGCAGGCGGTGTGGCGCGAGCGACGGGCCGCCGGCGCGCTGCGCTTGCCGGTACTCGGCGCCGACACCACGGTGACCATCGATAATCACGTGCTCGGCAAGCCCGCCGACGAGACCGCGCTGCAGGCCATGTTCGAGCGGCTCTCCGGGCGCGAACATGAGGTCTGGTCGGCCGTCGCGCTCGCGAACGAGCGCGGGACGGTGTCGCGGCGATCTTGTACCCGGGTGAAATTCCGCGTGATTACACCGGCTGAAGTCGCGCGCTACTGGGCTAGCGGTGAACCACGTGACAAGGCGGGCGGCTATGCCATTCAGGGTCTCGGCGCGGTCTTTGTCGAGCGCATCGAGGGCAGCTATTCGGGTGTGGTCGGCTTGCCGCTGCTTGAGACGGCTGCGCTGCTGGTCGCTGCCGGCATCGGGGTGTGGCACTCTGGGGCATGAGCGCGGAAATCTTCATCAATGCCGGTCCTCGCGAAACCCGCGCCGCGCTGCTCGAGAGCGGGGTATTGCAGGAAGTCTTCATCGAACGCATGAGCCGACGCGGACTCGTCGGCAATGTCTACAAGGGACGAATCACGCGGGTGTTGCCCGGCATGCAGGCGGCGTTCGTGGACTGCGGTCTTGCGCGCACGGCGTTCCTGCATGTCAATGATATCGTCAGCGCCGATGCGCGCTTCGATGCGCAGCAGGTTGCTTCGGCTGGTGCTTCCGGCGGCCCGTCCGGTCTGCCGCCTGCGGCACGCGAGCAAGAGGCGGACATCCGCCGACTCGTCAATGCCGGGGATGACATCATCGTGCAGGTGGTCAAGGATCCGATGGGCGCAAAGGGCGCCCGACTGACCACCTTCATTTCTTTGCCTTCGCGCTATCTCGTGTTCATGCCGCGAGGCCGCGGTCTCGGCATCTCCTCGCGCATCGAGGATGAAGCCGAAAGACAGCGGCTGCGCGGCATGATGCAGGCGATCGTCGGTGACGTGCACCCTGGTGGGTACATCGTGCGTACCGCAGCGGAGGGCGTCGATGCCGAGCGACTCGCCACCGATCTTGCCTACCTCGAACGTCTCTGGACGCACGTGCGCGAGCGCAGCCTGATGGCGCCGGCGGGCGAGCTCGTGCACGAGGATTTGCCGCTCGCCCTGCGGGTGCTGCGCGATGAGCTCGGGCGCAATGTGGAGCGGATCCTGGTCGATGACGCAGCGGAACTCGAGCGATTGCAACAGTTCGTACGCGATTTTTCATTGGTCAGTGCGCCGCGTCTCGAGTTGCATGCCGGTCCGCGACCGATCTTCGACCTGCACGGCGTCGAGGAGGAGATCAATCGGGCGCTCGAGCGCAAGGTGTCGCTCAAGTCGGGCGGTTATCTCGTGATCGATCAGACCGAATCGATGACCACGATCGACGTGAACACCGGTGGCTTCGTCGGCCATCGCAATCTCGAGGACACCATCTTCCGCACCAACCTCGAGGCCGCCGTGGCGATCGCGAGGCAGCTGCGGCTACGCAATCTCGGTGGCATCATCATCATCGATTTCATTGATATGCATGATGCGACGCATCGCGATCAAGTCTTGGCGGCGCTCGAGCAGGCGCTCGCCACCGATCACGCGCAGACTCAGGTCGCGCCGATCTCGCCGCTCGGTCTCGTCGAGATGACCCGCAAACGCACGCGCGAGAGTCTCGAGCATCTTTTGTGCGTGCCGTGTCCGGCCTGCGAGGGACATGGTTCGATTCGCTCGGTCGAAACCATCTGTCAGGATATTTTTCGCGAGATTTTGCGTCAGTCGCGGCAGTTCGGCAGCCGCGAGTTACTGGTGCTCGCGCATCAGGATGTGGTCGAACGACTGCTCGGCGAAGAATCGACGGTGCTGGCCGAGCTTGAGGCCAGTGTGGGTCGACCGATCCGTCTGCAGACCGAGGCGCTGTATGACGCCGATCGTTACGACGTGGTGCTGGTATGAGCGCGCTGTTCGAGCAACCGGTGGTGGCGGCGCTGCAGATGACCTCGGTCGCGGAGGTGGCCGCGAATCTCGCGACAGCCGAGCGCTTGCTGCGCGAGGCGGCGGCGCGCGGCGCCTGCGTCGCCGTGCTGCCGGAAAACTTTGCCCTGATGGGCCTGCGCGATACCGACAAGCTTGCCGTGGCCGAGACACCGGGCGCCGGGCCGATCCAGGATCGCCTCGCCGGACTCGCAGCCGAACTTGGACTGTGGGTGATCGCCGGCACGATGCCGCTCAAGTTGCCGGGCGAGCGCCGGGTCGGTGCGTCGTCGTTGGTCTTTGACGCCGCGGGCCGGTGTGTCGCGCGCTACGACAAGATCCACCTCTTTGACGTCGATGTACCCGGGCGCAGCGAAACGCACCGTGAATCCGCCAACATCGCCCCAGGCAGCACGGTGGTCACGGTCGAGACACCGGCAGGTCGGGTCGGACTCTCGGTGTGCTACGACATCCGCTTTCCGGAGCTCTATCGACGCATGGCGGCTGAGGGCGCGAGCTGGTTCGTGGTGCCGGCGGCGTTCACCGTGCCGACGGGTCGCGCCCACTGGGAAGTGCTGCTGCGTGCGCGTGCGGTCGAAAATCTAGCCTTCATGGTCGCGCCGGGGCAGGTCGGTGTCCACCCGAGCGGCCGTGAGACCTGGGGAGATTCCATGATCGTCGATCACTGGGGCGTGATTCTCGCGCGTCAACCGAGCGGCGAGGGCGTGATCACGGCGAGTTTCGATCTGGCGGCGCAGTCCAAGGCGCGCGAGGTTTTTCCCGCGCTGCAGCATCGCCGCCTGTCTTGATGCGTCGCGACAGGTAGAATCTCCCCTCATTTCTTGACCGTAAGGCCACCTGCGAAAGCGGAAATCCACATGAGCGTGACCCCCCACCTCGATGCGTTTTCTTTGGCTCGCGAACTGATCCTCGCGCCTGCCGGACTCGATGAGGCGCATATCGAACGCGCCCTTGGCAGCGTGCGTGCCTCGGCGATCGACGCGGCGGATATCTATTTCCAGTTTTCGCGCGACGAGTCCTGGTCGCTCGAGGACGGCATCGTCAAGGAGGGCAGCGCCAGCATCGAGCAAGGCGTCGGCGTGCGTGCGCTGGCCGGTGAGAAGACGGGCTTCGCCTACTCGGACGAGATCCTGCCCGCTGCGCTCGAAGAAGCCGCGCTCGCGGCGCGTGCGATTGCCGCTGCGGGAGCGACGGCACGGGTGCCTGTGCTGCGACGCAGCGCCGGCCACACGCTCTATGCGCCGATCGATCCGGTGGGCTCCTTGTCGGACGACGACAAGGTGCGTTGGCTCGAGCGCGTCGATCGCGAGACGCGCCGCATCGATCCGCGGATCGTGCAGGTCATGGCTTCGGTGTCGTCGAGCTTCGAGGTCGTGCTGTTGGCCGATGTCGACGGTACCTATGCGGCCGACGTGCGACCGCTCGTGCGCTTCAACGTCTCGGTGATCGCCGAGCGCGAGGGTCGTCGCGAAGTGGGTTTCGCCGGCATGGGCGGGCGCTACTCGCTCGCCGAGCTCGTCGCGGGTGATCGTCCGCTTGCGCTCGGACGCGAGGCGGCGCGTCAGGCACTCGTCAACCTCGAGGCGATTCCAGCGCCGGCGGGCAGTACCACCGTGGTGCTCGGTGCGGGCTGGCCGGGCATTTTGCTGCATGAGGCCATCGGTCACGGTCTCGAGGGCGACTTCAATCGCAAGGGCACTTCGGCGTTCAGCAATCGGATTGGCGAGCGTGTGGCCGCGGAGCACTGCACGGTGGTCGACGACGGGACGCTCTCGGCGCGTCGCGGCTCGCTCAACATCGATGATGAGGGCACGCCGACTCGCTGCACGACGCTCATCGAGAACGGCATCCTCAAGGGTTATTTGCAGGACAAGATGAACGCGCGCCTGATGGGTACGCAGTCGACCGGCAACGGGCGGCGCGAGTCCTTTGCGCACATGACGCTGCCGCGCATGACCAACACCTACATGCGTCCTGGTCCACACGATCCAGCGGAGATCATCGCTTCGGTCGAGCGCGGCATCTACGCGGTCAATTTCGGCGGCGGTCAGGTCGACATCACCTCGGGCAAGTTCGTGTTCTCGGCGAGCGAGGCATATCTGATCGAGAACGGTCGGCTCGGTGCGCCGATCAAGGGCGCTACGTTGATCGGCAACGGACCCGATGTGCTCACTCGCGTCTCGATGGTCGGCAACGACCTCAAGCTCGACGATGGCATCGGTACCTGCGGCAAGGAAGGCCAGAGCGTGCCGGTTGGCGTCGGCCAGCCGACGCTGCGCATCGACGGACTTACGGTCGGCGGAACGGGTTGAGCGCGGCGCTCGGCGGATCGATCCGCCGCAGCAGTGTCCGCGCCAGCGCATCACGTCGTGCCGCGGTGGGAGCAAGCAGCGTGAGATGACCGACCTTGCGGCCCGGACGCGGTGTCTTCCCGTAGTCGTGCCAGTGCAGTTCGGGTAGCCCAAGGAATTCTTTGCGCGCCGGCAACTCGCCGATCAGGTTGAGCATCGCGGCGTGGCCCCGGGCGGTGGTTGCGCCGAGCGGCAGCCCGAGAATGGCGCGCAGATGATTCTCGAACTGGCTGGTCGCTGCGCCCTCGATGGTCCAGTGTCCCGAGTTGTGGACTCGCGGGGCGGTTTCGTTGGCGAGTAGCTGACGTCCACGAACAAAGAATTCGATGTTCAATACGCCCTGATAGCGATAGTGTTCGAGCACGCGCTGCAGGTAGGTCTCCGCCCGCCGTTGCAGCTGCGGTGCGCTCCAGGGCGCGCGAGTGAGGCGCAGGATCCCGTCGCGATGCAGATTGCAGTTCAGCGGGTAGATCACGATCTCGCCCTGCCGATTACGTGCCCCGATGATCGAAACCTCGTAATCGAAGGGTACGAATTCTTCGTAGATGAGCGGCGCACCGCGTAGCCGCTCAAGTGCGCGCATCCCATCCTCGACTGTGCGCACCACGGCCTGCCCCTTGCCGTCGTAACCGAGGCGTCGCGTCTTGAGCACGCCCGGCAGACCGATCTGCCGCAGCGCCCGCGTTAGGCTGCGCGCGTCATCCACGGCCGCATAGCGCGTGGTGGGGATCGCAAGCTTGCCGAAAAGTTTTTTCTCGGCGATCCGATCCTGCGACATGGCGAGCGCTGCGAGCGGCGGCGCGATGGACGTCGCGCGACCGAGCGCGCGCAAACTTTCGAGCGAGATGTTCTCCCAGTCGAAAGTGAGTACTTCGCTGCGCCTCGCGAGTTCGCGCAGCAGCTTCTGATCGGTGAATTCGCCGATGAGGGTTGGTGCGACCTGTGCAGCTGGGGTGTCGGCGCTGCGGTCGAGGAAAAGAAAATCGAGACCGAGCGGATAACCGGCGAGCGCCAGCATGCGCCCGAGCTGTCCGCCACCGACGATGCCAACGGTCATGCGGGCGTTGGTCAGCTTGCGCGCGGGTCCGGCTGTTCGAGCACGGCGGCGGTCTGTTGTGCGCGACGCGCCTTGAGTGCGCGATCGATCGCCGGGTCGGCGAGCGCCAGGATGGCGGCAGCAGTGAGTGCGGCGTTGGTGGCGCCGGCGACGCCGATGGCGAAGGTCGGCACTGGCACGCCGGCGGGCATCTGCACGATCGACAGCAGAGAATCGAGCCCGTTGAGCGCTTTTGATTGGACCGGGACGCCGAGCACCGGCAGTGTGGTCTTGGCGGCAAGCATACCGGGCAGATGCGCTGCGCCGCCGGCGCCCGCGATGATGATCTTCAGGCCCCGCGCTTCGGCGGTGGTTGCGTAGTCGAACAACAGGTCCGGTGTGCGGTGCGCCGAGACGACGCGGACCTCATGCGCGACGCCGAGGCTGTCCAGCGTCTCGGCGGCTGGACGCATCGTGTCCCAGTCGGAGCGCGAACCCATGACGATGCCGACGACCGCTTTCATCGCGCGATGATAGCGATAAACCCCGCCGATTTCAGCGCAGGGCGGCGAGTGCGTCTTCGATGGCGAGGAGATCCGTCTCGCGCATCAGCTTGCCGATGTACTGTTTTTGACGGGCGAGGCCGCCCCGAGCCTTGATGCGTCGGGCCTCGCGGATGGCATCGCGCAGCGTCTCGGGCAGAGGGATGCGTGCAAGATCGCTTTCCTTGAGTGCGATGAGTCGCTCGCCGAGCGCCTGCGCGGCATGTGCCGCGCGCTTGCGCGCGCTTTTGCTGGGTCGTTCCGCTTCCTGCTCCGCCTCCTCGCCGGATGGGGGGGTGATCTGCAGGCCGGTACGCTCATCGACGAGGTCGTCCGCTTTCGGGTATCTGGGGTAACGCGACATGGCTACAATTCTGCCCCATGTCGCAGCAAGTTGATCCGGCGCGCATCCCCGAACTCGAAACGATCGTCAGCCAGGCGCTCGCCGAAGCACGGCGCTGCGGGGCTTCGCAGGCCGAGGCGGATGCCAGTCTCTCGAAGGGTCTCAACGTGACCGTTCGCTTGGGCGAGGTCGAGACCGTGGAATACCAGCGCGATCGGGCCCTCGGCGTCACCGTGTATTTCGGCACCCGCAAGGGTTCGGCGAGTACGGCTGATCTTTCGGCGAATTCGGTGCGCGAAACCGTCGAGAAGGCCTGCGCGATCGCACGCTATACCGCGATGGATGATTGCGCGGGACTCGCCGATCCCGCTCTGCTCGCCAGCGACTTCCCTGACCTGCAGCTCGATTTTCCCTGGGAGATCACGCCGGAGGCGGCCGTGGAGCTCGCGCGCGAGTGCGAGTCGGCGGGGCTCGCCGTCGATGCGCGGCTCGGCAATTCCGAAGGTGCCAGCGTCGGCAGCCAGCGTGGCGTGCGCGTGTATGGCAACAGTCATGGTTTTCTGGCCGGCGACTGCTCGACCAGTCATTCGCTCAGCTGCGTGCTGCTCGCGCAGCAAGACGAGGACATGCAGCGCGATTATTGGTACAGCTCCGCGCGTGATCCGCGCGATCTCGAGCCTGCGCTGCAAGTGGGTCGCATCGCCGGCCACCGGGCAATTGCGCGGCTCGGGGCGCGACGATTGCCGACCGGCAAGGCACCGGTGGTGTTTGCGCCGGAAGTGGCGCGCGGTTTCATCGGCCATTTCATTGGCGCGATTCGCGGTGGTGCGCAGTATCGCAAGGCGAGTTTTCTGCTTGGGTCCGCCGGGCAGCAGATTTTTCCGGCCTGGGTACAAATGCACGAGCGGCCGTTTCTGCCTAAGGCCTTCGCGAGTGCCGCGTGGGACGGCGAGGGCGTGCGTACCCGTGATCGCGAGCTCGTGCACGACGGCGTACTCGACGGTTATCTGCTCGGCAGCTACAGCGCGCGCAAGCTCGGCTTGCAGAGCACGGGCAATGCGGGTGGCTTGCACAATCTGCTGGTCGACCCCTCGCCGGGCGCGACCGATCAAGCGGCACTGCTACGGCAAATGGGTCGCGGCCTGCTCGTCACCGAGTTGATGGGGCAGGGCGTTAACGGCGTGACCGGCGATTACTCGCGTGGCGCGACCGGTTTCTGGGTGGAAGATGGCGTCATTGCCTACCCGGTCCACGAGATCACCATCGCCGGCAATCTCAAAGATTTGTATCGCAACCTCATCGCCATCGGCACCGACATCGACTTGCGCGGCGGCGTACGCACGGGCTCGCTCCTCGTCGAGGGCTTTACGATCGCGGGCCAGTGAGTCGGGTCAGCGCCTCGCGGTATTTTTTGCTGGTGCGGTCGATGATCTCGGCCGGCAGGGTGGGACCTGGAGCTTTCTTGTCCCAATCGAGCGTCTCGAGGTAATCGCGTACGAACTGCTTGTCGAAGGAGGGTGGGCTCACGCCGACCTGATACGTATCCGCGGGCCAGAAGCGCGAGGAATCAGGGGTCAGTACTTCGTCGATCAGCACGAGTTGTCCCTCGGCATCGACGCCGAATTCGAACTTCGTATCGGCGATGATGATGCCGCGCTCGCGTGCATGGGCAGCGGCGAAATCATAGAGGGCGAGCGAAGTGTCGCGCACCTGCGCGGCGAGTCGAGCACCGAGCAGCGCCTCGACCTCGGCATAAGAAATGTTTTCGTCATGCTGACCCGCCGGGGCTTTGCTCGCCGGCGTGAAGATCGGCTGTGGCAGCCGCTCCGCGAGCTGCAAGCCTGCGGGCAGGGCGATACCGCACACTGCCCCCGTGCGTTGATAATCCTTCCAGCCCGAGCCGATGAGGTAGCCGCGCACCACGGCCTCGACCGGCAAGGCCTTGAGGCGGCGCACGACGATGGCACGACCCTCGAGCAGCGCATGCTCGTCCGGGTCGAGCGGCAGACCTTCTAGCGTTCGATTCGAGAGCTGATTCGGCACGATCGGCCGCGTGTGCCGGAACCAGAAATCGGAAATCTCGGTGAGTACTTGCCCCTTGTACGGAATCGGATCCGGCAAGACCACATCGAAGGCAGAGAGCCGGTCGGTGGTGACGATGAGCATGTGATCGGCATCGACTTCGTAGATATCGCGCACCTTGCCCGTGTGCAGCCGGCGCAAATGACGCAGTGCCGTGGTGTGTACCGTCCGGTTTTCGTCCACCCTCGCTCCCATGGTTGCCGGCCGGCGGCCGCGCGTTGTCAGTGTTGCTAGTATTGCAGCATGGAGTGGGGCGGGAAACTCGTCGGTGGTGCCGTCGGCTTGCTGGTTGCTGGCCCTGTGGGCGCGGCGCTCGGTGTGTTGGCCGGTCATCTGGTCGACGACAAGGTCGCGAGCACCCGCAATGGCAAACGGCCGACCGCCAAGCGCTCCTCCACAGAGAGCGGCCGGGCCGGCGTAGCGAGCGGCGGTGCCGGACGGGCGGGCGAGAGCGTGCGCCGCTCGAGTCGAGTGCATCACGTCGAGGACACCGATCCGTTTGCCGCCGATGCGGAGGGTGGGGTGCGCGAGGGCGATGGCGAGGAATCGCCGACAGTCGAAAATCCCGAAGCCGTCGCCGAGCAGTTTTTCCAGACCACCTTCGAAGTGATGGGTCACGTCGCCAAATGCGACGGCCGCGTTTCCGAAAACGATATTCGTGCGGCGCGCGCGGTGATGAAGGATTTCTCGCTCGATGAATCGCAGATCGCGCGGGCCATCGGCAATTTCAATCGCGGCAAGAGCGCTGATTACGAACTTCAGCGCGCCGTGATGCTGCTGCGCCGCACCTGCGCAGGCCGACCTGATTTGCTGCGTACCTTCCTCGAGATCCAGGTGCGAGTAGCCATTGGTGGCTCCGATATGCAGGGGCCTGCGCGGCCACTGCTCACCCGCATGGCTGCCATGCTCGGGGTGGGCGGTCTCGAGTTCGCACAACTCGAGACTGTATTGCGTATCCGCTATCGGGCGCGCGGCAATCGCGGCGATGCAGCGGACTGGAATCGCCCGGGTAGCGGCGCCGGCGCCGAGCGGCCGGCCAGCGACGCACCCGGCGAGCGCACGCAGCGCACTCGGCGCAGTGGTGACGGAGGCAGCGAGCGCGGTTCGCGGCGGCGCGCCGAGGAGCAGGAGAGCGGCCCTCGCGGTCCTTCGACCTCGGGCACGCGCATGACGCTGCAGGAGGCTTATCAAGTACTCGGCGTGCTGCCGGGCACTGCGATGGGCGAGATCACGCGCGCGTACCGTCGACAATTGTCGCGGCATCATCCCGATAAGCTGAAGGCCAACGGCCTGCCTGAGTCGATGCTCGCCTTTGCGCAGCAGCAGACGCAACTCGTCATCGAAGCGTTCAACATCATCCGCGAATCGCGGGGAGAGTCACCGTGACCTTGAGCCGCCTCGCACCCTGGATTGCACCTTCCATTCTTTCGGCCGATTTCGCCCGCCTCGGCGCCGAGGTCGAAGCCGTGCTCGAGGCGGGGGCCGATCTCATTCACTTCGACGTGATGGACAATCACTACGTGCCCAACCTCACCGTGGGGCCGCTGGTATGCGAGGCGCTGCGTCGCCACGGTATCGTGGCGCCCATCGATGTGCATCTGATGGTGCGTCCAGTGGATCGTCTCGTGGTGGATTTTGCGCGTGCAGGCGCAACGTGGATCACGTTTCATCCCGAGGCGAGCGAGCACGTCGATCGTACGATCGGCCTGATTCGTGAGCACGGCTGCCGACCTGGTCTCGTGCTGAATCCGGCGACACCGCTGAGTTGGCTCGACCATACGCTCGACAAGATCGACATGGTGCTCGTGATGTCGGTCAATCCGGGTTTTGCCGGGCAGGCCTTCATACCGCAGTCACTCGCCAAGCTGCGAGCCCTGCGCGAACGCATCGACGCCGCGGGGCGCGAGATTCGTCTCGAGGTGGACGGCGGCATCAAGGTCGATAACATCGCAGCGGCTGCCGCCGCCGGTGCCGATACCTTTGTTGCCGGCTCGGCAATCTTCGGCAGTGCCGATTACGCCGCGACGGTACGTGCCATGCGCGAGGCCATCGCCGGCGCGGCCTGACTCGAGGCGTGCGTGCCGGCTGCCGCGTTCAGCAGGCGCGCGGGGCGCATGCCGAGCATGACGATGGTCTTGCCGTTGGCGCGCAGCGTGCCTTGCACCTCGAGCGTCTTCAGTACGCGCCCCGCCATTTCGCGCGAGCAACCGACCAATCGCGACAGCTCCTGACGCGAGACACGGATCTGCATGCCCTCTGGATGGGTCAGTGCATCCGGTTGTTCGCACAATTCGCCAAGCGCTTGCAGAATGCGGCCACTGACGTCGATGAACGCGAGGTCACGCAGCTTGCGCGTGGCGCGCTCGAGCCTTGAGGCGAGCTGCGCTGCGAGCTCGAGTGCAAGCACGGGATCGGTCGCGGCGACCTGGCGGAAGCGCGAGTACGCCATCTCGGCGATTTCGGTGCGGCCGCGAGCGCGCACATAAGCGCCGCGCCCCGGAGTCGATTCGAGCAGACCCATTTCGCCAAAGAATTCACCTTTGCCGAGATAGGCGAGCACCAGCTCCTTGCCGTGCTCATCCTCGATCAGTACCTCTACCGAACCCGTGAGCACGTAGAACAGCGCATCCGGTGCTTCGCCCGAGCGGATCAGCAGGGTGCGCGAGGGCACCACGCGGCGCGGGCATTGCTCGAGGAAGCGCTGCATCGGTGAGGCGGCGATACGGGGCTTCGTCTGGATGGCGTTCATGGGCAGAACCTCTCGCGTTGATCAGAGCCAATAACTGGTGTTCGTCATGACGCTTGCGGTAGTCCGCATCGCCGTTTGCACGGGAGGTGGGAGATCGACGCCGCCGGCCGCGCGGGCGGCCGAGCCGTGCGCGATCTCGTCGGCACGCATCTGCTCGAGTACAGCCCTGCTGCGGGTATCGCCCGCGGGCAGCTTCTCGAGGTGCGAGTCGATGTGGCCTTCCACCTGTCGCTCGGTTTCGCTGACGAAACCGAGACTGACTGCATCGCCAGCGACGGCCGCTGCGGCGCCGATGGCGAATGAACCTGCGTACCAGAGCGGGCCGAGCACGCTCGGGCGCGAACCGAGTTCGCGCAGGCGCTGGTCGCACCACGCGAGGTGATCTGCTTCCTCGCGGGCGGCACGCAACAACATGTCGCGAACCTCGGGTCGCCGTGCGAAGGCCGCCTGCCCGTGATAGAGGGCTTGGGCGGCGACTTCGCCGGCGTGGTTGACGCGCATGAGGCTGGCCGCTGCACGTTTCTCTGCGGAGGTCAGGGTGGCATCGGCCGTGGCGAGCGCCGGTCGCGGCATGGGGCGGGCCGCGGTCGGCGTCGCGAACACGGATCGCAGGGCGCGGTCCACGCTGACGAGCAGGTTGTCGATGGGGCTATTTGTACTCATGGCTCATAATATCTCGGCATTCCGAGGTTCAACTTTAGGACGTCGATCCGGCCGCATGGTCCTTGCGGTGCCGTCGACCGGTTTCAACCTGTCCCACTGGGAGTAACGGCCGGGGCGGGCAGATCTTGAGGGGCTTGAGAGGGCGGTCCTCGGGGGCGGTCCAGCCGCTCCGATTGGCCACTTTGCAGGGGGGTTTTGCAAAGCGGGGTCAGCTTCAGTAAACTCGCGGCCCTTTTTCGGGACTCGGCGCACCGCCCCTTTCCGGGGTCTTTCGGCGACGAGCGGAGACAACTGATGAGCACGGTGTTTGCAAAGCCCGCGACCGTTCGCGGCGACTGGTACGTGGTGGATGCCAAGGGCAAGACCTTGGGCCGCCTCGCCTCTGAAATCGCGCTGCGCCTCAAGGGCAAGCACAAGGCGGATTACAGCCCGCATGTGGACATGGGCGATCACATCATCGTGGTCAATGCAGAGCAGATCCATGTCACCGGCGCCAAGCTCAGCGACAAGATCTACTACCACCACACCGGTGCCATCGGCGGCATCAAGTCGATCGCCCTCGAGAAACTCCTCAAGGAACATCCCGAGCGCGTGATCCAGTTCGCCGTCAAGGGCATGTTGCCGAAGACCATCCTCGGCCGCCGGATGTACCGCAAGCTGCATGTGTTCGCGGGTGACAAGCATCCGCACTCTGCTCAGCAGCCCAAGCCCCTCAACGTCTGACCGATCAGTCCACGCGACTCCGACAGGAACCAGTAAAGATGCCCTCCACCAATTACGGCACCGGCCGGCGCAAGACCTCCACCGCCCGAGTGTTCCTCAAGCCGGGCAACGGCAAGATCACGATCAACGCGCGCACGATCGAGAATTTCTTCGGTCGCGAGACCGGCCGCATGATCGTCCGTCAGCCGCTCGAGCTCACCGAGACGCTGGGTCGGTTCGACGTCGATGTGACGGTTGCGGGCGGTGGCATCACCGGCCAAGCCGGCGCCATCCGTCAGGGCATCACGCGTGCACTCATTGAATACGATGAGACGCTGCGTCGTCCGCTGCGTGTCGCCGGTTTCGTCACCCGTGACGCCCGCGAAGTCGAGCGCAAAAAGGTCGGTCGTCGCAAGGCACGTCGCGGCCCGCAGTACTCGAAGCGCTGATATATTGGTCGCCACGGACTGCCGTCACGGCCACCGGTTTTTGGGGGATCGTCTAGCGGTAGGACAACGGACTCTGACTCCGTTTACCTAGGTTCGAATCCTAGTCCCCCAGCCAAAA
>Ga0172376_10001998_pt1 | contig 25435 bp, 21 predicted proteins | sample Lak35m_FD_121114 | JGI IMG/M metagenome (GOLD analysis project Ga0172376, IMG submission 121114) | Freshwater microbial communities from Kabuno Bay, South-Kivu, Congo - kab_092012_35m | ecosystem: Environmental > Aquatic > Freshwater > Lake | place: Democratic Republic of the Congo: South-Kivu...
AGGGTGAACCCTCCCGAGTCGCATGGGGAACCCGGAAGGCTACTGCCCCATCCGAACCCGCGACCGCCTCGCGCTCATAAACAACGTTTCTCCCGGACCCCGCTACGACGACCGAGAACTCGAGTGCGACCCTCGCTCCGGGCGGGAATTCGCCCTTCAACAACGCCCCGGCGCACCGTTCGAACACCTTCACGGAGGGAAGGATCTGCCCCGAGTAGCAGAGATAACCGCCGGGCTCCTCCCAGGCCGCGCCCGGCTTCGTGAAGAGGTCCATCGCTCCGGGTTCGTGCCTTTCGATGAGATCGGAACGCAGCGAAACGATCGCCTCCTCGGGGCGGAGGCGATAACGCACGAAGCTCGCTTCGGGGCTTTCATAAACCAACCGGTAGCGCTCCATCGAGACACCGTCGCCGAGGTAGAGTCTGGCTCCGATCGAACGACGGAAAGGCTCACCGTAAGATCGCAGGGGCACCCCTTCCCATTCGCTTCCGTCGGCTACCTGGATCTCCTCCCGAGTCAACCCTGCTTGGAGCGCTTCGGTCGCGAAGAGATCGCAGACCGAGACGGCGTCGAGGACAAGATAACGCACCCCATCAAGGTCACCGAGCCGATCGTGCGAGGCGTTTTCCTCCTTCTCAAGAAACCATTCGATGAACTCGGGGCTGCGACCGCGCGCGGAGACGGCGATGTGATCCGCGAGCACCGGGACAAGGTTTCCATATTGCCAGTGGGTGAAGACCGCCCCGGTGCCCGAAGGATAGGCAAAACCTTTCCGTTTCCTCCACGGCTCTGCGAGGTGGTTTGGACGAATCGGTGGGACCGGTGTCTCGTCGCGAATCCAGCGCATCGCCCCCCGCCAAGGTTTGGTCGCCACGACCATTCCCGCCACCTCTTGACGGGTCATCACCGGAGCCCGCAGCAGGCCGGCGGGCCAGACGAGCAGGAAGGAAATCCCCAAGCTGGCGACGGTTAACCAACGCCGCCACCTCATCGCGGCCCCATCCCAGAACCGCACGCCCCCATAAGCCGCCGCCAAGGGAACAAGCGCTCCAGTGAGGTAGAAAAAATCCGACCTCAGCGTTGCCAATATCATCCAGAGGGCGACCACCGCGAAAACCAACCGGGACGGGGCGGGGCTCTCCTTCCGCAAACCCGCACCGATTCCAAACAGGAGCCAGGGCAACACCAAACCGTAGTCGAGCCACCACGAGAGGAGCGGACGGGAAGCGTGCTCGGCGACATCCCGATTGGCCGGCCCGAGGAACTTCGCCGCAAGCGAGAACGCCGCAGGATTCGCGAACAAGAAAACCCCCGCGAGCAGCGCGGCCCCACCAACGAGGATCAATGCCTTCGTGAGACGACCGACGCGACATCCCCACCTTCGGGCGAGCCCCTGCCATCCCGCGAGCAAGCCCACTTGGAGGCCCAAGGCAACGAGCGTGAAACGCAGGGCCCCGGGCACCATGATCCCATCACTCCAGCAAAAAGCGACACCACCGGCGACCACGAGGATACCCGCGAAATAGGAAATCGCCCGCGTTTGAACCGCTCCGCCCCCATTGCCCTGACAGACCGACAAAAACTCGACCGTCCAGAACCCCGCGATCAGAGTCGCCACCAGGAGCGGTGCGCCAAACCAGGTGAAAAGAAAAAACACCACCGGCATCGAAGCGAGCGCACCGCCGAGCCAAAGGCGAAACGATCCGCAAGGGCGCTCGCCATTCCCCCACCTCACCCATGCCCAAAGGGCCGCCGTCACGAGCAGAATCTCCGCCGCGTGCTGGTCGCCAAATCCAAAAAGCGTGCGCTCAAGTTCCCCACCCGGAAAAGCGACGCGCAGGATCACCGTCACCCACGCGAGCCGCCTGCCTCCGACCTCACGGGCGAGCCCGAAGAGAAAAAAAATCGCCGACGCCCCCAACAGCACCGGCGACCACGCCAGCAGAGCCGTCAGCCGGTCTGTCTCGCCCGCCTCGATCCCCGCGATTCGGGCCACACCGGCAATTCCGAGCTGGAACAGTCCGGATGCGGCAACACGGCTGCCCTCGGGATACTGCGAACCGACGTCCCAGCGGAGGAGGCGGGGAAAATGCTCCACTGCCCCAATCACTTGATGGAGATGAAACCAGGGATCGTTGCCGAGGAGCACGGTTTCCCCCGATCCCGGAGAAACCTCGCGGATCGCGGGATCGACCCGCAAACCCGCCCAAAACAACACCAGGAGAACGAGGGCGAACCCTTCCAGAGAGCGAAGAGTCATGAAGGCGGTCTCTCACGTGTCAAGGGAGGTCAATCCCGGACCATTTGACCGCCTTCGAAACCCTTTCAGGGACGCTGAAGGAGCACCCCCGCAACGTCTTTCTGGAGAGTCGCACTGTTTCGCGCCCCCAACCTGAGGAGCACGAACTTGGCGGAGCCTCTCGGAGTCGCCCGTTGGCGAAGCGAGGACTCCGCTCCCGTGGCGATATTGAGAACGTGGACCCCTCGAGCGACATCCGCAGTGATGTTGCCACCCAAGTCATTGAAGTAGGAGACGACGAGCCCGAGGTTCGATTTGGTGCCGCTGACCGTGAAGAGCGAATAGGGCAGAGCCGGGAGTCCCTGCGAATCATTCTGGATCCGGTAATAGGTCGTGGTCGTGGCCGGGGTGAGGACCCGGTTGATGCGCTGCTGGAAGCTCAACTGGGAAGTGTAGATCCCGTTACCGACGAACAATCCCTCCTTCCTCAGCCCCACGAGGAGATCTGGGCGATCGGCCGATGGCTCCGGCTTGGCCGCCACTTTGGCCGTCGCACGAGGAGCTGAAAGGAGCGGAGACTCCGAGGCGGAAAGAAGCGATCCGAAACCAAAAACAAGCGGGAAACAGATCAGGTGACGCGAAATATCGATCATGGTTCAATATACACCGATAACCGCCAACGGCACAAGGCGGAATCCTCCCGGCGGAATTCACGGGCAGGGGTTCGGTATCCTCCGGTGCACCAACTCGATCGCTTCGAGGACGTCGTGGGAAAGCTCGATCGCGAAGCTGTCGATGTTTGATTTCAACTGACTCATCGTCGTCGCCCCGATCAGATTGCTCGCAACGTGGAAACGGCCGTTGATCCACGCAAGGCTCATCTGCGCCAGATCGAGACCCGCCCCGTCCGCAATGCGGGCATACTCCTCGATCGCCGCGTCAGCATTCGCTCCGTTGTAGCGGGCGAAACGCTCCCAGATCGTCAGCCGCGCGCCGGCGGGTTTTTCCCCACCCCGATACTTTCCTGACAAACGCCCAAAAGCGAGCGGCGAATAGGCGAGCAGCCGGGCCCCTTCCTCGTGGCAGATTTCCGCAAGACCTCCATCAAAGGTGCGGTTGAGGAGATTGTAGGAATTCTGGATCGTGACGATGCGCGGCAGATCGCCGCTTCGTGCGAGCTCGAGGAAACGCATCGTGCCCCAAGGGGTCTCGTTCGAGAGCCCGATGTAGCGGACTTTTCCCGAGTCGATGAAGTCGGCGAGCACGGCGAGAGTGTCCTCGATGGGGATGCCGTCCATCGCCGCAGGCGGGTCGAAATCGCGCCCGCCAAAGAGCGGCACGGGACGGTCGGGCCAGTGGAGCTGGTAAAGATCGATGCGGTCCGTCCGCAGCCGACGCAGACTACCCTCGAGCGCGGCGGTGAGATTCTTGCGATCGTGCCGGTTGCCATCGCGCACGTGGGTGACGTGAGGCGCTGGCCCCACCGCCTTCGTCGCGAGGATCACCTCGTCGCGCGTGCCGCGCGAGGCAAACCAATTGCCAATGATGCGCTCGGTCTCGTGACAGGTCTCGGCACGCGGGGGCACCGGATACATTTCGGCGGTATCGAGGAGATTGATACCCCGCGCGAGGGCGTAGTCCATCTGCTCGTGACCTTCGGCCTCGGTGTTCTGCTCGCCCCAGGTCATCGTGCCGAGGCCGATGAGACTGACACTGAGATCGGTGTGGGGAATCTCGCGATACTTCATCTTGCCCGGGATTTGAGGAGTCAACCGTTGCGGATGACCAGCTGGTTTTCCCCGCCCTTGCCGCGCTCTTCTGCCCAGACCCGGCGCACATGATCGTAGATCTGCGAGATCGTCGCCTTGTTCTTCAACCGGTATTCGCTGGTCTTGGCATGAGTGGTGTCAGGATAGTGTTTGGTGACGATCGAATCCAGGTCTCCGGCACCGGTCTTGGTCGTGACCTGATTGGCGAGGCTCTTGAGCCGCTCGACCGTGGCACTGCCCGCCGTGATCGACGATCCCTCGGTGACGGGCTCGATGTGATAGAACCTCGCTGTCTGGCCGCCGTCCGTATCGACGGTGCATTCAAAGACCCGCACCGCGCCATCAATGAGGTATTCCTGCTCACTCACCGAGGTGATCTGATCAAGCCTCGCGACAAAACGGCCTCCGGCGGTGACCACCTCCCAGAATCCGTTGAGTCCGGGTTGGACCCCGTCGGGAATCGGGGTCTGGGCACGTAGCCCAGGGATCAGGGACAGCGAGGCAAGAATCAGGACGGAGAAGAGCGCGACTTTCATGTCGGGAGTATCGTGCCAAATCGCTCTCGAGCGCAAGCGCAAGGATTGTCTCGGTGAAGTCCGCCTTTGACCGTCCCGGTCAAAGGGAGTCTCTTGCCCTTAGCGCCACCCTCCAATGAACCCCTCCACTGTTCTGATCGGCATCGACCTCGCCTGGGGCGAGCGAAATCCGGACGGGGTCACCGTGCTCCGCTTCGGAGAGGGACTCTCGTTTCGGATGACCTCTCCCCCCACCACGTTCAACACCCGTGGTGACGACGAACTCTTCGCCGTGATCGCCTCTGCCGAGGGCTCGGAGCGGATCTTCATCGCGGCTGATGCCCCGCTTATCTGCCCAAATGCAGAGGGATCCCGTCCCGTCGATCGCGCCTGCACAAGCCGCTTTGGCAGGCATGACGCGGGCTGCTACCCGGCGAACCAAGGCCTTTGCCGTCGACCGCTCCGCATCGCCGAAGGGCTGCGCGAGCGCGGATACGCCATCACTACCGACCCGAGCCGGGGAGACCGTTTCGCCAGCGAGGTCTATCCTCACCCGGCGGCGATCCAGCTCTTCGGGCTTGAGAAAACGATCAAATACAAGAAGGGCCCCGTCGTATCAAAGCGTGCCGGTTTTGCTCGATACCAGACCCACCTGCACGAGTGCCTCGCCCGCGAACTGCCGGAGTTGCTCGAATCCGCGCCGCACCGTGCCCTGCTCGAAACGCCCTGGAGCAAACCGGTCGAGGACCAGACGGATTCGCTCCTCTGTGCCCTGATCGCCTACCTGCACCTGCGTTACGCGGGAGCTCGCACCGAGGTGATCGGAGATGACGAAACCGGTCACCTTCTCCTGCCCCGTCCGGTTGGCAGAGCTGAGACGTAAACCCGGGTGATGTCGGACCTCACCTTCACCCGTTCCTGCGAAATCGACGCCCCCGTCGAAGCTCTGCGCGATTGGCATTTCCGACCGGGAACCTTCGGCCGCCTCAATCCGCCTTGGGAAAAGGCCAAAGTTCTGTCCATGCCCGAACCCCTCACCAATGGATCCCGCGCCGTCATCGAGGTGGGTATCGGCCCGGTCAGAAAACGCTGGATCGCCGAGCACGAGATCACCCCGACCGGATTCATCGACCGGCAGATCGAAGGGCCGTTCGCCCTCTGGGAGCACGAACACCGGTTCGAGGCCATCACCCCGAAAACAAGCCGTCTCACCGATTCGATCCGCTATCGCCTGCCGCTCGGTTGGCTAGGGCGCCTTTTCGGCGAGCCACTCGTCGAGCGGAAACTCGACCGACTTTTCCGCTACCGACACTCCGTCACCGCCACTGACCTTTCTTCCACAGCATGATCCCCGAATCCGTCGAAACCCTCGTGATCGGGGCAGGGCTCGCCGGACTGGCCGCCGCCGTCCGCCTTCACGAGGCCGGCCGCGAGGTCCTCGTTCTCGAGGCCTCCGACACGGTGGGAGGACGCGTTCGCACCGACCGCGTTGACGGGTTCCTCCTCGACCGCGGCTTTCAGGTGTATCTTGATGCCTATCCCGAAAGCGGTGCCCTTCTCGATCTCGCCGAGCTCGATCTCAAGCCCTTCGAACCGGGTGCGCTCGTCTGGAGAAACGGAAAAATGCGGCGGCTCATGGACGTGTTCCGGCGTCCCTCCTGCCTCCTCGAAAGCGCTCTCGCACCGATCGGAACGCCATTCGACAAGCTGCGGGTCGCCCGGCTCCGCGCCCGATTGAGCCGCAAGCCCATCGAGGCGATCTGGTCGGACCACCCGCGTTCCACGATCGACCTGCTTCGCGCCGAGGGTTTCTCCGAGGGAATGATCGACCAGTTCTTCCGCAGTTTCTACGGAGGTATTTTCCTCGAAGACCGCCTCGTCACGTCGGGCCGGATGTTCGAGTTCACCTTCGCGATGTTTTCGCGCGGCTCCGCCACCCTCCCCGCGGCAGGGATGCGGGCCATTCCCGACCAGCTCGCGGCGAGGCTCCCCGCTTCCGCCCTTCGCCTCCAGACTCCGGCCCGATCGGTCGAGTCAGGCCGGGTTACCCTCGAAGGGGGGGAAATCAGGGCCCAAACGATCCTCCTCGCGACCGATGGCGACACCGCCGCGGCCCTCGTCCCTGGGCGAGTCGCACCCGGGTGGAACCGCACCACCTGCCTTTATTTCTCCGCCCCCTCGCCTCCCTACGCAGATCGTCTGATCGCCCTGCGCGGCGACCGCACCGGGCTCATTCACCACCTTTGTGTGCCCTCAAACGTTAGCCCCACCTACTCGCCCGACGGGCGCGCCCTCGTTTCCGTCTCCCTCATTGGCGAGGCCTGCGTCCACGCGGGCGTCGAGAATCAAGTCCAACGTGAACTGATCGAGTGGTTTGGGCCCTCCGCCGAGGCTTGGGATTGGCTCGCCACCTATTCGATCCCCCGAGCACTCCCTTCCGCCCCGCCCGGCCACTCGCCAGGTATCGCCGGGTCGGGGAACGTGCTCGTCTGCGGCGATCACACCCGCAGCGGCTCGATCGAAGGGGCTATCGGATCCGGGAGACTGGCCGCAGAAGCCATCCTCGCCGGGTGAAGCAGCCACCCGCTCCGCGACTGCCTCTTGCGCCGGCCTGCAGCTCGACCAAATTGCGGAATGCTCTCCTGCTGGAAAACCGACATCATCGCCCTCACAGAGGGATCCGAGGCCCGCGCTGCAAAAATCGACGCCTCTTTTTTTCCACCGGTCTTGCCCGCAGTCCTCGCCAGCTGGGAGGAGGAAAACCACGTCACCCTGCCCGAAGAGATCCGCTCTTACCTCCTCCACTCCGATGGCCTCGAGGCGGCGCGCGGCGTGATCTGGCCGATCCTGCCCCTCGCCCGATGGGAGGTGATCGACCATCCCTGCGCCTCGGCCCATCCCTGGATCCGCTTCGGCGAAAGCGCGACCCACCGTTACCTCCTCTCGCTCGGGCACAGCCCGTCGATCTACCGGCACGAAACCGACGGGACGGACGAGGAATTTTTTGCGGCAGGATTCCGCGCTTATCTGCAAAAGGTCTTCCGGGGGGAAGCGTGAGTGATCCGATCCCGTGTCTACGTCCTGCCCAGCACCCTTCTTCCTCTCGAAAAAGGACTGGTGCTTTCCAGCCGGATTTGCCACGATCCCGCGCGCGCCCATGAAACCCCTTTCCCTGCTCGTCTTCGTCGCCCTCGCCGTTCTTCCCGCCTGCGAACGTGCGCCCGGGACCCCCGAAAAACCCGAGGTCGCCCTCATCATGAAGTCGCTCGCGAACGAGTTCTTCAAGACCATGGCCGACGGCGCCGGGGCGTATCAAAAGCAGAATTCGGAGGCCTTCGACCTCATCTCCAACGGCATCCGCAACGAGACCGAACTCGCCCAGCAGGTCGCCCTCGTCGAGCAGATGATCGCCCGCGGCGTTTCGGCCATTGTCATCGCCCCGGCCGACTCAAAGGCCCTTATCCCGGCCCTCAAACATGCTCAAGAGGCAGGCATCGTCGTTGTGAACATCGACAACCGACTCGACCGTGGAGTCCTCACCGAGGCAGGCGTCACCATCCCTTTCGTCGGACCTGACAATCGCGAGGGAGCCCGCCTCGTCGGCGAGGAGCTGGCCAAACAACTCACGCGCGGCGACCAGGTTGCCATTCTTGAGGGCGTGCCCACCGCGTTCAACGCCCAGCAGCGCCGTGCCGGATTCGAGGAGGCGATGCAGGCCGCGGGGGTCGCCGTCGTGGCCGTGCAGAGCGCCTCTTGGGAGCTGGAAAAAGCCAACGCCGTCACCGCCTCGCTGCTCACCGCCCATCCCGAAATCGCCGCGATCCTTGCGAGTAATGACAGCATGGCCCTCGGTGCCGCCGCCGCAGTCAAGGCCGCAGGAAAAGAGGGTCAGGTCCGCATCGTCGGCTTCGACAACATCAACGCGGTTCAGGCCCTTATCCGCGAAGGACGCATCCTTACCACCGCCGACCAGCATGGCGGCCAGCTCGCCGTCTACGGCATCGAGCTTGCCCTTTCGATCCTCCAAGGCGAGGCCCCACCCGTCGACAAGAAAACTCCCGTTGATCTCATCACCAAGGATCGGTTGCCTTGATTCCAGTCTCCGTGTTCCTCCGTGCCCTCTGCGATGAAATGCGTTTCACCGCGGAGGGCAACTCGGGGGAACCGGGAATCGGCACCCCGAATGCGGTTCAATCGATGTCACACGAAGCACGCCCATCCCGCCTCCGACTCCGCGAATCTCTTGGGCTGCTCGCCGTGCTCGCCCTGCTCGTCGCGATTTTTGGTGTCTTTGGCAGGAATTTCTTCAGCGCCGCCACCTTCCAGCAGGTCGCCAACCAAGTACCCGCCCTTACCGTGCTGGCAGTCGGCTTGACCTTTGTCATCCTCACCGGAGGCATCGATCTCTCCGTCGGATCGGTCATGGCCTTCTCCGGTTCCATCCTCGGACTCGCCATGGTCGATACGGGACTTCCCCTCGTCGCCGCCCTGCCCCTCGCCATGATCACCGGATCCTTCTGCGGCTGGGTCAATGGATTCGTCTCCGTCCGTTTCCGCGTCGCCAGCTTCATCGTCACCCTCGGCATGATGCAGATCGCCCGCGGCCTCGCCTTTCTCGCGACCGATTCCGAGACCCGCTACATCGGTAAACCCGTCGAGGCACTTGGTTCGCCTGTCGGCGGACTCGGCCTTTCCCCTGCCATCCTCCTAGCCCTCCTCCTCGTCGTCGCCGGGCAAATCGTTCTTCGCCGCACCGTCTTTGGACGTCGCGTCCTCGTCGTCGGTGCCAATGAAGAAGCCGCGATTTATTCCGGCATTCGCACCCGCCCCGTCCGCATCGCCGTCTTTGTCCTCGCCGGCGCCCTCGCCGGACTCGCCGCTGCGTTCGACTGTGCCAAACTCGGATCGGTCGATCCGAACGCCGGATCCGGCATCGAACTCTCCGCCATCGCCGCCGTCGTCGTCGGTGGCACCAGCCTGATGGGCGGTCGCGGCTCCGTCTTCGGAAGCTTTCTCGGAGTCCTCATCATCGCCACCCTAGGCGCCGGACTTGCCAACATCGGAGCCTCCGAGCCCCTGAAACTCCTCATCACCGGACTCGTCATCGTCCTCGCGGCGATCGCGGATGTTTGCCGGGGGCGGAGATAAAGGATTCCATTCCATGCTTCCTCAACTCTCCATCACGGCGAGAACTGTCAGGAAGTGAGCGGGGTATAGAACGGAATTCAGTTTCAGCACCGCGGCGTCGACAAGATCTCGGCGAAGCCGGGCGAGGACCAGGGAGCGCTGACCATGACAAAGAGAAATTCAAAGCAGGTTCCGGAAAATAGTCCCTCGAAGGTTCCCGGATAAACTCAATCATCGCAAAAAAGTGAACGACAGAAAGAGAAGACAATACCCCTTGGAGGATAAAGATTTCAATCGGGCGAGGGAAGCCTTTTCAGGTAATGGTCCCGCCCGCCATCCCGCCCCTTGGCATCCCGCCGTTTCCACATCACCCTTCGGCATCGAACCCGCTCTCCCCATGCACCGAACCTTCATCAGCCTTCTCGCCCTCGTCTTCTTCACCTCCCCGCTTCCCACCTTCGCCCAGTCGAAGCCGCCGGTGAAGATGATCTTCGACACGGACATGGGCAACGACATCGACGACGCCATGGCCCTCGCCATGATCCACCAGCTCGCCCGCCGCAGCGCGGTCGAGCTGCTGGCGGTGACCTCGACGAAAGATCATCCCAAGTCCGTCGCCTACATCGACGCGCTCAACACCTGGTATGGTTTCCCCGACATTCCCCTCGGCGCGGTGCGCGACGGGGCTGCCAAGGAAGAAGGAAGATACAACGGCCAAGTCGATCGCAAGGACCCCGGCGGCAGACCGCTCTTTCCCCACGATCTCGATGGGACAACGGCACCCGAGGCCGTCTCCCTGATCCGCAAAACCCTCGCGGCGCAACCGGACGGCTCGGTCATGCTGGTGCAGGTCGGCTTCTTCACGAACTTCGCGCGCCTCCTCGATTCAAAGGGCGACGATGCCTCCCCGCTCGATGGTCCCGCCCTCATCAGAGCGAAGGTGAAAGAACTCGTCATCATGGCGGGAGCCTTTCAGACAATCAAGTTCAACACCAAACACATCGAATACAACGTGAAGCTCGACGTCCCCTCGGCCAAACGCATCGCCACCGATTGGCCCTCGCCGGTGATCTGGAGCGGCTATGAAATCGGCATCGCCGCAGCCTATCCGTGGAAGAGCATCGCCGAGGATTACGCCTACGCCGAGCCGCATCTCATCAAGGACAGCTATCTCGCCTACGTGCCCCAGCAGCCGCACGACCGTCCCACCTGGGATCTCACCGCCGCGCTCTACGCGATCTATCCCGACCGGGGTTACTTTGATCTCTCGCCGAGAGGCCACGTTCATGTCGATGACGAAGGACGCACCGACTTCCGCGAGAGGGGCGATGGCAACGACCGCTACCTTCTCATGAACGCCGTCCAGACCGAGAAAGTCCGCGAGGCTTTTGTGCAGCTCTGTTCCGAGCCGCCCGCCGGCGGCTAAACGCTTTCTCCACTCCCCCGGATCACCGATCACCGTCCGATCGGTGATCCTCCCATTCGTCAAATACCCTCGAACCCGAGGTGAAAACGCCATCTCGCCGCGCGCAGGCCGCGAAGATTTCCAAAGTCAGGACATCCGATCGTCCTAGGGTTTATCGGAATCGATATCGCTCCCCGCCGGGCCAACGATCCTCTCGAGGCGGTTCTTCAGCTTCACGGCAAGCTCCGGTTGGAATTCTAGCAGATCCCTCGTCTCTCCCGGGTCGGTCTCGAGGTCGAAGAGCTGGAATTTCGGCACATCGGTGTTCTCGAGGGGGCTCTCGACCACCACGTGGCGCGCCTTCCCCCGGTCGTGTCGCACGAGCTTCCATTTCCCCGAACGAAATCCAAAGTTACCGGACGATCCGTTGTCCTGCTGCACCAGCTCTTCACGTCCCCTCGCATTTTCGACACCTAACAGAACATCTAAAACATTCTCCGAATCCACCGCGGCATCTTCGGCCGGTTTGGCTCCGGTGAGTGCGGCCAGGCTGGCGTAAAGATCGATCGTCGCGACAATCTCTTCGGAGAGCCCCGGCGCAATCGTTCCCTTCCACCTCGTTAGGAAGGGAGTCCGCGTCCCCCCCTCGTAGACGCTGTATTTTCCTCCCTTGAAAGGGCCGCCGGCACGGTGTTGACCGACCTTTTCCAATGCCCCATCGGCGTAACCGTCGTCCATCACCGGACCGTTGTCCGAGCAGAAGACGACGAGCGTGTTCTCCGCGATCCCGAGCCGATCAAGCGCGGCCAATAACTCACCGATGGACCAATCGAGCTCGAGAATGCTGTCGGTGCGGTAGCCGTGGGGTGTTTTCCCCTGGAAACGCTCGTGCGGCAAACGCGGCACGTGTGGCTCGTGGGCGGCGTAGAAAAGGAAAAACGGCGAGTCCTTTTTCGACTCGATCCACGCGATGCTGCGTTTCACCCATTCGTCGGCGAGATCCTCGTCTCGGAATCGCGCCTTCTCACCGCCGGTGTAGAAGCCGATCCGGCTGATCCCGTTGTGGATCGTCTGGTTGTGGCCGTGGGTCCAGTCCATCTTCAACGCGTCGCGATGGGTGATGCCGGTGGGATGATCCTCGGAGGGGATCTTCTGGAAAACGCGAATCGGATCGGAGGGATCCAGATTCAATACCCGGCGATCCTGCAGATAGACCTGGGGGACACGGTCATTCGTCGTCGGCAGGAGAAAACAATGGCTGAATCCTATGTCGAGGGGGCCGGGGGAAATCTCGGCATTCCAATCGGGCCCTTTCGGACCTCCCAGCCCGAGGTGCCACTTGCCGATCACGGCCGTTTCGTAGCCGACCGATTGCAGCATCGCGGGCAGGGTCGCGGCCCCTGGCGGAATGATGGCCGGTGCCGCAGGTGGAGCGATTCCCGTGCCTTTGGTGCGGAAAGCGTAGATGCCGGTCAGCAGCGAATACCGTGTCGGCGTGCAGGTCGAGGCGGTGCAATAGCCGCTCGTGAAACGCAGTCCCTCCGCGGCGAGCCGGTCGATGTGGGGCGTCTGATAGGTTTTCGCGCCCTGGCAGGAAATGTCCCCGTAGCCGAGGTCGTCAGCCATGATGACGATCAGATTGGGGCGTCGAGGCTCGGCGGCGTCAAGGAGCGAAATCGAAAGGAGAAAAGCGAACGAGAAAATCCTCATGACGAGGATCCTAGCGTGTCGGGAAGCCGGATGGCAACCGATTCGCGCGAGAGATTCCCGCCCGACATCACTTCCGCACCCCGAGCATCTGGATGGAATCCTCGTCACGCATGCGGTAACCGGTGCCGAAGGGCAACGGTCTCGCCACCCCTGAGGCGTAAACCTGCCGCAGGTAGGGCTGTTCGAATTCCTTGAACATGTCGATCGGTCCGGCGTATTTGCCGAAGTAGGTCACGTTGAAATAGGTTGCGAAAAACTCGGCCGGGATGCCCGATTCGTCCTGGAGGATGAACTGGCAATCGCCGACGAGGTAGTTTCGGATGTTGGTGAAGCCCGTCTGGTGCATCAGGTAGGAGGCCGCCTTCAGATACCCCATCCCTCCAGGACGCTGGTCGAGGAATTTCTTCATCGTGCTGCTTGCCTTGAATCCAGTGTCGGAGAGATCGTATTTGAAATAATAAAGACTCGAGGTCGGCGGAAAGTCGGGAAGCCGATCGAGTGCCCGGATTTCGAGCCGGATCCCGTCCGCGGCAGCCCCGTCAGTGACGACCGGATTGCCCGCGCCGTCGAGCTTCACGAACTGACCACTGATCACCTCGTGGTTCGTCATCGCGGCGAAGTAGAGAAGCACGGGATACACCCCGTCGATTCCCTGCTTGCCGAAGTCCTCGCGCATCTCCGTGGTGATGAAGAAATTCCGCTGCGAGATACTGCGCAGGGTGTGATTAAGATGCGAGAGATAGGATCCGAGCTGAGGATCGCCCATGGCGAGAAAATCAGGCAGGCTGCCGAGCGGCTCGAGACCCACGAGGACATACTCGTCGGCCCCGGGGAAAATGGTCGCGGCATGAACAAAATCCGGGCCACCAAAAGGATACTTCACCACTCTAGGCCGCACGATTCGGGGATGAACCTCGGCCTTGGCCCAGTCGCGCAGGGTGTTGAGCCGCCGATCGTGCCAGGTTTTTGTGAGGTCGGACGTCGCTGCAGTGTGCTGGCGCACCGAAGGGAGCCCCTCGAGACGACGCAACGGGCTTCCCGGGGTGAGCGGCTGTCCGGCAACAAAGCGGGCCAGATCGTCGAAGGTCGCCTGAGCACGGGTCGAACCGGGCACCATCGCGCCAACGAGAAAGAGAAGGGCAAAAATTCGGGTCATGGGATCGCGGCAACTATCGCCTGATATACGAACGGAGCATCGCTCTCTTTCAAGAATTTCCCGACTCGATCTGGCTACTCCGCCGGTGCGGCCAAGACTTCGTCGACGATCTTCGCAAACTCCCCTTCCCGCTCCGTCCCGATCGCGGCGTAGGCGTGCCACCCGAGCTTGCGGTTGCCATGTTCATCGAGGATCCCGAGCCGCAGCCCGCCCTCGCCGTCGGGCATATCCTGATAGCGGTGCAGATGCCAGGCCTCGACCGTCGGCAACTGAGGCAGTTTGCGAAAGGTGTAAACCAATCCCGCGACCTGGCGTCGCTGGTCCGCCTCGCTCAGGGTCGGCGTGTTGAAACCCTGCTCGGAAAAGAGGATCGCCCGCGGCGTTTTCCCCTGATACAAAAAGCGCGGCTGGGCGAGGTAGGCGGGCAGCACCTCGAGATTCTTCGGGGTGATGTAGGGTGTCTCGAAATCCGTCGTCACGTCCCGGTCGTTCCACGTGTCTGGATTGCGGAGATCCTGCGGATAGGGATGATAGGCGACGCCCCATTCAAAATCCCCTTCTCCCGCCGCCAGTTCCGCGAAGAGGTCGAGGAGCGGGCGCACCGTGTAGGCGCCCGATCCGAAGCTCGGTTTCGTCCAGTGATGGGTCAGGGAGATGAAGGTGCGGGCGTGCGGGTCGCGCAATCGCATCGTGTGGTAGACGAGCCGCGTCGATCGCAGGTAGCTCTCGAGATACCGCGCGAGGGGCTGGTCGCCCATGTTCGTCCAGACGCCGGCCTGGTCGATTTCGTTGTGGAGGATCCAGTTGATGATCCTGCAATCGGGCCGGGTGAAACGCTCCGCGAGGAGGTGGATTGCGGCGTGGTAGTGGGCGGCGCCTTCGGCTTCGGCGAGATTCGGCATTGCGTAAATACCACGGGACTCGGCCTCGGGATGGGTCATCGGTTTTCCCGCTTCGTTCGGCACGAGGAGGATGCCGCTGACGAGCACCTCCTTCGCATTGAGATGACGAACGGTCGTCTCGAGTCCCTTCAAGAAAGGCTCGTTCGCAAACCACTCACGTCCATCGACGGCGAAGGGTGTGAAACCTGGCTTCGGCGAAGCGGAGATCATCGGGGATATCACCAGATTGATCGTGGCATGCCGTATGCCAAGTTCGAAGATCACGTGATCGGGCTGCGGCATTGCAGGGATTCCGCCGAGCCCTTTCTGATGAGGTGCCGTCGGCTCTGGCAAGCCCGCCGCGACCCCGGATTCGGTCGCATCGAACCACCTCGCCCGGGAAACCGGTTTTCCATCGGGTCCATCAAGCCGCCAGCGGGAAAGGGCCCGATCGCGACCCTCGATGAAGCGGGGCAACTCGATCGCGAAGTCACCCGTGAGGCCTTCCTTGGCCGGAGCCCTTGAAACGGCGGAAAACGAGGGTTCGTGGATCAGGAGTTCGTGCAAGACCGCCCCGCCTCCGGCGTTCCCTGACACACGCAAAAAATCCGGGGTTACCGTGACCCGTTCGATCTCCGCCGGCAGCTTCGCCCGCAGATACGAGAGGATCTCCCTGGCATCGTCCTCGCGCTGACGGAGGATCTCCCCTCGCCGCAGTTTCGCCGAGAGCTCGGCTCCGTTCGGCGCCCTCACCACGAAGTTCCGGATCTGCAGGGAACTGCCCGGCCTGTAGGCGAAGGCGAGATGAAAACGGAACTGGGGATCCCCCTTCGGCGCGGGAGGTTTCACGTCGGAAAAATCGATCGCGAAGGGCTGCCAGGTTTCCGCGATGGACATCGCCGATTCCCCCGCATAGGTCATGCTTCCGTCGCTCTGACGGTAGCGCAGGTGGACCGACTCCATCCCCGAGGGCGAAAAATACTCGAAGGCGATCACGGTGTGTTTGGCAGGATCGAAGGCCACGTCCACCGGCGCGGTCCAGAAATGAGGCACCGTTCCGCTCGCCGCGATCCCGATGACTCCGCCGGGCAGCGCCGTGATCGTGACATCGCGGTGCGGACCGGTGCGCAGCGGGACGGAATCTACCGCACCAGCGCCGATGACGATGAGGCCAGAAAGGACATGAATGGAACCCCACTTCCTTGGATAATGCATGAAGAGAGACATCGGAAAGTGTTCTTCGGAAAAGCCCGCCCGGCAAGCAACGCAAAATTGGCAGGAAAATCACGGCAAGGGATAGCGCTTCAACCCATGCGGCACGAAGGCGGCGAAATCGTCGCCGTTCACCGTCGCCAACGCCGCCCCGGCCACGATCGCCGTCGCTGCGATCATGGTATCAAGCCGGGTGCGGCGTTTCGAGCCCCGGTGAGATGGAAAAGATCTCCTGCCAACGCGGCGGCAGACTCGTCGAAGGGAGCGATTCCGCCGTTGAGGACCGATTTCGAAGCAGCGCTGTCCCGGGGATGGGCGGGCCTGGAGTGGAACTCCCTCCAGGCGACTGACGAGGTGGCGAATGGACCCGGCCCCGCAATCATCCGTGTCGCCGTGGCGTGATGAGCGTCAAATCGATTGACCAAGGCGATGAGCAGATTCGTGCCGAGATGAATCATGATTCGTAGGAAGCCCCGGATTCGGCGACCCGTCTGGCGGCGCGTTCGAGTTCACGTTCCTCCTCGATTCGTGCATCCCCCCGCGCATTTCCCTCAACTCGCGGTGCGGATCGATAGCCGGGATCATTGCCCCAGATTGAACGCGCACCCCGGCCTCACTGAGGCCGGCTACAGGTGTTGGAGCGATCATTGGGTGCGGATCGGTAACTTGTCCCGGTGAATTTGGGGTGCGGTTTGTGTTGGGTTTATTCAATGATTGCTAAACTGGACAAAAAAAGTTATTTTCGTCCTGATTAGCCTCCAATCGAAATGGGACGACAGGCGACAACTTTGCTGCCGAAGCACGCCCGCCTCCTTGCCGGGGCCGGGGAGAACGTGCGCCTTGCCCGCTTGCGGCGGAAACTCAGCGCCCAGCAGGTGGCGGACCGGGCCGGGATCAGCCGCACGACCTTGCAGAAGGTGGAGCAAGGGGATCCGAGCACGGCGGTGGGGAACTGGCTGCAGGTCCTCGTCGTCCTCGGACTGGAAGGCGACTTTTCCGGGCTGGCCGCGACGGATCCACTCGGGCGCAAGCTGCAGGATGCGGGATTGACCCAGCCCCGTCGGCGCGCCTCGAAACGCTCTCCCCGGACATGAGCCGGGAGGTCGAAGTCTGGGCGGATTGGGCGGAACTCGGCGGTGCCGTTCGCATGGGGAGTCTTCGTGCCGTCGAGGCGCGGGGCAAGGAGGTCTTTTCTTTCAAATACGACCGCCCCTGGCTGGAGCGGGGTGGCTCGATCCGGCTCGATCCCGATCTGGGACTGGTGGACGGGCCGCAATATCTCGATGGGGAAACCCGTCCGAATTTCGGCCTTTTCCTTGATTCCTCGCCGGATCGTTGGGGCCGTGTCCTGATGCAGCGGAGGGAAGCGGCCATGGCCCGGCAGGAGGGACGCCGCGAGCGCCGCCTGCGGGAGCTGGATTTCCTGCTCGGAGTCCACGACGAACAGCGCATGGGTGCCTTGCGGTTCCGGGAACCGGAGCCGGGAAGCCGCTGGTTGAACGACGATCCTGCGATGGCCACTCCGCCCTGGACTTCGCTCCGAGAGCTGGAACAAGCCAGTTGGAAACTCCAGCGGGACGATGCCGGGAACGATGCTGAAACGCTGAAGTGGCTCAATCTGCTCCTTGCGCCGGGATCCTCCCTCGGCGGTGCACGTCCCAAGGCGGGGGTGAAGGACGAGCACAACGATCTCTGGATCGCGAAGTTTCCGGGGCGTGCCGATTCCCGGGATGTCGGTGCCTGGGAGATGGTCGTTCACGAACTCGCGGTGCGCAGCGGAGTCCGTGTCGCGGAGGCAAGGCTGGAGACCTATGGCAGGAAGCGCCGCACGTTCCTGACGAAGCGCTTCGACCGCAGGGTCGTGTCAGGGGAGCGTCGCCGGGTCCATTTCGCCTCCGCGATGACCTTGCTCGGTCACAACGACGGGGCGGGTTCCGGCTCCGGGGTGAGTTACCTGGAGCTGGCCGAATGGATCCTCCGCAACGGAGCCGCTCCGGACGAGGATCTCGCGCAGCTCTGGTCCCGCATCGTCTTTTCCATCGCCGCGGGCAATACCGACGACCATCTCCGCAACCACGGATTCCTCCTCACGAAGGATGGATGGAGGCTCGCCCCCGCCTACGACCTCAACCCGGATCCCGACGGGACCGGTCTGAGTCTGAATATCTCCGAGACCGACAACGCCCTCGACTTCGACCTCGCCCGGGAAGTGGCGGTCTACTTCCGGGTCTCCGGTAAAGACGCGAAACGGATCGTGGAGGAGACGGCGAAGGTGGTTGGCGGCTGGCGGGATCTGGCTTCCGCCCATCGGATCCCGAAGGTCGAGCAGGACGAGATGGCGGCCGCGTTCCGACGGGCGGGGTAGACAGGGGCCAATTCACGGCAATTCCCGAATTCACGGGGACAGCTTTCAAACGCCGCTTGGGAAAGGGGCGGTCCCTGGGCGGGCTTCACGGCTCACTGGGCAGGAGGCTGTCCCCAGCCTCCCGTTGGACGTCCAATCGCCGCTTCCGGAACGGGATTCGCGTTTGCCACCCGCCTCACAATTTCGGCTTCTCCGGCTTCACCGGCGTGTCCCACGCCTGGGCCCCCTCGAGTTTCACCTTGCGTTTGAAAACCTTCGTCCCGCAGGTCGCGTAGAGCGTGTTCCCGTGCAGGGCGACGTTCGAGGGATGCCGCTCCCCGATCGGGCCTGGCACGATGAGGTGGACGCGCCCGGGCTGGTCGCAGATCTGCACTCCCATCGCCGTGGCGACGAGGAGCCAGCCGTCCTTCGCCACGGCCATGCCGTCAGCTTGGCTGCGCACGTCGACAGCCGCGGGTGGCGTGTCGAGATGATAGTAGGGCTGCACGTAGGCGAGAGTGCCGTCGGGTTTGCGCTGTCCCGACCAGACGAAGCGCCCGCCGAAGTCCGCCGCGTAGACGAGCGACTGATCGGTGCTGAGGACGACCCCGTTGACGCCCGAGAATTCCGCCGACGCCACCTTCACCTCGCCTGTGGGAGTGATGACATGGATCGCCTTCTTGCGCGGCTCGGAGAAATAGACCGTGCCGTCGTTCGCCACAACAACATCGTTCGGCTTCACGTTCTCGGCGTGGACCTTCTTTTCGCCGGTTTCAATGTTCCACGAGACGATTCTCCCTGGATTCCCCTCGCAGCCGTAGAGCGTCCTGCCACCGGGGGCGAAGGCGAGACCGTTGACATTGCCGGTGTTTTCCTGAAAGAGCGAAACCTTCCCATCCGCTCCGACGCGCCAGACCTTGCTCTGCTCGAGGTCGGAGAAAAAGAGTTCGCCCGCCGCGTTCACCGCCGGCCCCTCGGTGAAGCCGTGTCCTTCGCTGACGAGCTGCCAGCCTTCGCCGTCGACGAGGAAGTCGTTCGCCTTGCTCTTCGATTGGTCAAGGTGGGTTCTCACGACGGCTCCTTCGCCCTTCCAATCCTGCCAAAGCCACCGCAGCACCTCGGGAAAAATCGCGTTGCCGTGCTTGCGATTGTGACCGCCCTCGCCCCAGGCGTGGTTCACCTCGTAGCCGGCCCACTGGAAGGAGGCGAGCATGTCCTGGTTCGCGACCCACCAGCTGCCACAGTAGAGGTTGTTATCGTTTTTGCCGTCCTGCAGGAAAATGCGGATCGGCTTAGGCTCGAGCTTGCGGACGAGCACGGGCAGTTCATTGCCGCCGCGCAGACCGACGTAGGTGCCCACGGTGGTGAAGACACGACGGAATTGATCCGGCCGCTCCCACGCGACCTGGAAAGCGGCGATCCCGCCCGAGCTCGAGCCGCAGATGGCGCGAAGGTTAGGGTCGGTCGTCACTTTCAGATCCTTCAGCGCGTGCGGCATCATCTCGTTGAGGAGAAAACGCGCGTAGCGGTCGTCGGCGGCATCGTATTCGAAGGAGCGGTTGTAGCGGGGGAGCGAATTTTCATTCAACTCGGGAACGACGCCGGGATTCACGAAGAGCCCGATCGTCACGGGCATGTCGCCGACATGGATGAGGTTGTCGAAGGTGACGGGGACGTTGCCGAGGTAACCGAGCCCGTCCTGAAAGACCATCAGCGCGGCGGGTTGCGAGCTGTCGTGTTGCGCGGGCACGTAGACGGCGTAGTCACGGGTCGTGCCGGGGAAGATTGAACTCTGGTTAAAGACGCCCCTCGTCACGGTGCCGACGGGCACGCCCTCCTGCTTCACCGATTCGGGCGGGACGGGGTAGTTTTCTTCCTGGGCGTGGAGAAGGGCGAAAGCGAGGAGCGTCGCAAAACAGGTCGAGGCGGTTTTCATGGCCGGAGCAAAGCGCACAAGCCGACGAGACGAAAGCCCGGCTTCGCGCCGGTAAGTTCCCCCTCAGCGAAAATCCTTTCCCCGTGAAAAACCTTCACGCCCCCCCGACTTCGTCTTGGACCAACTCACTCCGCTCCCTCCTCCTTCGCACCGCCCGCACGGAACCCACCATCTCCGCGACGCTTCTGGAAGGGGGCGCTCTCGATGACTCCGTAAAGAATCTGCCGCAGCGTGCCACCGTTGTTTGCGGCATCCGCGACGATCTTGTCGATGGTGGGTGCGTCGTAGTATTCAATGCCGCGACCGACGGCGTAGGTCATCAGCTTTTCGGCAAGGGCACGGTGGAAATCCTCCTTGCGGGCAGTGGCGAGGATTTGGCCGAGTTCACGGGCGCTGCTGAAGGTTTCCCCGGTCATGAGTTGGCCGCTCGCGTCGATGGGCTGCCCCTTGTCCTGATCGCGCCAAACGCCGATAGCGTTGTAGTTCTCCAGGGCAAGACCGATCGGGTCCATGCGCGCATGGCAGGAGGCGCACAGCTTTTGTTCGGCGTGGATCTTGAGGATCTCGCGCAAGGGCAGGTTCTTTTTTTCGCCCTTGGCCGAGGCCTCCAGCGGCGGCACATCCGGCACGGCGGGGGGAGCGGGGGTGGCGAGGAAATTCTCTAGGACAAAAAGCCCACGTTTTACCGGTGACGTCCGCGTGGGATTGGAGGTGACGAGGTGGAAAGTAGCCTGACTGAGAATGCCCCCGCGATGTTTTTCCACGGGCACTTCGACCTTGCGCATCTGGTCGCCCTTCACTCCCTTGATGTCATACCATTCGGCAAGCGGCTCATTGAGGTAGGTGTAGTTCGCCGTCAGCAACTCGACCGCGGGACGGTTCTCGCGCAGGATATGAGCGAAGAATTCCTCGCTCTCCAGCCGCATCGATTGGCGGAGGCGACCATTGAAAATGCGCCGGGCTTTTTCGAGATCCTTCTCCCCGAGGAGGGACCGTTCGTTGAAACTCAGCGTATCGACATCGCGGGCTTGGAGCCACTGGCCGACAAAGTTCGTGATCAGGCGTTTGGACTTCTCATCCTTCAAGAGCCGGTCCACCTGAGCGCGGAGATTGGCGCGCAGCTTGCCTTCGCCGGCGAGCCTCAGCAACTCGTCGTCCGGGATCGAGCTCCAGAGAAAATAGGAGAGCCGTGAAGCGAGGGCGAATTCATCGATCGGCACGACCTTTGACGGATTGTTAGGCTCGGGCTGGATCTCGGCGCGAAGGAGGAATCGCGGACTGACGAGGATTGCGGTGATGGCCTCGGCGATGCCATGTTCGAAATTGTAGCCGGGCTGCGTGTCGACCTGACGGGCGAGCGCGACGAGGCGCTTCAGGGTCGCGTCATCGACAGGACGGCGGAAGGCCTGGCTCGCGAATTTCCGAAGGATCGCCTCGCGGTAGGGATCGCGGGCTTTCTCATCAGCGGGGGGAGGCCCCTGCGAGAAGAGGTGACGCACGCCCCAGGGATAGTCCTTCTTGCTCCCGTCCAGAGGGCCCCGGATGCGGAAACTCTCCACGTCGATCGCGAGTTTGTTCTCGCCTTGCTGCGGACGTTCGCCGGTCTCGGTGGCAAGCCAGAAGGCGGCATCCTTGCCCTGTTTGAGGACTGCCTTGGTCTTCAGGGTGATGCGCTCGGAGTTGTCCCAGCCGAGTTTGCGTTCGGTCAGGGTCTTGTCATCGAGCCCGATCTTGAGCGTGGCGGTGTTCGAGGAGGCCTCGTCGGAGCCCCGGATGCGGAAGTCCACTCGGATCTCGTATTCACCGTCGTGGCTGACATAGGGCTTGGCCTGATGTTTCCGGGCGTGATCGAACGGCATCCAATCAAGCGACCATTCCTTGCCACGATCATCCTTGAAGGTCTTCGCATCGAACCACCATTCCACGATCTCGGGACCGTTGGTCGGCACCGCGTTCTCGACGATGAGATCGGCTGCCTCCAGGTATTTCTCCATCAGCAGCGGAGAGATGCTGAGAACGTCTCCGATTGTATCGAAGCCGTAGCCCGTGTCGTCCGCTGGGAGGACGTCGGCCACATTGAAGTCGTATTTCAGCAGATCCTTCACAGAATTCCGATACTCCTCGCGGTTGAGACGGCGGATCGTGACGCGGCCAGGATCGGGATTCTCCGGATCGATCTTGAAGACGATCGACTCGATGAAGGAGAGGATTTCTTCCTTTTCCTCCGCCTTCAGTTGCGGCTTGTCAGCCGGCGGCATCAGGTTGCTGCGGACGTTTTTCCAGATCTCGAACCAGACGTCAAAATCCTCGAGGTGGTCCTCGATCGAGGCGTAGCCATCCATCGCGAAGTCACCCTTGCGTGCACCGTCGCCGTGGCATTCATAGCAATGATCCGCGAGGAGCGGCTCGAGCGCGTCGAAGGCCTTTTGATCGGCTCGCACCGCGGGCGTTCCCAAGCACGCGAAAGTGATGAAGAGGGACAGGGAGGATCGAAGCATGAGAATCTTTAAGGGAGATTGTCGCACACAACAAAACCCGTTTCAGCCCGATTGATTCACGCCTTCGCGTAGGCAACCTCGACAAAAATGGCCCGCAGAGGCCGGGCTCAGGCTCCGGTCTTGTCGCAAGCCTCGGCGATCATGGACTCCATCGCGGCCCTCGTCTGAACCCCCCGGGCGACAACGACCGGTTCGCCGTCCTTGAAGACGATCACCGTCGGCACCGAGGTGATGCGGTAGCGCATCGCAAGGTCGCGGGCCGCGTCGATGTCGACCTTGGCGACGACCGCTTCGCCCTCCTTCGCGACCGCGATCTGCTCGACGATGGGACCCAGCATTTTGCAGGGACCGCACCACTCGGCGTGGAAATCGACGAGGACCGGCAGACTGGTGGCGGCAAGGATGGAATCAAAGTTGGAGGAATCGAGATGAATTGCTTTCATAACACAGAGGTCTACGCGGGGGGACGCTCGGGTGACCCGCCTTCTTGCAAACTTCTCAGACCCTTTCGTAAATTCTCTCTTTCACGCAGTATTCCAGCACGCCGGGGGTGAGCCAATCGCGATGCCCCGCAAAGTCGGCCCGGATCTTGGTTGCCGAGGCAGGGTGAGCGAAGGGAACCGCGGTATGCTTCCACCCGACACGATCGCGCACCGATTGTCCCTCTCGGGTCACGACGAGAAAGTGGAGCCCGTGCCTCAAACGTTCCGGCTCGGCCCATCGCTCGATCTGCTCCCATTGATCGGTGCCGAGGATCCAACACCACTCCGTCTCCGGTTCCAGCGCATGGAAATGGAGAGCCGTCTCCCACGAATAACTGGGCGCGGGACGGTTCAGCTCGAATTCGGACACCCTGGCCCATTCCATCCCCGCATCGGCGAGCGCGATCCTGAGCATTTCAAATCGTTGCCCCCCCGTGGCTGTGTTGCTTTTCTTGAAGGGTGATACCGCCGCGGGCATGAAGAGCACCTCCTCCAGACCCGCTGCCTCGCGGGCGACCGACGCCATCGCAAGATGCCCGCGGTGCACGGGATCGAAGGAGCCACCGAAGAGAGCGACACGGCGCGGAAAACATGGTGGTGTGGCAGGATCGACCATCCCCTCACGCTAAACGCTTTTGTCGGCCGCGCCAGATGACATTCCCCCCGCCATGGGATCTTCACCACCAGATGACTCGGCGGGTTGCCTCCCGAAGAAGACCCCTCGGCAATCCACATCGACGAGGCCCGGCCGCGCGGCTCCCGATCCTTCCGCCCTCGGCACGACGAAGCGGGTGTCACCGAGGAAGTGGGGGAATGATGGCCCCGTCCCCACCTGCGACCGTGGGAGCCTGGCTACCGAATTGAGAACGCGGCCATCAGCGTTTTTTTTTGACCTGCACGAACCTCAAGACTGACTTCCGCCATGCCCCGGCTATGATGCCATTGATGAGTTCCGATTCTCCACGCCCCGTCCGTCCTCCTTCCGTTCCCGTGCGCCGACGCCGCCGCCCTCTCGCCCAACCGCCCGGCTCCCTCGTGCATCGCGGAGAAAGGCGGATCGCCGAGGCACAGCTGCGCCTCATCCGTTTCAACGAATCGATCCAAGAGATCAAGACCCTCGCCTCCGTCCCCGAGGCTGGATTCGTCGGTCGCGACGATCTCGTGCAGTGGCTCCATTTTACCGGACTCCACGACGTCGACGAAATCGCCAAGGTCGGCCGCGCCTTCGCCATCTCGCCGCTCGTGCTCGAAGACATTCTCCACACCGGGAGCCGCTCCAAGATCGAGAATCACGAATCCGAAATCTTCATCGTCACCCGAATCGTCACCGACCACGAGAAAGACGGCATCTGCGAAGTGCAGCATTTCTCGCTCCTCCTCCTCCCGGGGAATCTCGTGCTGACCTTCTGCGAGAACCCCACCACCGTCTTCGATCCCGTGATCGACCGGATCCAGACCAACGCCGGCGGGCGCATCCGCCGCCATGGAGCCGACTACCTCGCCTGGGCCCTCCTCGATGCGATCGTCGACAACTATCTTTCCGTCATCGATCACCTCGATGATACCGTCGTCGCCATCGATGAAAGGCTCCAACTCGACGACCGCTCCGTCCAAGCCGGCGAGATCTATGCGTTGAAACGCGAGATCAACCGGGTCTTCCGGACGATCCGTCCCATCCGCGAGATCGCGACCAGTCTCCTCCGTGAAAATGAGACCCTGCTCACCGCCCCATCTCGACCTTATTTCATCGATCTGAACGACCACGCCATTCAGGCCATCGAAACCACCGAATACCTCCGTGAAGGCAGCAACAGCCTGCGCGAGTTTTACCTTTCCTCCGCCAGCCACCGGATGAACGAGGTGATGAAGGTCCTGACCTGCTTCTCCACGATCTTTCTCCCACTCACCTTCATCGCCGGCATCTACGGGATGAATTTCGAATACATGCCCGAGCTGCAGCAACGCTGGGCCTACCCCGCGGTCTGGATCATCTTCTTGCTCTGCGCCGCCGGAATGTTCTGGCTGTTCCGGCGAATGCGTTGGTGGTGAGGCGTCCGAGGCAGATCCCATCGACCCAGCCTCGCGGAACCTGATTTGCCGGAGCGTCCCCCTCCTCACACATTGAGCCCGCGACGGCTTGGACTCAGGCCATCCAGCGTGA
>Ga0172376_10001999_pt1 | contig 25430 bp, 15 predicted proteins | sample Lak35m_FD_121114 | JGI IMG/M metagenome (GOLD analysis project Ga0172376, IMG submission 121114) | Freshwater microbial communities from Kabuno Bay, South-Kivu, Congo - kab_092012_35m | ecosystem: Environmental > Aquatic > Freshwater > Lake | place: Democratic Republic of the Congo: South-Kivu...
AGCGATCAAGATCTGCCGCGCCTGCGTACCAGGGCCGTAACGGTCGAGGATGTGTTTCGGCTCGCGGCTGACATCGAACACTTCCGCCGCTTCGGTTTGCATGCGGAAAGAAAGTTCGAATGACTCGATCCGCGCTTCCAGTTGTGGATCAAAGCCGCGCTGCTGTAGGTGTCGCTCGTTGAGCTTCTTTAACAGATCAAGCTGGCGACGTTGATTCGCTTCACTCAGCGAGTCGTTGCGGATGTTCTCGATGAGCTTGTCAATCTCGGTGTGCTTCGTGTCGAGATACGTCCCTTGATAGACACCGGGCAAGAAGCCTGCTTGCCAATTTTGCGATTCTTGAATCGGATAGCCGCCAGGGCACATCGCAATGAAGCCGGGTAAGTTCTGATTTTCGCTGCCTAAACCATAGGTCAACCAGGAACCCATCGCCGGTCGGACTTGCCGAGGCTCGCCACAGTTCAACAACAGCAGGGAAGGTTCGTGATTTGGGACATCAGCGTGCATCGACCGAATGACACAAATGTCATCGACGCACTTCGCGGTGTGAGGAAAGAGGTCACTCACCCGAATACCGCTCTCACCATACGGACGGAAGTGAAATGGCGAGCCAAAGGCGGCACCCGTCGGACGTTCGGTGCGCAGATTCTCCATCGGAAGCTTTTGGCCGTGATGTTTCCTCAGCAACGGTTTTTCATCCCACGAATCGACGTGCGATGGGCCTCCGTTGGCAAAGAGATGAATAATCCGCTTTGCCTTAGGTGCGAAGTGAGGAAACTTGGGGGCCAACGGGTTGAGTGGGCCGCTCGATTCTTTGGCTTGCACTGCTAATGAGCCAGAATCCGCGAGCACCCCCATTAGGCCGAGGGCTCCCATTCCAAGACCGGTACGGCGAAGCAAGTCACGACGATGCAACATGATGAAATCACTCAAGCGGCGAGGCGGGATGCGTAGCGGGGATATTGAACGACGGGCGAAGGAGCAGCGTCGCATGATTTCGAAACGAGCAGGCACATTCCAGGTACTCTGTTCGACCGAGGTAACTGTCAGAGAGCCGGATCGCTCTGCGATTCATCACGTTCACAACACCATCACCACGCCCTGAATCTGACTCAGTCGCCGATAGGCACCCGCCAAGGATTCGGCAGTACCGGCGATAACTTCAATCGTAATCGAGGCGTGTTTGTGGTTGGCGGTCTCTTTCACGGTGTGCCGAGGTTCGAACTGAACTTGCATGGATTCGCGAATGGCCAGCAAGACTTCGGCGACGAACTCAGGGCTGTTCTTGCCGATGACCTTGATCATCACCATTTCAGGGAAGTTGTGATGCTCCTCGAGCGCGCGAACGAAGCTTTCGTCAGACATGAAGGAGCCCTTCGCATGCAGTGAGTGACGAGCACAGATACTGGTCCCAGGTCATTACGCCGAGACTTCGATTTCGCGTGGCCATTGTTGATAGGCCTCCCAGTAGGTTTTCTTGAGCGCGATCTCGTCATCTTCGGCCGTTGGTTGGATCTTGCCGGACTCGCTGATCGCGCGGGAGACCACTTTGTGTTTGCCTGCCGCTAGCTTGCCCAAGGGACACGAAAAGAAACGCCACGAGAACTTATCAAAGGGCTCGGCATCGACCTTGGCAGCCTTCCATTCTCCACCATCAACGCTGACTTCGATCGCTTTGATGGGAGCACCATCACCCCAGACTGCTCCGTAGGCCGTGAAGTTGCCAGCGTCGGCTCCTGCAGTTTGCTTCATGACGCGCGCCACGACCGACTTCAAGTTCATGCGTGCGACCGAAGTCTCGATAAATTCGATCTGATCGCCTTTGCGCTCGCCTCGAATCGTCACATAGTCGCGCGCCATATAGCGGCCCATATAGCGCCGGTCGCGGACTTCGATGCGTTTCAACCATTTGACGTTCGCCACGCCGTACCAACCAGGAACGATCAGTCGCAGCGGAGCGCCGTTGCGAACTTCCAGTGGTTGCCCATTGCGTTCGTAGACGAGCAGGGCATCGAGCGTCAGCGCGTCATGAATTGAGAGCGCACGACCGAAGGGAACGTCGAACTTCACTTCGCGCGGTGTCCCTTTGCGGAGTTCTTCGACTTGATGGTCATAGCCGATGAAGGCGACCTCAACGGCTCCGGCTTTGATGCCCGCGCTCTCCAACAACGGCTTGAGCGGCGTGCCGGTCCACTTACTGTTGTAGACTGCATTGCTGAAGCCCTTGGACGCACCGTTGCCCGAGCACTCCAGCGTCATCAACTGGTCTTGGCGGGGCATTTTTTTGATGTCATCGAGGGTCAGTGTCTGAGGCTTATCGACGAGTCCCGTGAGTTCCAGCCGATAGTCCTCCGGTTTAATCGTCGGCGTGTTGTAGTGCTGCACGTTGAAGACTTGATCTTGCGGAGTCAGCCACTCCGTGAGCGTCTCCCAATCGAGCCGATTCGGACCAGGTCGTGGCGTATCGAGGAACGGCACGAGTTCCTCGCCATCCTTCTGAGCGGGGAACGCGAACAAGTTCTTGCTCAGCAGCACCGCCGCCGCCGAGGCCGACAAACCTCGCAGCACATCGCGTCGATCAAGTCGTTCGGACATCGTGAATCCTCTGTGGATGAATGAGGGAAGGTTGCGAAACGTAACTGCCCAACGCCGTGACCGGAACGCATCCCCGGAAGAACACAGACGACGCGCAAAGAAGGCCTCTCGGCGGATACTTAAAGCATTCAGCGGAGTGGCAGTGGGTCATCGAGATCCGGGCTGCCATCGCCGTCGGTGTCATTGTCAGGTTGCAGGTAGCGGGTGACGTCGGGCAATCGTTCCGGCACGTCTTTGATGTGCTGCCACAAGATGCGTGCGAGTTCGTGCCGTTGCAGTATGGCCCGCGTTTCGTTGACGGGACCGTTCTTCGTGAGTCCGGTGCTTGGGGAGATGCCGAGTGCTGTGAGGCCATCGGCCAGTGCTTGCCAGTCAGCGGTTTTCGTGCCGTCTGTGAGCAGTGCGTTGAGCTTCGGTTCGAGTTCCTTCGTCGCGACGTGCTGCGCGGTGCGTTGCAGGATCGCGGCCAACTCGGCGCGCGTGACGGGGCGGTACGGTTCGAAGTCGAGACTGGCTTTGTCTCCCGGCCAGATGCCGCGCACGGCGAGCATGTTGACCGCTTCGAAGTGCAAGTCGTCCGGTGCAAGATCGTGATAAGGCCACAACAAAATGCCGGGGGCGCCGTGGAGCGAACGCGTCAGCCGTAGTTGCAACTCGCGGATCAAAGGCCACCGACGTGCCAATTCACGCGGCGCGATGTTCTCACGCAAGCACAGCGCGGCGACGGCTCCAGAGGCTTGCCCACAGAGCATCATCTGACCGTGGACACGTACGGCGGAACTGACAAGTGAGGTGACTCCGATGTTCTTGGATGCGCCGAGCAAGCCGTCGCGCTCAATCGGGATCAATGATCTCAGCGGCAGCATTGCCCGGTCGGTATCGGTGTGCCAATTGCGATTGGCGGTATGCACGAACTGCCAAGGTCCGCTACGAGCATTAGGGCCAGCATCCAAGAATTTGCGCCGCGTCGGATGAAAATCGATGTTGAACTGAAAGCCAAAGACCGAGTCTGGCACCATCGCGGTGGCCCATTGAGGCTGCCGGTCTGCGGCTCGAATGTCTTGCTCCCGGAGCATGTAGAGAGCTTCGAGTCGCAATCCCTCACGCACATACGGCTTGGGTGGCAAGCGATCGGCGGTGCCAAACTCGTCGGTCAACTGCATGTGGCGAAAGCTCTGCGGATAGTTCCCGACGCGGTCATGCACCTTCGTTTGCAAGTAGTGCAGGAAACCAAGCGCGTGCCGCTTCGCATCTTCGAACACGATGCGGCGCTGAACGGGTGACATCTCGACGACGTTCTTCTGAGAGGCTCCCGCTTCGGTCGCTTCGAGGGCGTCGACGACGTGTTGCGGGAAGTCGAAGATCGGGTAGTCCTGGGTCGGCCAATTCAGAAATGTTGTCTCGGTACCGACTGGCAATCCGTTGTGCCAACGATCGACCAACCGCCGATGCGTGTAGATGCTCCAACCGCCGGGAGTGTAGATGCCTTCAGTCATGGCGGAGTCGACGAACGGGGGAATCGAGTTGAGCGCCGTGAAGTTACGCGGTTCGTAACCGGGTGGCGGAGCGATCGTTGCCTCGCGACCAGCCTCGCGCAGAACGACGCACCATGAGATCGGGTTCATCTCATGACGGTCATTGCCGAGCGGCCCGACGGGAGCACTCGGTTCGTGGAATCTCGACTTGAGATCTGGCCCTGCGCCGTACTTTGCGCCAGCGAGTCGAATGACATCGCCCCAATCTGAACTGTCGATCGTCAGCTTGGCGCGAACGGTCAAACGTTGAGTGGCATCGTCGGCCTTCGCGAATTCGACGGCGGTCACAGTTCCTTTCGTGACCTCCACGCGTACAGGCTCATACGGTTGCCGGTAGGAAATGCGACCAGTCTTGAGCGTGCCTCTCGCCGTCCAATCATTCGACGTGCTGCGAGTTTGGTCGAGATACGGCTCGATGAAACGCTCAAAGATGCGAGCGGCGTCAGCGGGTTCGATGGTTTCCGTGCCGCACCACGCATTGCCCGGATTGGTTAGTCCGTACTTGCGCGAGTTGACCTCGCGAATCGCGCGAATGATTTCAAGAAACATACCGGAGCGAGGGAAGTTCACTCGCTTACCACGATAGACGGTCCACTCATCGACGCAGCCCACGCCTTCCGCGCTGAACTGCCCGCCGAGCCACGGAATGTCATTCACTAACACCACACGGGGGACGCCGAGCCTGGCAGCTTGCACCGCTGCCGCCACTCCGGACTCGTTGCCTCCAACGATCAGCAAGTCGCAGTCCACCGAATCGGCCGCGCGGCTGCTTGCTGTTGTCCAAAGAATCGCAAGGACGAGTCCCCATGACGCGAAGCGAACTGGCATTGATTTCATCGGCGGAGAGTTCATGACTCGATCCTACTCGCGGCGACAGTTGATAACGGGCCAAGATGATCCTGTGGGGATCGACATCAGCGAGCAGTGTAGTCGCACATCGACGCACCTGACGTTATCGTGCCGGTCGTCCGTGACTTGTTAGTACTCACCAAGCACTTCGTCACCATTGCGAGTCGACAGTGCCTGATAGATTTGAAACGACATCGTGGTGCTCATGAAATGGACGCTGCCATCGGCATAAAGAAAGTACGCGCCGCCTGGATGCCAGCTCCAAAAGCTCAGCGTGTTGAGATCATTGGCCGACGCATTGATCGGAGCGATCAACCCATTTCGCGTGCTGAGATACTGCTCGCATTCGTTACCACCGCAGATAATCCAACCCCATGTCAGATCGCGTGGCATGCCACGTTCTCCGATCGCGAAGGTGTTAGACGAACCATCTGTGATGTCGCGGAATTTGACGCTACTCAACGAGAACAGCAGCCCGTTGCCATTCGTTGAGCCTAAAGTCGAAGCGAAACAGGCACTCATTGTTGCCAAGCCGTTGTTGCCGCTGCCTCCGAGATAGTTTCCCGGATACAGCAAACCGCAGTCCCCTGAACCGGGTTGCGGTCCCGTCGGGCCACTCAGCAGAGATTTGCCAGAGTTGGGATCTGACGGGCAATAGTAGAACGGCAGCGGTGTTGATTGTGGTTCCGGTTGGCCAGCCAACTGCCGAGCCTTGATCCATGTGCAACACGTCTGACTGGTGTTGAAGTCGACCGTGTCGAAGACGGCCGCTTTCTCCATGTAAGGCAAGAGTGACAATGAGAAGCCCCACGAGAATCCATTACTTGCCGGGCGACTCCCCATGGGGAAGCAGTTCAACGCTTCATGATAGTTATTGAGTGCGACGCCTAACTGCTTGAGTTGGTTTTGACATTGCGCGCGTCTAGCTGCCTCACGGGCTTGTTGCACGGCAGGCAGTAACAGTGCGACCAGTACGGCGATGATCGCAATGACGACGAGCAACTCGATCAGCGTGAAGCCGCGACGGTATGGACGATGTGACGGACTCATCAGACGGCCCTGGGCGAAGATGACGGAAGAGTGGTCCCGATCTATTGGATCGACGGATCGCTCACCGAGAGTTTGAAATTCTGTTGATAGGAAGTTTGATGGGGCACATTGGCGACATCATTCCATTCGACGCGTTGTGATTCATGGGAGGGTGATCCTGTCAATTTGCCGCCCCGTGGAACCACGCTTTCCACGATTGAAACTCGATACTCGCCTGGCAGTGGCCCTGCTTCACCGCTTAAGTGGTACTCGCCATCGTTGATCAGCCCACTGACGGCTGGCCCAGTATTGTTGCCTGTTGGGAGAAAACGGATCGCTCCCGACACCATCGCCTTACCATCAACAACGACAGTGCCAGAAACACTCACTCTCCGAAGTCCATTGCCACCATCACAACCACCCGCAACCAAACTTAGGCCAATCAATATCCAAGCGCAAGCCCATCGAACTGCAGCGGGCAATACATGGATGAGCATCAACGGATCGTCTCCCAAGGCATTCAGCAATCTTCGAGGCGGGGACGATAGCCTTGGTCTGCTCTACGAACCAACATCGAGTTCGGAGCGGCACGATGCACTCTGTGGTGGAGTCATCTCCTGAGAGTTTCTAAACCTGATCAATCCATGCTGGCAGCGGACTGAGGTTGAAGGCGTTGTCGATCTCGGCGCCAACCGCATCCGGAAAGGCATCGCCGACGTCCGCGCTGCCATTTCCGGTGCCACCGGTCAAGGTGTCGGTTCCAGCTTCGCCTCGTAGTTCATCGACATTCGACCCGCCTTGGAGCACATCGTTGCCATCGCCGCTTTTCAAGGTGTCGTTACCAAGCCCGCCGTATAGTGAGTCGTTGTCGCCCCCGCCGAGCAGCGAGTCATTACCGGTCCATCCCGAGAGGCCGTCTGCTCCTGTACCACCATTGAGTGTGTCGTTTCCGTCACCACCATGAATGATGTCGTTCCCCGCTTCGCCATTCAGGACATCGTTGCCATTGCGACCCTTGAGTATGTCGTCTCCGTCGCCGCCATTGAGGATGTCGTTCCCCGATCCGCCAATCAGCGAGTCGTTGCCGCCCAGTCCCGCGACGATCAACGCTGCGATTGCAGAGGCTCCATTCACCGAGTTGTTGCCAGCTCCGAGCGTCAGTTGCACTTCTTCCACATCAAGCAAAGTGTCGGTGCCGAGCCCCATGAGCTGGTTGCTCGTGACGGTGAAGTTCGTGTCGGCAACTTCGGCGACTCGATCAGTGCCCGTCCCGCCATCAAGTGTGTCGTTGCCAGGCCCACCGATCAGCAAGTCTCCCGAGCTACCGAGTCCGCGTAGGCGGTCATTTCCGTCACCACCATCAAGAGTGTCGCGGCCAGCTCCACCTGAGAGATTGTCATTACCGCCATGACCAACGAGTGAATCGTCACCCGCTTCACCATTCAGGAAGTTCGGTCCACTGTTGCCGACCAGCGTATCGTTGCCTTCGCGTCCATAGAGCAGCACATACGCGCTACTGGCTGCCGCGTTGATGGTGTTGGCACTCGCACCTCCGGTGATCGTGGCTTCGATAAAGCCGATCAGAGTGTCGGTCCCCAGTCCTGTCATCTGAGTGTCACTCAGCACGATGTTTGCATCGCCTATTTCGATGAGTACATCGTTCGCTCCATCCAAGGTGTCGTTGCCGAGTCCGCCAGTGAGCGTATCACGGCTCGAGCCTTGCCCACGTACCAAATCGTTGCCGTCACCTCCGACGAGTGAGTCGATCCCCGCGCCGCCCAGCAACGTATCGTCACCCTGGCCACCGACATGGGTGTCGTTGCCTCCCTCACCGGCGAGGTAATCCGAACCGCTGCCGCCGGTCAGTACGTCGTGGTCATTACCGCCTCGAAGTCGCGCACCAATCGCGAGCGCAGAAAAATCGAGGACATCGTTTCCGTTATCGCCGCGAATCTCGAACGGGGTCGCGAAGAGCACGTCCATCGCTGTGCCGCTAATGCTGTCGTTGCCGTCCCCTCCAGAGACAGTCAGGCCAGATGTGGGTGCTGTGAATTCCAGGATTTCGGCATTGGTCAACGACATGCGGTTCGAGCCGTCGCTGGCTGTGGCGTCGTCCGTGAGCACCGCCGCGTCTCCCGTCGCACGCAGATTGTAGATCCGATTCATGACCGCCAAGTTGTCGTCAACGGTCTCTTGGTCATGAAACATCAGCACTGACGAGGAGACTCCCAGAGCGAGAGCGATTTCACCTGAGGGGGCTGTCAGCAGGGAATAAGTGACGGCGTCGAAGCTCGTGCCACTTAGCTCCAGCCGGTCGCCGCCGCTTGATTCAGTTCCTCCGTTCACGGTGAAGCTGCTGCCGACGATGGGATTGCCCGTTGAGAAATCGACGGTCACTGAGTCATCACCGCTGCTACCGGTGATGCTGACGACTCCTGCGGGATCGACTTGTTGGGACTGGAGCACATTGAGCGTCGTATTGTCGATGATCTCGACGTTTCCTCCATTCAGTCGCACAGTGACATCGATCGGTCCCGGTGCCGTGAAGATCAACGACTGCACCTCGACCGCACCAATATCGCGCCGCGCGATGCCATTCCCATCACCGTCTTTAGGCCGACCGAGATTGCGTTGGTCGACCAGGATATTGTCGAACAGATCACCGGCATCAATCACGGGACTGGTGGGACGCGGACGATGCGTATGAGTTGGTCCACCATAATCACCAAGCGGATCGAGTTCAGGATCAAGCCCTGCAAGGTCTGACTGCGCGGCAGCCGGGAACGACGTTCCAAAGAGGTTGTACCCGGCAGAACTCAAGGGGCCGCTGATGTCCGAGGCAGATCCATTGACTTTGTTCTGGGAAAGAATGGTGCCGGTCACGATCGCGGACGCTTCATTACGAAGGCCGCCTCCATTGAAGCCCGCTTCGTTCAATACAATTGTGCTGTCGGTGATATTGCAGGTATCGCCATCCGACACATTGTGAATGCCGCCGCCTTCGCTGACCGCGAGATTGGCGCTGATCGTGCAGTTTTCCAGAGACAACTGCCCCGATCCGAAGCCGTTGCTATAGATCGCTCCGCCATTGTTGGCTTGATTGTCAGTGAACGTCGAACGACGCAGCGTGGCGATTCGCCCGTTGTAAAGACCACCGCCGTTCCGGTTCGTGCTGACTCGTCCGCCTTTCACGGTTGACTCAATCAACGTCAGGTTCGCAAGAGAACCATTATTCATGATGTTGCCACCGGACGAGTTCGCAGTATTGCCGTCAAACCGAGTGCGTGTGACGGTCGCCATTCCCGAATTGAAGAGCCCTCCGCCACCTTCTTGTCCGGTCGAGTTATTTGTCAGGACAACCGAGTCGATCAGCATCAACACGCCGGAATCAAGATTCGCGATCGCACCACCTCCGTTGGCCGTCGAATTATTGCGCAAGTCGACATGTTCGAGAATCAGTGTGCCTGAGTTTCGGACTGCTCCTCCGGCATCGAACAGCCCCGTTGTCGCATCGGTGAGACGCAAATGGCTGATCGTGACGGTCACTCCCTGTGGGATGTCGAAGATGCGATCGAAGTCGTCAAAATCAATGATCGTGTCAGCGGCTCCGGCTCCTGTCAGGGTGACATTCTCTGTGAGGTCGAGATCACCGCTCGCCGCGCCGTCATCACCCTGGGAAGCGATCAACAGTTGATGAATGCCCTCAGGAATCTGAATCACATCCGCCCCCGCGAGGGCATTGGCTTCTTGGATCGCCGCTCGCAACGACGTGACTCCACTTGCAGTTTGGGCAAGCCCATCTCCTGGATTCGCATCCACCGCATCGATCAGCGAATTCACAATGAAGGTTGTCAGCACCTGACGTGGTTCGAGAGCTTCCAAAGGTCGACGCCAAGGCATTGAGCCACCACGTCGTTTGGCGCGGCAACGGTTCGACAACGACTTCAACCAGGGAAATGACAGCATCGAACAAGCCCTTCGCACATTGGCATCACGACGTGCAGGTGAGAGGTTCGAGCAGTCTCAAGTTCCACAACTGCTCCCGTGTGGCGGATCGTAAATCAAACCGGTTCCCCTCGCCCCTCGTGAGAGGGGCTGGGGGTGAAGGGAACCGGCAGGTTTTGAGCGCTAACAGCCTGTTGAATTTCGTGGGGCACGTTTTCAACGTGCCCAAATTCATGGGGGTGAGAGCACGATAAAATCGTGCTTCACGTGTTTCTCAACGGACAGTTAAGACCAAGACGGCTAACGCGCGCGCCCTTCGACGTCCAGAAAGTGCGGAAAGTTCCCATCACGCAGCGGTTGGAGAGCGACTCAACCAACAAAGAAAGGCAGTCTGCGACGTTGGCAGACTGCCTTTGAGAGATTTCACGTGGGGTATCAAACTTCGTCGAAACGCATTCGCTTGAACGCTGGGTTCACAATGTTTTCGAATTCGTTGAAGCGACAGAAGCCTGGCCCATGTGAGCTCAGTACGTTTTCTGCGCTCAAACCGGCTCGCCACGATCGGTGGCCACATGCACCTGCAACGCGCCGAGCAGCTTCGTCAGTTGCTGTTCCTTCCGATCAATGAAAAGCACGTTCTCCAACACAATCACCCGAGACTCGTTCATCGGATGAATGATGAGGCGGCCCGAGCCCAATAAGAAGTACTCAAAGACGTCGTTGATCTCTTTATCGATCCGAATGTTGGGTGACGGGTGTCGCTTCAGGTCACTTAAGATTCCGTGTCGGTGCAGCAACTCGTTCGGACGCACCTCCCAATAGTCAAATCGCAGCGACGCCAAGACCAGCAAGTAGAAGCCGAACAAGATCCCCGCGAACATAAAGAAAAACGCCGAGTTTGCGACCGGCTTCATCGACTCGAAGACCTTGCCGATCACGCCAAACAATTCCGGGTGATAGTGGAACAAGAGGAAGAGCCCCATTCCGACGGCTGCCGCAAAGAAGAACAGGGTGAGCGATGTCGTACGCGGGAAATCGAACGTGAGCACAATCAGATTCATCGCGAAGACACACATAAAGACCATCGTGGTGACTTCGCCGGCGCGCGTCGCGAAGTACTTCACCACTTCCGTTCCATCTGGCCCGGGGACATTCACGGCGGTCGTACCGATGAACAACGAGATCAGTCCGCAGATCACGGCGACGATGAACGTTGGATACAGAAAGACAATCTTGGGGTGAGAAAACAAGAAGATCGGCTTATCGCCAGAATCGGCAGTTGATGATGCCGGAACATCAACGAGTGGCGGCGGGGCATTCGGATCGTCTGACATGTTGGGGGGTCCTCGTTCAAGTTGGAATTTATCAAAAGTGCGAACGCTGATCGGATCTGTCGCCATCAAGGACGACTCATCCACGACCACGAACGATCGGCTCGCGGCCAACGTGGCCATTGAGCCTTGGATCAAGTTCGAGTTGGCGCGGGTCTCTCGGCCGACGTGAGCGTGGTGGGCTCTGGAGTCACTTGCGCCAGCCGTGACTTCAACAGGGCCGGCGCTGATGACTGGCTATGGTCGTAGCTGTCATAAGCTCCGAAGTCGTTGAACAAGAATCGTTTCACGAGGCGATATGCCAGACTTTTCTCCGGGATCTCCTGCCCTGGATTGAATTGCGACGTGCGTACCGTCATGGCCTGTAACTCGGCGAGAGCCGTCTTACGCGCCGTCGAGTCTTTGGCTTCGTGCAGCACGACCAGTTCCTCCAGCAGTTCGGGCCGCTCCAGCACGATGCAACCGCGCGTTGTGGAGGCCGCGAGCTTGCGAAAGTCGGCGAGGAACTCGGATTTCATGAACTTGTCGCGCAGCGGAGTCGAGGTGTCGTGAATGTTCTCCTTTGAGAATTGCACGATCGGGCACGGCTCAATATCGCCCCAGGGATTGATGTGATGCGAAATACCGGTCGCAGCGGGGCACAGTGCTTGGCCTTCGCCATCGTAGTAGGCGTCGATGATCGCGATCGGTTTCTTGGCACGCATCTCGACGACAAACTTGCGGATCCGAAGTTGCTCATCGGGAGTCAGGCACAGATCCGAGCAGGCCTCTGGTCCCATGGGGCGATAGACGTGAAACCACGTGTAAAGCACACCCATCTCGATCAGCCGATCCAGCCATTTCTCCGTCAGCGTATCGTCGATGTTGTTCTTACAGACGCTCGTACAAACGCCGGTGAAGACTTTGTTCTTGAGGCAATTCTCGATGCCTTCCATCGACTTCGAATACACACCCTCACGCCCGCGTCGCGTGTCACTGACGATCTCGTTGCCTTCGATACTGATCAGCGGCGTCACGTTGCCGATACGTCGCAGTTCCTTCGCAACCTCGTCGGTGATGAAGTGGCCGTTGGTGAAAACTTGAAAGTAGCAGTCAGGATGCGCGGCTAAAATCTTGAGTAACTCGGGATGCATGAACGGCTCGCCGCCCACGATTCCAAAGAAGACGTTACCCATGGCTTTGGCATCGGTGATGAGTCGACTCATCGCATCGAAGTCGATGCGTTGCTGCTTAGCCGCAACGTCGACCCAGCAACCCTGGCAGCGCAGGTTGCAACTATTAATGACCGACACATAGAGGAACGGCGGGAAGTACTCGCCGCGTTTAAGACGGCGTTTGAACTTAAAGACGGACAACGCGCCTTTGATGCCCATGTTCCAAACGAATTTGGCGAGCAGCCGTTTATCGAGTTCCAGCAGCGCGCGTTTTGCCATGCGCAGATACATGCGAAACCTCACTCAGAGTAACAAGTCATCGAGCAGGCGGAGCATGGCAGAGGGGGCGTCGGCTTTCCACAAACGGAAATGAATGTCCCGCGCATCGTCATTGGCTCTCCGAACGACGATGCGCGGCGCTCCAGCGAGGCGGGCCTCACTTCGTCGTCAGCCACTTGGCGATGGCGAGCGGTTCGCCGTCAGCGGGTCCGTTGGCCGTTGAGACGCTTGCGTTGGCTGATTTGTAAGCCGCAGCCGTCAGTGCCGGAGCTTGTCCGCCTTCTCCCGAAAGCCACAGCTTTGTCGGCGCACACAGCGCGAGAATCGCCGGGACGTCTCCGTACTTCACCGCTCCCGGTAAGAGGTTGACGTCGCGGATCTCGGAGATCGAACCAAACCGAACACCGCGTGTGCTCACGGCGAGCGAAGCCACCGCTCCCTGAGCTTGGGCACATGCCGCTGCCGCGATGATGCCCGACCAACCGAGTCCGGCCACATGAATTTTTTCGGGCTTCGTTTTGTAGTGCTGCATGAACGAGATCAGCGTTAGCACGTCATGCACGCGCTGCGAGAACAACGGATGGTTGTAGCCCAGTGTGTAGCCAGCGAACTCACGCGGGTTGTTGACCGTGCGGTACTGAGTCAGCGCGTTGCCATCCTTCAAGAACTCACCTTGATAGAGCAGGTCGGCGGACGCGACCGCGAAGCCTTGCTTCAGCAACTCCGCCACGGCTGGCGTCGGCTTCTGGTCGGCTCCGAAGAGGTCTGCTTTGCCTTGGTCGCCACCAATCCACAGCACAACTTCCTTGTTCCAGTTTTTCGGATAAAGGAACACCGTCGGTAATTCTTCCCTCCGGGACTCGTTGCGGATGTAGCCCGCGTACTCGCTGAAGCCCTCGCGTTCCGATTCGTCGCGTTTGTCCCACTTCGTCTCGCCGACTTGCGCCAATCCGCGACCGATCATGATGTCGAGCGCACCACCCACGACGCGGCGGAATTCGGTCAACGCGGCAGCATTTGTCGGAGCGAGCTTCGCCATTTGAGCCTTCGAGTCTGCGTCGAGTGCTTGCAACGCTTTGACTTCAAAGTCTTCGGTGAGTTCGGGAGCTTTGTGCTCGCCACTCCATACGGTTGCCTCCTCTTTTGTCAGCGGTTTGAAGTCGCGTTCTTCGATTGCCGCTAGGCCGAGTTTCAACGCGCCATTGAAGAACTCGTACATCATGTGCCGACTCGGCGAGTTGTAGTTGTGAGGAAACTTCATGTACTTCGCTGAGACGTTGTTCGGCGCTCCGAGCAGCGCGTAGTGCTCCTTCAGTTGTGGTAAACCTTTGGTCTCGATCTCGACGGTCCAATCGTCGGCCCCGGTCATCGCGATCGGTCGCGGAGCCGCCATCGCCGCGAATTCGATGTTGCCGGTATTCACCCGCAGATACGTCGCGTTCTCGCAAGTGCAGCCACCTTGCATCGCGGTCGACACCATCACTGCCGGAAACGCTGCCGCCACTCGTTCGTCGATCGCGGTGAGCATGAATGTCTGAGTGCCGCCGCCACTGGCTCCGGTCACTCCGATGCGGGTCTTGTCGACCTCGGGCAACGTGAAGAGCCAATCGAGCACCCGCACCGAGTTCCACGTTTGAAGGCCGAGCGCGTTGAGCAATCGCAACTCTGATTGAGCACTGAAGAGGCCCCAACGATCGGGCTTGCTGAGTTCTGGCCGTTGCTTGGCGAAGCGATGAATCAAGTCGAACGTGAACGAGCCGTTGTCGGCATAGCCTTGCATGTCATAGATGAAGACGTTGCAGCCCATGCGCGCCAACTGCACGCACCGCGCTTGCAAGGGGTGTCGACCACCGACTTCGAACTTCTCGGCCCCGGCTTTGATCTCGTTCTTGACGGTGGCCTCACCGTGATCGTGAAAGCGGCCGTTCTGCCAATGTCCGTGCGGACAAAGGATCGTCGGCAAGGGACCAGTCCGGCCTTTCGGTCGATACAGGCTGCCGGTCACGAGTAACCCTGGACTGCTTTCGAAGAACACGCGGTCGACCGTGTAGTCGTCGCGCTCGACGCGGCCGTGCACGGTGGCCGCGACTTCAGGACGAGACGGCATCGGCCAGATGCCGCAGGCGACCAAGATTTGCCGCTGCACATACTCCTGCCGCGCGGCCCACTCTTCTTTGGACTTCGGCGCCGTGAAGGCGAAGTAGCCATTGAGATCCTTGAGCGCCCCCAATCGAGCATCATTGGGTAACGTGCCTTCGGCAGCTACTCGTGGAGCGGCTTCGGCGTACTGATCGGTATTCGAGAGCGTCGCCGCCGCTACCGCGAGTCCCATTTGCTGCAACAACTCACGCCGAGAAAGTCCATCAGGCTGCATCATGACTCCATCTTGAATCGAGGTTGAACGAGACGCACTCCGCGACGCAGCACGAAGCACGGCCAGTGTTGTGAGCCATCCTCAAACGAGCAACCGCTGATGCGTCATCCCGGCATCGGCTAAGCCCGGTTGAGCCATCAATGGAATACAGATGGCGGACAGAGAACTGACCGCTCTCATGGGGCGATCCGTTAGTGAGCGGCCCAACGCTACGCATCACTGGGCCGGCGGTGATGACTCTCCATTTGAAACCGGCCCGGCCGCCGGCTCCAGTGCATGCGATTGTTCGACCATGCCATTCCTCAACGGCGACGCGTTTGACAACTGAACCCGGTGACTTGGATCGGGCATCAGCTTGAATAGCGATTCAGCGTAATTGAGGAGCGAGTCAAGATTGTCGCACTCGTACACCTCATTGAGGATAAGCTCGCAGCCAACTGATGCGAGGCAATCAATAAGAGCGGGCTCCCAAGTCCGACGGCTCGGCCAAAACCGTAGGACACACGCAGTGGGCGCGGAGGTTCGATGTTGCGCGAGCCGTTCGTGAAGTCGAGCGGCAAAACCGAATTTGAGACGGTTGGGGGCAAGTTCGGGGACAATCTGGATGATATAGAAGACGCCAATATCGTCCCGCACAATGGGCGTTCCACGCGTTTCGCCCATGATGAACCCCGCCTGACGACGCGCTGATACGATCTGGTCGGCTTCCTCTTCCGTGAAGACGTACGTCAGCTTGCCACGGCTATCGGGCGTCCGGGCTTGTGGTGGATTGTAACCGAGACCCAAGACGTACTTGCGGGCTTGAGACTGGTTGATCCCCAGCATCTCTGAGAGTTGACGGAGGGATACTTCGTGTTTCATGTTCTCATGGTCGAACAGTGAATTGAGCAGCGCGCCGGATAACTTGGTGACGCGGTGCGGTGGGTTCTGGGAACGATTGCGAGAATGACCTTGTTTTATGGCTTCGTCAAGCATTTGGGAACGGAATGCCAGTGCGAGGATAACAAGTTATCCCCGCAGTCGAGCTAACACCAATCGGCAAGACAACCACGGATCAGTCACCCTCAGTTATGAATCGGCAAGAGGACGAGATCCCGCAGCACTCCAAGGATTCAAGCGGTCGATGTTATGACGTCGACCACACCAAAGCAGCGCATCAGGCGAGTGATGTTCGCATTCTGAATCTTCGCCTGCTCTGATGCGGCCCGTTGAGCTACCTCGTTCCAGAAAAGGCCGCCTTATGCTTGGTGATTTACGTCGACTTGCGATGGTGTCATTTGTCGTCATGTCCGGAGTGCTCGGTGGACGATCAGTCGCGCTGGCCGACGAACCTAATGCCCGGACGGCTCTGCCAGCCAAGTCCGACTTGCACCTCTATTTGTTGATGGGCCAGTCCAACATGGCAGGGCGAGGTGTGGTCGAACAGCCAGACAAGCAAGCGCATCCGCGTGTGCTCAAGTTCTCGAAGGACAAGCACTGGCTGCCGGCGACCGATCCGATTCACTTCGACAAGTCCCAAGCGGGTGTTGGGCTCGGCAAGACCTTTGGTGAAGTGCTGGCTGAAGCCAATCCGCAGGTCACGATTGGTTTGATTCCCTGCGCGTTTGGTGGCACTCCTATTGCTCGCTGGAAGAAAGGTGCGGATCTCTATGAAAGCGCCATCGATCGCGCGAAAGCCGCGATGAAGGACGGCACGCTCAAGGGCGTCTTGTGGCATCAAGGCGAAACCGACTCGGGCAACAAAGACATCGCGAGCCACTATGGCACGACGCTGACTCAGCTCGTTACCGACCTTCGCTCGGATCTCGGCGTAGGCGATGTGCCGTTTGTGGCAGGGAAGCTCGGCGAGTTCCTCAATCGAGGCAAAGGCGACAAACCCAGCTACTGGCCGGTGATCAACGAGCAACTTGATGGATTGCCGAAGTTGTTGAAGAACTCAGCGGTCGCGTCGTCTCAGGATTTAAAACATAAAGGCGACGTGTTGCATTTCGACTCGCCATCCTTTCGTGAGTTTGGCAAACGCTACGCTGCCCAGATGCTGAAGCTACAAAACGCGCCGTCTCCGTAGAAATGATCCCGCTCGTTGTCGATAGGACTCCCGCTCGTGCCTCAACTCGTTGTTGCCTCCGCCAATCGCAAAAAGGTCATCGAACTCAAGACTCTGCTCGAACCACTGGGCATCGAGTTACTAGGGCTCGATCAATTCCCGCATCTGCCGCCGGTCGAAGAGACCGGGACGACTTTCGCGGCTAACGCGGCGATTAAGGCGACCGCCGCTGCGCAGGGAACTGGTTTATGGGCACTCGCCGACGACAGTGGTTTGGAGGTCGATGTGCTGCAAGGTCGACCGGGTGTCTATTCAGCACGCTACGCCGGCCCCGGCTGCACTGATGCCGATAACAACGCCAAGTTGCTCGCAGAACTCGCGAGCGTTCCTGACGAGCGACGCGGCGCGGCGTTCGTCTGCCATTTGGCGGTCGCCGATCCTACCGGTGCGATACGCCTGAGCGTTGAAGATCGCTGCCGAGGTCGGATCATCTCTGAGCACCGTGGCGGGCAGGGTTTCGGTTACGACCCGTTGTTTCTAATTCCCGAGTATCATCTGACGTTTGCTGAACTCGGCTTGGCCGTGAAGTCGCAACTCAGCCACCGCGCCCGTGCGTTTGCGAGGCTCGTGCCGCGTTTACCGCCCTTGTTGGCTCACGCAGCATCCTGACCGCCTCATGTGGAGCACGATTTGATCGTGCTCGAAACCCGAGATTTCGGGCACGAAGAAAACGTACCCCGCGAAATTCACCTGGCTGCTCAGCGATGGTCGGCGTCGCGATCACTTAGCGTCGACGACCGGTAGTTCATGCTCGAATGAGAACGAGGCCTCATCGACCCCCGAGACGCGAGTCGGTCGCGTGCTACGAACTTCGTCCTGGGCCAGTTCCTCCGCCGCGACCTGACTCGGTCCAAACAGAGTCAGTAGTGCGGTCTTCAAGAAGCCTCGCCAAGAGGCAAACGTCGCCGTTACAGCTGACGGCTCGTAGCCCGAGTGAACCATGCAGTCCGTACATTTGGGATTGCCACTTTTGTGTCCGTAGCAACTCCACTCGGTTGTCTTCAGCAATTCGTCGAACGATTGGGCATAGCCCTCTTGCATCAGGTAGCACGGTTTCTGCCAACCAAAGACGTTGTAAGTCGGGTTACCCCACGGCGTGCATTCGAGGTCCCACTTACCCTTCAGAAACTCCAAGAACAACGGCGACTGGTTGAAGTGCCAACTGCGTTTTGGATTACTGAGAATGCGACGAAACAGCGACTGAGTTTCGTTGCGATGCAGAAAGTGTTCTTGATCCGGAGCTTTCTCATACGGGTAGCCTGGCGACACCATCATACCTTCGACTCCTAAGTCCATCAGTGTGTCGAAGAAGCGGCGATAGGTCTCTGGATCAGCATCGTTAAAGAGCGTGCTATTGGTCGTCACGCGGAAGCCACGTTTGACCGCAGCTTCGATCGCTTTGACGGCGACCTCATAAATACCTTCGCGACAAACGGCTTTGTCGTGTTCAACCTGCGGACCATCGAGATGAATCGAGAACGTCAGGTACTTCGACGGCTGGAAGCGATCGAGATGCTTTTCCAACAGAATGGCGTTGGTGCAAAGATAGATGTACTTCCGACGCGCCACGAGTCCTTCCACGATTTCATGGATCTGCGGATGCAGCAGCGGCTCGCCGCCGGGGATCGACACCATCGGAGCGCCGCATTCATCGACAGCCTGGAAGCATTGCTCGGGCGAAAGATTTTGCTTCAGGATCTGGGCCGGGTACTGGATCTTGCCGCAGCCGGCGCATTCGAGATTGCAGCGGAAGAGCGGCTCCAACATCAGGACCAACGGGTAGCGTTGCACGCCTCGCAGTCGCTGTTTCAGAACATAAGTCGCGACGGTCCACATCTGCGAAACGGGCACTGCCATGAATTCCTCCGTGATGCTGGCACAAAGCGTGATCGAGCCGAAAAGTCGCGGGGTGATAACGCTTCGCGCCAGGCCTGTCAGCACGAGGTCGCTGACATCAGCTTCGCTCCCATCGCGTCTCGAGCTGCGCATCGCTTGAGGCGCGACCGATCTTCGAGCGACTTTCAGTTACTCATCGCGATGACGTTCGCGGAACTTGGCACTGATCTGCTGCAATTGTCGCTTCTCGGCGGTCGTCAGTGCATTCTCGCCTTGGGTGTGTAGCTTTTCCAAGAGCGCGTCGAGCGTACTTTCTAACTGTCTCTCTTCTTCTTCTTTCTTGCGTCGTTTTTCGTCCTCACGCTGCTGCTTCCAGCGTTCGAGCATGCCTGGCGCGGGTTCGTCCTCTTGGGGGCGTTCCAGGCTCGTGTAGCCCTCTGAAAAGTCATAACCCATGAATGACGAATCGCTTTCGTCCTGTTGGACGGCAGATTGCATACTGAACTGCTCGTGCATATTGAGCGGCATGATGACCGCGCCAATCGCCATGACCCAGACATTGCCATAAATCAACCCGGTGATCAGAAACAGAACTCCGACAAATGCGCCGATGTTGAGGTACCGCGTTTTCGCAACCTGGGCGTCGCTTGAAACCGATAGGCCCATCAGCAACATGCGACCGCCATCCAGGGGATGGACGGGCAACAGGTTCATCAGCAGCAACAGCCAGTTGGCTTTGAAGACCAACACCAACAACTCGGGCATCAGGGCGGCCAGGGCTTTGCCCTTGAGTGTCATCGCTGGCAGCACCAACGGATTGAACCAACCAGATGCGTAGGGCGACTTAATCAAGGGATAGAATGTCAGGATGCATATCGCGAGGTTCGTCAACGGTCCCATGGCCGTGGTGATAAACCGTGAGGCGAAGGTTGGAGCAGGCAGGCACAACGCCAATCCACCGAACGGAGTGACATGCACTTCGTCAGCGCTGCCGCCAGTGCGACGGGCTCCCAAGACATGCCCGAATTCATGCAGCACAACGCTCACGAAGAGAATCGAGGCGTAGGCGAGTCCGAGCGTGACGTCTCCTAATCGCGTGCACAGAGCGGCAGCGATCAGCACGAACCAGACGCTGATCCGAACTTGCACCCCAAACCATGAGCCGCAAGGGATCGAAAGCATGAGGACGTTGCGGTCTTGATTCATCGCGCGTTTCCAGTGACGCGAGCCCTGCAAATGTCCGGCGCGAAAGCCAGTCTTCCGCCAGGACATCTCTGGGGGCGGAGTCTACCGCAGTCGCTCCGACTGTCGCAAATAGCCAATCTGCTGGCCGCTCAGATCTGCGTACGGACTCTTCGGTTTATTCGGCATGTGCAGACAACACGGACCGATTCACCCCGTGGTCGACTCGCCAGCCCGTCATGACTTTCGTGCGAATCCAACCGCACCAAACTCGACGTCTTCCCACTGGTCGATCGAGGGAACATCGAGAGTGGGCGGCGGCACTCGCCACCTGTCCTGAACGAACGCAGAACCCGCGGTTGGCGATTTGCAGCCCAGGGCGAGGGGCTCAGTCGGTGGGTTCGTGCCAAGGGATCAGTTCCCATGATCCCATCTTTACGTCGGCCTCACGCCGCATGGATTGCAGGACCAGATTCGGAAACAGCACCGGAAAACTGTCGGGATCTTGAGCCCACATGTGATAGAGCCACTGATACCGAAAGTCGTCCCGCAGATAGACAAAGCGCACCACATCACCAGCTTGGTGTTCGGCCACCACCTTGATGAGGTCGTCAGCGGACTGCACGGGATAATCACCGATCCGCACGATGACGTCTCCGGGACGCAGTCCTGCCAACGCTGCGGGTTTGTTCTCCACTGCATTATCGATCAAGCACCCCAGCGTGTGCGAACCCGTGCTCACGCCGACAAACGCCTCGCCACGTGCGACCAACGTGATGCTCGGATGCCGTTTGTGGAACTCCGCCAGCCCTGCCATCGAGACCGGATGGCCCTTCAAGAGATAGAGACTCCGAACCGAGTCCACGCGTGCAAACTGCTCCAGGCCCTCGGCTCCGCCTTTCCAATAGCGGTCGATGAGTCCCAGCGAGGGCATCGAGTCTTCGTCCTCATCCAACAAGAATCGTTGCGAGGACTGCGGCATGTTTCCGATTTGACCTTTGAGATCACGAATGGTCTGAGCAGCCCGCATCGTGCGTTGCAGGATGTGTCGATCCAATGCCTCCTGAGCCCGTCGGGCAACCGCCGGACGTCCGTCACTGACCAGCCTCTTAAGTGCTCCCTCAGCGGCCCCGGCGACGCGTTCGTCTTGCGCTTCGTCCAATGCTTCGAGCACCATCACGGCACGAATACTGGCTTCGAGCGGCTCGCCCAATGCCACCTTCAAGGTTGGCTCAATGGCGGCGGCACCCTTGGATTTCAACTGCCTAAGAGCCTCCTCGCGCAGGTCGGAATTGTCTCCTCCAAGTTGCTCGAAGAGTGATTGGAAAGACTCAGTACCTGACTTCGATACAGGCTCGTCAGCAGCGATTGAGCAGAACCCGATCGCCACAGAAATGGCCAGCGGCAGCAGCAATGAAGAGCGTCGCATAGTTCGACCGCAGAGGACGAGAAGAGAATTCATCGCGCGAGATGTTGTCAGATTCCCTCGATCTCGAACAGACCGCTCTCTTGTTGCCAACCAGCGACAGGCTCAACGCAAACCTGACGATCGGCCTGCTCTCCGTTCCGGTTGTTGGCTCGTGTTCCATTCACCAGGCTAATACGGATCGCAGAAAACAGTCGCGCTGAATGTGAGCCGCCGGCGTTAGCGGCAGGCTTATGTTTTCTGGCCCGACGCTAGTGCGTTCGGCTCATGTCGCAGCGCAGGTATTTCTGCGATCCGGATCACCCATCTCCGCAGCCATCGAATCGTGCCGACTTTCTGCCTGCTCGATGTCGATCCAGAGCCGCCGGTTAATCGACATGCAGAAACTCGTTGCTGCCCAGGAGCACACGGGCGTAGGCCGACCAGTTCGCCGCGTCGCGTTTGTCAGCGGGCATGCTCGCTAAGTCCGTTGCGTAGTCAGACAAAAACTCAGCGGCAGCAGTGATGTCGGTCTCCACTGCCGGGCGACCAAATAAGGTTCGGCAGGCGAAATCGACGCGCTCACGATGTTGTTGACTTGACGCGGTGATGCGCGCCGCGAGCTTCTCGGCCCGAGCGTGCAGTACCGGGTCGTTGAGGAAGAACAGCGCTTGCGTTGGGACCGTCGTGACGTCGCGCAAGGGTGTGCTGGCGTTCGGATCAGGTCCATCGAACAACGCAAAGAACCGCGTGCGACGGTTCCGCTTCTGCATCACATAGACCGACCGTTTGTTGGTCTCGTATTCCGCCGCGAACGGGCCGTGTTGAGTGAACCCCCAGGATGACTCGGGCGGAAACGGATGCGACTCGCCAGGCGTCACATCGAGTTCGCCACTGACGACCAGCAACGCATCCCGCAATTCTTCGGCAGTCAGACGTCGGCGTCGGAACGCGGCGTATGAGTCTTGAGGGTGACTCGTCGCCACCGCTTGATAGGCCGCGCTGCGCATGATGCGACGATGCAGCGCTTTGATGTCCCAACCGCTCTTCAGAAATTCGGACGCCAGATGATCGAGCAACTCGGGATGCGTCGGCGCGGCACCGCGCGAACCGAAGTCGTTCGGTGTTGCGACCAGTCCGCGACCAAAGTGCCATGACCAAACACGATTCACGAAGACGCGCGGTGTCAGCGGATTGCGAACGCTCGTTAGCCACTGTGCGAGCTCGCGCCGCCCGCTGGCCTGGCCGTCCTGCAAAGTATCGCCACCGAGGATGTCCAGAAATTTGCGTGGGACCTCGTCGCCCAGATCCGTCGGCTCACCGCGTTTGTGCTGTCGCGCATTCTTCGCCGTCCCTTCGGTCACCGCATAGGCCACCGGCACATGCAGCCTGGGCTGGAGTTGCTCGCGTTCGAGTCGTCGTTGCTGGGCGGCCTTCAGATTGCCGCTCGCTTGCACGAACTCAGACGCGATGTGCGGGGCCGCGAGATGCTCGACGGACCAACCGACGCCGTCTCCGCCCGGATGCGCGTCGGCCACGCGACCTTTGACGGTGATCTTGCCGTCGAGCGGACACAGCCAGGCCAGCCCCACCGGGCCAATCGGACCGGGGTGCATGAAGAATGCGCGGGGCGGCAGAGTGGTCCAAACTTTGACCGGCTGATCGGATGAGTTCACGAACACCGACGGCGTATCGCCCTGGCGCCAGGCTTGGAGTTCCCGACGGTCGTTGATCGCCGCGAGCGACTCGGCCAGGAACCCGATGCCATCTTTCAAATCGAGAAAGCACCACACGGACGCAGCTGGACTGGACGGTGCGGCCGCTCCGGGATGCGGATTGCCCGCCGGTAAGTTCGCGATGAGATCCGCCGTGCTCCAGTGACGCTGCTCGCCACCGACTTCGCGCACGGAGAACTCCACGAGCGTCGAATCCGCTCCGTGATTCGCCTGGGGAGTCACCGACAACAGCAGCACGTCGCCACGTCGGACGATGATCTCGTCCGTGTTTGGTGATTGCCGCGCGACAAAGTCCGAGCCCGTGGCATCGGCAATCTCACCCGCGCTAAGCACCTTTGCGTTGGCCTTGGCCGCCTCTTTCAAGCGCCGAGCAGACGACTGATTCTGGTCGTTCAGTCGTTTGATTTCCGCGTCCAGCGAGGCCGCTTGGTCCTGAATCGGCTTCACCGAACGAGCGAACTCCGACGGCGGCAAGAGTGGTACGAGATCACGCGGTTGTTGCTGTGGTTCGCAGCCAGGGAACGCGAACTTCGTACTCTCCAAGATGCCATACAACCCATAATAGTCGCGTGCCGACAGCGGGTCGTATTTGTGGTCATGACAACGGCAGCAGCCGAGCGTCAGCCCGAGCACCGACTTGCCCAGCGTATCGATGACATCCTCAAACGTGAGATGCATCTCTTTGTCGATCTCGTGACCGAACCGCCGCGCGATCGCGAGATAACCTGTGGCGACCACGCGTTCGGCATACTTTTCTGGCGGCCCATCGGCGGCGATGAGATCACCGGCAATCTGCTCGCGCAGGAACTCATCGAACGGCTGATTGCGATTGAACGCGTTGATGACCCAATTGCGATAACGCCACGCGTGCGGCAAAGGATGGTCACTATTCTCACCGGCAGTGTCGGCATAACGCACCAAGTCGAGCCAGTGTCGGCCCCAATGCTCGCCATAGCGCTGCGACGCCAGCAGTCGATCGACATAGTTCTCGAACGCTTGAGACGATGAATCCGCCAGCACCGCTGCGCTCTCCTCAGCCGACGGCGGCAGGCCCGTCAGATCAAAGCTCGCCCGACGGATCAACGTGCGCAGGTCCGCGCGCGGCGCGGGTTCCATCCCTGCCTGCTCCTGAGCGGCCTGCAAGAAGGCATCGACGCTGGATGAGATCCGCGCGGCATTCTTCACACTTGGCAACGAAACCTCTCGAATCGGCTCGAAGGCCCAATGTCTTGCCGCGTCAAGCCGTGCGGTCGTCGCTGGCCAAATAGCACCAGACTTGATCCAACTTGCCACCGCCTCAATCTGCTCGCGCTTCAGGGCTTTGCCTGTTTCGGGCGGCATGGCCGAGACGCCATCGGCATGGCGAATCGCCCGAAGCAGCAAACTGTCGTCGGGCTGGCCCGGAACAATCGCCGGGCCGGATTCGCCACCTTTGAGCAGGCCCTCGCGGGAATCGAGTCGCAGTCCACCCGATACCTTCGTCGCTCCGTGGCACCGCAAGCACGAGTCGATCAGCACCGGACGAATCTTCGACTCAAACAGCAACTCGCGTTCGTCGGCTCGAGCAGCCAGTGGCCAGCCCGCCAGCGCGATGACAACCACGAGCAACGTCCGCCAGCGGGGCTTGCCCACCCATGCCCGCGCACTTCGTGCTTCCCTCGCCCCCTTGGAGACAGGAGTCGGGAGTGAGGGGCATCGGCGCTCCGCGCGAGTCCCAGGCAGCCCCGCACCTCTAACCATCTGCCGAACTGTGTGGGGCACGTTTTCAACGTGCCCGGAATCACCGAGTTCCGAGCACGATAAAATCGTGTTCCACGTGTGATTCCACAGGCCTCTCACTCTGCTCCCCCCAGAGGCGAGGGGCAGCCTGCGGACCCACCGCGTGAATCCGTTCCAAGAGCGGCCGAAGCGACGCTCGATATTGGGCTTGTCCGGCATTTCAGACCTCGTTTGTTCGTCCGTCAGAGCACTAAGTAGTCTGTTGAACTGTGTGGGGCACGTCTTCAACCTGCCCGGATTCACCGGGTTCCGAGCACGAAAGAATCGTGCTCCACGGATGCTGCAACCGATTGC
>Ga0172376_10002000_pt1 | contig 25424 bp, 13 predicted proteins | sample Lak35m_FD_121114 | JGI IMG/M metagenome (GOLD analysis project Ga0172376, IMG submission 121114) | Freshwater microbial communities from Kabuno Bay, South-Kivu, Congo - kab_092012_35m | ecosystem: Environmental > Aquatic > Freshwater > Lake | place: Democratic Republic of the Congo: South-Kivu...
AAAAATGGTCGCGCCGACATCAGAGAGGGGATACTTACCGTGCTCAGCGACGAGCAACACTCCGTCGACCGCGAGTTTGCCCGTGCCGAGCGTCAGCGCGTCGCGCGTGTCGGAAGCGATGCGGAAGCCGAACTTCGCGGCGTGTTGACGGCTGGTGTCATGCGGTGGCACTTGATCGGTGAAGACCGACATCAATTGCAATCCAGGCAGTTGACCCTGGCCATCGAGTGTATCGGTCAGAAACAACCGACTCATGATGACATCGGAATGCGAGTTGTGTCGGTACTCCGTCGTCAGTCCGGCGATTTTGAGTTTCGGTGGTTCGGCAGCGAAGGAACTGCTCTCAAAGAGCATTAAGAGCAAAGTGATCGCGTTGGTGATGGTTGAACTCAGTTTGCTCATACGTCCCCAATCACGTCCCAAGGATCTCGATGCACGTTCTCCTCACAAACGCCGCTGCGTTGATGAGCCGCTGATTTTTACTTGGCGATTTTCACGATCGTGCCCGCTGCGACGGAGACTAACTCCGGCGCATACATCGAGACGGCTTGGATGCCCGGAGCATCGAACTCGCCAACTGTCGTGGCCCGCACGAGGTAGCGATAGCTGCGCGCGTGACCAAGGTTCGCGGTCGTGAAGAGCAGCACGCGGTCGTCGAGAAACTCCGTGCGATCGACACGCGATAATTCGTCTGAGTCTTGCTCTGTCGTTTGCTTGGCTGACGTGGCGAGACGCGGGTTCTCGACTTCGAAGCCGCTCGGTAACGAGTCGAGAATCACCACGTTTGGCACTTGCTGCGTCAGCGATCGCAATTCGACTTCAACAGTGATGAGGTCGCCAACTTTGACCTGCTGCGGGTCAAGTTCTTTCCCACCACGATCGAGCCAGCGCCGGCGCACGCGCAAGCCTGCATCGGCAGGTTGTGGTTTCGCGCGTAGGCCCGTTGTCGTCAGCGTCAGGAAGCACTCGCCTTTGCCTGCCGTTTCAATGAACAGCGGAGGCAAGCTCTTTTCAAACTTCAACGTCTTGACGCTGCGATGATCGAACTCGGTATTCTCGCTCGTGCCGATCCGGACGAGTCCCTTGAAGTCTGCGGGCTCGCGTTTCAGCGTCGCTTGGTAAGCCGCCAAGGCCGAGAGCGCGGCGGCGTTGTCGAGCGTTGATAACCACACGCCATTCGCGCGTCCAACTTCGATTGATTTAACAAGTTGTGAAATGCGTGCGTCCTGCGGGTCCAGTTCGACCAGTACTTTGAGCACGGCCGCTTGCTGACTCAGCGGAGACGTCAGACGCCCGGCATATGTCGCGTGAGCCACGAGGCTCGCGAGCGGGTTTTCTCCTAGTACCGCCGCGGCACGGTCGCGGCGTCCGGCGTTGAGCCAGGCCCGGGCGAGTTCGGCTTTGCCACCGGCATCAAGATGCTCGGGTTGCTCGCTGAGCTTTGACATCCAACCCAGCGGCGCCTTCTGGCAGCAAGCCAGCACGCGACAGACTGCCGCGCGGGTATTCGCGTCCAACAATTCGCCGTTGCGGCCATCAAGCGATGCGCTGAGGTACTTCAACAGATCCTCAAGGAGTTGCGGCGGGACGGCCTGGCCAGACTGCTTCACGTCCACAATCACTCCCGCGACATAGGCGCTCAGCCAGAGATCCTGCGCGGCTCCTGGCCAATAACCGATGCCTCCCGAGGCGGCTTGATACGACCACAAGCGTGCGACACCGGAGTCGAGCATGTCGGCGACAAGAGCGCGACGACTCGCCGCATCGGCTTCATTCGCGAGTACCTGAGCCGCCGCCAGGAGACCGCGCATCCTGCTACTCGTCTGCTCGGCACAGCCATAGGGATACTCGATCAACGCATCCACCGCCGGTAACAGTTGCAGTTGCGGTGTCGGACCGATCGTCAGCGTTTGCTTCGATTGTTCGGCGATGAACCCCGCAGGCGCGTCGAGTGTTAACTTCTCACCAGCTTGCAACGTCACGATTCGTGATTCCGATGCGAACGCAGTTGCAGCGCGCACCGGCAACTTGATCGCTTGTTGATGAGTGAGCTCACCTAGTTCCGCAGACTTTGCCTGGCCAGTCACAGTGATCTCGGCCAGCCCGAGACCAGTTGCCGAAACATCAAGCCACACGACTTGCGGTTGTTGCGGAACGACGGTGATCTTCGTCATGTCTCCGCGCGGTGCGATCGAGAGCGGTCCCGAACTCTGAAGATGCAAGCTGACATCGAGTGGTTGCGGCGTGGCATTAAACAGCTTGACCGGCACTTCGAGCCGATCGCCGGGTGCCGCGAAGCGTGGCCAGGAGGTCTCGACCAACAGGGGGGCGGCGAGCGTCGTCCCGGAGTCGGCATGTCCATAAGTATCCTCTGCAACCGCGACCGCCATCCAACGCAAGCGGCCCGAATGCTCGGGCAACTGCACGTCGAGGCTGACCTTGCCGGACTCATCAACCGGCATCCACTGCCGCCAAATGACGATTGACTCGCGCTGACGACTGGAAGACGTGCCGCGTGCTTGCGCTTCTGTCTCGGACGCATCGCCACCGATGCGCTGCAACCCCGCAGCACGTTGATGATCCGGCAGCAAATCGCGGAAGATGTCGGCGGACTCGATCTCGGAACGTCGTGGCGCGAAGAAGTGCTGATGCGGATCGGGCGTCTTGAACGCGGTTGTCAATAAGACACCTTCATCGACGGCCCACAGATGCAGTCTGGCGCGACAGGCGTTTTCTGGTTCTCTCGCGGCAGGGACGAGTGGACTCTGAGAGACGCAGGGGCCGACTTTTGCGATCACCTTTACGGATTCGCCAGGACGCGCTTGCGACGGAGCATCAATCGTGACTGGCAACTGTTGAGCCTTGTGATCCAGTACGAGCCGCGTCAGTCCGGCAGCACGATGCGGCAACCATGTTTTCTCAGTCGGGTCAACGGGGCGAATGACGGTCGCGCTGACGAACGCTCCTCCGCGTAAGTCAGCGGGAATCGGCACTTCGACTGTCATTGACGTGCCCGTGAGAGTGACGAGTTGTTGCTGGCGCACGCGTTCTGATTCGAGGCAGATCCAAGCGGTGCCTTTGAACGGGCTGCGGACGAGCAACTTCGCAACGCTACCGGGGACATAGTTGGCTTGTTCAAAGACCAGTTCGACACGCTCGGGCCGATTGCTGGTGACGAGTGACGACTCACCGTAGCCGCCAGTGCCATAGAATGACATCACGGTCTCGATGCCTGAGCGTTCGTCGGTCGCGGTGAGTCGGTATGAACCCCACTCCGGAACTTCGAACGTCGCGGTGCCACTCGCTGCCGAGCCATCGGTGCGGTGCGTCTGGAGAACGATAGGGCGTTCATTGTGTTCCCAACTGACGCCGTCGTTGCGGCGGCGCCAGACCCAGTCGTATTCGATGCGGGCCAGTTCGAGTTTCACCACGCCCGGCTCGGCGACACCATCGGTACTTGTTCGTACCGCCCATTCCACATTGAGCGGCTTGCCGATGGGAGCGGTACCGCTCAATGCATCGGACTTGATGCCAAGATGCCGACTGGCGGTATCGACGCTCAGCGCCACGGACTTCGAGAGGGAACGTCCGCCTTCTTCGGTCACCGTGACAATGTAGTTCCCTGCCCACCAGCCCGCTTCGAGCCGCTCAGGCAATGCGGCTTCGACGTGCAGTTTGCCCGTGTCATCGAGTTTCGCTTCGGTCGCGGGCACTTCTCGTAATCGATGCTGACTGCCGTGTGCGAAGCTGAAGCCGCGTAGTTCTTTCGAAGCAAATTCACCCCGTCGGAATTCGCCTGTGATCCCGACTTTGAGGCCGGCCGCCGGTTGCCCGAACAGATACCGGGCGGTGACGTCGAGCAGTGGTTGCTCGCCCGTTTGCCACAACGGTTTCTCGGAAGTCGCGGACATCTCGACGCGCACTGGTTCAAAGGCTTCGACCAACGCACGTGTCGCACCGAGCACATCATCGGACCCCGGCAGCGTTACCTTGATGCGATATGGCCCGGTTTGTGAGGAGTCGCGCGTCGCGACATCGAATTGAAACGTGCCGTGCTCAGCGGCAATGGGCGTCATTACTTGCTGGTGAAACAGTCGGCCATCGGGACGAGTCACGATCACTTGCAACGGAAACGCAGCGGGTGTGCGGCCGTTTGCATCGCGGATGACGCCGGTGACATGCAGCATCTCACCGGGGCGATAAACGCCGCGCTCAGTATAAAGCAGCACGTCGTAGCTAGTCGGGATCGGTTTGCCTTTTTGATCGACTTCATCGAGCACCCATTGCGAGTCGTCCAAGCTGAGGTATGAGGCGTCGTCATTCTTGGTCGCCATTAACACGAATGGACGGCCGTCGGGATGCTGCGGATCGAAGGGTAACCGCGCGAGCCCCTGGGCATCGGTTATCGCGCTACCCAGAGTTTGGTTGTTGGAAGTGATGGCGACGATGCGCACGCCTTCGAGTGGCTCCGCACTCCGCAACGACGTCGTGAGCACCAGCAAGCCGTCGCGCTCGATCTTCGAAGTCAGTGCGATGTCAGTGACACTCACAACGCATTCGTCATAAGTCCAAGCGGAATTCGTCGCGGCGGCACGCAAACGATAGATGCCGCGCTGACCTGCCAGCAGTTCCTTCAAATTGAAAGCCGACTCGGTCCAGTCATCGCCACGAGCGGTGACTGGCAACGTCTTCTCGAACAACGCACGCGACGTGCGCGTCGTCGGGGCTCCTTCGAGATGCGCGAGTAAGTTGTTCTCATGCACGCGCGAGACATCGAGCTTCAAGCCGGTGACGTTCGCTGTTTCGACATCAACAAGCAGGTTGCCATGCGGCGAGAGAAAACCTTTCTCGTTGGCAAATCGTACAATGGGGTGACGCGACGGCAGCGTAACCGCGACTTTTTGATTCTCTCCGAGCGCGTGCTCGGACGTATCAAGCAATGTGCCAGGGACGTCGATTGAGTAGTTGACTCCGGACTCGAACGCACCACTCACGAGCAAGACATTGCGGCCCCAATACCGGCTTTGTATACGGACCTTCAGGCCTTCGATCGCCGGGCTAACGGCGACGCCCTCGAATTTCTGTTCGGCCAACAAGTCGTGCGTAAACGCAATTTGTACCTGTCGCTCGCGCGTGTGTGAGTCGTTGTCGGATGGCTCGGCATTCACAACCGCGAAGAGGGTTCCGACTTCAAAGGTCTGCTCGAATGCTGCGCCGAGCGCGAGATCTGCACCGCGTCCGGTCAGTTTCTCATCCAGCCGTACACTCAGCCGTCGACTCGCGGGCCGAGCGACTTGCACATGCAACGTCTTGTGGGCCTTCTTTTCCAGCACCGTTGCCGCGAACGACTCGACAGTAGCCTGATTGGGTTGCTGCGCACGTACGGCGAGATGTCGCAACAACTCGCCCGGTTCGACCGCTTGATTGAAGCGGATTTCAAGTGTGACCTTTTCTCGATCTGAGGATTGCACCTGTGCGTGCTCGACCTTGAGCGGCGGCGTGCTCACTTCAGCTTCGCCTTTAAGTTGCACTTCTTGCCCGGTCTCTTGAGCGAAGTATGCTGCAGGGACGATGCGGTACTTGCGACCGGCCGGTAGCGGTTCAGCGAGCACATAGTCCAAGCGTTGCGGCGACTGCCATTGCCAGTATCCAAGCGGCTGCGGCTGAAGGTTCAGCGGCGCGTTAACGACGGGTTCATCGAGCGGCACCGACCCTCGGACGGGTCGATTGAAGTCGAACGAAAGTCGCTCGGCCGACAGCGGATCGCGTGTCGCTAGCGACACCAACAACGCGTCGTCAGTGACATTTGGTGCGAGCCGATGCAGCACCTCTTGCCGAATCCACAGGAGAGCGCCGGCATTCAATGCCAGTAGCAACGCCGCCAAAACCCAGAACCGACTGAATCGTCGTCGCATGTGAGGTTCCTTCCTCTGTGCTACCTCGCTCCGAGTAGAACTTGGGAACGAGTGAATGTTGCTCGACCTTACGCGGCCCGTCGTTGCCCACTTGCTTGGTACAGCCGCGAGTATGCCGGGCACGTTGCTAACAGTTCGGCATGCGTGCCCGTCGCGATCAAGCGACCGTTCTCCATCACCACAATTCGCGTCACCAGATCCAGGAACGTCTCATTCAAGACGTGCGAGATCACGAATACAGTCCGGCCTTTGACGAACGACATCAGCACTTGATGAATCACTTGTTCGGTTTGCGAGTCGATCGCTGATGTCGCTTCATCAAGGATCAAGATGGACGGGTCACGGATGATCGCTCGTGCGAGCGCGATGCGTTGGCGTTGCCCGCCAGAGAGCTTCATGCCTTTTTCACCAACTTGCGTTTCAAATCCATCAGGTAATTGACTGACGAACGGCAAGACATGCGCGCGATGCGCGGCTTCCTTAATTTCAGTGTCTGTCGCATCTGGTTTGCCGACTCGAATGTTGGCGGCAATGGTGTCGTCGAACAGCAACGTCTCTTGAGTGACTATGCCAATTTGCGATCGGAGATCGCGCGAACTCACGTCGCGCAGATCAACGCCGTCAATTCGAATGCAACCTTGATCTGGGTCATAGAATCGAGGCAGCAAGTTCAGCAGCGTGGACTTGCCCGAGCCATTGCCACCCAGCACTGCGATGACTTCGCCCCTCTTTACTGTGAGGTCCACATCGACCAACGCGGGAGGACGATGCTCGCCTTCGACGGACGCAGTCGCGTAATGAAAAGTCACGTTGGAGAATTCGATGGAGTCAGAGTGCCTCGGTAAGAGCAATGGGGTTTTAGGCTCGGGTACTCGCGTCGGCAGATCGAGCAATTGCAGAATGCGATCGCAGGCCGCTGAACCGCGTTTCATCTCACGATTCACTGACGACATCTTACGAATTGAATCGAGCGTCCCCAGCAAGAAGGCATAGAGCAGAGCAAGTTGCTCTGAACTCATTGGTCCAGCGGCCAGCTTCACTCCCCAAAACTTGTCAGTGCCATTGAGTACTAAGTAAGCGCCCGGAAAGACCGCGATTGTGACCGCAATGACGCCCATCAACTCGGTTGACTGCCGCATGATCGATGCCAGTCTCAACACGCGTGACTGCTTCTTGAAGTAGAACTTGCTGGCTTGATGAAACTGCCGCCGCTGCCGCCGCCCCGCTCCGAAGCCAATGATGGCTTTGATGCTGTCAAAGCTCTCAACCGAGCATTTGGAGATCCGTGACAAACTTTCGAGCGTCCCGTGAGAAGCACGTTTCAAGCGGTTTCCAAAGTAGTTCAGTGTCAATCCCATGCAGGGCAGTGCGACGACCGATAACAACGCCAAACGCCAATTCACGAGGAACGCTGCGAATACGCAACCGCCGGCTTTCAGTGGCTCGCGAATCAATCGCACCAACAGCGCTGACAATCCATACCCGAGGACTTCAATGTCGTTGCTGATCCGCGAGTTGAGGTCGGAAGTACCGGCTTTGGAGACTGTCTGATAATCAAGTTCGAGGGCGTGTCGGAAACAACGTTTGCGGATATCGACGAGCGCGTGGTTGATCGCGTCACCAACCAAAATGTCTTCGAGATAGACGAAGCATCCTTTGAGCAACGTGCCGACAACCAACGCCGAGAGCACAAGCACGAGTGTTTGAAATGGCTGAGTTGGCAGCCACGGCAGAACGTGCTCGCGGGCCGCCATCAGGACGGCGAGGTAATACGATGCATCGGCTCCGCGACCGAGCCATTTGCCGGCTTTGAGTGCTTCCCGCGAATCGGAAATCTCGCCGGTCGCTTGAGCACGCGCCTGCTCGTCGTCGATTTTCTTTTGCGTCGCGTCGATCTCGGCATCAACAAAGCTCTGCAGGCTTTCGCCTTTGAAGAGCAACTTCATGACGGGAAATGTCGCCGACAGATTGGCCGCCCAGAAGAACGAAATGGCAACCGCACAAAATGCCGACAACACGAGGGCGCGGCGGTACGGCCAGAGATACGGCAAGATTCGAGCAAAACTTCCCACAATACGCGTCGCCTCCCTGCGGTGCGTCATGAGTTGAGAAGGCCGGTGGCCTTCGTGAGTACCGCATTGAGATCGGTACTCGTCAGTTGGGGCCGGATTAGACGTCAGGGTTCGGGATTACGTCCAGACGAGTCATGAAGAGCCGTGTCCCTTGATCATCAGCCGTTTGAGTTTTGGGCAGCGGACCGTTTTACTTCCACCCTGTTTTGAGTCCGATCTGAGTCCGATGTGCCTGTTTGAATTTCACTAATTTCTGCCGCTTCTCAGCGGTTTCAATCACTCCAATGCATCGAGGTTTGTCTGCAATGGCCCGAGTCAACGAGCACTATCTGAAGCTGAAAGCCGGCTACTTGTTTCCCGAGATTGGTCGTCGAGTGACCGCGTTTTGCAAAGCGAACCCCGACGCCAAAGTCATTCGCTTAGGCATTGGCGACGTCACCGAACCGCTGCCTCCGGCCATCATCGACGCCATGCACAAAGCGACGGACGAAATGGCGAAGCACGCGAGCTTCCGAGGCTACGGTCCCGAGCAAGGCTATGACTTCTTGCGAAACGCGATCGCCGACAACGACTTCAAGACGCGCGGCTGTGATGTCTCGGCAGATGAGATCTTCGTCTCGGACGGCTCGAAGTGTGATACGGGTAACATTCTTGACATCTTCGGGACCGACAACGTCATCGCGGTGACGGACCCGGTTTATCCCGTATATGTCGACACCAATGTCATGAGCGGTCGCACGGGAGTCGGTGACGACTCGGGACGCTACGGCGGCATCGTCTATATGCCCGCGACAGCCGAGAACAACTTCACTCCCGAACTACCGACTCAGCACGTTGATCTCATCTATCTGTGCTACCCGAACAACCCGACGGGCACGGTTGCGACGAAAGAGACGCTCAAGAAGTGGGTCGACTTCGCGAAGGCCAATGACGCGATCATCCTCTACGACGCCGCCTATGAAGCATTTATTACAGACGCTTCGATCCCGCACTCGATCTACGAGATCGAAGGTGCTCGCGACGTCGCGATCGAGTTCCGCAGCTTCAGTAAGACCGCCGGCTTCACCGGCACTCGCTGCGCCTTCACGGTGATCCCGAAGACGCTGACCGGCACGACTCCGACGGGCGAGCGCATCAGCTTTCACGGACTTTGGAATCGCCGTCATTGCACGAAGTTCAACGGCGTCTCGTACCCGATTCAGCGCGCTGCCGAAGCGGTCTATAGCGAAGCGGGTAAGCCTCAAGTGGCCGCGATCATCAAGTTCTATTTGGAGAACGCCCGGATCTTGCGCGAGGGTCTCGCAAAGGTCGGCATCACCGCTTACGGCGGAGTCAACGCGCCTTACGTTTGGCTGAAGACGCCGAACAACGCGACCAGTTGGGACTTCTTCGACAACTTGTTGAGCAAAGCCAATCTCGTCGGCACGCCGGGCAGCGGCTTCGGAGCCGCCGGCGAGGGCTACTTCCGCCTCAGCGCCTTCAACAGCCGAGCCAACGTCGAAGAAGCCGTTGCTCGGATCGCGAAGCTGTTGGGATAAGTGGCGCCAGAATGATGGCTCGTGCAACTTCGCGTTGTGACGCTTGGACTTGGAATGGGACCCAGCCTCAAGGCTGGGTCTTGGCGGCGGCTGGTCAGGTCGAGTAAAGCTCCTGCTGCTGGGCAACAGAGCGGCGTTTGCTTGGGCAATCATCCACAGGGAGTTTCGAATGACCATTCAGCTTTCGCGGCGCGCGGTTCTCAAAGGACTGGGCGGAGTAACGTTGGCCTTACCGTGGCTCGAAGCGATGGGGGCTGAGGCCGCGGAAAAGTCTCCGCGTCGGTTCTGCGCGCTCTACACGGCGAACGGCATGGCATTGCCGAATAGTTCATTGGGCATTGACGAATGGAGTTGGTTCCCGACGGCCGAGAAGGACGGGCAGTTTGTGTTCGGGAAGTCGACTGAGCCACTGGCTCCATTTCGCCAGCAGGTCAGCTTTTTAGGCGGTCTCTATCACCCGAGTGGGCCGAAGGCTGATCCGCATGTTTGTTCTGACATGTGGCTGACCGGTGCGCCGCTGCATAATCCGAGGCCTGGTACTTACAACTCGGTGGGGCTCGATCAAGTGGTGGCGCTGCATACGAAGCAGTTCTGCCGACAGCCTTCGCTCGTCCTGTCGATTGATGCGGGAACCGGTTTCCTCTCTCGAACCGGTACGATTTCCTACAATCTCGAAGGTCGTCCAATTCCTGCCGAGAACAATCCACGTCGCGTGTTTGATCGGCTGTTCCGAGGCGACCGCGCGTCGTTGCAGTCCGAACGGGAGGCACTCAAACGTCGCATCAAGTTGGTGGATGCCGTGGTCGACAGCGCGCGATCGCTCAACCAGCAACTCGGCAAGTCCGATCGCGAGAAGATGGAGCAATACCTGACCTCGTTGAATGAGGTTGAAGCCCGGCTCATCGCTTCCGAACGTTGGATCGACATTCCGTTAAAGGCACAGGACTACGAGCATCTTGATCTGGATGTCACGAACGAAAGCGAGCCTGCCTCGTACTATCGGAACATGTTCGACTTGATTGCGCTGGCCTTCGATGCGGACATCACTCGCTCGGTGGCCTTCATGCTCAATCGCGAAGATGGTATGGGGATCAGTGACACGTTCCCGTTGAAACTGGGTTTGACCCGGACGCATCACAATTTGTCGCATGCGGGCGACAAAGAGGGGCTCTTGCAGTTCGCGAAGTATGATCTCTTTTTAAGCGAGCAAATCGCGCACTTCCTCAAACGCTTGAGCAGCTATCAGGACACTGATGGCTCGGTGCTCGACAACACGATCGTGCTTTTCGGCAGCGGAGCGAGCACGACTCACAATCCTCGCAACCTGCCGACCCTTGTGGCTGGCGGTACTAAACTGGGACTCAAACATGGTTCCTATTGGCGCACCGGCGAGACGCGGATGTCGAACGTCTATCTCAGCATCTTGCATTCGCTCGGTATCGAGCAGGAGTCGTTCGCGGATAGCACGGGCACTCTGAGCGGGGCAATGTTTAGCTAGTCCTTCTCGCATTCACTTGTATGGCCGCGACACGTCGGTGAAAGACGCACGAACGCACTTCGTTGGTCATGCCAACAACTGCGGAATGATCTGCGCTTGGGTGACTTCGGCGTCGGTGAGGCTGGCGGCACGCCCTTCGTTGGGGAACGTGAGTTGTTCATGATCGAGTCCGAGTGCGTGCAGCAATGTGGCATGCAGATCGTGAACAGAGACACGTTGCTCGATCGACTTGTAGCCAAAATCGTCGGTTGCCCCGTGCATGTATCCGGCCTTGAAGCCGCCGCCCGCCAGCCACAACGAGAACGCATGCCGGTTGTGGTCGCGTCCGTCGGTGCCTTGAGAGATGGGCAAGCGACCGAACTCGCCAGTCCACAACACAATCGTGTCATCGAGCAAGCCGCGTTGCTTCAAGTCTTGCACGAGCGCGGCACTCGGTTGATCGGTGCGCGCACAGAGGCCCTTTAAGCTCTCGGCGTTCTTGCTGTGAGTGTCCCACGGTTGACCGCTCAAGAAGAGTTGCACGAACCGCACGCCGCGTTCGATCAACCGGCGAGCGATCAAGCAGCGACGACCGTACTCCTCGGTCGCTGGATTGTTGAGCCCGTACAACCTCTGAGTGGCTTCGGTTTCCTGTGACAGATCGAGTGCCTCGGGGACTGCGGTCTGCATGTTCGCCGCGATCTCGAAGTTCGTAATGCGTGCTGTGAGTTCTTGGTGACCTGGATAGCGCTGCAAGTGATCTCGATTCAAACGGTCGAGCAGTTCGAGTTGTTGCGAGCGAGCCCGTTTCGAGACTCCTGCGGGTGTGGCGAGATGCAAGACCGGCGATGTTCCCGAGCGAAACACCGTGCCTTGAAAGACCGGCGGCAGCCAACCCGACGTCCAATTCTTCTCGCCATCGACAGGCAGTCCTCCCGGATCTGAGAGCACGACATAGGTTGGCAAGTTGCGATTCTCGGTGCCGAGCGCATATGCGATCCAAGCACCCATCGTCGGTAGTCCGGCCAAGAATTTGCCGGTGTGAATCAGACGCAAGGCGGATTCGTGATCGACAGACTCGGTCCACATCGAGCGGACGAGCGTGATGTCATCGGCGATCGAACCGGTCTGGGGGAGCAATTGGCTTAGCGGCATTCCGCACTCACCGAACTTACGGAACGCATACGGCGAACCAAGCACGTTGCCCTTTTGCTGATCGAAGTGAACCTCCAGCGCGCCAGCGGGATAAGGCTGGCCATGATATTTCGCGAGTAATGGCTTTTCGTCGAAGAGGTCGCATTGCGACGGGCCTCCGTGTTGAAAGAGGCACACCAGTGACTTTGCTGTTGGTGGCCGATGCGGAGCGATGCTGTTCGCGAAGTTCGCGACAGACGTTTCCGCGAGCATGGCTTGTAACGCGATGCCGCCAATGCCGCCGATGGTCGCATTCAGGAACGCACGACGGTTGAGTGCAAACGGAGTTGGGAGCATCAGCAAGTGTCCGATTCGAGGAAGTGGCTAACGGCATGTCGCAGGATGCCGAGTCTGACTGATTGAGCAAGAGCGAGGGTTGTCAATGAACGGTTGATGAGTTGCGCCCCTGCCAGCGTTTGACGCCGGTCGTAGCGATTGGCGCGGATTGGCCAGTTCGGAAGACAACTTCGGTCGCGTAGTTCTGTCGGTCTAGGACGTCCCAGTTGCCGCTCGATGTTCGTGAGCTATCTCCCTAGCGGTGCATTGTCAGAACTGACGTGGCGCGGAGTGTGCGCTGCTCGTTCCGGCAATTCCGATCGAAGCGGTTGCCAGCCTTGCGCAACCGTCGTCTCAACGCTTGAGGAACCTGCATATGTCGGCCCCGATCGCCTCGAAACTGGTGACAACGCCACTGACTGCCGACTCGGTTTTGGTGTTGGAAGCGGTCACCACTGATCGCATCGCTCCGATTGTGCTCACCCCAGGTGAGTGGTCATTCGGTTCGGGGTCACGGTGTCGCGTCGTCTTGCCCGAGTCCGACGCAGATGAAGTGCATGCTCAGGTCTCGGTGTCGGAGAAGGAAGTTGTTGTTTGCGCTTGGGGGCGTGGCGTTCAGGTGAATGGTGCTGAGGTCGACGATGCCATCCTCGCGATTGGTGATCGATTGGCGATTGGTGCGACCGCCTTCCTTGTTCGCAGGGCTCATGCCGATGAAATCTCCGAGCCAACTCGAAAAGTGCAAACACAATCTGCAGAGGCTGCTGGGGCGCCATCGTCCGAGACGCTCTTCAGACGGATCGGTGTCATCGCGGAGACATTGGATTCACTGGAACGAGAACTGCGGGGCGAAGAGCAAGCGTGCGATCGGCTCGATCAGGTCATTGAGCGGATTCAGAACCACCTTGCGAATGGTGTGAAGTCGACACCGTCTCTGTCTGTCTTCAGTCGACGAGACGAGTCGCTGCGTACGATTCGCGAACAATTGGATGGGTTGGTGTCTGCGTTGCATACCGAGATGCAGACACCACCTGAACCCAAAAGTTCCGCGCGGACGCTGTCGGCAGAACGCAGTCATTTGGAGCGGTTAGACGAAGTCATTGCTCGTGTGCAGCCAGCCGAAAATGTCGCCGACGATTGGGCGTCTCAGCAAACTGCTGTTGCGACACGGATGACAACGCACTTGAGTCGGCTGTTAGTTTTTTCGCAGCGGCTCTGTGCGCGAGCCGCCGTACTCGATGACGAGGCGGTTGATCTGAATGCGCAATGGGATGATCTGCGCCAGCAACGCGAGGAGCTGTCATTGCAGAGAGAATTGCTCCACGAAGAAGCCGAGCATTTCAATCAACGCGTTGAGGTTTGGCCAGGCATTGATGCCAAGCGGCCGCACCCGGAAAGCGTTGCCGCGACGAGTTTGACGGTGGGCAACGCGGCGCAGACCAACGAACTCGGCGATGTGCTGCCTGATGGCTCCGAGGGAAACAGAGGCGGACAGCGTGTCGGACATTCCAGAGACACTTTTGCCTCGGCGAATTGGAATCTTGATGGGGAATTCATGGACGATTGGTCGGTGACAACTGCAGGCAAGCCAGTTGCGTCGAGTGCCGTTGATGTTGAGCGGCACACACCAGCATTCGACGGACGAGAGCACGATGAGGAGTTCGCGGACCGTGAAACCAATTCCGGGATTGACTCGTACGAGGCCAGCGAAGGCCTTGTGCCACGTCTTGGCCTGGAGCCGCTCGTCGAGTCATTAGAGAATGAGGAGCTCGTGGAGAGCTTTGATTCCGCGACTGACTCAGGGGTGCTTATTGCTACCACGGATGAACCCAATGCTGGCGAAGAGACGCGAGTTGAGAGTCACTTTGATACGAGGGCGGCCTCGCAAGTTGGTGAACTGCAACGGCTGGTGCAGGAGATTGAGCTGGATGCAGAGGGTGATGGCAACGACGACACGATCGACGAGTTGCCTGTTGGCTCGCTCGTGCCTTCGACATGGGAGCACGAATCCGTAAACGCAGTCAGTGCCACAACCTCACGAGACGCTGCTGTTGCGGAGCTCGATGCCTTATTGGCGGCTTATGCCCACGAGGAAGAGAGCAAACCGGTTGAGCCAGCGATGGATATCAAGTTCGATGACTCGCTGGAGGCCGCTAGTGATGAGTCTGTCCTTGAAGTGGCTGATAGTGCCGCTGAAGGCACTCTGGATCTCTCCAGTGGTGAGACTTGGTATGAAGGTCAATCGCTGGAAGTGGCGAACGAGTTTCGACCCGAGTCCGTGGAACTTTCGACTGCTGATGCGAGTGATGAGATGTCATCTCCTGCTGTCGAATCGTTACGCCACCTTGAGGATCAAGCTGCTCGCGCTGCCCAGTTGATTGATGCGTTGGGACATGAGGAACTGCCGTTGGACGTGATTCACGTGGAGTCGTTGGAAGAGGTCGCCGCGTCAGCAACGACCGAGCCCGTCCATGGCGACGACGCGATCGAAATCGACGACAGCGCACGCCTCGATACCGAGATGTTTGCTCCGAGCTTCTCTGTCGATATTGACGATGACGTTCCGGACAGCGACACGCAGCGCCACGAATTGTTCCAATCGCAGCCCGAGTCAGTCGCCGAACTTCCCAGCGGATCGTTGCTCGCACAATTGGAACGTAAGTCGGCCGAAAATGCTGAAGAGGCCAAACTCAATGATCTGCGGTCTCAGTTGGCGGATTTGTTCGGTATGAAGCCTAACGCCGCTGTGCGACGAGAATTCTCAGACGAGAAGCCGCTCGATGAACGATTTGAATCATTCTTTACGGGCGGTAAGTCCGTTGAGGAGCTTGATCAGCAAGGCACATTGACTGAGGTCAACAACTCTCTCTCCACTGAGATAGAACCCGTCGATGACGCCGTTGAGCCGACGGTGTCGAATGTTCCGGACGAGGCTTCAAAAGTCGAAGTGCCGACTCACAATGAATCGGAAGATGCCGACGATTCGATTCGTGCCTATATGGCTCAGCTTATTGCTCGCAACAAACAGGTGGCGCAAGGCCATGCCTCGGACGAGAGCGTCGACACTCGCCAAGAAGGAACATCGACAGTCGAGGGCTATTCGACACTGGCCTTTGAAGCCTTGCCTGAGAAGAAGTCCTCAGAACTGGACTACTCGTATTTGTCCGAAGAGCCGAAGCACAAGCAAGACAAGGATGCGGTTCGGGCGAGCATGACTCAGTTGCGGCAGTTGGCCAACATGCAGGCCCGCACGGCAGTTGTCCGCGCGGGGCGGAAGCAATTGAAGCTGCAAGTGCTGGCAAAATTGGCTGGAACCGTGATGTCATTCGCTTTTGGTGTGACCGCGATCATGCTTCATCTGCCAGCCGTTTATGGATACGTCGTCTGCGGCCTGGGGCTGCTCTTTGCGTGTGATCTCTGCCTATCGATCGTCCGCAACTGGAGGCTGCTCGCCAAACAAGGGAAGTTGGTGCGTGAGTCCAACGACGCCGAACAATCGGAACTCAAGGTTGATCCACGCACTGAAGGGCGGCTCGACCAGTTCACGAAGGCGAGTCGGCAATAGGGCGAGCAGCGTTCGAGTTGCCTCAGCCCGAGTCGCCGTAGAGTGGCGGGATGAGTCCCTTTTAGGCGTCGTATCATCGGTACGACTGCTATCAGTTTGCTCGTCGTCACGATCCGTCCGATCGCTAGAACGCGTCGGCGATGCCTCTTGTTGGTGTCTTGCCGCCGAATTGTCTCTCGTCCATAGCTCGGGCCACGAAGCCCCCCAGTCAATGTCGACGATGAAGAGATGTCCGCAGCGTGACCGCGCTGCGCGCGAAGGATGGAATAATGCCGCTTAAAGCTTTCAATACGGAGGATGAGCCGACCATCAACATGACTCCGATGATCGACTGCGTCTTCTTATTGCTCATTTTTTTCATGGTCGGCACGACGTTCTCGAAGCAGGAACGTCAGCTTGATGTCAAGCTGCCGACGGTGGCGACGGCGGCCCCATTAACCAGTACGCCGGATGAGATTGTTATCACGATTGTGAGCGACGGTGTCGTACAGCTTGGGGCTGAGAAGCTGAGTTTGATGCAACTCCAGGCTCACCTCGTGCAAGCGAAGAAGCGATTTGCAGAACAAGCGGTTGTGGTGCGCGGTTCTGGCCCCGATCCTTATCAGTTCGTGGCTGACGTGCTGGAAGTATGCGAGCAAGCCGAGATCAGCAGTATCTCGCTGGCCAGTCGGTTACGCGAGAAGAACGACAAGAAGTAGATTGAACGCTCGGCAGGCGGTTGCCATTACGGATACGGTCAGGCTCGTCATCAAACCTGCAGTAATTGTCATGCTCGCGAACATTCCCCCCAACTTCATCGACTGGCTTGCTTACGACGTCTGCCAGACGACGCCGGACAATGTCCGGTTGTGGTTGTGGGTCGCGCTATTGGCTGGGTTGATGACCGCCACCATTCAGTTCTTACTGATGTTGGTCACTCGTTGGGGCAATAGTGACCCGACGGGTAAAGCTTTGATGTGCTCGGTGTTGATCCATCTTTCGCTGTCGTCGGGAGCGGTCGTCGCGACTCCACCGAAGTCTATCTTGGCCGTGTTCAGCAAACCCAAAAAGGCAGAGAAAGATGTCATTCGTAAAGTTGTCATCGAGGGATTGACGAGGACTGAGTCCCCCAACTCCGGCAACACTCCGGTTTGGGAGAAGTTGCTCGAGAAACCAACGATGGAACTTGCGCGGCTTGATCGTGCGCCTTTTGAATTCGAGTCATTGAAGGCTCCCGAGCGTCGCGACGAAACGCTGACCAAGCCGGATCTCGAGGTGCCAGACATCACGCACATTCCCGAGACTCCAATCGCTCGGCCAGAGATTGAGCAAACGGGAGATATCGGTCCGAAGATTGAATCTTCGGCACCAGTAAAGATTGACGATATCAAGGCCGAAGCGCGGCCCGAAGTCAATGTGCCGACGTTGACGACGATCCGTCGTAAGGTCCAGCAGAGTGGATTGGCTGAGGTCGCGATCGAGCGTGTTCCGAGCAGTGGCGCCATTGAGCGAGTGCTGCCTGTCCCGGATCTGAATCGGCAAGTCGCGTCAATCCCGCTTCCGCAGTCAGCAGTTGTTGATCCCAAATCGATGCTGCCCCGAGATGCTGTCGACGACAAGATCGAACGCCGTGCCGGTCCGGTTCCGGCAGAGATCATTAAAGAGGCTGGTGGGGCGAGCAAGACGGAAGATTCTGCCGCAGGCTCACTCGGAAAGCCCAAGTTCGACCGTCTGAAAGCACGCACTCCGAAGATGGAGGAAACGGGCGGGACTCAACGCTTAGAGCCTGATCGCAAACCCTCGATTCCTCAGCCGTTGCCTTCACCTGTGGTTTCCGTGCGAGATGGGATCACGTCGAAAGCGCCACTGGACGGACCCAAGCCAAACGCGATTCGCCCCAATTTCGAACCGATCAATCGTGATCAGGCGAACGCGCTACCTCCGACTTATCGCTTGCGGAACCTTGCTAAGCGGGCTGAAACCGCACTGAAGTATGGAGGTACAGAAACCTCTGAACGCACGGTCGAAGCAAGTTTGAGATGGCTCGCATTGCACCAGAGTCCCGAAGGTTACTGGGACGCGGACGGATTCAATTCGATGTGTCCGGACGGCAATCGTTGCGTCGGTCGTGGTCAGGGGCGTACGGTCGATGCTGAGGGACGCGATCAACCTGTTGCGGTCAGTGGAGCGGACTCGGGGATTACCGGGTTGACGGTGCTCGCATTCTTGGGGGCGGGTTATTCGCACGAGGAGGGAGCATACGCCGATGAAGTCGATCGCGCGATTAGTTGGCTCATTCGTCAACAAGAACTCGATGGCTATCTGGGCGGCAAAGCGGCTCGGTTCGAGCGCATGTACTGTCACGCGATGGCGACCTATGCACTGGCCGAGGCACTGGGCATGCAAACTGATCGCAAGACCGATCGACGCATTCGACTGCCGCTCGAAAAAGCAGTGCGTTACATCCTTGCTCAGCAAAACACCGAAGATGGCGGCTGGCGTTATGAACGAGGACAGCGCGGTGACATGAGCATGTTTGGCTGGCAGTTGATGGCCTTGAAGAGTGCCGAGATCGCGGGCATCCCGATCCCTGAATTCAATCGCCAACTGCTCATTAAGTTTTTGAAGGACCGCAGCATTGGTCCACGCAAGGGGCTCGCGGCTTATCGGGTGGTCGATCCGCAATACGAACCGCTGCCTCCGACTCCAGCGATGACGGCGGAAGCATTGTTCTGCAAGCAGATGCTGGGCATCGCGAGAACGAATCCGCAAAGCACCGAGGCCATCGAATACCTCATGCAGCGACCGCCGAGTCATCGTACCGAGGACATCTATTATTGGTATTACGGGACGCTGGCGGTCTATCAGTATGGCGGCGATGAGTGGGTGAAGTGGAATACCGGCCTGCGTGAATACTTGATTCAGGATCAACGTAAGAGCGGCCATGCCGCCGGGAGTTGGGATCCCAAAGCCCCGTGGGGCACTTATGGAGGCCGGGTCTTCTCAACCGCGCTGAGTACGCTGTGCCTTGAGGTTTACTACCGCTTTCTGCCGCTCTATCGAGTGCAAAAAACAACCAGTGAGTTGGATGGGGAATGACCAAACGTGGTCGGCAAGTTCCGTGTTCACCGCTTCGCTCGCCCCTGCAATCGCGGGCCCTACGATCCCCGCCGCTTGATTGAGCCACTCACTCGCATCGAAGGGGCAGCTTCCATGAGCGACACTAGGTCGACTCCCGTGCCGATTGGCAAATGGTGGGTCTGTGGACTGTTACTGTTGGCGTTGATGCTCAACTACATGGACCGGCAGACGCTTTCACAGATGGCTCAGACCATTCAGCAAGAATTGGTTCTGAACGACACTCAATATGGCGGACTTGAGAAGGGGTTCGGGTATGCCTTCGCCTTCGGCGGGATCTTGGTTGGGCTCATCGCCGATCGAGTCAATGTACGTTGGCTATATCCCGGAGTCCTCTTGGGGTGGTCACTCGCGGGTGTCGCGACGGGGTATGCCGATAAGATCGGTATCGCGCTAGCACCGCTGATTGAACGCGTCAGTCCCGACTCGATCGATCCGAATAATCCCAGCGACTGCGCCTATTGGGGCTTTCTGATCTGCCGAGTGGTCCTTGGGTTGTTTGAAGCTGGACAGTGGCCGTGTGCGCTCATCACCACACAACGCATGCTGACTTCCGCGGACCGCCCGTTTGGCAACAGCGTTTTGCAGAGCGGAGCCTCGATTGGCGCTATTCTCACTCCACAGATTGTGAACCTGATGGTCACGCCTGAGCCGGGGACATGGCGTTTGCCCTTCGTGGTTGTCGGAGTGGTGGGACTCGTATGGATTGGGCCTTGGCTATGGATGACTCGCGGGCTTGATTTGTCACGCCGCGATTCGCCATCGAGCACGGCTCACAGCGCAACGCGATCGTCGTCGTTAACTGATTTCACGTTGAGGTACGTCGCGCTTGCGGCGGTGGTCATCACGATTAATTTGCCGTGGCACTTTTTTCGCGCCTGGATGCCAAAGATGCTCGAAGGTTCGTATGAATATCCAAAGGCGTTTGTGGGCCACTTTACTTCGGCTTACTACATCGGGACGGACATTGGGTGCATCGCGGCGGGTGTTTTGATTCGCTGGTTGATCAAACACGGACGGTCAGTGCATGCCTCGCGATTGTTGGTATTCGGCGGATGCACGTTGCTGACGATGCTGAGCATGGTGGCAGCTTACGCGTCGCGCGGGCCGATCTTGTTGGGGTGTATTTGGCTGATCGGTTTTGGAGCGCTGGGGCTGTTCCCCATTTATTACTCGCTGACGCAGGAACTCTCGACACGGCATCAAGGCAAAGTGACGGGCTCATTGTCTTTCATCACTTGGGCGGTCTCTGCCGAGATGCAAGCTGCGGTGGGGCGGCATATTGATCGCACAAAGTCGTACTCCGACGTTCTCTTCTGGATTGGAGTCGCCCCACTCTTGGGACTGGTCACCATGTTGCTGCTTTGGAGAAGCGACAAGCAGGAAGCGACTTAATGCCTGAACGCTCCGTTGTCCTGCGCGTTGGAGTTGAGAGTGCGCGGCGTTGCGAGATGCGAGACCGCGCTAACGACATCACGTCTCACGTTTCGAGTTCGACGTTCCAATAGACCTCACTGATGAACTTCGCCCAACTGTCAATCTTCACCCCGTGAGACGCATAGAACGGCTTCCACTTCGGCTGGGTCGGGGCACGGTCCAACGGCATCTTGGCTTCCTCGGGAGTGCGATTGGCTTTGCGTGAATTGCACTCGATACATGCCACGACGCAGTTATTCCAAGTTGTCGCGCCGCCTCGTGAGCGAGGCGTAATGTGGTCGATTGTCAGCTCTTCGCAGCCTGGCTTCTTACCGCAGTACTGACAGGTAAATGCGTCGCGTTTGAAGATGTTGCGACGACTGAATGCGACCGTTCGCCATGGCATGCGGTCAAATTGCACGAGGCGGATGACTTCAGGGACACGCATGCGGAAGGACGATGTCTGAATAAAGGGCTCGCCTTCTGCTGGTGCCAAGCGCGACCAGTCTGCCCACGAATAGAGCTGATAGTCGTCCGGGTCGACGACCCGAGCGGTACCGTTGAAAAGTTTCACGAGCGTGCGGGCCACAGTTGCGACGCCCACCGGTTGCCAGTTCCGGTTGAGCACTAACGTCGGCCGGCTGAGTATTTCAGCCGTCATGAGCGACCTCCTCGAATTAGAGGACCACAACATCTACCGAACGCCGCTCAGTGCCGTTGCTTAAGACATCAGCCTGCTCTGCCAGGATGGCACTGAATTGCGTCTTGTCATTTCAGGAAGCACCACTCTCGAATCAATCCTTTACTGCACATCAAAAGCCGTTGGGTCATCCGCCCAACCTTCAAAGTAGTCCCTGCCCCCAACTTTGAGGAGCGAACTGTAGGCGTCGCTGGACGTCTTGCGAGATTTTTCATCGAGCCTCGAAAGACCTTTCGATCACGCCAATAAGTCCTCGATGACATGCCCATGCACGTCAGTCAGCCGTCGATCCACTCCGTTGCTACGAAAGGTTAGCTTCGTGTGATCAATACCCAGCAAATGCAGCATCGTCGCGTGAATGTCATAGACCTGCGTCGGATTCTCGCGATCGAGTGGCTTATAGCCCCAGTGATCCGACGGCCCGTAAGTCACGCCTGGCTTGATGCCGCCGCCGCACATCCAATTGCTAAAGACGTACGGATTGTGATCGCGGCCCTTGCTGCCTTGAGTCGACGGCATGCGCCCGAACTCGGTTGTCCACAGAATGAGAGTGTCATCGAGCAAGCCTCGCTGCTTGAGATCCTTAATGAGTGCCGCCGTTCCCACAGCCATACCCATCGCGAGTGGACCATGATCGCGTTCGACATCCTCGTGACTATCCCAATTGCGGCGCGGGAAGCTGTTGTCGTTGCCCGACCAGATTTGAACGAACCGCACACCGCGTTCGAGTAGCCGACGAGCGATCAAGCACTTGCGGCCAAAGTATTCCGCCTCTTCGGGCGCATTGATCTCGCTGGGGTATGACGAGCCTGTCTTCTCCAGCCCATACATCTTCAAGATGTGCTCTGGCTCCGTTGAAAGATTGAGAGCCTCGGGAGCACTCAACTGCATCTTTGCCGCGAGTTCATAGGTCTTGATTCGCGCATCCAGTCGCGAGTCTCCCGGTCGCTGTTGCTCGAAGTCACGATTCAGGCGACCGAGCAGTGCCAGCCCTGCGCGATCGCTGTCCGCAGTGACGAAGTCGGAACGTGGCAACAGGTCTTCGATTGGCACCTCACGTTGAGGAAAGATCGTCGTGCCTTGAACGCTCGCGGGCAAAAATGCCGAGCCCCAGTTCTTCGGACCGTTCGAGGGATAACCGCGATGATCCGGCAACACGACGAATGTGGGCAGGTTGTCGTTCATCGAACCGAGCCCATAGCTGATCCACGCCCCCATGCCGGGGAAGCCGGGATTCTGAAAGCCGGTGGCTTGCAGGAACGTCGCTTGCGAATGCACACCGGTCTTGCCGACAACGTTGTGAATGAACGCCATCTCATCTGCGACATCGCCCAACGGAGCGACAACGTCACTCAGCATCTTTCCACATTGACCATATGCCTTGAACTTGAACGGCGACTTCATCCACGGACCAAGCCCATTTTGGAAAGCCTCGACGTGCTCGCCGAAGTCCGATGGCTCACCATGCCGTTTTTCGAGTTCCGGCTTGTAATCCCAGAGGTCTAAATGCGAGGCTGCTCCAGACATAAAGAGTTGCATGATGCGTTTCGCCTTCGCGGGTCGATGTAACGCCTTGAGCACTCCTCCGGTGCCAACTGTTACCGTTTCAGCAGAAAGCTTCTCGTTCTGCAGCATCGCCGCTAACGCTAATGCCCCGAATCCATGCGCTGCTTGCCACAAGAAGTCACGTCGAGTCCCAAGAGTCATTCTGTGCTCCAGTAAGAGATGCCGACTATTCAATCTCAATGTGGACTCGGTCGCAATCAGCCCTGCGTGACCTGCACTCGTCGTTTGCAACTGGCATGATCTGCAGCTCCAACTCGATTACTCGGAGCACTGCTTGAAGATGCACGCTAAACGACGCCTCGGCCAGACCAACCAATTTGTGTCCCCCATCGCCATGGGTTGCTGGCCCATTGCGGGCATTACCAGCATTGACGTCACTGAAGAACAAAGTCTCGGCACATTGCGAGCGGCGTTCGAGGCGGGAATCACTCACTTCGACACGGCGTACTGCTATGGCTTCTCGGGTGAGAGCGAACGGATGATTGGTCGCGTCCTGGGTGATGTCCGCGATCAACTCGTGATCGCCACGAAGGGCGGCATTCATTGGAGCGCCGATCACAAGCAAGTCCGTGATGCCAGACCGGAGACGCTCAAAGCGGAGTGTGAGGAAAGCTTGAGACGGCTCGGTACCGATCGCGTCGAGCTGTACTACTTGCATGCTCCTGATCCGCAGGTGCCGATTGCGGAATCCGCCGGAGCGATTCAAGAACTCATCGCCGCTGGCAAAGTACTCGCGGCGGGGGCTTCGAACTTCTCCGTCGAGCAACTTGCCGAATTCCATGCCGTCTGCCCGCTCACGGCCTTTCAGCCTCACTTCAACATGCTGCAACGCGAAATTGAGAACGCACAGCTCCCCTGGTGTGTCGAGCATGGCGTTGCGGTGCTTGTTTATTGGCCGCTGATGAAAGGACTCTTAGCGGGTCAACTTTTGCGAGGGCATGTGTTCGCCGAGATGGATGGACGGCGCAAGTACCCCATGTTTTCAGGAGACGAGTACCAAAAGAATCAGGATTTCCTCGACAAGCTGCGCGGTCTTGCGACCGAACTGCAGAAGTCCGTCTCTGAAATCGTCCTCAACTGGACCATCGCACAACCGGGCATCACTGCTGCGCTTTGCGGAGCGAAGCGTCCCGGCCAAATTCGCGAGAACGCTGCCGCGTTGCAGTGGTCGCTGAGTGCCGAGCAGATCCATTTGATTGACCACTGGATCGCCGAGCGCGGGTCGACGGTCTCGCGAGGTGCTGTCACTTGATCCTGTTGGCGAATCGTGGGTGAGAGTGGTAGCCGAAATGCGAGGTTACGAGCTGGATCGCTCGTGCGTTCCAGCTCGTAACAACTCTTATCGAATCACGGCGTGAACTCGGGGTTCTCTTAATTGCTTACTGCAGGAAGATCATCAACGACATTGCCTTCGTTTCTTCCTGCCATGTTTTCGTAAAGCGTGACCGAGACGTTCTCGCTCAAGAATCGCACGGTCCCATCTGCAAAGAGAAACTGAGCACCGCCAACGTGCATGCTGCCGAAGCAGGCATTTGATTCCACTCCGGTTCGACGGTTGATGTAGAAGTCGCGACTCGCCAAGCGAGTCGTATTACCGCCCGTCCGCCATCCGTTGCACCCACCGTTGTCGTTGCCGCCCGCCCATGTCGGAAAGTTGCCATCAGTGTTACTTGTGCGTGTGACATTTTCGGACTCGCTGACTTCGCCGATGGCAATCGTGTTACTGGTGCCGTCAGTCACGTCGCGAGTCTTGACGATCCAGGTATTGGTGTTGTCGTTGTCATAAAGCAGAATTCCGTTTTGAGCACTGCCTTTAATTGCCGCGCATCCTTGCCAGTTCGCTGACGCCAATTGCACGCCAGCATTACCACAGTAGTTTGATTTTCCTGAGCCACTGTTTTCTGTCGACGCGAGGATGTCTGAGGGGCAAACGAATCCCGACAAAATTGCTCGTGCAATCGGTGGCACGTTGGCATTCGCCGCAGTTGGGCTACCTGATGGCCCTGCCGACTGAAAGAATCCCGATATCGCAATCCGTGGATTCCATTGATCCACATTGAAGCTGGCCGAAGTATCTGGGTTGATGTGTGGTACTCCGCCTCTGGGGATAAAGATCATATCCTGTTGACGATACTGCTCGTAGATTGGAGCTTGATCCAGATAGGGCAACAGATAGGTCCCCCATCCCAAGGCTCGTCCGTCATCGTCTAACGCTCCGGGGGGATAGTTGCCGTAGGACTCCTCAAACGAGTTCAGTGCCACACCGAACTGTTTCAAATTGTTCTTGCACTGCGAGCGCCTGGCTGATTCCCGAGCCTGTTGCACGGCTGGTAGTAACAACGCTACCAAGACAGCGATAATCGCAATCACCACCAACAGTTCGATCAGCGTAAATCCCGCACGTCTGCGCCTGGCATCAATCGTACGCTTCATGATTTGCCTTCTCTTAAATCGAAGTGACATTGAACAAGAAACGCTCGACTGCGCACGCTCCACTCGCGGCAATCAGCCCAACGAGGTTCAAATTTAGTTGGATGATGCGGACGCATCCAATCACGCTTTTGCGTTCGATGCCAACGGCTGGGATC